>Ga0265316_10000533_pt1 | contig 42805 bp, 28 predicted proteins | sample 4522metaG_FD_202092 | JGI IMG/M metagenome (GOLD analysis project Ga0265316, IMG submission 202092) | Rhizosphere microbial communities from Carex aquatilis grown in University of Washington, Seatle, WA, United States - 4-5-22 metaG | ecosystem: Host-associated > Plants > Roots > Rhizosphere >... | reverse complement strand
GCGACGAGATCCGTGACCACCGGCCACGTATTGAAGCGCACACTCACATCGGCCTGGCCGAGGGCGTTGCCGGTCAATACGTGAATGACCGCGGACGCGGAGGTCGACGCTCCGTGGTTGTCGGTCACGGTCAGAATGAGAGTCTGGTCTCCATCGACCAGGGGTGCCGTCCACGCGGTCGTGGCGGCCGATGGCGCCGAGAATCCACCGACTGCCGGACTTGCCGACCAGGCGAAGCTGATGGTGTCTCCTGGATTTGGGTCGTGCGCGGTTGCATGGGCCGTAATCGTGGCACCGGGGACGATGTTGGTTGATGACAGAACCCACGTATCGATGACAGGGACTGCATTCTTGAAGGTAGCCACGGTCGTGGTTTGCTGAGCCGTGATGGTGACTGTAGTCACCTGGCCCTTGACGATGGCGATGCGAGCAGCGCTGCCCGCGTAGTCGATCGCGTTCGACTGGTCGACGGCTCTAACCGTAAATGTGTAGTCGCTTCCCACAGGCAGCGAATCAATCTCGCCGCCCCAAGCAGCACTTCCACGCGCGAAAAGTGGAAAGGTCTTGGGCGCTGGAAGTGACGGGCCACTGACTGTGGCGACGACGCTACTGATGTCGCGAGCGCCAAGAGAGCGCACAGTCAGGTCTGCGCTGCCGGTTTGGGCGTGGTTTGGGTCGCGACTGCAACCCGCAAAGGCTAGCAGTGCGGCAAGTGCTGCCAGCGAGAGCACAGCAACATTTCGTTCGCTTTCATGGACGGAAAACATCATGAGCCTCCGTTGGTCCCAGACTTCGCGGAGATACCCTAAGCTCCGGCGCGGGACGTCCGCGTCACACTTGTGCAACGTATCGGTTGACCTCCAAAGCCGGCGGCTTTGAACCGCCGGCTTTGTGCTGCCCACCGCTACTCTGGCTACTGAGCGACGTGCCCGTAGCAGGTCTTCAGCTTGGCGTAGTCGTAGTAGTGGCTGCCCGGAGCGTGGCGTGCGCCATCGCAGGCCGCGGTGAAGTCGGTTTCTTGCTCGTTGAGCATCATCTTGACGACGAGCCCACCGTTGCCATCGCCGTACACCTCCCACTGCACGTTGGAGGGGCTCAGCGAGCTTGCGCGCAGGCCCACGCGGCGGCAACATGTACACCATGCCAACCAAAGCCAAGAGAGCAACCAAAGCCAAGAAATCGATCAAATCCAAGAAGACTCTCGACAAAGCAAAGGTCCTCACCAAGAGGGCCGTCAAGAAGGCAGTCAAAAAGGCGGTCAACAAGGCGTTTAGGAAGGCGGTCAGGAAGGCGGTCAAGAAAGCCGTCAAGAAGGCGGTCAAGAAAGGCGGAGAGGGACTCAGCATCGCCCCAATGACGGCGACGGAACAGCAACCCACTCAGGATGGAGCCGAGCCCGGTCAGGCCACTCTTGATCCAACAGGGACGGACACTAGCCAGAATGACCCGAGCTGAGCTGATTCAGCACGAGCCCTGAGATGCAATATGGCATGACGCAGCAGGCGTTCGGGATCCCTCACCCTCCCAGCCGTTTCCGGGTTGTTGATAAGTTGTTACCAAAATGAAAATAACCATATGTTCGCGCCCGCTTACACTTAGGGCATGCGACTCGCGGCCCTTGATCTCGGTTCCAACTCCTTCCATGCGCTGATTGCGGACATAGAGCGTGGCGGGGGCCTGGCAGTGGTCGAGCGCGCCAAGCGGATGCCCAGGATTGGCGAGGCCATCTTTCGAACCGGCCGTTTCTCGGGCGCAACGCTCGAAAGCGCCCTGCACGCGGTGGGGGAGCTGGTCCCGGTGATCGAACGGAACGAACCAGAGGCCGTGCTCGCGGTCGCGACCAGCGCGGTCCGTGAGGCGCGCAACGGGCACGCGTTCGTCGCCAGGGTTCGCTCGCGCTTCGGCATCGACGTCCAGGTCATCTCGGGTGACGAGGAGGCGCGACTCGCCTATGCGGGCGCGCGCGCGCAGATGGGCGGAGGTATCGGTCGTGCCACGCTCTTCGATCTCGGCGGGGGATCGCTCGAGGTCGTATTGGGAGACGGGAGTCGGATCCTTCACATTGCCTCGGCGCCGCTCGGCGTTCTGCGTGCGGTGGCAGAGCAGCCGCTGTCGGATTTCCCCTCGCCGCTTGATCTGCGCGCGATCGAGCGCTGGGCGTTCAGTCGCGTGGCCGCGCTGCTGCGCCCGTTCCGAAGGCACGATCTCGGCGAGATCGTGCTGTGCGCGGGAACCGCCCGAGCTCTGCGCTCCGTGGCCCGCGCGCTCCACCTGGTGCCGGCGTCGGGCGAAGGCTCCAATTACCTGAGCGGAGACACGCTGCGCCTGCTCATCGAGCAACTGACAGCGCTGCCCCTGGCGGCCCGCCGCGATGTCCCTGGCATGAACCCCAACCGGGCAGATCAAATCATCCACGGAGCCATCATCCTGGCCTCGGTGCTCGACATCCTCGATGTCTCCCGAGCGCGAGTCTGTCGGGCCGCACTACGCGAAGGCTTGCTCCTGGAGCACGCGCGGCGCCAGTGGTCTGCGGCGGCCTGATGGCTTGATTCAATCGGCTTCGTGGCAGGTGCATCCGCGCGGCACGCTCGCCTCCGCCACACGGGCGCGACAGAATCCACCAGACCGCGGCCCGCGGGCGGTGCCCACCGACGGCGTCAGCTCGCCATCGTAGTGAACAATGTTCGGGACTTGACCAGTTTCAATTTCGACCCACGCGATGACAAGGTGATCTTCACGCTGGTTCGCCATTTTCGCCTTTGCAGTGCTACGCTGTTTGCTTTCCGGCCGAGAATAGACCCAAATCATGGTGGAGTAGCTCGATGACCAAGTCGCTTGTTTTGAAAGTCTGGGCGATGGTATGCGGGATGCTTGTGCTCGCCGGTTGCGAAGGTCGCGCGACCGCTCTGAGACTGGTTCACGATGCGGCGCCGGATGGTCCCGCCACCACGACCTATCTCGTCGAGCTCAATCCGCTACGACAGCTCGATTTGGTCTTCATGATCGATAACTCGCCATCGATGGCGCCCAAACAGCAGAAGCTGCGAGACAATTTCCCGAGGCTCATCTCTGCGCTCAAGAATCCCGTCGACGGCAGCCTGCCTGATCTGCGCGTTGCAATCATCGACAGCGATCTCGGAACCGACGGCGCCTATGGCGGGGGTAGCTGCGCTCCGAACTCGGCGAATCTCAACAATCCCTATGGGGACGATGGCAAGTTTCAAATGATTGGGGCCACGGCCTGCGGGGTCACCAGCAGCGATGCCATGTGGCTGGAATACAGACAAGGCCAGCCGGTCAACTTCGTCGGACAGATCGACAGCGTCTTTGCATGTCTGGCCGGAAATCTCGGCACCCTCGGCTGCGGGGAGGAGCACCAATTGCAGGCTTTCGAATTCGCCCTGGTCGAAAAGGGCATTGGCAATGACAACCAGCGGGCCATGCTTCGCCCAAACGCGAATCTCGGCCTGGTCTTCCTGAGCGACGAAGACGACTGCTCGGCGGCTGAGAACGATGGGATGTTTGGCGAGCTCTCGAACCCACTGGAGTCCGCCAGCCTACGCTGCGTGACCCGAAGTGGCCTGTGCGGTGGGACTAACCTGACCACTTCGCCACCTGGCTATCCCACCACGGTCCCGTTCGAAGCGCCGTTTTCCAGTTGTCGTGCCAGGACCGATGCTTGCCCCAACGCACTCGATGGCGGGAAGGGAACGGATACGTCGCAGCCCACCGCATGCTCGCCACTGCGAAGCATCAAGCGCATGGCAGACGAAATCAAAGCCCTGAAAGCCAAACCGGACGAACAACTTTTCGTCGTCGGAATCTTTGGCTGGCCTCTCGACGACTCCGACATGGCAGACGCAATCTACAAGATCGCGCCTGTCCCCAATCCCAACACCTCGGACACCTCGCATCCCGTCGTGTACGACACCTGGCCGGTTTGCTACGACCCTTCCCATCAGCCGAGCAATCCGGATCTGGCGACCGGCTTTGACAGCGATGCCGCGGGTTGGGGCGCTACCGGCGGCTTGCGCCTTTCCGCCTTCGTCGACGAATTCGCCAGCAACGGATTGAAGTTCAGCATTTGCCAGCCCGACTTTTCGGATTCGATGCGACTTGTCGGCGGTGGGATGGCCAGAAAGATGCAGAACCTCTGCCTGCCGGCGGTCTTCACTCAATACAACGCCTGCACTGCCAATTATCTCGTTCCGGACAACGCCGGCAACGATGTTCTCGACCCGGATTTCATCCCAGTTTGCGATGCGCAGGAGAGCGTGGATCCCTGCTACCGCCTGGTATCAGAGCCGACCCTTTGTCCGGGCACCGATTTCCTGGTGCAGCTGGACCGCGGAAGTGCGTCCGGCGATCCAATCACTCCGGGAACCAAGATCCAGTTCCGTTGCCAATAGCAAGGAGCATGCCCGCCATTGTCTACTGGAAGAGAATGGGGCGCCGACGGGTGGGCGACCCTGGGATGTGGTCGACGATCAGGATTTCAGGCTCGCTGGTTATGGCCTTCCTCTTGTGCGCGCAATCTCTCGGTGCCAACACGCGCGTCGGGATCATTCGATTCTGGGTTTTCCAGAGGGGCATCCGTGTTCAGGCTGGCCAGTCCCCGCATGACCACGGCCAGGGCCTGGGCAAACGCAGTCAGCAGCGGGGTGATGGCCTCACCATTCTTCTTCAAGGCGCTTTCCAGCCGGGCCGCGCAGACCGACAATTCGCGCGCGCCCATCTGACCTGCCAGACCCTTGATACTGTGGGCCTCCCGCTCGGCGTCCGCGCGTTTTCCCTCGAGCACGAGGCGGGCAATCTGATGGTCGGCTTGTCCATGATCCAGTCGAAACCGTCTGAGCAGATTGCGATAGGCCTTCTCGTGTCCCCCCAGGTAGCGAAGCCCTTCTGCGACGTTGATTCCAGCCAGAGTCGGAGGAATCTCCGCCGCAGCAGCGGGCGAGGGCTCTGGCGCGGGCGACTGGTTCTTCGTGTTCTTCGCTGTCCCTGACGTCCAACGGGCAATGGTTAGTAACAGCAGATCCGCGGCGAAGGGTTTGCTCACGAAATCATTCATGCCCGCGGCCAGGCACTCCTCGCGCGCAGCCCCCACCACATCCGCGGTCATGGCCACGATGGGCAGGTGGCAGCAGCGCGGGTCGAGCCGAATCTGACGGGTGGTTTGCAGCCCGTCCATGCCAGGCATGTGGCGATCCATCAAGACCAGCGCGAAGGGCTCGCCCGCGTCCCAGGCCCTGCGCACGGCCGTTACCGCATCCTGCCCGTTGCTTGCGACCTCGACGACAAGACCCACCGATTTCAGCGTGGCCGCCGCAACCTCTTGATTGACGCCATTGTCCTCGACGAGCAGGACGCGCACGCCGCGCAGCTCGTCCCAGGATTTGCCAAGAGCCGCCGCGAGCCGGCCATTGTTGCGCTTGCCACGGCTGCGCTGCTCGGCCCCAAAGGAGCGCGAGATGGCATCGAAAATGGCGGATGGACTGGCCGGCTTGATGAGGAGCGCGCCCAAGTTCAAGGCGCGCAGGCTGGCATGGGCTGCTTCGGCGTCGGCGTGTGAGGCCAGGACGATCAGATGATCGGTCGGAATCGTGGCCGCGCGCCGTGCCAGGTCGAGCAACTCGCGGGTGTCGGGCGCGTGCAACCGCCAATTGAGCAGCGCTAGATCGATGGCTGGCTCGTGCTCCGTGAGCAAGGCACGCGCTTCATTGCCGTTGGCGGCGGTGGTGACCACAAGCCCGGCGCCTGCAAGCAAATCCGCCAGCGCGAAACGCGCGGTAGCATTGGGTTCGGCGATCAGGACGTTCCGGCCGCGCAGCCCGGGCGGCAGGCCCGGCTGCTGTCGGCGCTCTTCGCTGCGTGCGCGGAACGGAATGGCGAAGAAGAAACGGCTGCCATGGCCGACCTGGCTTTCCACACCGATGCTGCCGTTCATCAGCTTGACCAGTCGGGCGCAGATGGCCAGGCCCAGGCCCGTGCCGCCGAAGCGCCGGGTCGTGGATCCGTCGGCCTGGGCAAAGGGGCGGAAGAGTTTCGACTGCTCTCCGGGGGAAAGGCCGATGCCGGTGTCCCTGACCTCGAAGAGCAATTCCACGCGATCGGCACCGCGGCTGTGCAGGGACACCGAGACGTGCACTTCGCCTTTCTCGGTGAACTTGACCGCGTTGCTGGCCAGATTGCTCAGGATCTGACCCAGTCGCAAGGGGTCGCCCAGCAGTAACAGGGGCACGTTTGGTTGGCGCGAAACGATGAGTTCCACGTCCTTCTCGGACGCTCGCACGCCAATCAAGGTGGCGACGTCGTCGAGCACGTCGTCGAGCGAAAAGACCAGGTGCTCGATCTCCAGCTTGGAGGCTTCGATTTTGGACAGATCCAGTACGTCGTCGATGATGCTGAGCAAGTGTTTGGAAGCCGCCTGCAGTTTGGCCAGATAGTCGCTTTGGGTTGCGGTCAGGCTGGTGTGTTCGAGCAGATGGGCCATGCCCAGCACGGCGTTCATGGGCGTGCGGATCTCGTGGCTCATGGTGGCCAAGAACGCGCTCTTGGCCTGATCGCTGGCCTGGGCGCGCGCGCGCTCGGACCGACGCACGAACAGCATGAGCATGACCATCGAGAGCACGCCCAGCAGTGCAGCGCCCATGATCGCCCAACGCAGCGTGGAGATCTCGGCCTGGTGGGACGCCGACATCTGCGCGCCTAGGTTGGCCATCCGAATCTGCTGGCGCGCGACCAAGTCGGACATCTCGTCCGTGGGCGGTCGATCCATGCCGCGCACCTGGGTGTCGACAACACGGTAGCTGAGCGGATCATCCGGATCGAATGCGGCGACGGCGGCGCGGTAGCGTTGTCCAAGGCTGCGCAGCTCGGAAAGCAGGCCATCCACCGCCGTGGCTTCGCTAGGATCGCGTTCTCGCAGCTCGCTGAGCAGGTTTTGCGTGATCACTTCCTCGTTCTCGAACAGCGACCAGTATTTCGCGTAGTCCGCCGGCTTGTGACCGCGGATGAGGACGTTCTTCCACTCTTGCACCTGGCGCTTGAAGTGAACCTGGGCGTCGCGGGCGATATCCACGTTCTTGGCGAAGGCGATGGTCTTGCCCAGACTTTCGATCAGGCGCTCCTGCGAATGGCGCAAGGCGATGGTGCCAAGTCCGGCTGCCGCTACCAGAAGGACAATGGCAGATCCGGCCAGAAGCCAGCGTGTGACCGGGATGCGGTCACGGATGCGTGGAGGCGTATCGGAGGGCGCGGTCGGATTGAGGCGAGAGAGCGTCACCGCAGGCATCGTAGCCGGGCAGGCAGGCGGGCGGGCGCAACAGTCGCGCGACAGTTTTGGCGTGGGATGCGCCTGGCACGGAGCCCCGAGGAAGCACTTGTGACAGTTGTGTGAACTCGTTCGCGGTTGCCACAAGGTTCGATCGCATTCTGCCGATGGCGCCCCGGCGGTAGCGAGAGTTCACACCAAGTGCTCAAGCGCTACCTGGGAAACGCGGGCTATGAGAGCTACATGCGCGTGCCCGGCAAAGCCGGGGGGCTTTGAACCGCCGGCTTGGTTCCGCCCACCGCTTCTCCGGCTACTGGGCGACGTGACCGTAGCAGGTCTTCAGCTTGGCGTAGTCGTAGTAGTGGCTGCCCGGAGCGTGGCGTGCGCCATCGCAGGCCGCGGTGAAGTCGGTCTCTTGCTCGTTGAGCATCATCTTGACGACGAGCCCACCGTTGCCATCGCCGTACACCTCCCACTGCACGTTGGAGGCCATGGGACCCACGATCTCGTCGCGCCATGGGCTGGAGGTTGGCGCCACCAGGCTGCCATTCCACGGGCTGTTTGCCCCGTAGGTATACGTTTCGGCAATCGGCAACTGAACGAAGATGCTCTTGAGGCCGAGGATGGAAGTGAACGGCACCAGGATCTCCGCGTGGGTAAAGCGAAGCTTGGCGCCAGCGGTCAGCGTGCCCTTGGCGATCGCGTCGACCTCGTTAAAGAAGTCATTCAAAAGTCCCTGCGCCATAGCGTAGGTGGCGTTGCCGCTCTCGGTGGCGCCCGGCCCCATCTGGTAGAAGTCCGTGGCGTCGCCCAAGTAGGCCAGCACCGTTGCCTGTGCGTCGGGGATGTACTTTGTGAAATCGACACCACCGAGCTCGGCAGGCATTGCGGGCGCGATGATGTAGACGTCGTACAAGCAGCTGGCCGCGCTGAGGACGCTGTTGATGGTTGTGCCGCCGCTTCCTGTTGTGGTGTAGCTCTTCCCGTCGGCACCCGTGTACGGGCCGAACGTGCCGGCGTCGGTGAAGGTGTAGCCGGATGTGCCGAGCTTGTCGATGAAGGCCTGGGTGAAGAGACCTTGCAGGACGATCCGGGCGGCGGCGCCAAAGTCAGGGATCGCGCTGATGGCGCCCACCTTCGCGCTTTGGATCGGATCGCTCGACTTGAAGGTCTGATAAGCCAGACTTGCCTGATAGGTCGAATAGTACGGGTCGCTCGTGTTCGTCACCTGATCCTGGGCCGCGCTCAGCTTGTGGAAGTAGAGCAGGAAGCGGTTTGTGCCGGGAAGCTGCGACTTGGGCTTGGTGCCGTAGCCGGCGATGGCCGCGGGATAGGTAATGAGCGGCTGCAAGGCGGGATTGGCCGCGGCCAGCGCGTTCACGAAGAAGCCGGAGCTGTCGTAGGCCCGGTTCACGCCCGAGGTTTGCACCACGAGCTTGCGTCCGCTCGTAGCAACCTGCGCGAAGTAGCTGGACAAACGCTGCGCCAATCGGGTGGCAAGCTGCTGGTGTTCGGCGGCGCCGAGCTGGGTGAGGTTGCCGTACCCTGGCGCGGTGATGCCGGAAACGCCCGCACCCAGGATGGTGTTCGCCTTGATGAAGGCGAGAACGTCTGCCCCAAGCTCCTGGCCGAGCGGCGTGAGCGCGCCATCCGCCTGGGCCTTGAGCCACATGTTGTAGACGGCCAAGTCGGAGCCCGCGCTGGACATGCCGCGAGCGCCGTGACGAGCGACGAGCTCGGTGTAGACCGGGCTGAAGCCAGCCGGTGCGGGCTCGTAGGTGGACGCGTTCTGCTGGGGCTGGTAGAGCGTCTCGGTGGTGAGGTTGGCGAGCGCGGGGCAAGTGAGCGTGACTTGCACCGTGCCGGCCTTGGCAAGGCCAGTGGCGCTGTCGGTGACCGTGACGGTGAGCGCGAGCGCGATGTCACCGCTGCCAAGCAACGGGCAGTAGGCTGGATTGTAGAGTACGTCCGATGGGTTGCTGCCGCTCTTGGCCGCAAAACGTCCCACCTCGGAGCCGCCGCGCCCGTCATCCCAGGTGTAGCTCCAGGTCGAAGCGCTGACCCCATCGCTGGGAACGACCACAAGCTCGGGCTGCTGGCCGGGTGTGATGACCGTGGGCGAGGCTTGCACGGTGAATAGCGGGGCCGAGGACGCCGTGAAGTCATACTGAACGCTGGCGCCAAGGGCATCCGTCACGATAACCGAGACGGTGTAGCTGGCGCTGGCCGCGGCCGGGGCCGTCCACACGACTTGCGAGGAGCCAGCGCCGTCGACCTGATTCGAGAACGCACCCGTCGCCGACACCCACTGGAAGGTGAGCGCGCTGCCCTGGGGATCGCTCGCCTCGACGGAGAAGGTCACGTTGCCACCCGGGCCGACCGCGCTGACGGATTGAAGGCTGCTGGTGATGATTGGCGCCTTGATGGCCACCGGCTTGCCGACTGGCAGGGTGGTTTGGCCGGTGGTTGAGCCGCCCCGACCGTCGTTCACGGCCACAACGAGGTCGCAGCTCGCATCCGTCGCGCCGACCGGGAGCGTGAAGCTGGTGGAGGACGCCGACGGTGTCGAAAAGACGCCGCTCGCGCAGGTGCTGGTCCACGCGTACGAGAGCGCATCGCCGTCCGCATCGCTCGCGGTGGCGGTAAGGGCGGTCGGCGAACCGAGCACGATGTAACCTGGGGCCGCAACGAGATCCGTGACCGCCGGCCAGGTGTTGAAGCGAACATTGACATCGGCTTGACCGCGGCCGTTGCTGGCCGAAACGTGCACGACGATGGAGGCCGCGGTGGAGGCGCCGTGGTTATCCGTTATGGTCAGCACGAGGGTCTGGTCGCCCTCCGTGACCGGTGCTGTCCAGTTGGTCGTGGCCGCCGACGGCGCGGAGAACCCATCCGTCGCGGGGCTGACCGACCATGCGAAGGTGACGGTGTCGCCCGCGTTTGGATCGTGGGCCATGGCCTTGGCGGTGATCGTGGCACCGGGAACGATGTTGGTGGAAGAGAGCACCATGGAATCGATGACAGGCACGGCATTCTTGAAGGGAGCCGAGGCGACAGCTTGCTGGGCCGTGATGATCACCGATGTGACCTGCTCTTTCATGATGGCGACTCCAGAGGTGCTGCCCGCATAGTCGACTGCGTGCGATTGGTCGAAGGCACTCACCGTGAAGATATAGTTGCTTCCAACGGGGAGCGATCCAATGACGGCACCCCAGGTACCCGCGCTTCCACGCGCAGACAGCGAAAAGGACTTGGGCGCAGGCAGCGAGGGACCGCTCACCGTGGCGACCACGCTGCTGATGTTGAGCGCGCCGAGGGCTCGCACGGTAAGATCCGCGCTGCCGATCGGTTGCTGCTGATCGCCTTTGCAGGCCGAAAGGGTGAAGATCGCGGCAAGCGCTCCCATCGGGAGCAAGAACGGCGTGCGTGCGATTCGAATGGGGTGCGACATCATGAGCCTCCGTTTGGTCGAAGAGTTTCGGGAGGCAACCTAGGCTTTCGTATTCAACGGTCGTGTCACGGTTGTGCGAATCTTCCGCAATCCGTGAAACCCTTCACGATTCCCACTGCACCTTTGTCTCGCACAGCGGTTGGCGAGGGCCAACAAGACAAGCCAGAGCGCCGCGGGTGCGATGAAAGCCATTCCAGGTGGCGCCCAGAGAGCGCGATTCGCCGTGATCAGCATGGCGAAAGACGCGGTTCGCAGGTGAACGCCACCCATGCGAGCCGAGGTTTCGATGAGGATGAGCGCGGGCAAAGAAGCAAGCAATGCAATCCCCGCGAGCAGGATCGCTACGATAAGGCCGCGCCGTCGTGGCAGCCAGGCGAAGCAGAAGGCGAGGAAGACGCCGACAGGAAGATAAACCGCTCGCCAACAGTCGACACCAGCGGTGTAAAGCGAGGTCCCGCTCGCCTTCGATACAAAGGTAATCTCGGCATTCCAAGAAGGGAATGCGAGGTGGTCGGGAGACGGGAATAGGTGGACTTGGAGCAGATTCCCGCCGACCAAGCCGGCAAAGGTGCGATTCGCGACGAACGCGTAGGCCTTGACAAAGGCCGTGTCCAGCCCAGGCCAGGGCAAGAGTAGTACGACGATCAGGCCGGCAAACCTGACCAGCGCATGAACGAGCCTACGTCGGGTCCACGCCATGGACGCTTCCTTCCAACCGCAGCTCGCGACCCGCCTCTTGTACAAAGCGAGTGCAGTAGAGGAATACCAGCCCGGTGAGCGCGATCATCGCCAATGGCCATCCGACAGCATGGAGAAAGTGAAATGCACGGGGCCAGAACACGCCGGCATAGTAAAGATTTACAATGCGCGCGAGGTTGAAGCCAATCAGCACTGCCATGCCAAGAACTGTGACAATGGCCTTTCGCCGCCAGCTTCCTGGAAAAGCGACCATTGCGGAGACGAAAAGGATGTTGCACTCCATGGCGTCGCAGCTCTTGGCGATTTCCAAGGAATAGCGGCCGTGGATTTGATTGAGCGAAACGGCGATATCCGATTCGGATAGGTGGAGAATGGCGCCCACAACTCGGGCATAACCATCCAGATACGCATTGAAGACTCGTTCGGAAAAGCCAAGCTCTGCGTAGGGGAAACAGTACACAGCCAAGAGACAGAGAGCGGCGATGGCAAAGCGCAGAATGAAGGATCGCGCCAGCAAAGGGACACGTCCCGTGGGTGTCGGTTCGCTGGAATTCTCGCTGCGGGAAAGGTTGCGACGGCTGCGCCGTCTTGCCTCTTTCTTTGTCATGGGGTTGCGCCGTGAACGTAGTGCCATTCGCCGGATGGTTTGCTCCACAAATTGGAAAACGATTCGTTACGGTCATGAGACACCGACAGCCGCCCGCTTCTCTCCGAGAATTGACGCTTGGAACGCCAATCTCAGCCTTTCCGGACCGTTTCAGAGTATGTGAAAGCCCGTAGCACGGAGGTCACGAAGCTGTGGCTTGAGAGCTGCAAGCGATCTGGCTAGGGTGCGGCCGTTCCTAAGACGCCGTTTTTTATTACGAGCGTCGCGCGCAGGGTGGTGCGACGCCGTGAATTTCTTTTCGACTTCCGATCTGGCGGTGCGGATTGGATGTGTAGGTGTTCCATGAAGTTCTGCACTTCTTCCCCCCGGTCTCCAGTTCGCGCGCTCGTAACGTTCGCAGTCTCGGCTCTGTTGGTCGGAACAGCCGGTAGAGTGGCGCAGGCCGCCGGCTCCGCCGATATTGTCATCAGTCAAGTGTACGGCGGTGGCGGCAACACCAACGCGCAGTACAAAAACGACTTCATCGAGCTCTTCAACCGTGGCACCGCGGCCGTCAACATCAACGGCTGGTCGGTACAATATGCCTCGGCTACCGGCTCGTCGTGGCAGGTCACCAACCTGACGGTGGTGACGCTACAGCCGGGCCAACACTACCTTGTCCAAGAGGCCGCAGGCGCAGGCGGAACCACAAACCTTCCTACCCCGGATGCGACCGGCTCGATCAACATGTCAGCGACCGCAGGAAAGGTTGCGCTGGTGAGCACCACGACGGCGCTGACTTGCTCCACGGCGTGCTTCCCCAACTCGGCCATTAGGGATTTCGTTGGCTTTGGTCCGACGGCCAATGGTTATGAAGGTAGTGGGCCAACCGCCATTCTCAGCAACACGACTGCAGCCATTCGCGGGTCCAACGGTTGTGCCGATACCGACGTCAATTCGGCTGACTTCACCGTCACAGCGCCCAATCCGCGCAATATCTCCTCGACTTTCACCGCCTGTGGTCCAACGGCCACGCAAGTTCGCGTGGAAACCGCGGCCGATGGCTCGGGCACCGTGGTGCCGGCACAGAATCTGGCGTCGGGCAGCGTTATCACGGTCTACGCCATCACGCGCGACGCCAGCAACAACTTCATCGCCAACGTCGCCGCCGACAGCTGGTCGTTGACCTCTGTCACCGGCGGCGTTCTTCCGACGGATCTCGTAGCGAGCGGCGACCGCAAGAGCGCTGTCTTCACCGCGCACGTGACGGGCAGCGCGGCGATTCACGCCACAGCTACTGGCTTGACCTCTACCGATTCCGGTCTCATCACCGTTCAGAGCCTGCCCACTCCGCCTACTGCGACCGGGCAAGCGGTACCCTCCGTGGTGCCATTCAACCAGACTGTTCAACTCCAAGTCGGTGTTGTCCCCGGCGCCAATCCCACCAGCACGAGCATCGTGGTCACGGGCGACCTTTCCAATTTTGGCGGCAGCTCCAGCGTCACGTTCCTGGACGCGGGCGGCGGTATCTATTCCACGCAGATTCTCGTCACCAGTGGCATGGGCGGCGGAACCAAAACCATCCCTGTCAGCGTACAAGACGCGCAAGGCCGCACGGCCAGCGCATCCATCACCTTCAAGGTGGTCGGATCCTTTGCCATCATCCACGTCAACGATACCCACGCTCGCGTGACGCCGCACAAGCTGATTATTCCCAGCCACGCCTACATGACCCCTGGTTTCGAAGACGTGGGCGGCGCTGCCAGCATGGCCACCGCCATTCTGCAACTGGCGGCCGCGAACCCCAACGCATTGGTCATCGACGCTGGCGACATCTCCGAGGGCAATCCCATCGGCGACGTGAACGGCAACCAGGCCATGACCGACTTCTATTACCGGCTGAACCTGAAGCTGATGAGCCAGCGCGGCCGCGGCATGGACGCGGTCTTGGTCGGCAACCACGACGTGCGCGATGCAAACTACATCGCCAACCTCGACAACCTGTGGAGCTCGGGTGTTCCAGTGATCTCGGCCAACGTTGTCCACGCAGGCACGACCACCCCGCGCTTCGCGGCGTCCACCACGGTGACCATCAACGGCACCAAGATCGGCATCCTTGGCTACACCACATCGGCGTCGGAAGTGGGAGCGTCCCTGGCAGGCACCCTGGAGGTCAAGGATTGCGACTGGAATAGTACGGATTCCACGAAGATCCACCTGGCACCGCTCGTGAAGGATCTGCGCGCCACCCAGGGTTGCGACATCGTCATCCTGGCCGCCCACGTCGGTCACACCGAAATCGCCACGGCCTACAGCCAGGACGGCACGACTGCTAGCCCTCTGCTCGTCGACGACGGGTTCACGAAACTTCCCGAAGTCGCGGTCACCGGCCACTGGCATACCTGGGCCGAGACCGTCTGGCAGCCGTCGAGTCTGAACTACAAGACCATCTTCACCGAGGCCGGCAGCTACATGAACTACGTTGGTGAATTACAGGTCAACGGACTTGGTAACTACGTGTCGTCGACCAACCACGTGGTTCGCAACACCGACTACCCCGCCGATCCGGACATCCAGTCGTTCGTCGACGGCTTGATCGCCAACTACAACACCGCCCACCCTGACATGCACCTCGACCAGGTGCTGGGCTATACCGCGGACAATCTGATGCTCGACAACGTCATGAAGTGGTGGTCTGCGGACGAGTACCCCTGGAGCGGCGACAATACCGCGGGCCAGTGGATCTGCGATGCCATGGAATGGAAGGCCACGCAGCTCTTTGGCCAGTGCGATTTTGCCATTGAATCCGGTGGCGGTGTGCGCTCTGACATTCCGGCCGGACCCATCACCTACCTTCAGGCATACGAAACCTTCCCGTGGAGCGATGACCAGTTCAATCGGGTCAACATGACCGGCCAAGACATCATCAATTTCCTCAAGAAGACCAATTGTGATGCCGGATTCTCCAGCGCCTTGCACGTGGTCGCCAAGGATGGCGTGCCCGTCACAGTCACCTTCAACGGCCAGCCGATCGATCCGCTTCACACCTATACGGCGGCGATCAACAGCTATATGTACGCGCATCCGCCGACTGGTTACATCTGGTCCGATCCAAGTCCCCTCACCTCGTCTGTGCTGTGCCGCGACGGCATCGTCGAATTCGCGCAGCAATTCACCGCATCCAGTCCCTACCGGGTGGGTGGACCGCGCTACGACCTGAACACGGAGTTCTCGGGCCAATACCGCGCGGTCGTTACCATGATGAACGATAACGACACCCGGCCCTCGTACGAAGACGCCTTCATCCGCTTCCTGACCGCCACGCCCGAAACGCTGCAACGGCGGGGCAGCACGCAGGTGCCCGCCGATCTCGTCAATGCAGACGGCACCGTGAATCCCAACCATCGCTTGGCCGAGCAAGAACTCTACCGTAGCTACCTCGGCTTCAAGCAGGGCGCCTTGCATCCGGGCGACATCATTGAGGTGCGCGGCAAAGGTAGCTTCTACGGCGGCAATCCCGAATTCGTGGACCAGGAAGGCATCTATGGCGACGGTGTTGAGTTCAACATCGTTGGACACGACACCGCACTGGCCAAGCCGGTGTTCATGGACTCCATCGAAAGCTTCTGGACCGACGACTACAAGAACCACTACGTGGAATTCCTGGCGAAGAAGGCGGGTCCAGATACGGTGACCGACCAGTACCTATCGACCATCAAGTTGTGGGACGCAACGGCCTACGCTGCGAAGGCCATTCCCGGCAACGTGGGTGATCTTCTCATCATCTCGGGCGTTCCGACCATGGAGAGCTACTCGCCGCGCTTCCGCTGCGCCACGGTCGACCTGGCGTCCAATCACGGAATCACCGACTTCCCCGCCATGGTCGACGTGACCTCGCAGGCGGGTCCAGTCACGGTGGACAACCCGGCGCCTTCCATCACGCTCACCGCCGGGGCTGGTCCGAGTTCGTCGGTGCGCTACCTGGCGCCCGTCGCGGACGCCCAGGTCGCCAGCGGGCATGCGACAAGCAACTACGGAACCAGCAGCAACATCTACCTTCAGAGTTCCTCGGCCAGCTACGGCAACGAGCGCGACTGGCTGAAGTTCGACCTGTCCGTGTTGCCAAGCGGAAGCACCATCATCGGCGCGGCGTTGCAGATGTACTGCTGGAAGGCGACTGGCCCAGCCATCGCGGCCGAGGTCCGCGGTGGGAGCGACGACAGCTGGATCGAATCGGGCACAGGCGGCCTCACTTGGAACACCCAGCCGGGCTACGGTTCGGTCCTCGACACGCAGACGCTTGCGGCCGGCGCCGCCAACCTCTGGTACTCGTGGGATGTCGGCGCGTTCGTGCAGAGCAAGTGGGCAGGCAACAAGCTCGTCTCGCTCCTGGTCAAGCCTGCCACCGAGGATTCGAGTGCCTCGCCGAGCTACGCCTTCGACGCGAAGGAGTACGGCAGCGGCGTACCTGCCCTGGCCGTGACCCTGGCGGGCGCCGCACCGATGGTCGCGCAGACCGAGTTCTTCTATCGCTTCTCGACCGACAACACGAATTGGACGCCCTGGACCTCCGCGGGCGTTGGTAGGGGCACCAGCAATGCACTTCCCTTCACGTTTCCTCAGGGCTCCCAGGGCTACGGTTACTACGAGTTCTACAGCCAGGCCACCGATGGTACTGGCACGGTCGAGGCGGTCCCAGCCCCTCCGGTCGCCCAGGCCTCCGTGCACCACGGTGCCGCGCCCGAATACACCACCGCCGCGATTGTGGCCTTGGGTAATCTGGCGCAGGCTTATGACGGCACGCCCAGAAACGCTGGCGTGACCACCGTGCCGCCTGCGCTGGCCTATGGGGTGACCTACGATGGCGGCGCCGCCGTCCCGGTGACTCCGGGTAGCTACGCCGTCGCTGTCACGGTCACGCAACCGGGATACACAGGCAATGCCAATGGCACCTTGGTGGTTTCCCAGGGCAGCCAGACCATCGACTTCGGCCCGCCTGCTCCGGTGGCGGTCGGAGCCCCGTCCTTCGCTCTCGTTGCCACGGCCAGTTCCGGACTGCAGGTGGCTTTCGCCAGCAACGATCCGTCAGTCGCGACGGTGTCGGGATCGATCGTGACGGTGGTGGGTGCCGGCACGACGACCATAACCGCCACGCAGCCAGGAGACGGCAACTACCTCGCGGCGGCTCCGGTCAACCACGAGCTGGTCGTCAGCCCGGCCGTCGCGGTCCCCGCAGTGCCTACCTGGGCCTTGCTGGGCATGGCGATCTTGTTGCTGGCCGCGGGAGCCACGCGCCTTTCGAGGCGGCGCGTCGACTAGCTCGCCAAGGGCACTTGCAGTTCGCGGGCGATGGCGTGAACGGCATCGCGAACCGTGACTAGGGTTCCGGGCTCGGTCTCTTCCAAGGTTGTGCCAAAGGTCTCTTCGATTTCATACATCAACTCTGCAACTGCCAGCGAATCGATGCCCAGGTCGTCACGCAAGCGGGTTTCCCACTGAACATGCTCGGCCGCAATTCGACTGCCAATTCTCTCGGCGATGATGGTGGCAAGCTTTGCGCGGATTTCTTCTGGTGTCATTGCAACATCTCCTCGGGTTGACGGACCACAAGCACGGCGTTCTCCCCGCCGAAAGCAAACGAGTTCTTGATGGCCACGCGCACGTCGCACGGGCGGGCGCAGTTGGGCACGTAGTCGAGATCGCAGGTTGGATCCGGCGTCTGATAATTAATGGTGGGCGGAATGATCCCGTCGCGCAGAGTCAGCAGCGTGCTGACCAACTCCAGCGCGCCGGAGGCGCCCATGGTGTGTCCGAGCATGGACTTGTTGGCGCTGACCGCGACGTGGTCGGCGTGCGTTCCGAGGGCCATGCGCAGGGCGCGCGTTTCCGCCTCGTCGTTGAGCTTGGTCGAGGTGCCGTGCGCGTTGACATAGTCCACTTCTTCGGCCGCAAGTCCGGCCGAGTGCAAGGCGCGCTCGATGGCTTGGGCTTGCCCGGCAGGATCTGGGGCGGTCAGATGGCTGGCGTCGCTGGTTGCGCCATAGCCGGCGATTTCGCCGTAGCAGCGGGCATCACGCTGGCGCGCGTGCTCGGCGTCTTCGAGAACCAACATGGCGGCCGCCTCCGAGATCACCAGGCCATCGCGGGCCGAGTCGAAGGGACGGCAGGCGCGCGTGGGGTCGGGGTTGCGGGAAAGCACACGCAAGTTGGACCAGCCGCCAAGAACACTGCCACAGATAGGGGCATCGGCGCCGCCGGCCAGGACGACAGTGTCCTCGCCGTGGCGGATGCGTCGGAATGCCTCGCCCAGCGCCACCGCGCCAGAGGCGCAAGCGGCCGCGACTGTGAAATGGCTGCCGCCGAGCTTGTACTGGATCGAGAGATTGCTGGACAGAGAGTTGAACATGTTGCGCGGGACCGCCAGCGGGTGCATCTTGCGCCAGCCGCGCATGAAGTAGGAATCGTAGACATCCTGAAGCCCCTGCGAAGCGCCGAAAGCCGAGCCAACCACGACGGAGATTGGACGCCTATCCTCGGAAAGTGCGCCGAGGCCCGAAGATTCCAAGGCCAGGCCACCCGCCAGAAGCCCGATGTTGGTACACAGATCGTTGCGGCCAATAAGCTGCTCGGGCAAGAACGGTGTCGGCCCTACCGGGAGGACCTGACCACCGATGTGAACCGGAAAGTCCGAGGTGTCCATTCGGCTGATGGCCGAGACGCATGAGCGTCCGGTGCGCAAGGCGTGCCAAAATGTTTCGACGTCTCTGCCGAAGGGCGTGACGATACCGATGCCAGTGACCACCACCCTTCGTTCGGGCTGGGATCTGCGCAGCGAAGGAACAATGCCGCCACGGCTGCGGAGTGGAACGGGTCTGGACTCCATGCTTGCCATGCGGGCAGAGTACGGCGGCCAAGCCGAACATGGAGTCACAGCTGGGTAACGGTCTTGAGAATGGAATGTGGCGTTTCAGCGACGGAATTGTGACTGGACCCGATGCTCGTCACCAACTCGCTTCACAGTAGCCGTAGCTGCACGTCGAGGTCTGCGACGGGCAGTCGCTCGTGCGCGCGCACGGGGTGCAGGATGTCGAGCCGTTGGCCATCTTCTCGTAGTAGCAACCGCAGGCGGATGGAGGCGAAGTGGGGGTCATGGGGCCGAGTTCGCGGTCGCGCTTCACCCGCATGGCACAAGGAGAAACCACGTGGTGCTGGGCTTCGAAAGCGACGAGATCCAACTCGGCGGGCGCGGTCTTGGTTCCCGCCAGATAGCCGATGACATCGGCGGCGGCACGCTTGACCGCAATACCATTGACGTCAATTCTGGTCAGGAGGTGCATGGGCCCCCAGATGGCGTAGTGACCATCGCGCACGTTCTGTTTCTCGTTCGAGTTTGCGTCCCGATCTGGGTAATAGCCACAGGTCTGTCCGGTGTGCTGGTACGCGAGGATGTTGAGCAATGCCCGATTGTCCTGGGCCACGTCGGCGGCGAGGATTCCGAGGGTCTTCTCCGCGGGCGTCGCGCCCACAAGTTGGTTTTGCAGGTCGCTACTGCCGGTGGTAGCGGTGCCCTTCCACTTCGCCGCGGGAACGCCGATGGCCGTGGCGATCATTTGCTGGGTGCCCGAAAGTGCGTCTCGTTTGAAGATGCACGTCTCGTCGTTCCAAGGCGCCACACCAGAGTTGTTGCCGAAGCCATAGATGTTGTAGGCCGCTTCGGCGCTGATGGAGAGCTCGGGAGAACCTTTGCGGGTCACGAAGGTCATGGCTTGCACGGGTCCGAGGAAATCCGACACATTGGTGGGCAATCCGCCCGACAGACTGAAGCACGTGGACGCAAACACATCCGAAATGCCAATGTCGGCCACCACGGGGGCATCTGCGGACACGTCGCACTTCACCTCGGTGCCACTGCTATCCCAGGTCGAAAAGGCCGCCATGCCCTGCAGCAAGGTGGCGCTGAGAATGGCGTCCACGCCCGAGCAGGAGCCTTGCCCCTGGTAGACGATGGTGATGGGCGCGGAAAGGCTGCCCAAATAGCGGGCCAATTGTACAAGGATGGGCTTAGCGGCAGTGGATCCGGTCACGAAGACGGGCGAGGGAAGGGCAGCGCAATCGGCGGCTGCTGCCGGACGCGTGGCGAGCCAGCCAGTGCTGAGCGCAACCAGGGTGCATAGAAACATTCGCGAGTTGTGCATGCATTCACTGTGGAAGAGGCCTGAGCCCGCCGTCATCACCCAGAAGAGTCAGGCGTTTGTTGTCGAAGGGCACGCAGACGGTGTCGGTACAGTGGGAAAGAATCTGGGATTCGTTGTTTGGAGTACACGAGAAGCAGCCACTCGGCCCGGTGCAGGTTTCTGCCGTGTCGGCCGTCGAGTTCACGTCGGCAATTGCCGTGCTGGCGTCACTGACGCCAACATCACTGACACTGGCATCGCGGGAAGCCACGCATACGCTCTTAATCGGGTCGCAGACGGCCCCAGCGAAGCGTTGACAGTCTTGGTCGCTCTGGCATTGAGTGGTGCTCGTGTCGAGCATGAACGAACATGCCCCTGTCAGGAGCGCCAGGCCGAACACCACGAGGGCCAAGGCGAGTCTCTCTCGTGTCGCGTGTCGCGCCTGTTTCATGGTTCTTGCCTGTCCACTAGAAGGTCTGCCGCAACGTGAGCCCGCGAGAAGACAGCGACACACTCTTGTCGTGCGACCCACGAAAGGTCAGGGTGAGTGAAATGGCGGCAAACACTGCGGTTCCGGCCATAAGGCCATCGGTCACCCACCCGGCTGTGCGCACTTTGCTCTGTTGGTTCGCCAGCGCTTCCTGTGTCACCGGGTAAGAGTCGCGCTGATCCCGTAGATTCTGTTCCCAGCGGTAGGCTAAAAGCCCGCTCGCCACCGCGCCCGCCGCGCATAAACCTGTTGCGGTCCACGCCACCCACGCTCCGGTTCCCATTCCATCCGACCTTCGGGCCCGAGTCGCGGGCGACGTCTTCAGTTCGACCTGGCTCGTAGGCGAGGCAAGTGCGACAGACAAAGGTCGCTTCGTTCGCCCCACCGACGACTGTTTGAACTCGACCTGCACCCGTTCCCCACTCGGCACATCCACGGATTTCGGGTCGGACACGCCTTCTTTGGTTCGTATCGTCACGCGCCGCCGGCCTACGTTGACCGTGAGCGGAGCAGCCAAGGGTGCCCATCCCGCTGACTCATCGTCTACCAGAACCTCGGCATCCCTCGCCGCAACGGTGACTTCGATTTGCCCGACCCGTTGGCGAAACTTGGTCATCTCCTCCTCGACAGTACGAAGGCGCTCTTCGGGAATACGTCCGGCACCATCCTTCAGGTAGCGACCGAAGAACTCCAAAGCAGCAGCATAGTCGTGCTTTTCGGCGGCCACCTGCCCCAGGTTGAAGAGGATACGGTAGCTTTGGGCCAGCTCGTAGGCGCGGCGGAATTCCACCATGGCTCCATCGAGATCCCTTTCGTCGAAAAGCTCCAAGCCGCGCTGAAAGCATCCGCGCGCCTTGTCCGACGCATCGGTGGGATTGGACGCGGGCTCGGCCCTTGCCGTACTACTTGCAAGAATCGAAAGGAGCACGAGGCAGCGGACGAACTGTGTGCAAGTCGCGTTCATGGCTTGTAGGGATCCTCTCGGTCCATCACTCGCCTGGGGGCACGGCGAACCGTCTTGAGGTCGACATCGAAGAAGTCTTGCTCGATTGCTCGGCTGGGAGCGTGGCGAGCCGGTTTGGGGTCGACGTCGAAAAAGTCTCGCTCGGTCAAGTGTGCGCCCCCATTGGCCCGAGAGGCGGGTGTGCCTTTTTGCGGAGGTTTGGGGCGCTTCTGAGTGCGTACATCAAGGACAATGGGTTCTTGAACTGTGTATTGCGGAGGTTGCGCTGCCGCGCGTGCTGGCGTTTCGGGAAGGGCCGGCTCTGCCCTAGGCGTGGGCAGCACGCTTGGTGCGGCAACGATGGGGGCGGTTGCAGGTGCTGGCTGAGGCGGGCGCGCAGATCCCGCACGCCGAGACAGATAGTCCCTAAATGCAACCCCGAGGACAAACAGCGCTAGAAACGAGGCCACGCCAAGTCCGACGACGAGGGAGCTGTTCGTTCTCGTCGGCCTGAGCCGCGGTACCTTGTTCACCCCCGTGACCTCCCTCCCCGCCGTTGCGATAGCCGAGTTCGTGGAATGATCGAACACCACCTCCATTTTCCCCGATGACCGCGAGCTTGAGGGGTACTCGCCCGTGGTCTGGCGGCCGGTGGATTCGTGCGTGGCTTCTTCGCCAGGAAACAGGCCCTCGCCCTGGAGCCTTTGTTGAATCATGGCGCGCGTGAGCGCGCGCGAACTGCCAAAGAGCCGACCCATGAGATCGCCGAGCAAGCGCGACTGCACCGGAGCCGAGCTGGTCATCAGCTCACTCAGGTCGGAAAGAAATTGCGAGGCATCCGCATAGCGATCGTCTGGCTGGGGAGCAAGGGCACGTGAGCAAATAGCGGCCAGGCCAGGAGGGAAGCCGCGGTTTCTCGGCAGTAGGGGCATGGGCTCGCGCATGAGAAGGTGTTGGGTGATATCGGCTTCGTTCATCCCCTGCCAAAGGCGCTTGCCAACCGCCAACTCCCACAACATGACCCCGACGGAAAAGAGATCCGCACGGCGATCCACGGCCAGGCCGGCCACCTGCTCGGGAGCCATGTAGGCGATCCTTCCTTTTACATCGCGGGAAGGTTGGGATGCGTGCGTACCGACGGACTGGGCGATGCCGAAGTCGACCACCTTCACAACACTTTCATAGGTAATGAAGACGTTTTGCGGACTCACGTCGCGGTGGACGATGCCGAGTGGGCGCCCCGAGAGATCCCGCAGCTCGTGGATGTATTCCAGGCCGGCCAGCACATCGCAGATGACCTTGAAGGCCAGCGGTAGGCTCAAGCCGCCTTCGACAGCGGCCCCGTCGAAGACGTGCTTGAGCGGCTGGCCATCCAAATACTCGAGCGTCAGATAGTGTCGCTGCCCGTCCTGACCCGACTCGTAGGCGTGGATCACGTTGGGGTGGCTCATTTGCAGCGAGATCCGCGCTTCATCTAGGAAGAGTGCGACGTATTCGGGATACCTGGCCAGCTCGGGCCACAGCCTCTTGATGACCACAGGCTTTGCCGAACCGCAGGCCGCGGACATCAGCGCAAGAAAGACCTCGGACATTCCACCCGTCGCGATGCGGCTGACCAGCCGATAGCGGGGTAGATCGCCGACGGGACTTCCGTCCGACCTCGTTTGGAGTTGAGCCGTGGATGACAAGGCCGCCGCATTATGCGGCAAGTGTGGGAAGGGATTCGTGAAGGTTTGGTGACAGCTCGACAGCGCCTGTGTTACTACGGCGCCGCCGGCCAGTCCAGGGTGAAGCTGTAGCTTTGGTCGGCGTCGGGCAGGTACGAATCGTAGAGCGGCGAGTAGGTGGACACTTGGACCGTCTTGCCATCGGGTTTGAATTCGAGCAAGCGCATATAGCCCTCGCCGCCCAAATTGCGGAACTGGTAGTTGGACAGCATTTGGTGGCAGGTGATGCCGGTATCGGTCGTGCTGGCCAGATAGCCGGTGCCGTCGCCCAAGACGTGTCCGTTGAGCACCATGATGAATGAATGCTTGCGCACCAGCTTCTGCCACAATTCCTCGCCATCGTTCACACCGGGGGTTGCGTAGTTGTGCGGATCGAAATCCTGGGGATGCGCGGTGTCCGTGATGTCGTAACGCAAATCATCGTTGTTGAGATACGCGTGGGTGATCATGATGCCGTAACGGTCGGGGTTGTTGTCCATGAGCTGGTTGGCCCAGGCAATGACCTCGTCGCGCGGGCCCCATTCCAGCGCCAGTAGGATGAAATCTCGTTTGCCGACCGAGAATAAGTGGTAGGTGTTATCGAGTTTTCCGGTTTCGTAGGCGCCGCCAAAGGTGGGCCAAGCCGAGATGCGCTGGAACGAGAAATAGTCATTCATCAGCGTGGTTCGATCGGCGGCGTTCCCGGCCGGACCGTAGTCGTGGTTGCCGGGTATGATGGCGTAGGGAACGATGTTGTCGATAAGGGAAAACGCATCGACCGCGTGCTGCCATTCGGCTGCCGTATTGTAGTTGGTGATGTCACCCAACTGAAAGGTGTAGACGACATTGCGCTTCTTCGCATTGGCGGCGATCCAGCCCATCTGCGCGTCATAGATGCCTGGATACAGCTCGGCGTAAATCTGGGTGTCGGGTAGAACCGCGAATGTGTACGAGCCGCTCTGAAACTCGGCCCCTTGCGACGACGGCGTGATGTTGAGTGCCGGCGCCCTGCGTTGGCACACGCTCGTCACGTAAGCCATCAGGTTGGAGAAGAAGGTCTTGCGGAAAAGCGGACGCTCGGGACTTGCGTCCGCGTCTTTGTCGAAGGACATCGACACAAGGACGATGCGCCCCTGGCCATAGGCCGAATGCATGAGGGCCGGGTTTTTGCCGGTGTTATCAGCCGCCAGATCGACCTCGAACCCTGCCTGACTGTCGAAGGTCTCCCATCCCACATATCCGCCCTGCCAGGCCAGGTACGAGCCTGCCACGCGAATACCAGCCAAAAGCGGTGACTGCGGATTGAGGACATAGAGCTTTCCCAGGTCCAGATCGCCACGGCGGGCGACCGCGGTGGTGGGCAGGAAGGGCGGAACGACCTCGGTCTGGTCGGCCTGGTCCATTTGCACAAGCACGTTGCCCCGGTCCACGAATCCGTAGAGATCGGCTGCGTACTTGGCCATGTAGGGGGCGTAGTCAGGCCCAGCGCTGACAAACGAACCGAAGACGATGACCCCTTTGAGCGTTGTCGGCGACTGGTCGAGAGGCAAGGGCTGCACGTCGAAGCCTGCTTCGGTGAGCGCCTTCTGCGTGCCGAGCATGCCGGTGTAGGGATCGGCGTAGTCCATGAAATAGGCCGTTGGCGCCGCTGGGCAATTGAATGTTGGTACCGCCAAGTCGATTCCTGGCGCCCCAGCCTCGGTCGGAGAGGCGTCTTTTGCCAGTAGGTCGACGGCATCCGCATCCAGCTGGGGTCCGGGTAGGACCGAGATGCCCACATCCGGCGTGAGCGCGGAAGATGCGTCCTGTGCGAGATACCCATCGTCCGTTCCGCAGGCGGCCAGCAAGGAGCCGGCTCCGGCGGCGAAGAGAAGAAGCGCGCGGCGATGGGAACGGATTCTAGTTGAGGGGTTCGTCATTGAACTGCAGCCTATCAGTAAACACATTGTCGAAACGAGCGTTCGCGACAGTCGTAACCCAATGGTTACAGAATCGCGGCGATCTGCATGCTTTGTGGCTCCCGAAAAAGAGTGCGGCCCTGGAACCGGAGGCGCGCCAGGGCCGCTTGGTGTGTCGAGGGCTTCTAAGCTAAGTGGTTGTTGCTGTTGCTGCTGCTGCTGCTGTTAGAAACGTGCGACCGCGAAGCGGCCGGCGTGGTTGACCACGGCCCACGCGGTGTTTGTGGCGGGGTCAACGCCGAAGGTGCCGAGCGGGTAGCTCCGAGCGGGAGCAGGGGAGAGATCGAGGGTCGACGATGGAACTGGGATATGGAAACCTCCTTGTTGGGCGGCGCACGATTGCCAGAGCGGGTAGACTCCCGCGCACCATGAGGTTCAAACGGTCGGCCTTTCGCTCCCACACAGTCTTTGCGTTCTTAGTTCTCGTCGGCGCCTGCAAGAAGGGCGCGCCTTCGTCACACTCGGCCCAGGCCGAGCTGCCACCGCCCGAGGCGAGCAAGGATTCGTCGCTGCTCTTTACCTACGTCGAACCGAACGGAATATTCGCCACCACCGACAAGGCCGAGAAGGTGCCCGAAGTGGCCCGGCGAATGGTGCGGATCATGGGCCTGGGCAAGAACGAGCCCCGGCGGCTGAACGACGCCAACGTCGAGGTCATCGACCTCGGCGAATTGCTCGCCAGGGGCAAGACACGGCCGCGCGTGATGTCGCTCGAGGCATTCGAAACCAGCGCGCTCGGACAGTTGCCTCCCGGCGATTCGTGCCCACTCGCGGGGCCACATGGTCCGCCCTTGGCCGAGGCGCCAGCGACGCCGTCCGACGACCCGCCCGTCGCGATTCTGTACCGGACATCGTGGTGCAAGGCCTGCCAATCGGCGCGCCAGTACCTGGTTTCTAACCGTATTCCCTTCATCTCCAAGGACATCGAGAAGGACACCTCCGCTGGCCGCGAGCTTGCGCAGAAAGCATCGCGCTTCGGAATCTCGGCGGATCGCGTGCCCATCATTGACGTGCGCGGTCGCTTGCTGGTCGGATACGACGAGACGCGCATGAATGGTTTTCTGGCAGACTGGTAGGGTGCTGCAAAAATAGGTGCAGCCCTGGGACCAGTGAAGGCGCCAGGGCCGCGTTGTGCTGCTGGGGTCTATAGGCTAGTTGCTGCTGCTGCTGCTGCTCTTAGAAACGGGCGATAGCGAATTGGCCGGCGTGGTTGACCACGGCCCATGCGGTGTGGGTGGCGGGGTCGACGCCGAAGGTGCCGAGGCCGTAGCTCGCGTTCCAGGCGCCGAGCACGAAGGCCGGGGTTCCGCCCACGTTCTGCGCGACGGCGTTGGTCCAGTTGCCAGTGCTGTTTTGGGTGGCCAAGCCGAAGCCGCCGCTGACCAGCGTGGCGTCGCTGACCTGGCTGCCGTCGAACGACATCGACAGGACGATGGTGTCGCCGCTGCTGCTGCCGATCTCGGTCGTGCCCCACAGGTTCAGGATGGAGCTGTAGGTGGAGCAGTTGCCGGCATCCCAACCGATGTCAACCGAGTGGGTCAACCGGCGGGAGCTGGCGTCGATCGCCGTGCTGGTGTTGGTGCCCGCGAGGAACTGCGCCGTGGTGCCCGCGAAGGTGAACGGCGTGGTGGGGTAGGAAGCGCCCTGGGCGACGAGGAATTCGGCGCCGTTCTGGCTGTAGCCCCAGGTCTGGTGCTTGGCGAAGGTAAAGACCGGGGTCACGAAGGGAGGATAGGCGGGGTTATTGGCACCGAGCGGGTAGGTCGCAGTCGACTGCCAGTTGCCGTGCGTGTCGGAGTAGTAGTCCACCGTCACGTTCGGGCCATCCACGGTGAAGATGTAGTAGCCGACCGTATTGAGCTCCTGGGCGATCGATGTCTCGCGGTACTTCTGACCGTACCAGCCGGAGTTGGTGGTCAACGACGGCGTGTAGAACTTGGAGCTGTCCGAGGCGCCGATGAGCTCGTGAACGCTCGACAGTCCGTCGGGGCTGGCGACGATCGAGTGCTGGTTCATGTGGTCGTGGCCGGCCAGGAAGTACTTGACGTTGTTGTTCTGCAGGCTGGCGTAGAAGGCATTCTGCATGTCCGGGTTGGCATTGGTGTAGCCCTGGAACATGGTGTCCTGGTGATCTTCCGCCATGAGGGGCTGGTGCGACAGCACGAAGGCATGGTCGGTGCCGCGCGTGGTCTTGTCGAGCCGGCTGCTGATCCAGGGCTGCTGCTGCGTGACCGACCAGCCGTAGTTGTATCCCGCGGCGGAGATGTTCAGCGTGGGCGTCACCCATGGATCGATGACGACGAAGCGGGCGTTGTTGTAGTCGAAGGAGTAGCTCATGCCATCCAGCTCGCTGATCGAGGGACCAACAACCGAGCTCGGGCTGGTGAAGTTGGTGGCGCCGAAGAGGTTGCTGCCCTGGCCTTGCGTCTGCGGGTAGAGCGACTTGAAGATCGGGAGGGCGTATTGGTTGTTGGTGCCACTGTACTCGTGGTTACCGCGCATCGGGAAGAAACCGATGCCAGCGTTGTAGAGCGCCTGCGCGGAGTTGGCGCGTACGGTCTCGTCGGCGTCGTTGCCGACGTCGGCGAGGTCGCCCACCTGGATGACGAACTTGACGCCCGCCGCGATGAACTGCGGGGTAATTTGATCGGCGATCGACACGGAAGCGGTGCTGTTGTGGTTCGCGCCTGATGGATCAGAGCCGCAAGTCCACTGCGTATCCGACATCATGCCGAACTTCCAAGTCGTGGAGGCGGGAGGCGTGCAGGTGGAGGCGAGAGAGGCCGTCTTGACCGTGAAGTCGTACTGGATGCTGCCGCCAACGGTGTTGTTCACGATCACCGAGACGGTGAAGGTGGCGCTTGGCGTGGCCGGAGCCGTCCACACCACTTGCGACGATCCAGCGCCATTGATCTGATTGGCGAGCACACCAGATGTGGCCACCCACGCGAAGGTGAGGGCGCTGTTCTGCGGATCGGTCGCGTCGACGGAGAAATTCACGCTGCCGTTGACATCGACCACACTGACCGACTGGACGCTGTCGGTGACGGAGGGAGCCTGGACGGCAACCGGCGCGCCGACGGGCAGGGTCGTCTGACCGGTGGTCGAACCACCCTTACCGTCGCTGACCGTCACGGTGAGGTCGCAGCTGGTGTCCGCCGCGCCGGCTGGAAGCGTGACGGTGGTGGCGGCCGCAGCGGCGGAGAAGACCGCGCTGGCGCAGGAGCTGGTCCAGACGTACGACAAGGCGTCGCCGTCAGCATCGCTGGCCGTGACCGTGAGGGAGGTCGGCGAGCCGAGCGCGAGGTAGCTTGGGACCGCGACGAGATCGGTGACGACTGGCCACGTGTTGAAGCGCACGTTGACGTCAGCCTGACCACGGCCGTTGCTGGCCGAGACGTGCACGACGACCGACGCCGAGGTCGCTGCGCCGTGATTGTCCGTCACGGTAAAGGTCAGGGTCTGGTCCCCCTCGGTGGCAGGCGCAGTCCAGTTGGTTGTGATGGCTGTTGGGGCCGAGAAGCCACCTGCCACCGGGCTGGCCGACCAAGCGAAGGTGATGGTGTCGGCCGCGTCCGGATCGTGGGCCGTGGCCTTGGCCGTGATCGTGGCGCCAGGAACCACGTTGGTCGATGACAAGACCAAGGAATCGATGATGGGCACGGCATTCTTGAAGGGCACCGAGGCGGCGGCCTGCTGGGCAGTAATGATGACGGTCGTGACCTGATCCTTGAGAATGGCAATGGGTGAAGCATCGCCGGTGTACTGAACCGTGTTCGATGGATCGAAGGCGCTGACGTGGAAGGTGTAGTTGCTGCCTACCGGGAGCGAACCAATCAAGCCGCCCCAGGTTCCGCTGCTGCCACGCGCGGAAAGGTTGAGGGTCTTCGGGACAGGCAGGGCCGGCCCGCTAACCGTGGCGACGACGCTGCTCAGGTTGAGGGCGCCGAGGGCGTGCATGCTGATGTCGGCGCTGCCGGTCGTGGTCACCTGGTCGGATGAGCTGGGGCCTCCGCAGGCCGAAAGGGCCAGCAGGGCAAGAAGTGTGGTTTGGGTGGTGAAGTGAGAGTTTCGTGCTTTGGAATTGGGTCGAATCATCGTAGGCCTCCTTGGATCTGGGACTTGCGGAGGCAAAGTAGTTCTTGTGGTCTGTGACAAGTGCCACAAGTGCGCTACGTTCGGGCAACTGCCAAGTTCACCGAATTGCCTTCGAGACGTCACACTCTTCTCACCCCGAAGAGTGGAAAAATGTCGTGTAACAGTTGACATGAGAACACTCATCCTTTGTGTTGGAAACGAACTCATCTCGGACGATGGAATCGGTGCACGGATTGGGAAGGTCTTGCAGTCGCTGCCCATGCCCGCGGACATCCAGGTCGCAGTCGTGCCGCGCCTTCGTCTAGGCCTGCTTGACCGATTGGCGGAGATCGACCACCTGGTCATTGTGGACGGGCTGACGGCCGATGTCGACGCCGAGCCCGGCACAAGCACCGTGGTGGAAGTGACCGACCATTCCGCGGCCGTGGTGGCCTCGGGGTGTTGTCACTCTCGCGATGTTGCCGACATCATCCATTTGGCGCGAGAGGTGGCGCCTGAAGGCGACGAGTGCACCATCACGATTGGTGGCGTCCGCGTGGACCATGTAGATCGCTATGATGCCAGCTTCAGTCGTGCCGTGGTTGCGGCCGTGCCCCGCATCGTGGATCTTCTGCTCCTCACCGTAGGTGCCGGGCTCAAACTGCGCTTGCTTGCCGCCGAATCCTTGCGCCAGGCTGAACAGTCGGCAACCGAGTCCTCCGCTCTCCATAGGTGGCGTGAAGATCACGCGCAAGCTGCCGGCCTACAGTGATTGTCACAGAACTGTAGCTAAGGGTTTTCACAGACATCACGGAGAGTCACGCGCGTCGTGGTACACAAGGACAGCTCGACGCGGGAGGCTCGATGCGGGACTTTCGAGGGGATTGTCATATTCATCGTTTGCGACTTGACGCCTTTTCAGGCGTGGCGCTGTGTTGCCTTCTCGCCGTCTCGGCAGGCTGTGAATCTCCAAAAGGAGATTCCGGCGGCATCAAGATCCAGGCGGCCAACAAAGCCCTTCAATACTCTGACATCTACACGGTCACCGCGACTCTGAGCGGCCCCGGTATCGCCCGTCCCTACTCCATTCCGTTGGGACCAAGAGGCAACAATTGGCAGGCCAGCGTCGTCGGCATTCCCGCCGGCAGCGGGCGAATGATTTCCGTGCTGGCGCGCGATCGGTCGGGTACTGGGCTCTTCTCCGGACAAGCTTCGAATGTCACTATCAATCCTGGTCAGACTGCGTCCGTGTCCATCGTGCTTTTCGAAATCTCGCCCGCGCCGCCTTTCGCGAATGCAGCCCCGATCATTGATGCGCTGGAGCTGTCCACCACGCAGACAGCACCTGGCGGAACCGTGACAGCCCGGGTGCGCGCCCATGATCCGGATGCGGGCGACACCCTGACCTACGCATGGACGGCCGCGTGCGGAACCGTTTCCGACGCAAGCGCGGCCGAGACGACTTGGACCGCGCCCCAGAGCGCCGACCACTGCGACCTGATGGTCACTGTCAGTGACAACCGCGGCGCGAACGTGAACGCGGACGCAACCCTCACGGTGGCTCCCTCGTCGCTCGGCGGAGCGGCGATCAACGCCGGCCCGGACTTGTCCCCGGTCATCCGATCGATCACCTGCACGCCGACGCCGCTCGTCCTCGCGCACCCCGTGACTTTGAATGTTGACGCCATCGATACTGACGGGCAGACGCTCGCGTACCTATGGTCCGCCGACTGCACGGGAACCTTCGTCGACGCGACGGTACAGAATCCAGGGTTTGTGTTGTCGGCTGCCCCGTCCACCGGGAATTGCCGATTCTCTGTTGCGGTCACGGATTCCATTGGCGCCAAAACCATCGGCATTCTCAACCAAGCGATAGGCCAAGCGGCCGTGGACCAGGCGCCGGTGATCACGGTGGCGTCGCAATCGCAAGAGGGATTGGACCCTAGCCAATCCGCCATCCTGAGCGTCGAGGCCGCGGATCCGGACGGGCAAGCCATCACCTTCGCGTGGAGTGCCAGCGATGGGACCGTGGATCCGATCAGCTCGGATGCGCATTCGGCATCGGTGCGGTTCACCGCGCCCGCGGTGCTGCCGCAAGGAACCATGCACGTGACCGTGGTCGTTACCGATACGGGAGGGCAGAGCACCAGCCTGGTGTTCGATTTCAATCGACTCAACCACCCACCGGCCATCAGCGATACGAGGATTTCGCCCTTGCCACTGGTGATCGGTCAGGGGACGCATCTAAGTGTCACGGCCACGGACAGCGACGGGGACAACCTGGGGTTCGCGTGGACAAGCACGTGCGGCGGGACCTTTGACAATGCGGCATCGAGCAACCCGATCTTCATGCTCGCCAACTTCCCGGCCGAGTTGTACTGCTCCTTCACGGTCGTGGTCAGCGACAGCCAAGGCGGCCAGACCGTGTCGACGGTCGTGGGCATGGCCGATCACTTGCCCGTGATCAGCGCGACGACTTTGTCGCCGGCCGAGATGATCCTTGGCCAACCCACAACGCTAAGCGCGACCGCCACCGATTCCGACGGGGACGCCCTAACCTTCTCGTGGAGCCGCAGTTGCCAGGGCAGCTTCGACGATTCCACATCGCGGACACCGCGGTTCACCTTGTCTGACAAACCCATCAGCGGCCATTGCTCGTTCACGGTGACAGTCACGGACGCGCGCGGTGGGCAGGCCATGGCCGAGGTGATCGGGCAGGTGGGAAGCGCGCCCGAGATCACCGATATGCAGGTCGGCCCTTTGCCTCTGCTTGCCGGCCAGTCATCGCAGCTATCGGTTGCAGCCACGGATGCCGACAACGATCCCTTGACCTATGCCTGGAACACGGATTGCGCGGGAAGTTTCGTCAGCGGATCCTCGGCCATCCCGACGTTCACCCTGGCGACGGTGCCTGCGAATCATTTGTGCGTTTTCCGGGTGCTGGTATCGGATGGGCGGGGCGGCGAGTCGTTGGGACAAGTTTCGGGCCAGGCCGGCGCCATCGTGGTGGACCAGGCTCCTGTGATCGACGGGTACTCGCAAGCATGGGACGTGGTGTCCGTTGGCGATAGCGTTCCCTTGAGCGTGTCCGCTTCGGATCCCGAGGGCAACCCTGTCACCTACGCGTGGAGTGCGACGGACGGCACCTTGAGTGGTTTGACAACGGATCCTGACACCAGCACCAGCTACGCGTTCTGGACTCCGCCTGCGACTCTGCCCAGCCAAACCATGCACGTCACGGTGGTCGTGTCTGATCCTGGTGGGCTGCACACCTCGGTCACGTTCGATTTCACGGCTGCTACCCCATAGTGCGGACTGACAATTCTGGTTTCGCTCGTGTCTGTTGAGTGAACGAACCGTTACAATGCTGTCACAGGCCCAGCCACCTCTTGACCCTGCGCAAGCCGACAAGCAACTATCTCGGCGCCAAGCAACTGCGGCGGGCGATTCACCATGCATCGAACCATCATGCTTCAAACAAGAGCGCGCTTTTCTATTGTTGTCATGGCCATTGCGGCCACGGCACTGCCGGTCGCGGGGCTGCCGGTCCAGGCCACCCCGCGAAAGGGCAAACCGGCGGAAACTTCTGGTATCTCTGGTGAGGCCCGAGAGTTGCGCGACAAGGGCATCGTCGAGTTGAACCTAGGTCGTTACGACGAGGCGGTAAAACTTCTCGAACAGGCGTATGAACTGTCGCGAGATCCGGCGATCCTGTTCGATCTCGTGCAGGCCCACCGACTCAATGGGAATCCCGACCGCGCTCTTGTCCTGTGCGCTTCGTTTCTGCGAACCGCGCCGGCCTTGACCCCGCGCAATCGCGAGCAGATCGAGCGGACTGTGTCTGAATTGAACATCATCGTTGAACAGATCCATATGCAGGGCAAAGAGGGTCGAAGAGCCGTCGCGCCTTCGCCCAAGGTCGCGGTGAAGGAGAAGCCGGCGGCCGTAGAGCCGCCACCCGCCGCAGAGACCGAACCTCCCGCGGTGGTGGCAGTCGAGCCGCCAGCTGAAAAGGACAAGGACTCGGAGAGCAAGGCCGTGGCAACGGGGCCATTGCCGTCAAGCGCGGCTAAGGAAGCTGGATCCGCGGGAGCTGATCGCTCTGCCGAATTGCTCAAGGCTGAATCGACGCCCGTGGAAGCCCAGCCAGGACGGCCATTCTACCGTTCGCCGTGGCTTTGGACCGCCGTGGGTCTTGTTGTGTCCGGCGTCGCCGCATGGGTGGTCTATGAATCCACGAAGGATCCGGGGCCACCGCGCACGTCTTGGGGCGCGCAGAGGGTATTCTAATGAGGGGCTTGCGATTTCTAGCACTCGTGGCGGCAGCCGTCCTGGCACAGTCGTGCACGCACAATTCCAATGTGATTGTCTACGTCGATTGCGATACCACCGCATTGAATCCGGCGCTCGACATGACAAGCGTTCACGTCACCGTCACCAGCGGCGTCGACGTCCAGCAAACCTTCTTCCCGCCGAGCAACAGCTCGACCAGCGGCAGTATCCTTGAGTTCCCAGCCACCTTTGCCTTGGTTCTTCCTCCGAGCCGCAGTGGTGTGATCACCGTCGACATCGAGGGGCTGGATGAGCAATCGCAAGCCATCACCCATGGCTCGGCCACCAGCACGGTGCACGTGGGTGAGCGAACCAACATCTACATCACGCTCGATCCCGGGGGACTCACCTGCGGGGACGGAAATCTCGATCCCGGCGAAGGCTGCGACGACGGGAACCAGTTGAGCGGCGACGGATGCGATGCCGCCTGCCGTATCGAGCCCGGCGCGCACCCCGGTGCCGATGCTGGAACGAGCCGTTTGGATGCACGTCCAAGTGGCGACGGCGGTGTGCAGGACGTGGTCACTGTGCTGGACGGCGGAACGGTCGCGCCTTTGTCGGGATCGGCATTTGTCAGCTTGGCCGCGGGCAACGGCTTTTCGTGTGCCGCACGCCACGATGGCTCACTCTACTGCTGGGGCGACAATTCGGAGAAGCAACTAGGCATCGCACAAGCCCAAAGCCCGCTCCTGGCACCGCGTCAGTTGGCGGGAAGCCGGTGGATGGCCACGACCACGGGCCAATACCATGCCTGCGCTGTTGACAGCAGCAACGTCGTGACATGCTGGGGCCGCGCAGATTCCGGACAACTGGGGAAAGCGGCGATCAATGGCCAGATCGTCCAAGTTACGGACGCAGACTGGGCCGTAGTGTCCGCGGGAGCGTACCACACCTGCGCGAGGAAGCTGGACAACAGCCTGTGGTGCTGGGGGCAGAATTTCAGCGGCCAGCTCGGCTTGGGTTTGAGTGCGCCGGACGAGTCGGATGTGCCCGCAAAAGTGTCGGACGATTTGACGTGGGCAGTACTCAGCTCGGGATCGGGGCATGTTTGTGCAACGAGGAGCGACGGTACGCTCTGGTGCTGGGGGTCGAATTCCAACGGACAAATCGGTGTGGGAACGACCATTACCGCGTTCGTTCCAACACAGGTGACAGGTACTGGCTTTACATCGGTCGGGGCGGGCGCATCGCACACCTGTGCCACCCACACTGACGGATCGCTTGCGTGCTGGGGTCTCAACGATAGTGGGCAATTGGGCGACGGCACTACCGCGCAGCAAAGCGTTCCCAACCCCGTGAGCGGTAGCGATTGGGCGGTAGTCGGCGCCGGGGCCTCCCACAGTTGCGCCATCAAGACCGATGGGACGTTGTGGTGTTGGGGAAACAACTCGACGGGGCAGTTGGGTGACGGCACCATGTCTCCCCATCTCCTGCCCACCAAGGTCACCACCCCCGCCGGCCCCTGGTCCACGATTGCGCTCGGCAATGGCCACACCTGCGCCTCGTTGACTAACGGTAGTCTCTATTGCTGGGGCGACAACTCCAAAGGCCAGCTCGGCGACGGCACGACCACCCAGCGCAGCAGGCCGATTCTCATCGGCGCCCAGTAGGGAAAGGAATGTCTATCTTCACGTCCAATCGAGGGCAATGCTTGTTTGCCCTCGCGGTTGCGGGTGTGGCTGCCTGCGGGAGCGGAGGCGGAACTCAATCGAAGCCGGATGCGCGTCCGGCGGCGTTCCGGGATGCGGAGATCTACAATAGCGATACTCCCATCCCAGAGAACGATGCCCCAGACCAGCTTCCGGAGTGCCCGGCATCGTGTGACGACCAGAATCCGTGCACCAAGGATTCCTGCGATCCCGATACCCATTTGTGCAGAAATGATCCGGCGACGGACGAAACATCCTGTGTGGCCACCGACTTGTGCTCGATCGAGGCAGCCTGCAAGTCTGGAGTTTGCGTGGGCACCCGAACGAAAGACTGCACGGTGCCACCTGACGAGTGCCACGAGGAAGGGTACTGCGTGCCCACCACGGGGCTTTGCACGTATCCCAATTCGCTTGACCACAAGGTCTGCGACGACGGCAATCTATGCACCACTGGTGACCAATGCATGGCCGGCGTGTGCCAGGCCGCACCGATCCAATGCGGGGCAGGGGCGACTTGCGATCCGAAGACAGGGCAGTGTCCGGGATTCCCGACTGCGACATGGGGGGTTGCTTTGGATCCCAGCGCCGAGACGACCAGAGCGCTCGATTCTTCCTACAGCGACATCGCCGTGTCGCCTACGGGCTCTCTCTTCTTTGCGGCCGGCTTTGCCAACACGCTGGACCTCGGGGCCGGGCCTATGTCCACGACCAGCACAACCAGCTCGTCCGAGACGAGTTTTGACTATGACGCGTTTGTAGCTAGATTGGATCCTGCTACAGGTCGGGCCTTGTGGTCCAAGTCATTTGGAGACAGAGCTCTCCAGGTCGCTTCTTCCATCGCGGCCAACGCCGATGACGTTGTACTGATGTCCGGAGTCTTCTCGGGCCAGTTGGATCTGGGGTCGGTGAAGGGTGTAGATGCGAGTTCTCTCTCATTGAACAACACGGGCTCGTTCGACAAGGCGTTCCTAGTGGCGCTGGATGGTCTGTCCGGCAAGGTGCTTTGGGGTCTGCCCGTCGATCTATCCAGTAGCTACAATGCCGCGCACTCAAAGGTTACAGCCGATCTCAGCGACAACAATTTCGTCTTTTGTGCGAGTCCTAACAAGTTGGTGACCGATCTAAGCCAGACCCGCGCCGGCGGCCTCGGAGACGTCCTGATTGCCAAGCTGAGTGCACAAACCGGGAAGGTCTTGTGGGCAGGTCAATACGGCGGCGCTGGGGACGAATCATGTGATGCCGTTGCAGCAGATGGAAAGGGCAAAATCTACATCACGGGACGCCTCGGCAAGGGTAGTGCTCTTGATTTCGGAAATGGTGGAGTCGTACTCACTGGTCCGGCCGGGCCGGGTCTACAGGCGGTGTATGTTGCGCAAGTCGACAGCGTGGATGGAACGATTGGTTGGCGGGAAGCCTTTCAAAGCCAAGGCACGGCGACGGGAAAAATCAAATCCAATGCCATAGTGTCCGATGGCAATTTCATTTGGGTCGGTGGCAATTTCACTTACAGCGCCGTATTTGATAAGACCGTCCTCCCCAACCCTTCGACCACGGTCAGCCCCGACGGGGGCAGCTCTCCGTCCGCCAAGACCGCCTGGGTCGTGGCTTTCGATGCGGCCTCCGGCACTTCGCTATGGGGTTTGAGCTGGGGCGCGAATGCGGAAGTCGCCGCCCTTGCTCTGAACTCCACGGGAGGTTTGGTGCTTGGTGGTAGCTATCAAAGCGGGATGGTCTTCGGCGCAGTTCCACTGCCCGATTCTCCAGGCTCTCCCGCGCCATTCGTGGCTAGGCTGACTGCACAGACCGGCGATGCGCAAGAGGCGCGCGGCTACGCAGCTGCCTCGACGAGCACCAGCGCCTTCCTGGCTTTCGCCACGGACAAAGCGGGCGCGGCTGCACAACGCGACGCAACCTACGCACTTGGGCTCTTGGGCAACTTTTCGAAAGGCATCGACTTGGGCTCTCCAGTGGGGCCGCTCCCACCGCTGGGCGTGGCAGGGGATGCTGGGGCGTTTTCTGAGACCTCCACCTTGTTTCTCGTCAAGTTCAACCCCTGACCGTTGTCACCCAAGTGTTGCGCCGGGGTTGCGCAGTCGTGGCGAAACGCTCACACAAGAGACAGCGAAGGGTGAGCTAGAAGACGCCACGGTAGTCACTCGATTGCTCACACGCAGAGGATCATTCTGATGAATCACAACCGTACCTCCACCATTCGGCTCAATAGACTCGCTGTTTCCATCGCCCTCCTGAATTTGTTTGGGCTGGCTGGTTGCGGCAATGGAGCGGGCGACGCCTCTCCAGGCTCGTCCACGATCAAGCACGACGCTGCTGTCAGGCGCGACACCTCGACAGCAAGCGGCGGCACAGGTGGCACGACTGATATCGTGGGAACAGGTGGTAGTGCCGTTGTCGGTGGCAACAGCGGTTCCCTTGATGGCGGCGGCGCGGGTGGTTCGACGACGAGCCTCCCGGATGCGGCTCTCCCACGCGATGTTCCGCCGGACTTGGCCTCAGACAGCCCACGAGAAGCACCACCATTCCTTGATGTTGGCGGGATTGGAATCGAGGTTTCCAGCGGAGTCGACGCAATCGTCGACCTTCCGCGAGACTTGCCGCTTGTCAATCAAGACGGATCTCCGCTCGATGCGTCCGGCGAGGGCCTTCGGGATGGGACTTTAAGCTCGCAAGACTCGACCACTGACCTGGCGCCTGACCTTGGTCCCGACGTCGCGACGAATGGAGACCTAGGCCCAGACCTCACGCCGGATACCGCGCACCCCGACAGCGGGCTGGATACCGCAGGGCCGACTTGCTCCAATCCAAGTTGGGCCGAAGAGTTTTCAATGCAAGTGCCAGGTTGGCTTTCCGGTGACAAGGACGGCAATCTCTTTGTTGCGAACGCCTTCTCCGACACTTTGGATCTTGGCGCTCCGGTTGGCACGATCAATGGCGCAGGCAACTTTGACGCCCTAATAGTTCGCCTGAATCCCGCGACTGGCAGCCCAGTTTGGGCGAGCCATTTTGGCGACGCCGAACAGCAGAGCGCGGCGGGGGTGGCCGTTGACAAGTCAGGCCACGTAGGGTTCATCGGCGACTATCAGGGGGCAATGACCATCGGCAGCGGCACCAAACAGCCTTCTTCGAATTTGGGCCTCTGGCCGTATGCGTATGTTGGCGCCGTGCAGGCTTCTGATGGTGCGGGGCTCTGGGGAATCTCGGCGAACCTCAAGGTGGACCAGAATTCAAACGCGATCTTGTCAGCCATCGCCGCGAATCCCGGTTTCGACGACTTCGTAGTATGCGGCTGGACCAATGTCGCGGCGACGGATCTTGTTGCCGGCGCGGTCTTGGGCGGCGGCGGCGACATCGTGGTCGCCAAAATCAAGGGGAGCGATGGCACGATCCTTTGGTCGCGCCAGATTGGTGGCACCGGCGAACAGAACTGTACAGCGGCGGCGATCGACGACAGCGGCAACGTGGTGATCGCTGGCAACTACAACGGACAGTTCGATCTCGGCACGGGCGCCCTCAGCCCGGCGCCGGCGGCAAGCATCAGCCTTCCTTGGATCGCCAAGTTGAACGGGAGCGATGGAACCACCCTAGCAGTGACCAATGCTTCGCCTGCACCGACCGGGAGGACTAGTGGATATGTCTACAGCGTTGACACGGATTCTGCCGGCAACGTGGCCATCGCTGGTTCCTTCACCAACGCCATCACCTTTGGGACAACCACTCTCACCTCTGCGGGCCTGGCCGATGCCTACGTTGCGAAATTCGCGCCCTCGTTGACACTTGCATGGGCCAAGAACTGGGGTGATGCCAAGAACCAGTGGGCAAACAGCGCTGCGTTCGATTCCAACGGCGGACTGACGGTGGTTGGAAATTTCCTCAACACCATCAACATTGGCCCGGCCGGCGCCACCCTGACTGCTTCGTCGGATGCCGTGCTTGGAAGCGGTACAGATATCTTTGTCGCTCGCCTGGACGGCGCGACCGGAAGCTCGCAGTGCGCGCTTAGCTACGGCGATCCTAGCTCGCAAAGTGCAGCCAACGTGTTCGTGCCACGCCACGCGACCGGACCGACCAAAGATGCCACCTTTGGATATGGCGGTCTCTACTTCAATTCCGTGCTTGACTTTGGGACGGTCAAACTGACCGCACCGCCCATTCCAGCAACGAGCTACTGGCTCGGCAGGTTCTGACAGCAGTCCTCTCGGGTCCGGGAAGGTATTCTGCTGATCACCATGTGACAGTTCCGTTACAACAAGACGGCGGGTTCTTCGACCCGCCGTTCGCGTTGCACCGCTTTGGCCGCGGAAATCTCCAATGACATCGCCTGTCCAGGCGGGTTGCCAAGGAGGAATCGGTCTGCAAGGACTCCTCCTCGGTCTTTGTCTCCAGCGTAGACCGCCCGACTGGCCTTAAGGTTCCTCCTGCTGTGCCGATTTCTCTTACTGGAGGAATCGGAATGCGGCTTACCAACTCGACGATAGTAGGAGCCACTAGCTCGCGTGACAGTCGTGCCTTCGAGCTTGTGGCCGGCGCGCTCGCCAGCGTGCTCCTCCTCGGCTGTTCGGCAGAACCGGATGATGCCTTGAACGACAGCGGTGCGTCCCAGACGAGTGCTTCCGCGCTCCGTACCTCCGGCCCCACAAGCTCTTCGCCGCAGGCCACGAAATCAACTCTCCCACAAGGCCCGAAGGCGGGATCGGCCGAGGTAGTTGTTGTCTTCAACCACGCTCCGCAGGTCATCAACATCCTGTCCGACGTCGGCAGGTTGAACGCAGGCGATCATGCGCAGCTTCGCGCGATCGCGCACGATCCTGATGGAGACAGGCTGACCTATGCCTGGAAGACCGAGTGCAATGGCAATTTTGACCATCCTTTGTCTCCAACCCCTGATTTCACCCTGGACACGGTTTCTGCTACTGGCTCATGTGATCTAGTGGTCACGGTCTCGGACGGCCACGGGGGCGAAGGCAAGGGCATATTGACTATCAGCACCGCGCCGCCGCCACCTGTCGTGGTCGCCGATCCGCCCCAAGCATCGTGATGCAGATCGACCCGCGTCGGCTGTCTCGTCGCGGTGCCCGGCATCAGGGCCGTAACACTTCCGTCACACAGCCGTAGCATAGTTCTGACAGTCCGTTGTCGTTCGCGTTGGTACTGTCCGCGTGCCTCGAGGCATCTCGGGGTCAACGATGGAGGACCAAGAATGACAATAAAGCGCGGACTTTTGAGCCTCGTGGGTGCGGCCGGCATGGTGTCGGGTGTTGCCCATGCCCAGACCACACCCAACTGCAACGACACGACACTTCTCCCAAACCCTGTCTACTTGACCGGCAGCAGCGCCTTCGAGCCCATGCTGGCCAAGTTCTCCGTTGCCATCCAGAACGCAAACGTAGGCAAGTCCCCCAGCGAGCAACTCAGCATTGTCTATCTGACCTCGGCCTCCTGTGACGGCATCACCTCGGCCATCAGTTTGTCCGCGATGACGGGTACGGGACACTACTACGTGCCCGATCCAGCGGCCCTGGCGACCGGTGGCGCGCTGACGAAAAACTGCGCATTCGACGCCGCTGGAGTGAACCTGGGCATCAAGCCGAACATTGGCGTTTCGGACGTGCCCTACAACCTCTGTCCAGGCAGCGCGGCAGCGCCGATGCCGGCGACGCTTGGCAACTGGAATGGCCCAGTTCAGTCCATGTTGATCGTGGTTCCGAAATCCAACGCCACAACGACCTCGATTTCGGCGGAGCAAGCCGCGGACATCTGGGGCTGCGGCGCCAATGGCGGAATCACCCCCTACATCGACGAGACCGCGATCCAACAGCGCAGCGCCACTTCGGGCACGCAGATTCTCGTTGGTCGCGCCATCGGCGTCTCGCCAGGTGCGTTCAAGGGCAACCCCAATTCGGGTACGGGCGCCCTCATCACCAGCTTGGGGACGGTTTCCGACCCGATGAAGGCAATCGGTTTCGTCGCCGCCGACGCATATCAATCGCCCGCCAACGCCGGCTTGATGAATGCTGTCGCCTTCCGGGCATTCTTCCAGAACAAGGCCTACTACGCCGACTCGGATGCCACGTCGATCAACAAGCGCAACGTCCGCGACGGACATTACGCCATCCAGGGCCCCTTGAATTTCTTCGCGCCTCTGACGGCCGGCCAACCTGCTCCCCTGGTGAAGAAGACGATCGACTTCATCTCGGGCGCAGTCGCCATCGACCCGGCCAAGCCAAACGGCTACATCGACATCGTGGCCAATGCTGGCGACGTCCCCACCTGCGCCATGACCGTGCAAATCTCCCCTGATAGCTATGGGTACTTCGCGCCCTACAAGCCGCCAGTGGCCTGCGGGTGCTACTTCGAATCCACGGTGACCAAGACCTCACCTGTCGGGTGTACCCCATGCGCCAGCAGCGCAACGTGCCCGACAGGAACGACCTGCCAAACCGGGTTCTGTGAGAAGCAATAACTAGAAGGAGACACGAACATGACATTTCTCAAGACAACAGCAATTGTTTTCGGTCTCGCGATTCTAGGTGTTGCGTGCGGCGACAGTGGCAATAGCAACCAGCCCGATGTCCCTATCCTTGGCGGAAGCGGCGGAGCGGCCGGCAGCCATGCCGACGGGCCCGTCGTTCCCGGAACCGGCGGAGCTATCGGTGCGGGTGGTGCCACGGTGTTGCTGGATAGCGGTGCGGGTGGAGCTGGTGGTGCAGTCGTGGTCGTGGATAGCGGCGCGGGCGGATCAACTGGCACCGTGGATGCTACTATCGTGGATAGTACCGGCACCGAGGCAGGGCGAAGCGAGGGTGGAGCAGGGGGAGCAATCGGCACGGTGGATGGCGGTACCATCGATGGCGGCGGGGGCCCATCCTTCGATAAGCCCACCCACGTAGCCATCATCAACGCGACGACGACATCGGTTGGATTGACGGTGGCAGGGCCGAACCCGATCATCCCCTACACCTCCTGCCAGTAACAAAATAAGGCGAGCAATCGGAACATGGCTTGGTCAACTCGAACGGATAGGTTGCAGTGATACGCCCAGGAAGTTTGCTATTCGGGTCGGCCATGATTTGCTTCTTCGCGGTTCCCAGGTCAGCCAAGGGCCAAGGCGAGGGCGAAGAGCATGTTCCGGTTGCTCCTGCCGGTGTGGAAACACCGGCGGGGGCGGAACAGGCCAGCGAAGTCTCGGCGCTCCGCCAAGAGCTGCTGGAGCAGAAAGCCTCCCTGGCCGCGATGCGCGCGGAGTTTGAGGCCAAGGTGGCCAGCGAGGGTGCAAAGCGTGAGGCCGCAGTCGCGCAGGCCAAGTCCGAGGCCGTTGAGGAGAGCAAGAAAAGCAGTTCTTGGTCTCGTGGCCTCTTCCTGAGTGGCTACGCGCAAACGGACTTCGCGATCAGGCAAGCATCGAGCGATCAGCTCAATTCGTCGACCGGGGATCCGCTCAATCAAAATCGC
>Ga0265316_10000530_pt1 | contig 43046 bp, 30 predicted proteins | sample 4522metaG_FD_202092 | JGI IMG/M metagenome (GOLD analysis project Ga0265316, IMG submission 202092) | Rhizosphere microbial communities from Carex aquatilis grown in University of Washington, Seatle, WA, United States - 4-5-22 metaG | ecosystem: Host-associated > Plants > Roots > Rhizosphere >... | reverse complement strand
CCTCTCCCGCTACCGCGGGCGAGGTGATACGGCCGCTGCCGCGGCCGGGGGAAAAAGCAGCATTCACGCAGCCCAAAACAAAACAGTTGCTCACCCCTGGTAGCACTTTTCAGACACGCTCTTAGGCTTGCACGGCCACCCCGCGTGTATTACAACTCTGCTAAATGGGTCATACGGTCACTCTTCGGGTCCCAGATGATTTGGCAGCGTGGCTGCAAGATACCGCCGCACGCGCGGGCGTGTCGCAGGGCCATCTGGTTCGCGAGAAACTGGAACAGGCCCGGGCAGGGAAATCATCGCGACCCTTCATGCGACTCGCGGGAGCGGTGAAGGGGCCCAAGGATCTGTCATCGCGCAAAGGCTTTTTGCGGTAATGAAGGGGATCGCCGACACGGGATTCCTGGTGGCCTTCGCCAACCGGGACGATCGCTACCACGACTGGGCAGTCGGGGTGGCCGAACAGGTCAGTGAACCGCTGCTTACCTGTGAAGCGGTTCTGGCCGAGGCCGCCTTCCACCTGCGCAGCGTCCTGGTTGTGCTCGCGATGGTTCGCGATGGATTGGTGCTTCCCGCATTCGATTGCACAGCGCACCTGGTGCAACTGCAGACCTTGGCTGAGCGTTACGCCGATCGCGATCCCGATTTCGCGGATCTTTGTCTGATCCGCATGAGCGAGCTTCATCCCAAGCACCCGGTGATCACGGTCGATCGGAAGGACTTCCGCATCTACCGGCGCAACCGGCGCGAGATGATTCCCCTCATCTGCCCGCCGGGCTAGACGTTGTCCAAGAAGGGCCAAACGGAGTACGAGGCGTGCAACGACGCGGTCGCGTCGAGAGACCGACCGCGACTGAAACTAGCCTTGTCCAAGTGGGACGCGTGGAGCGGACGATTCTTATCCTGCGTGGACACAGGGTCATTCTCGATTCGGATCTTGCCGCTCTGTACGGCGTCGAAACCCGACGCTTGAATGAGCAGGTAAGGCGGAATCTGTCCCGGTTCCCTCCTGACTTTGCCGTTCAGCTCACCTCACAGGAGTTCAATTCTTTGATATCGCAAATTGCGACATCAAACGCGCCTCAAGGACGTGGAGGGCGCCGAAAGCTTCACTATGCCTTCACCGAGCACGGCGCGCTTGTGGCCGCCTCGGTGCTGAACTCGCCCAGGGCCGTGGAAATGAGCATCGCGGGTCGTCGTCGTCGTGCGCTCAAACGCAACCTGGGTGGGGCGCCATTAGGCAGCGCCCGCCGACCACGGGGAGCGCTGAAGTACGAAGAACGACGACGACCGAGCCATTTGTTGACCGGCAACCAGAGTCATCGGGCGGGGGATCCAGTATTCTCCCCACTGGCGATATAGAACGACGAACAGGCCGCCGACAGCCTGAAGAGCGTTTCCGAGAGTGGCTCGCTTCAGATTCGCGAGTCGACGGTGCTTTACATCATTGTAGTAGCAAGCACCGCGCCCTCTCGAAGAGGGTTCTTCTGGGCGGGAGGACCCTCCAGCCGTGCGTCGCCATGCCCGGCGTCCCACGCCTCACCCCAACCTTCGCAGGAACTCCGCTCGCACGCGCGCCATGCGCGTGCTGAGCTGGTCGGAAAGTTGGTCCTCACTCAATCCCAAACTGCGCGCCAGGGGCGAGCGGTCTTCGGTGTGCAATCGGTCGTCATGCTGATCACGTATTAGCCGCAGGCGCAGGCCGGCTCGCTGCAGGAAGCGATAGTCGTCGAGAACAGCCGGGGCGAGCTCGCCCTGGTCGGCCATGCGTTGCAAAGCAGTGGGCGGATGGGTGGTGCGCAGGGCTGGGTCAGCCTCGCCATGGCGAAGCTGGCCCCAGGCTGCGATGAACTCGAGGTCAGTGAGCCCGCCCGGCGCAAAGCGCAGATGCAACGACTCGGCCGGGTCGCCGGCGCGCTCGCGCTCGATGCGCTGGCGCAGGTGCAGCAGGTCCGCGCGCAGGGAACTATCATTGGGCGGGGTTTGATAGGCGATGGTTTCTAGCCGATTGCCAAAATCACTGGACGCGCCCGCGCCGGGCAACACGAACGCGGGCCGCGCGCGCAGCAGCGCCATGCGTTCCCAGGGCGCGGCGGATTCGTGATGATAGTCCTCGAAGGCCTGGTAGGTGGTGACAAGAAGTCCCTGCGATCCCGAGGGCCGCAGTCGCGTGTCGACGTTGTACAGACGCCCCTCTTCCAGCAAGGCGCCGAGCGCGCTGATCAGCCGCCGGGCCAGGCGGCCGAACCAGTCCTGATAGTCGATCCCTGCAGAAGTCGTGCCTCCGTGTTGGTAGAGGAAAACCAATTCCAAGTCTGAGCCGTAGCGCATCTCGCGCGCGCCACAACTGCCCAGCACCAGAATGGTCAGCTCGGCGTCGGGCCTTCGCAGGCGCGCCTCCAGTTCTGCCGCCACGCGATTCACCGCCTGGGCCAGGCAGGCCTCGGCCAAGCGGCCCAGTTGGGCGGACACCTCTTCGTGAGGCAGATTGCCGGCCACGTCGTGAAATCCGATGCGCAGGATTTCTTCGGCTTGAAAGCGGCGCATCTCGCGCAGGGCCTCTTCGTAGTCGCAACCCTCCAGGCGGGTTGGCAGCCGGGCTTGCCACTCGACCGGATCCGGCCGTGGATCGCCGGGACCCGAGAGCAGATTGGGCCAAGTGGCAGGATGGGTGAGCAGGTGGCGCGACAGCCGCTCGCTGGTGCCAAACAGGGCCGCCAAAATAGTCAGGAGCTGGCGATCTTCGCGCAGCATGGTCTCCAGCCCGGTCGATGCGCGCACCGACAGATCGCGAAAGCGATCCAAGGCGCGATCGGGATTGGGCGAAGCGATGGCTTCTTCCAGCCAGGTGGGCGCCAGGCGACCGCGCACCAGTTCCAGGTTTTCCGCGGCCGCATCCACGTCGGAAAAGCCGCAGGATTGTAGGTCAGCCAAGAGTTGCGGCTGGGGCAAGGCCGGATCGAGCAGGCGTAGCACGATGGCCGACGGGCCCTGCTCCGGCTCGCCCAGGGTCTCGGCCACCGCGCCGACCGCCTGGCGCTGCTCAGCCACCAGCGCATCCAGCTCGGCCTGGCCGGCCAGGCCCAGCCGTCGCGCCAGTCGCTCGCGGCCGCTCGGCTCAGCCGGCAGCTCGTGGGTCTGCGCGCCTTGCTCAAGCTGGATGCGGTGCTCGACCGCGCGCCACAGGTGATATGCGCCGGTCAGCGTGCGGACCTCCTGCGCGGTCAGCAGTCCCGCCAGCCCCAGCTTGTGCAGCGCGGGCAGGGTGGCGCGCTCGCGCAGGTCAGGCCGTTTGCCGGCGTAGAGCAACTGCAGCGCCTGCGCCACCAGCTCGACGTCGCGAATCCCGCCTTGCCCCAGCTTCACGTTCCAGCCGAGATGACGGGTGCTGTCCACGAACTGCTGGCGCAGCGAGCGGACCTCGTCCAAGGTGCGCGGTCCTGACGAGCGCGGGAACACAAAGGGCTCGACCGTCCTGAGAAAGCGCGCACCCAGGTCGAGATCGCCCGCGGCCGGTCGCGCGCGCAGCAGGGCCTGGCGCTCCCAGGTGCGGCCAAAGGTTTCGTAGTAGCTCTCGGCCGCGGCCAGCGAGTTGCAGATGGCGCCGCTTCCGCCTTCAGGCCGCAAGCGCAAGTCCACGCGAAACACAAAACCATCGCCGGTGATCTCGGCGACCGCGCGCGTGACCATCTGTGACAGCCGGCTGTAGTACTCGTGCAGAGTGAGCGAGCCCGCGCGTCCCTCGTCGGACGAGTACACGTAGATGAGGTCGATGTCCGAGGAGAAGTTCAGCTCCTCGCCGCCCAGCTTGCCCATGGCCATTACCGCGAAGCCAGGGCTGTCGTCGGCACACACCGGGGCGCCGTAGCCCGATTGCAGCTGGGATTCGCAGAAAACGACAGATGCCTCCAGACATGCATCCGCCAGGGCCGAGAGATCGCGTGCCACTTCCAGGGTGTTGCCGGGCTTCAGCTCGCGCGCGCCCAGACGCAACATCTCGACCTGTCGATAGCGGCGCAGCCGGCGCTGCAGGTCGGCCAGATCGGAACAGCCGGCCATCGCGGCTTTGACCTCGGCCATGGTGCGCTCGCGCGGCTTGGGCCGGTCGAGAAAGGGATCGGCCAGCAACGCGGCCAAACGACCCACGTCGGCCAGTAGCAGATCCGTGAGGAAGCTGCCACTCGACAGCAGCGCCGCCAACAGGCCCAGGCTCGCTTCGTCCTCAGGCAGCGAGGCTCCGGCCTCGAGCAGTCGTTCCAAGCGCGGCCGCGCACCCTCCGGGTCGGGACCCGCGGCCAGCAGGCGATCGAGACTGGGTGAAGTGCGCGTGGGGACAGCGATTAGAGTGGCTCCAAGCGCGCGCACACCACCGTGATGTTGTCGAGGCCGCCGTGAGCATTGGCCGCGGTGATCAGACGTTCACACAGCTTGTCGAGATCACTCACGCTGGTTGCAATTTCAGCGAGCTCGGCGTCGGGCACCATGCCCGAGAGACCGTCGGTGCACAGCAGATACAGGTCGCCCAGGCGTGGTTGATCCACAATCACGTCCACCTCGACCGAGGGTTTCATGCCCAGGGCGCGCACGATGACGTTCTTGTGCTGAAAATTCGCGATCTCGGTCGCGGAGAGACGCTTCATCTTAATGTAGTCGTTGAGCAGGGAGTGGTCCTGGGTCATCTGCTCGAGCTTGCCGTCGCGCAGACGGTAGAGCCGGCTGTCGCCCACGTGGCCGATCAAGAGGGCGCCGCCGGCAAACAGGACGGAAACCACCGTGGTTCCCATGCCGTGGCAGTTGCTGTTGCGTTCCGCCTCGTCGTAGATTTTGAGATTGGCCAGCTTGATGGCACTCACCAGCCGGTTGGTCTGGAAGCGATGACCTCGATCCATCTTGTAGGGCCAGGTCAGCTCCTGTTGGTCCTCGGTGGTCTGAAAGTGGTTGGCGATGGTTTCCACAGCCAGCTTGCTGGCCACCTCGCCCGATGCGTGGCCCCCCATGCCGTCGGCCACGACCGCCAGGCGATCGTGGCTGGGGAGATAGAAGGAATCCTCGTTGTGGTCCCGCGTGATCCCCACGTTGGTTTCGCCCGAGAAACGAACGCGCATGCCGTCGAGCGGAAAGGAGGTACTCATGAGAAGGTCAATGGTATCGCCGGGGCGGGGCGCATTTCAACCGCTTCGCGGCCTGATGAACGAAAGAGCGGGTCCCAGCTCCACCGACAGGTTGCCGCGCGCTCGGTAGAGATCGCCGTCCACGGTGTATAGGGTTTCGGGCTCGTCGGGCTCGATGACCAGGCGCGTGGCCAGCGCGCTCCAGGCGCGGCGGGGCGAGATGCCGCGGCCCCAGCGCACCGCTGACAGATCCCGGGTCAAGCCCAGCGGTGATGAATGAATCGCGAGGACACTGAAGCGGCCGGGATGATCGTCGGCGCGGTGGTTGAGCTTGAAGCCGAGGCCGACCTCGCTGACCGTGGCGGCGCCCAGCCCGAGCAGCGTTGCCCAGGGAAGGATCTGCCCGTCGACAAAGACCCGGCCGTGGAAGCGACGAAAGATGCGTTTGGCGTAGCGCCCGGTGAAGGCTTCAGACACGATGGAGCGCAGCAGGAGCCAGATCGCGCGGGTCGCCCCGTAGTCGCCCTTGGCGTAGTATTCCTCGAGGAAGTTGCTGATGAGGCCGGTTCCGAAAACGAAGCCGTATTCGTCCTGAACCTTCATACACCGGCGCAGCACGACCGAGTGCGGACGGACGTCCCTCTGCGCGGCCGCCAACTGCGCCAGCAGCGTTTCGGGTTGCACCAGGATGCCCAGCGAGGACGCCACCACGTTCATGGTGCCGCCGGGCAACAGCGCCAGCGGGGGCAGGGGACGCTCGCCGTAGGCACGCAGCAGCGCCGTGACCGTCCAATGCAGGGTGCCGTCGCCACCGTGTACGCCGATGATCGAAGGCTGGGCCTCTGCCACCTGGCGCGCTTCAGCCGCCAGCGCATCGGAGCTAGCCGGGGCCAGTACGTGGCCCGTCTCACCCAAAATTCGGGAGAAACGTCGCGCATGGTCCGGATCTCGGCGATTGGCCCGCGATCCGGGATTGACGAAGACCACGATAGACACGCACATGAAACTCTACACCCGGAACCGGCGGTCGTCAGAGCTGCCTTGCGGCGGGATTTTGATGTATATGTCTGCACGCTGGGTATGACGGTCCCAAACTCCACAGGCTTCGGGAAGTGGTGATGGCCTCGACGCACGAAAAGCGCCCCTCTGCGTCCGGATCGTTGCAAGAGCGGCCGGTGGCGCGCCTGTTGCAGCAACTGTTTCGCAAGCAGGTCACCGGCCGCCTGAATATCAGCGACGGAACCGGTGATGAGAGTGACATCTATCTGCGCACCGGCATGCCGGTGCACGTGCATCGCCCGGTGGACATCGATCGCCTGGATCGGGTATTGGTCGAGTATGGGCTGGTACCACAGGAAGCTGTGACCCGGGCCGATGCCATGGTGACCAGCGGGATGCGTCTGGGCGAGGCGTTGCAGGGAATGGGCGCTCTCAACAAGGAATCGCTCTCCGCCGTACTCAAGGATCAGATACGGCGCAAGCTCACGCGCCTGTTCTGTGTGGCAGAGGGATCGTTTGCCATCTACCTCGATACGCACAGCTTCGGCGAGGGTGATGACTTGGCCATCATGCGGGTCGATCCGCGTACCTTGTTCTATCCCGCCATCCACTCGGCCTACGACTTGCCCCGCGTCACCCGAGAGTTGTCGCGACTGTGGGGCCAGGAGTTTCGCCTGGCAGCCGTGTCGCCGTCGTTCATCGCCGCCATGGGTATCCCAGCCGACGATCCCATGGTGGCGGCCCTGCGCGCGCGCTGGATGAGCCTGGACGCAATCGATTCCCTGACCGCGCGGCCGCTAGAGTTGCGCACCGCTTTGCTTTCCCTGTACTACGCGGATCTGCTTGAGCGGCAGAACATTGGCGAAGCTCCGGCGCAGGGCGATCCGGCGCCTGTGATCAAGCTGCGCTACACGTCCTCGGATAGTTTTCCTTCAGCGCTCGACAGTCCGGCCCAGGCCGAGGTGCCGCCGGCTGCGCCAGCCCCGCGGCCATCAGCGATCATTCCGGTGGCTGCGGCGCCTGCACCGGCCGAAGCGGCGCCTGTCGCGGCGGCAATCCCGGTTCGGCAGCCTCCCTCGCCCGACGCTGCGTCGCTATCGCGTGCCAGCGCAATCCCTAGGCGCTCGTCTCCAACGCCAGAGTCCCCGCCGCGGGTTGTCGGCGCGCGAGCTGTCGCGTCCCCGATCCAGTCCGTGCCAGCGCCTGACGTTGCGTTGCGAACCGCGATCTTGGAACTGACCGAGAAACTCAACACCTTGTCGCATTTCGAGTTGTTGGGCATGTCCGAGTCAGCCCCTGCCGGCGAGGTCAGTTCGGCCTTCATCCGCGCAGCCCGGCGCTACCATCCCGACCGGCTGGCTGGCGCTGGCCTGTCCGAACTGGTGCCCGAGGCCGAGCGCATCCTAGCCCGCATGAGCGAGGCAGCCATGGTCCTGGGCGATCCCACGCGGCGGGCCGAGTACCTGGACGGGCGCAGCGGAAAGAAACCAGTGGGCAGCACCATCCCCACCGTGCTCGACGCTGAGACCAGCTTTCTCAAGGGGGAAGTCCTGCTCAGGCGGGGCGATCACGCCAAGGCCATCGAGTTTTTCGCGGCCGCCAGCAAGGCCAGCCCGGGTGAGCCCCAGTATCGGGCCTACTGGGCCTGGGCGCGCTTCGACAATCCGCGTGGGCGCAAAGAAGCCGTTGTGCGTGAGGCGCAGCGGATCATTGCGGACGTGGTCGCGGCCCAGCCACGCTTCGCGCGCGGCCACTACTGGCTCGGCCAGATCTGGAAATTCCTCAACGAGCCCGACCGCGCCGAACGCGCCTTCCGCGAGGCTGTCAAGCAGGACAAGGAGTTCATCGAGGCGACGCGCGAGATGCGCCTTTTGGAGATGCGGCGAACCCGGAAAAGCGCGGCACGCAAGGATTCCCATTCCCCGCGGGGCGGAATCATGGGTCGGCTGTTCAAGAAGTAGGTCGCCTGGAGGTCAGGGTGTGACGTAGAGGCTCGCGTTGAGGAATGAATCGACCTGCCGATAGCCTTTCTTTGGCAAGTAGCCCGCCGCGGGCCACGCCGCCCAGCTTCCCACCACGAACAAGGGCGGAGAGTGCCGGTCCATCATGTCCACCACTTCGTCGTGGGTGACAATGCCGATGCGGCGTCGCTCCTGGGGCGGCAATCGGGGGGCGGCACGAAAACCGAAATCATTGGCCAAAGTGGGAATCAGTGGCGTTCGAGTCGAGACAAAGTAGCCAGGCCACCAAGTCGCGCCCATGGGCTGGCCAGCGGCGTCGATCTTTTGCGCCACCGTCAGGACGGTTGCAATGGTCCAGCGGGGCACGCGATCCTGGGTCCACACTCCCGGAACGGCCTCGCCGGTGGTTGTGTATCGCTTGAGATCGCGCGCTCCCAAGATCAAATAGGGAAGGGCAAGCACGGCCAACAGGGCCCACGCCCTCCACGCGCGCAATGAAGCCAAGGCCACCATGGCTTCCACCACCAGGAACGGGACCAGCAAACAGAAATACTGTGGATCGGTTGGGCTGGGAACCAGGCTGGTCAGGAACAAAGCCAGCCACAGATAGCAAGAAAGCCGGTTGCGGCCCGAATAGGGAGACAGCAAGGCCCATAGCGCCGCCACCGTCAACCCGAGAAACTGCAAGCTGCCGGGCAACCTCTCCCGGTCGAGGGAGAGAACCGACAGCAACGTCACCTTCTTGTTGGGCAGGTTGGTAATGAAGCCAGCCTGTCCCCACTCGCGAATGCTGTGGTAGGTCCAGTTGCCGAAATAGAAATTATGCCAATCGCGCAAAACATAGGGGAGGAGCAAGAGCGCGCCTGCCCCTGCGCCGGCAGCCAAAGCCAACACGAACTTCAGTCCGTGGCGCGAAAATCCATGACGCCGCAGAAGAAACAGCAGTGCGCATGGAAAAGCCACGATGACATACAGGCGACACTCGAAGGCCAGAGCCAATGCCAGTCCACCACAGGCCACCAGCAGGGGAGTCTGCGCGGCTTCCAGCAGCAGAACGCCTAGGGAAAGCAGGAAAGCGGTGAGGCCGAAGGACTTGGAGATGGTGAGCCAGCCCGCGGCCTGTCCGGTGACCAGGTACACCGCAGCGCCGAGCACGGCCCAGCGCTTGCGCCGGCAAGTGCGCAACAAGATCTCCAGCAGCAAGAGGCCAGTGCCCACCGCAAGCAAACTGGAAAGCAACCGCGCGGCGTACCAGCCGCGTCCCCATAGCCAGAACCAAGCCGCGTAGACATGAGCCCCAAACGGCATCTGCGGGTAGAAGAAGTCGGTGTAGATACGCTTGCCCTCAGAAACCAGGCGCGCGGCCTGCAGGTAGTACCCTTCGTCTCCGTCAATCAGGCGCACACGCCCGATGGGAATGAGCAGGGCCGCGAGCCCGAGCGCAACCAGCAGCCGCAGCCACCAGAGCTTGGCCCCGCGCCCTGGCGGCACCGGCTGGTCGCCCATCCCTCGCTTCATCCCGGCCCAAACGCGTCCAAGAAGGGAGGCTCCCGCACAGGCCTTCTCCGACGGCATCGCAGCGGATTGGCTCTCCTGGGGCGAAATCGCCATTGGACCGTCTCCTATCATGGCCGCCGCTTCTTCGCCGAGGAAACCCTGCAACGCGCGCTGGCTTGTCTGCTTGTGTCTAAGCGCTAGAGGCCATTCGCACGATGGACCACCCGTGCTAAAATCCCCATTCTGCCGCGTGTCTCGGTCTGCAGCGGACCGACGATCGAAAGGAACCGAAATGGCTAGAGCACCGAACGGTTTGCCGGACCGAGTGAAATTGCGCAGTTGCGAGCGGCCCGAGGCGCGAGGAGGGAGAATACTCGACGTATTTGACCGACGAGCAACGAAGGGACGCGACGCAAATGGGCGATTTCACGACGGGAGGCAAACAGTTCGGTGCTCCAAGCTACGTCGATGTTCTCTTGCCCTCGCGCTGTTCGCAGCCCCGCTCGTGCTCATTGGTTGCAGCGGAGGCGGCGGCAAGACGGGCTCGGTGACCCAAGATGGCTCGTCAGTCACAACTGATGCCCCGAATGTCCCCGGTCGCGACGCGACGAGCGCTGACCTTGCCCTCCTCACACCCACGGACGGGCCTGTCGGCGCACCGGATGCGCCCGTGGCAAGGCCGGATGGGGCGGCCGACAGCGGCCTGGTGAGCCCGCCCGATGCGCCCGTCGGTGCGCCCGATGGGGCGGTCGACAGTCGACTGGTGGCAGGTGAGGCGGGCCCGGCCGCCACGCCGGATGCGGCGTTCGACAATCGCCCGGTCACGGGCGACGTCTCCGTCGCCACGCCGGATGCGGCGTTCGACAATCGGCCGGCGGCAGGCGATACCGGTCCCGTGGTCACGCCCGATGCGGGTTCGGGTACCGTCCTGACGTCCACCACGTTGAAGCTTGAAGTCACCCCCAGCCCTTACTCCTACAAAGTGACCGAGATATCCTCCGGAGAGGTCCTGCTATCCCAGGCGGCGACGACCTTTACGGTGGGCGGTACGGCCTATGCCACGGCTGGTGCCAGTGGATTCATTACAACTGGCACGACTCTGGATGCAACCTTGGCCCTGAGCGGAACGACAAACACGGCCCACGTCAAATTCACGTTCACCAGCCCAGAGGTGCTGCAGGTTCTGCTGACCTACAACAGCGGCGCGCCCACCAACGTCAAGGAGCAGTTCAACGACCAGAGCGAACACTACTATGGCATCTGGGGCTATCACCTGGGCACCAGCGGCGCCCTCGACAACCGGGGCGCGGACGCGGATATGCTCGGGTTGCAGACGAATTCCGACATCAACTACAGCAGCGCCCGGGCGCCGTTCTATTCAACGTCGAAGAAATACGGCATCTATGCCGAATCGATGGCCAAGGGCCACTACACCATCGCGGTGAGCAGCAAGACCAGTTTCAACTTCGATAGTCCGCAATTGCAGTACGACATCATTTATGGCCCCACCTATGCGGACATCCTGGGCCGCTACAACAGCCTGGCCGGGCCCTCGTTCATGCCCCCCACCTGGGCCTTTGATTCGATCTGGTGGCGCGACGACCATCATGCCGACTGGGCCGCGCAAGGGGTCACCAGCAGTCAGGCGCTGGTCATCAAGGATGCAGACAATCTGCGGCTCAACCAGATTCCAGCTTCGGCTATTTGGATTGACCGGCCCTACAGTAGCCCGCTGGGTCAGGCCGGAAAAGCCGGGGCTTGGGGCAACATGGATTTCGATAGCACCTTCCCCAATCCCTCGCAGATGATCACCGATTTGAATACCAGGGGAATGAAGTTGATCCTCTGGACCGCCAACCGGTGCTTCGATGAACTTCTGACCGAGGCGAAAGCCAGCAACTACAACTTTGCCGTCGGCACCTATGGCGACTCGCCGGCCGCGGACGTGCGCATTCCCGCCGCCTACAGCTGGTTCAAGTCGAAACTGGATACTTTCGTCAAGCTGGGTGTGCACGGCTACAAGATCGACCGGGGCGAAGAAGGTGAACAACCCGATTCAGCGCAGAATGAGAATGTCTATCTGTTTCACAAGTTGTCGTACGAGGGGATGGCAGCCACCAATACCAACAATGACTTCCTGATGTTTGCCAGAAATCTCTTCGACAAATCCCGGCAGTATACTGGTCACTGGAGCGGTGATCCGCTCACTAGCTTTCCCGGACTGATCGGTTCGATCAAAGTTGGACTCAGAGCCGGCGCAATAAACTTTCCAATATTCGGTTCGGACACGGGCGGGTACAACGGCGCTGCCCCCAGCAGTGAGGTCTTTGCCAGGTGGCTGCAATTCAACACCTACACTTCCATGATGGAAGTCCTGATTGGCCCCAGCCGAACCATTTGGACCATGAATGATCCGGCATTGCTGAAGATTGCCCAGACGCAGACCCAGGCGCATCACGATCTGATCCCCTACACCAGGTCCTACGCGTACAAGGCCACGCAGACCGGTATGCCCATCATGCGGGCTATGATTCTGGCCTACCCGAACGATACGAGCGTCACCGACACCTGGAATCAGTACATGTTTGGCGGAGAGATTCTGGTGGCGCCGGTGACCACTGCCGGTGGCACAAGCCGCTCGGTATACCTGCCGGCCGGCAACTGGATCGATTACAACGACAAGGCGACAACTCACGTCGGCGGGGCAAGCGTGACCGCCACGGCTCCGCTGGCGACCATCCCGCTGTATGTGAAGGAGGGGGCGATCATTCCGCGTGGTGACATTCTGCAATCCAACAACAACTGGACGGCGGGCTGGGCGGCCAACCTCAGGATCGAAGTCTTCCCGGCCGCCAGCGGCAGCAGTTCATTTGACTACTACACCGGGAGCGCGGTGCAGACCATCACCTCTTCGCTGGCCGGTGGCACGCTTACCATCAAGTTCGGCGACCTGGGAACCGATGGAAAGCTAGAGGTGTATTGCAGCGGCAGCTCCGGTGTCACGCGCAACGGAGTGACGCTGACCTCAGGAACAGACTTCACCTACGATGCGGCCAAGAAGCTGCTTACGGTATCGTATTCAGGAGCGACGACTATCGCGATCGCCGGCACCGGCAGTATTTTCTAGGTTCGGGCAGAGGCAGGGTCCTTCAAGGCAAGGGCGCGGTGCCGGTTTGAGGCACTTCTGTTACAATCAGGCCCAAGGGACAGTGTGAAACGGTGTCAGTTCTTGGAGTGGACGTAGGGAGTGCTCGTCTGCACATCGCGTGTGTGCAGCGGGGTCGCGCTGCGCCGGTAGCGGCCACGGGTGGGCAGGCCTATGTTGCGTCGGTGGTGGCCCTGGGCCGGAGCGGGCCGCTGGTGGGATCGGCAGCGCGGGCGCACCTGATGGTGTCGCCCGGTGAGGTGCTCTTCGGTCCCGCGCGCCATCTGGGCGGCGGCGCGGTGAGGCTGGGCCAAACCAGTTACCTGCCCGAGGAACTGGTTTCTTGGTTGCTCAAGGAGGCGCTCAGCGCGGGGCGAGCGGCCACTGGGGCGGAGATCGAGGGGGTGGCGCTGTCACGGGCGGCGTGGGCCAGCCCTGAGGCGCGCCGGGCGCTGGACGAGGCCGCGGGCATCGCCGGCGTCAAGCCGCTCGGCACCGCGGTCTCGACCAGCCTAGCCGCGGCCGCGCACATGATCGAGCGTGCGCTCACGGGCACCGTCGCAGTGGTGGACGTGGGTAGCTGGAAGTTGGAGGCTGCCATCATCGCGCTGACGCCCGGCCAGGTGCGGCCCCTGGGCCGCAGCGTGGACGCGACCATCGGCGCCAGCTGGCTGGACGGCCAGCTGGTTCGCGCCATGGCCCACAGCGTGTCCCCTGACCACGAACGCCAGATCCTGAAGAACCGCATCTGCTACGCCCTGCTGCGCGAGCAATGCGAGAACGCGCGTATCAACCTTTCCACCCTGGCGATGGTGGATGTCAGCATGTCATTCTTGGCGTCGCTCGTCGGGGTCACGGGCACGCTGGTGGGCAGTCTCGATCGGACGCTGGTCGAGAGCGTGGCGCGGCCTCTGTTCGACGCTATCGAAACCGTGTGTCGGGAGGCGGCGGTCCAGGCGGGGATGGAACTCGACGAGGTGACGGAGTTGCTCCTGGTGGGGGGTCTGGCCCGGATGCCGGCCGTGCGTGCGCAGGTGGCCAGGCTGTTCGGCCGCGAGCCATACAAAGCGGGCGACGTCGAGGGTGCCGTGGCTCGCGGGGCGGCCTTTTTGGCCGCTGCGGCCACGGGTGAAATTCGTCTCGAGATCCTCGATGCGCTGGAACCGTCGACCGACGCGACAGCGGGCGCCGGTTGGGGCCAGCCGGTTCCGCCTCCCGCCTTCACACCCACGCCGGACCTGATTCTCGAGACGCCGTCTTTCTCGGCCGAACCGGGTTCTGTCTCCGCCGCGAATCCGGACGCCAGTGCCGAGGCTGTACCCGAGATGGTCAGCGACGAGCCCACAACTCAAGATCCGGCGGTACCCCCGGCCGAAACTGAGTTCGCACGCGACCTGCGGCCCGCGCCTCGGGAGGGTTCGGCCCGGGCGCCCGAGGCGCCCATCATCACGCCCCCACCCAGTGTCGACGACGTGGCGGCTGCCCCTGTCGAGCCAGTCTTGCAGCAGGGGCCGGCTGCGGGGCGCGATCCCGTGGTCTCGCCCAGCCATGCGCTCCAGCCTGTCCCGTCGCGATCGGCCCCGGCCGCGAGCCGCCCAGACACGCCGCCGGCTTTGGTGCCCGAACGCCCGATGGCGTCGTCGCGGAACCTGCCCACTCTGCCTTCGGAGGGCGCCTTCAAGAACCCACGCACGGCGCAGGACATGGCGGCGCTGGCGTTGGGCGGGGCGCTGCGCATGCAACCGCCCTTGCCCATCCCGGTGCTCTTGCTGGCCATCGGCCGGCGTCGGCAGCTGAATGGGACTCTCAAGCTGACCTACCGATCCACCCGCGCCAACATCGCCATCCTTCGCGGCGGGGTGGGTGGTAGCCCGCTGGAAATGGAGCAGCTTCGCCGCAGTTTCGAGTGGCCCGAAGGCCAGTACAAAATCACCGGCGAGGTGCCCCAGCGCCCTAACATCAAGCGCATCCCCGTGGTCAGCGTGGTCATCCATGGTATCCGTTCGGCGCTGCGCTCACTGAACCTGGCCGATGTCATGAAGATCATCGAGCCCCACCTGGGCGAGGCTCCGCGCGTGGTGTCCAGCCGTTCGCCCATCATCCCGCTCATGGGGCTGTCCCCGCGGGAATTGCGCTTCGTGGAGCACGTCATGGATGGGGTGACGTCGGCCTCGGACATCTTCGCCCGCGGCGGGATCGGCAAGGACACGGCCATCCAGATCTTGTTCGTCCTGCACATCTTCGCTGCGCTGGAATGGCTGCCGGCCGAGCACGCGGGCGGTGAAACCCTGGCTGACCAGCTGAACGCGCGCGCCGCGAAGATCGATCGGGTCGATCACTTCGAGGCGCTAGGGGTTCACTGGAGCGTTCCGCGCGCCGACATCGAACGCGCCTATCGCAGCTTGCAGGAGATGCTGGGACCGGGCAGCCGGGGCGAGCAGTTGGCGCCCGAGGCAGCGGTCAAGATCCTGGCCCGCGCTGCTAGGGCCTACCAAGTCGTCTCGGTCGATGCCCAACGGCGCGATTACCTATTGCAGATCCATCCTGACATGGACTACGAGGCCATCGAGTCGATGGCCGACAACCAGGCCGAGTGGTACGCCTGGCGCGGCGTCGACGAGGCGACCCGCGAAACCACGCGGCTCAAGAACGAGCTGGTCCAGCTGGCAAAGATGCAGCACCGCGGGTCCAAGGACGAGTGAGGAGCCTGGGCCGCACGACTTGCGGTGAGTCGCGCAACCTTTGCATGTTCGTGGCCTTGCAGGACGCCGGTGCGCTTGAGACGGTCGCCAGCTATCTGGCGCTGCTTGAAGAGGCTTTCCTGGTGGCAGCGCTGCCGAAGTACTCGACGCGTGCGGCGCGACGCAGGGCCGCGCCCCCGAAGCTGGTGACGCTGAACAACGCCCTGGTCGCGGTCATGGCCCCGCAAAGTATCGTCGACGGCACGTCCGATCCGGCGCGCTTTGGCGCCTGGGTCGAGAACGCATGCCTGGCGCACGCATGGAATTCCGGCCAGAGCGTCTCGTACTGGCGCGAGGAGCCGCTCGAGGTCGACGGCATTTCGGAGGGGAGCTGGGGCAAGTGGGCCATCGAGGTGAAGACCGGCAGATTCCAGATGAACGAGCTCACTGGTTTGCTGGAATTCACGCGCCGCCATCCGGGCTTTCGGCCGCTGGTCGTGTGCAGTGCCAGCGGGCGAGCGACCGCCGAGCGCGCGGACGTGCCGGCCATCACCTGGCAGCAGTTTCTGCTCGACGGGCCGACGGGTGCGACGTCCTAAGAACTATCGCTGAATCCGCGCCGAGCCGCCCTTGGCGAAGGCCTTCACCTGTTCCAGCGTCACCATGGTGGTGTCGCCGGGCGTGGTGGTGAGCAACGCCCCGTGGGCCCAGCCGAGCTTGAGGGCTTCGTCGGCTGATTCGCCGGAGAGCAGTCCGTAGATGAAGCCGCTGGCAAAGCCGTCGCCGCCGCCCACGCGATCGTGCACATCGAGGTCGCAGGTGGGTGAAACATGCGTCTTTCCGTTCACCCAGGCCACGGCGCCCCAGGCGTGGCGGTTGGTCGAGGCCACCTCGCGCAGGGTCGTGCACACGACCTTGACTTGCGGAAACTTGGCCGTGACCTTGTCGATCATGGCGAAGAACGCGCCGGGGTCGAGCTTGGAGCGCTTCTCGACATCCTGGCCGGCAATGTTCAATCCCTTCTGCAGATCCTCCTCGTTGCCCACTAGCACGTCGGCATTGGCCACGATGCGACCGACGACCTCAGCCGCCTTGTGTGCGCCGCCCCAGATGTTCCACAGCTTCTCGCGGAAATTGAGATCGAAGCTGCAAATGGCGCCTGCCGCCTTGGCGGCCTTCATACCCTCGATAATAACTTCGCCGGTGGTCTCGGACAGGGCTGCAAAGATGCCGCCACTGTGGAACCAGCGCACGCCGTTCTTGAAGATGGCGCCCCAATCGAAGTCGCCGGGCTTGAGCTGTGCGCCGGCCTCATTGCTACGATTGTAGAACACGACAGGCGCGCGCACACCGTGCCCGCGATCGCTGTACACCGTGGCCATGTTGGGCCCATTCACGCCGTTGTGCTTGAAACGCTTGTAAAACGGCGTCACGCCCATGGCCCTGACCCGCTCGTGGATCATGTCGCCAATGGGATAATCCACCATGGCGGTCGCGATCCCGGTGCTCATGCGAAAACAGTCGGCCAAATTGGCGGCCACGTTGAACTCGCCGCCACTCACATGGATCTGGCAACTGGAGGCCTTGCGCCAGGGGACCAGGCCGGGATCCAATCGGTGCACCAGGGCGCCGACCGATACGAAATCCAGACCACCTGCGGGGCGAATGTTCAGAGTGTCGCTCATGTTGATTCTCTACTCCTGTCACTATGCGCTTTCGGCGCTATTTGTCCTTGAGTCGATAGAGCACCTGTCCGGCCTCTTCCACGACCAGGGTGTCTTCATCCTGTTTCCAACGTTCAATATCGATCGAATTCACGTCCCGATAGGCGAGGTTGATGGCTTCGCACTTCGCCTTGGGAATGCCGGTGGCCAAGGTCACGGTGATTCGCGGGTACTCGACGCCGTTCTCGAATCGGCCGATGCCCTTGACGTTGGTCGAATGCGCCAAGATCAGTTTCGATTCCTCGGCGAAACGCTCCCACTGCTTTACGAAGTAGTCGCGCACGTGGTACCCGACGCGCTCGATGTCTTTGCCGTGCATGAACGACACGGCTTTCACATGCGGTCCATGAATGACCAATTCGCCGCCGTCGGCCACGATGGGTTCCAGCTTGTACATGGCCTTGCCCGCGACCCACAGCTCTTCGTAGATGGAAGGCGTCAAGCCCAGCACGCGACGAACCGGCTTGTCCAGGTATTTGATGTGCAGTTGCGCCGAATAGTCAGCCGCGCGCGACCAGGATTCTGCGGGGTCGCCGCCGAAGAGGCAGGCCAGCTGATGATGATCGTCGACGGCAAAGGCGAAGCAGGTGCGTGGCGTGGCCAGAAATTGCACCGCCCGATTGATCACTCGGCGGGTGGGCGTGTCCTTCACGCCGTTGACCACCGGGTTGGTGATCACCGCTGCCAGCCAATGGAATTTTTCCACCACGTCAAGCCCCGCAATGCCCGGGAAGAAGTACTTGTTGCCGCCGGCAAATCCCATGGCCTCATGGGGAACCACGGGTGAGACGATGAGAATGTGGTCGTACTCGGTGGCTCTGCGATTGATCGTGACAGGAATGTCGCGAGAGAAAAGCCCATTGGTGAGCTGCGACACTTCTTCACCGGAAAGCGTGCCCAGCGAGATCAGTTGGTCGCGTTTGTGGTGTTCGTGGTTGAAGAGGCGGACTTTCGGGTAGCTTTGCGCGTGTTGCGACGGCGTCAGTCCGATGTGACGGTAGAGCCGATCCGGCTCCATGGCGGCGTGGGTGCCGGTGGCCACCATGTAGTCCAGCACGCTGACGCGAGATTGCAGCAGATCGCTCAACACATGAAAGAACAGGTCAATGGGGGCGTGTCGCGTGTGATCCGGGATGAGCACGAGCACGCGTTTTCCGTCGAGCGGAAGATCGGCCAACGTCGCCGCGCAGATGTCCTTCACATCCTTAGGGGTGAGCCGTTGCTCCATGGATCCGTGACCGAAAAGCGTGCTCATGTGTCGGCTCTCCTAGCGAGGCATTGTTCCAACGTCTACGCTGTCCATTGCGTGTGGAATTTGCCCTCCTTGTCGACGCGCTGGTAAGTGTGCGCGCCAAAGTAGTCGCGCTGTGCTTGCAGCAAATTGGCCGGAAGAACGCCCGTGCGGTAGCCATCGTAGTAGGCTAGGGCGCTCATGAAGGCAGGAATGGCGATGCCATTCTCTGCAGCCGCAGAGACGACCTTGCGCCAGTCCTGCTGGTAGGACGCCGTCACGCCTGCGAAATAGGGATCGAGCAGGAGGTTGGCCAGGGCGGCGCTGCGCGCATAGGCGTCCTTGATCCGACCCAAAAATTGCGCCCGGATGATGCACCCGGCGCGCCACAACGACGAGATGACGCCGAATTGCAGGTCCCAGTGATATTCATGGTCGGCCGCGCGCAGGAGTTGGAAACCTTGCGCATAAGAACAGATCTTCGAGCTGAACAAGGCCTTGCGAATCATCTCGATGAAGGCTGTCTTGTCGCCGGTGAACTTCGCTGCCGGTCCTGCCAGCACGCCCGAAGCAGCCACGCGCTCCTTTTTCAGGGCGCTGAGCGTGCGGGCAAATACCGCGTCGGCAATGGTGGGGGCCGCCACGCCCAAGTCGAGCGAAACCTGGCTGGTCCACTTGCCGGTGCCTTTCTGCTCGGCGGTGTCGAGAATGATTTGCACCATGGGCTTGCCGGTCTCGGGATCCTTCTTGGCGAGAATCTCGGCCGTGATGCCCACCAGGTAGCTGCTCAGTTCTCCCTTGTTCCATTCGGCAAACACGCGACTCATCTCGTCGGCGGACATGCCCAGCAGCCTCTCCATGATGAAGTATGCTTCGCAGATCATCTGCATGTCGCCGTATTCGATTCCGTTGTGCACCATCTTGACGAAGTGACCCGCCCCGCCACTTCCGATCCACTCGCAACAGGGCGCGCCATCCTCGGCCTTGGCTGCGATGGCTTGCAGAATCGGCTTCACCAAGGGCCACGCCTCCGGGTTTCCGCCCGGCATGATAGCCGGTCCGTGCAGGGCGCCCTCTTCGCCGCCGCTGACCCCGGTGCCGATGTAAAAGATTCCCGTGCCCTGCAACTCCTTGATGCGCCGATCGGTGTCGACAAAAAGCGTATTGCCGCCGTCGATCAAGAGATCGCCCGATTTGAGATAGGGGCGCAGGTCGGCGATCACTGCGTCGACAGCCTTGCCCGCGGGAACCATCATCAGCACCCGTCGGGGCGTGTCCAGGTTGGCGACAAACTCGGCCACCGTGCGCGCGGCCACCACCTGCTTGCCTTTGGTTCGGGCCGCGAAGTTGTCGACCTTTTTGCCGTCGAGATCGAAGCCGACCACAGAAAATCCATGGCTCTCGATGTTGAGAGCTAGGTTTTCTCCCATTACGCCCAGCCCGACAATTCCAAAACTCTGCTTTGCCATGATGATTCCTTCAGTCAATTCCGTTTCAGTCAGCGCACCGCAGTGGTCTACACACCACTGTAGGCCGAGAAGCCCCCATCAATGGGCAGTACGATTCCAGTCACGAAGTTCGACGCGGGCGACAGCAGCCATAGCACCGCGCCGACCAAGTCCCCAGGCGTTCCGAATCTGGCCATGGGCGTGTGGTCGATGATCTTGTGACCGCGAGCGGTGAGCCCCCCGGTCTCCTTGTCTGTCAGCAGGAAGCGATTCTGCTCAGTGAGGAAGAATCCCGGCGCGATGGCGTTCACCCGGATGTTCGCCGAATACTCTTGTGCCAGGTGCACCGCCAACCACTGGGTGAAATTGCTTACAGCGGCCTTGGCCGCAGAATACGCGGGAATCCTGGTGAGCGGCCGGAAGGCATTCATTGACGAGATATTCAGGATCACGCCTTCCTTCTGCTTGACCATGCACCGGCCGAACGCCTGACTGGGCAGGATGGTCCCCTGCAGGTTCAGGGTCGACACGAACTGGATGGCTTCGGGCGGAATGTCGAAGAATGATTGCTCGGGGTTGGTGGTGGCCTTGGGATTGTTGCCACCGGCACCATTGATCAGTCCGTCGATCTTGCCGTACTCCTTGATGACCTTGTCGGCTGCTTGCTGAACCGCCGCCTTGTCCAGCACATCGATGAAGGCGGCCTGGTGGCCTCCTTTCGTGCCTTTCAGAGTGGCGAGCACCTTCTCTGCCAGTGCCACATCGCGGTCTAGAACAACCACGTTGGCGTGACAGCCCGCCAATGCCCGGGCCATCTCACCGCACAGGACCCCCCCGCCACCCGTAATAGCAATTGTCTTTCCGGTGAAATCGTAGGCACTGACGAAATTCTTAGCGTCCATGGTCGCTCCTAATAGATGGGTCGAAAGGCCCCAAACGTTACCCGCCGGTTCCCAGAAACAACGGCCCGATATGTCGCTTGAGGATGTTGTCAGTCACGTGGGATTCGATGCTGGCGCGATTGGATTTGAGCAGAGCCAGGTACTGCGCCTGCTTCTCGGCCGCCAAACGGAAGCTGATGTGCACCATCTGGCGGAAATGGATATTGAAGCGCTTGCAGGCCTGGTTGTGCTCCAGCGTCTGGACATAATCCTGGGCGCTGAACGAGTCCACCTCGGCCGGCGTCGGCAACACCGTGCGGTGGATGGAAATGACGGTGAGATAGGGCTTGGCCATTTCTTCGTAGCGGCCGTAGGCCTCGCGATACAGAGCCTTGACGAAGGCCAAGCCGTCGCCCCCCGCCGCGGCAAGCCCGATGACCTCCTCCAGCCAGGTAGTGCCCGCGGTCTTCAGGTGAAGACCGGCGTCGGCCTTCTTGATGGCCCGGTGGATGATGGGGTAGAGCGAGAACTTGTCGCTGCCCGAATGAATGCTCAGCTTGAGCGACGCGGGCAGTCCGAAGGTTTGCCGGGCAAACGCCAAGACCGCGAGATCCTCCTCGAATTCACGAGCAAACCGCTGGCTGTCGCCCACGTAGTCGATGCCTTTGAGAAACTCGCCGGTGAACTTGGGCGCGACTGTGGCCACCGGGATCTTCTGGCGTGCCGCCGCAGCCAGAATGAAGAACAGTTCGGCGGGCGTCTGCGGGGTGTTGGCCTCGTCGAAGGACACCTCGGTGACGAAGTTTCCCTCACCCTTCGCCTGCGCGATGTGGCGGTAGATGCGGCCCGCCTCTTCGACCGCGAAAAGATACTTCGCGGCGATCGCTTGCAGAGACGCCGCCATGACGGTCACCGGCTCGGCCACACCCGGAATGCGCAGCGCCCCGGCGAAACGCTGCATGTCGGCCACGTACTCGGCGATGGCCGCATCGGAGGCCGACTTGCCGATGGAGTCCGCGACGTCGATGGTGAAGAAATCGCTGCTCGCGAGGAACTTGTCGACGGTGGCCAGGCCGATATGATCGGCGTCGACGAAATAGGCGTCCCTCCACTGGCACGACTTGACCGCGGCCTCTGCCTCGGCGCGCACGTCCTCAGGTCGCGTCCCGATCAGGGAGTGTTCGCGATTCGACTTGTTCCACACCGGCGTGATCGCAACGCCGCGATGCTTGGCTGCCTGAAAGGCCCGCAACTGCGCCACCCCTTCCAGGCCAAAGCGGTCACCAACCCCCATGGAATACTTCGAGATACTCATCGTCATGGGCATATAGGGTAGCCGACCCTTCCTTTTGGGTCATCGCACGCGAGGATGTCCGATAAACATTCGGACGTCAACCGCGACACCAAGGATGACCAGCCACGCCCTCCGACGGGATCCAGATGGCGCAGCCCGTGAGTCGCGAGCCTGGCGACTGCTCCCTTTCGGCCCAGCGGGCGCCTTCTTCGCCGCGCGGCCAAGCCGTCCGGGGAATCTGCAAAGCTTACTTGCACTTCAGCGTAGCCAAGCCCTTGCCGGCGCCGGCCACCGCCCGTAGACCATCGTGCACGCACTGGAAGGGGTCTGGGGTGTAGGTGTAGCCTAGCGGTCCCGGGAAGGCCGCGGTCGTGGTCCAGTCAGTTGCGTTGACGGTGCCCGAGTTGCCTGCGTCCCAAGTGACGCCAAAGGCATTGCCGGCAGACACGTCGGCTTTGCTCGCGAGGTTGTTGTTGCGCAGGTCCCAGTAGCCGATTGCCGTACTGTCGCGCGCAGTCACTGGATTGAGCACCGTCTCGAAGTAGTTGGCCTCGACCAGCGAGTAGCCTCCCATGCGGACATTGATGCCAGAAACCAAGACCTTGTACAGGTAGTTGTTGAGCATATGTGAATAGCCAAAACGCTGCAAAGGAGTACGCGAGCCGACGTTCTCAAAGAGGTTGTGGTGAAAGGTGACGTGGCGAACCGCAGAGTCGTCGTCACTGTAGCCGTTCATAGACACCTTGTGATGGTCGTGCATGTAATTGTACGAAATGGTGACGTTGTCGGCCCCTTTCTTGATGTCGATCATACCGTCGAAGGACGTGTCGCCTGCGCCGGCGCAATCAAGCATCGAACTGAACAACTCATTGTGGTCGATCCAGATGTCCGTGGGAATGCCACCACTCATTCCTTCTAGTGAAATCATATCCGAATCGCCGCCACCCGGTGTCAGACCGATGGTCATATTGCGAATGATGATATTGCTCGAGGAGGACGCGATGTGGATGCCGAAATTGGCAGCCGAGCCATCCGCACCCAGAATCGTGATGTTGCTCTTCTTTTTGATTTCAATGGTCTGTGCCGGCAAAGTGTGTTGCACGCAGGGATCGGGGATGCTCGCGAAGTTGAACTGGCCCGTGTACTTGAGCACCAGACCGCCCGATCCCGAGTAGGCATCAATAGCGGCCTGCATGGCCGCCATGTCGGCAACAGTCATGGCAGAGACGCTGCCACCGCCGGTCGTGGCCTTGCCATAGCCGAGCGGGCTGGTTTCGGGGGCGCCGGTACTTGCCGAGGCGCCGGCCGCGCCGCCTGCTCCGCTGCCAGCCGAGCCACCAGTACGCGTGCCCGCGGCGCTCGCGCCGGCAGTGGTCGCGCCCCCGCTGCCGGCACCACTTCCGCCAGTCCCGCCGGTCGCGCTACTGCCGCCCGTCGTCGCGGTGGAACCCGCTGTCTTGCTCCCGCCAGCCGCGGTGGTGCCACCCGTGGTATTGGACCCGCCCGCTGCCGTCGTGCCCCCTGGTGCCTTGGACCCGCCCGCTGCCGTCGTGCCGCCCATGCTCGTGCTGCCACCGTTAGCCTGGATCCCGCCGGTCATCGCGGTGCCACCCATCGTCGTCGTGCCGCCCGCCTCGCTCGTGCCGGCCGTCGCTTGCGTTCCACCGGGCGCGGTGGTGCCGGCTCCCGAAATCGCCCCGCCGGAGGTGGTCGACGCGCCGGCCGTGCCCGCACTCGCCACCGTACCGCCGACCGGCTTGCTCCCGTCAGTCGTGCCGCCCGCACTCGCAAGGCCGCCGGTTTGCGTGATCCCTCCGCTGCCCGGCGCAGAGGTGCCCGCGCTCCCGCCGGGGGATGCGTCGGGGGTTTTCACAGAAGAGCCTGAGCCGCCGCAGGCACTGACGAGAAGGCAGAAACAAGGGAGGACTCTGAAGATCTTGGGCATGGGCACTCCTGGGCTTCTCGTCATTCATTGAGTGTACGTGACGCTTTACTTGGTGCCCGCGGGGAGGCTTTCTTTCGCCCACCAGCGTCGGGTGACCGTGGTCGGCGGCTTTTTGGCCGAAAGAGTCGGGGTCAGCGGGCACTCAGCATCGGCACAGGAGCAATGACGATGAAGCGCAGGCTTGTTCTAGAACTTGGATTTGCCGCCGTGCTCACGCTCGGTCTGTTGACCGAGGGCTGCAGCAGCGACTCAAATAGCGGCGCCGGCGGCGCTGCGGCCAGTGCCGGCACGACGGCCGGCGCTGGGTCTTTGCACACGGGCGGCATTCCTTCGGGTGGGACCATGGTTGCGGCAGGCGGAACGACCGGGTCGCCGGGCGGAACCACGGTCACGGCAGGCGGAACGACCACGTCGCCGGGCGGAGCCACCGCCGCTCCTGGGGGCGGGACGACGTCAGCAGGGGGAACCACGTCCGCGCCCGGGGGCACGACAGCGCCATCGGGAGGCACGTCGTCGGCGGGCGGAACGATACAGGCTTTCAGCGCCACGTCGTCCTCAGGCGGCGGCGCGACCGGCGGCAGCAGCCAAACTGGCGGGTCGACGAACGCGACCGGCGGCAGCATGCGGACCGGCGACACGACTGGCAAGACCGGCGGATCAACGACCACGCCGGGAGGAACGACAACCGCGGGTGGCTCGACCGCAACCGGTGGCACGAGCAAGACGGGCGGAACCACAGCGGCAGGCGGATCATTGGCAGGTGGAGCGACCAGTTCCGGGGGCTGCGACGTTTGGGTGGCGTCGGATGGCAGCGATGCCAGTCCCGGCACACAAGCTTCCCCCGTTGCGACGATTGCGCATGGCTACGATCTGCTGTGTCCGCCCACCACAGGTGCGGCCAATGGAGCGATCTGCGCCGGCAGCCTGTCGACGATGTGTGTGAAGGTGGGAACCTATCCACTGGCGGCTCGATTTCAAACCAAGAAGACCAGGATGGGAACAGCCTCGAGAATCATCACAATCCAGGCGGATCCAGCCGCCGCCAGCAAGCCCGTGCTCGATTTCTCAACCCAGCCGCAAGTCAAGACTTGCGACCCGGGCGGCACCATGAACAAGAGCACCATTCTCAATTCCGACGGCAGCGCCGCCGCCGACCAGACCAATCACGGTGGCGTGGATTTGTCCGCTGACTACTACTTGTTCAAAGGCTTTGAAGTGAAGAACGCCAATGGCTGGGGCATCAGCGTGCAAGGCCAGCACATCACTGTTCAGGAATGCGACGTCCACAACAACGGGGACTGTGGCATCAGCATCCGCGCGGGATCGGGCTACACCGACAGCGGAATGAACAACACGATTGTGAATTGCGATTCACACCAGAACGCCGACAAACCCTGCAATGGAGCCAACGCAGACGGATTTTGCGCCAAGGAGAATTCAGCCACGGCGGGCTCCGGGAACGTCTTTGATGGCTGCCGATCCTGGGATAATGCCGACGACGGATTTGACTTCTACGCCTGGACCTCGCCCATCACGGTGAAAAACTCCTGGGCGTTCAACATGGGAGCCACCACGGCAGGGTCTGGCAGCAATGGCAACGGATTCAAGATGGGTGGGAACACGGTGTCCGCGGCCCATGTTATGTCCAACGACTTCGCATTTGACAACAACCAGGACCAGGGCGGCTCCCACATCTCCGACTGGGGCTTCACCAACAACTCCAACCCAGCGGCTATGACCTGCGGCAAGTGCGGGGCGTGGAACAACACCAATTCCAACGGTGGGGATTTCCAGAGCATTACCGTTCAGAATCGAGTCACCGCCTCGGCCACGTCGGCGAAAGCGGCGGCGGCCAAACGCAACCCAGACGGAAGCCTGCCGGAGATAACCACACTCTGAAATGAAAGCCGGAGCGCTTTCCTTCGGAGCTCACCTGCGCTAGCCTTGCGCCACCATGAGGCCCTTTCTCGACGAGAGTTTCCTGCTTGAGACCAAGACAGCGGAGCGCCTGTACCACGAGTACGCCAAGGATCAGCCCATCATTGACTACCACTGCCATCTGCCTCCCGATCAGGTGGCCGACAATCACAAGTTCGGGACACTCACCCAGATTTGGCTGAACGGCGACCATTACAAGTGGCGCGCCATGCGTTCCAACGGCGTAGCGGAACGCTATTGCACAGGCGACGCGTCCGATTGGGAGAAGTTCGAGATGTGGGCCAAGACGGTGCCCTACACCCTGCGCAACCCACTGTACCACTGGACCCACATGGAGCTGGCGAATCCCTTTGGCGTGAAGGGCAAGCTGCTCAATCCGTCGACGGCACGCGAGATCTACGATCACTGCAACGGCAGACTGGCCCAAGACGATTTCACCACGCAGGGCTTGCTCAAGCACTTCAAAGTCCTGGTGGTTTGTTCCACCGATGACCCGTTGGACTCACTCGAAGCCCATCAGAGACACGGCGAGAACGCTGCTGCGGCCACCAAGCTGTTACCTACATGGCGGCCCGACAAGGCCATGACCTTGGCCGACCTCGACGCCTGGAATCTCTGGGTGGACAAGTTGCAGGCTGTTTCGGGCGTGGCCATCAGCTCATTCGACACCTTCCTAGACGCGCTCAAGAAGCGGCATGACTTCTTCCATCAGGTCGGGTGCCGTGTCAGCGATCACGGCCTCGAGCAGATCGTCGCCGAACCCCACACCGCCAAGCAGATCGAGGACATCTTCGCCAAGGCGCGAGCAAAGCGGGCGCTGGCGCCAATCGAGCGCGACCAGTTCCGCTCGGCCATGCTCTACGAGCTGGCCATCATGGATCATGCGAGCGGTTGGACGCAGCAGTTCCACCTGGGGGCCATGCGCAACAACAGCACGCGCGTGATGCGCACCCTAGGGCCTGACACTGGTTTTGATTCCATCGGCGACTACCCTCAGGCCGCCGGCCTCGCACGTCTGCTCGACCGCCTGGATTCCACCAACCAGCTCTGCAAGAGCATCATCTACAACCTGAATCCGGCCGACAACGAAGTCGTTGCAACCATGCTAGGCAATTTTCAGGATGGGTCGTGTCCGGGCAAGATGCAGTTTGGCGCCGCCTGGTGGTTCATGGATCAGAAAGACGGCATGGAGCGCCAGATGAACGCGCTCTCCGCGCTCGGCCTGCTGTCGCGTTTCGTGGGCATGCTGACCGACTCACGCAGCTTCCTGTCGTACTCACGCCACGAGTACTTCCGCCGGCTGCTGTGCAACCTGTTGGGAAACGACGTCGAGAACGGGCTCATCCCTGGCGACATGGACTTGCTCGGCAACATGGTGCGGGACATCTGCTTCCGCAACGCGCGCGAGTACTTCGGCTTCTTCGCCAGGACCCCGTAGTGGCGACGGGAACTCCATGGCCGCCGGGGGCGTTTGTGGCGCGAGAGGACGAATGCAAAACCGTCAGCCAACCCCTTGACGGGAAGGAGGTTTCCGCATAGACCAACTCCCCTCTGCGGGCGTAACTCAGTGGTAGAGTGTCACCTTGCCAAGGTGAACGTCGAGGGTTCAAGTCCCTTCGCCCGCTCAAAAGCCCTGGTAATTCCAGGGCTTTTTTTGTGCCTACAATGCGCCATGAGGTAATCCGGCTGCATGAGGTAGGAATGAGGTAATCCGGCGATGGGCTGGGCGTGCAAAGGCGCGAGATCCCGTGATCGGCTCTCCCGCCGGCAGGGTGGCACTCTGTACGGTCCTGACGGTTTTGATCGTTTTGACGGTCTTGACGGATTTGATGGTTTTCACCGTTTTGACCGATTCGGTTGGCGGCGGCGCCGCTGCCGCTGACTTGCCTGCGGAACGAGCTACCGTGAATGGGTGCTTCGAACCGCCACCGCCGATCCAACCTCCGCCAAGAACTTTGGGTCCGGCGTCGTGGTGTGTGGGGCTGATGCCTGCGCCGACCCATCCGTCGAAGTGATCCACGGCGACTGCCGGGACGTCATGCCCCTCTTGCCAGAGGGTGTGTTTGACGCCTGTATCTGCGATCCACCCTACGGGCTCCACGTGGCTGACTGGGATCAAGATGTGCCCGCCATTGAAGTCTGGCGCGAGGTGCTGCGCCTCCTGAAGCCGGGCGCGGTGCTGGTGGCCTTCGCGGCCCGTCGGCTGTACGACGTCTTGGGCTGGCGCGTGCGGCAGGCGGGATTCCTGGTGAAGGATCAAGCGATTTGGATGTATCGCGGGGGCCGAGCCCCATCTCTTTGCCATCTGCTCCCCGCGCACGATCCCATTCTGATTGCTCGCGCTCCGGGCAAACCGATTCCGATCAACGTCGACGAGGCCCGCATTCCGTGGCTCAACGAACAGGATAGGAAACAGGCCAGTCGAATCAATCCGCTGCGAGCGGCTGGTCGCCGGCGCCCCGTGTACCACGAGTCGCTGAATGCCTACGGCCATGAGGCTTTCGTCGCCAATGATCTTGGCCGCTATCCAACGACAGTGCTGGCCACAGACGATGTTCTCGGCAACATGAGCCACATCTTCGTGGTGCCCAAGGTCCGGAATGCCAAGGCACATGTCAGCGCAAAGCCCGTCGAGTTGATGACCCAAATCGTGAAGGTGTTCGTACCCAAGGGTGGTGTGGTGCTCGACCCATATGCAGGGTCGGGGCCTGTGGGTGAGGCGGCGAGAGCGACAGGGCGCAAGGCCGTGCTGATCGAGATGACCAGGGCAGCGTAGCTGTTGAACCAGCCGGGCACATCGGGAAAGCAGCATCGGCTGTCAGCGCTACGGCAGGCCAAGCACCATGGCCCGCGCGATCTCCATCAGCGCCGCCGCGATTCGGGGTTGTGGGATCTTGGCCACGGCGGCAGCCAAGCCAATTTGGTGAGCGAAGGCGCGAACAGCAGGATTCTCCGCCGCGCTGGCGGCGTGGGATTCTGCCCTCCCAGCGAGAAGGCCATAGTGGTATCCAGCGTCGAAGTAGCCCTGCTCGCGCAACCTCAAATATTCCAGCCGGAGATCTTCGTATGCGATGAAGGCCTGCGCGTCGCTGACCTCGCACTGCCATCTTTTCGCCAAGCGCAGCAGTCTGCGACAGAGGCTCGCCACCTTTGGCAAGCGATCGATGACAACGTCGACAGGGTGACCCTCGACGCCCTCCGTGGGGCGGCTGGCCTCGTAGAAGGAGTTGGACCGACAAGGCCGGGCGCCCTTGGTCACTCTTGAAGGAAGTGGGCGAGACATGTTCCTTGATTCGCGGTAGCGTTCCGATGTCATCGAGGGTTCCTTGTTGGTGGCCGTGGGGGACTACGCCGCCTTGATGGTCTTCGGCGCCTTGGTCGCCGCCGAGTTCTTGGCGTGCTTCGCGTTGTCGGCAATCACCACCGGCTTCGCCGTGGGCCAGGGCTCGATCGCCTTAAGCGCCTTCACCGCTTCGGCCGTCTTTCCCGGCATGAGGTGCGCGTAGTGCAACTCGCAGGTCCGGGGCGTGTTGCCCAGGAGGGCGGCCACTTCCCGGATTGGTCTGCCAGCAGTGATCAGATCTGCGGCGAAGGTGTGGCGCAAGCTGTACATCGACAGCCCCTTGCGGTCGAGGCCGGCGCGCCGGAGCGTCTTGGTGAACTGGCCGCCGCTGCCCACCAGGCGTGAGTAAGGCGCGCCATGGGTGTTCTCGATCAAGAGCGCATCGTCGGATTTGCCCTTGGTCAGCCGGCGCAGGATGGGCATCAAGTCGGGACAGATGTCGATGCCGCGAAAGCAGCCCGTCTTTGGTGTCCACGTGTTGCCTGGGCACAGTGGGCACGGCGTAGCTTGCACCCAGATCTTCTTTTGTTTGAAGTCCACGGAACCGACCCTCAGGTGGAACAGTTCACCCGGCCGGGTGCCAAGCATGCGTCCGACTTCGAACACGTCGCGCACATCGGTTCGGGCGTAGCGATGGAAGCGAACCCGCTCCTCAGGCGCGAAGTAGCGAGTCGGCTCGGCTGCGCCGGGATTGGCGCGCTTGTTCTTGAGAAGCTGAATCCTCGGACGAGTGGCGAGAACCTTGGCCTGCATATGTGCGTGTCCAAGAATCGCGCGCAGGATTTTGAGGCGTTCATTGATGCCGGCGTCGCTGATCGGACGCGGCTTGCGGTTCAGCGGGCGGCCAAGACGGTCGATGGCGGCCGAGTACCGGCAGCCCTCGGCGCGCCACCTGGCGACCAGCTCATCGATCTGGTTTTCGATCTGGTGTAGCGGCGTGTTGCCCAGGTCCTGCGCCAGGACCATGATCGATGGCGCCCGCGCCCGGATGGTCTGTGGGTCCAGCTTCTTTCGCGCCCGTGGCAGATAGATCTCTTCCAAGAAGTCGGCAAAGCCGTTCGCGCTGGTCGGCATCGAGGGCAAAGCCAGCGCGACCCCCTTTGCCCGTGCCTGCCCTATCAGTCGCTGCCTCGCCGTCCACTCGCTGGCCTCGGCCTCGAACGTCTTTTCCTGTTGCTCCGCCGCCGCTCGGCCCTGCACTCGCTTGCACCACCTTCGTGGTGCGCCGCCGAGTGGATCGGCCGCGAACTTCTGGACGACAAATCTGCCGGGGCTCACCTCCTGGATCGACATGACTGGAATCTCCTACCTCCCTTGCAGGTGGATAGTCCTGGGCCAGGGCCGCGACAACGTCCGCGGCGACGAACAGCCAGGTGCGGCCGGCCTTGAAGGCAGGGATGCGACGCTTGCGTGCCCATCGCACCAGGGTTCCCGGCGCCAGCTTGCCGCCCAGGTAAGCCGCCATCGCTGCCGCGTCCAGCCGGTTGGATGGCGAAAGCCCAGACACTGCCTGGGGTGCATTGTCGTGATCATTAGAATCCACCGTCGCTCGTTCTGAGTCACATGGCAAGTGCTCGTTATTACTCGTGATTTCATGTCCGCACGAGTCAGATCCGCCATGCAAGTGGTCGTTGGGAGGCATGACGCCAGCATCCTGCCCGGCAGCAGAGGAAGCGGGCAGCGGCCACGGTTCCGCGCCGGGAGCGGGCTGCGCAAAGGGATCCCTGGAGGTCAACCTGCCCAACATGGCGAACGCAGCAGACGCGAGTATCCGCCACTGCCGCCCAGGAGTTCTGATCGCGGTCAGCTTGCCTGTTTCGCACCACCTGCGGATGAGATACGGGCTGTAGCCGGTGCGTTGTGCAACCAACGTCACCGAGAGGTGGCCATCAGCCATGGCCTGGCCCCCACCGCGCGTCCGCGAGATCGGCCTCGCTGGATCGGAGTGGTGGCTGACGGCGCGGACGCCCCACCGCCAACCAACAGCGATCCACCTGGTCGCAGCTCGCCCGGACGCCAGCCATGTCGACGCCGTCGAGGCGAACAGCTTGAGGCAGCGATCTCATTGCGCATGTAATTCAAGCCGATAGTCGGCGACCACGCAAAAGGGGGAAAGTCAGTTCCGGTTCACCCCACCCGCAATGCACCAACAACCAAGGCCGCGTACTATGTGATTACGAGCTGGCGGACTCGCTTGGTTCAGCATCGTCAGATCGGTGCTTCTTCGGAGGATGGTAGCGTGGGTGAATCCGATCGCGAACGAGGGCGCCGTAGTCGATTGCGCCGATGTTCGGGCGAGCCAGGTTTTCGCCGATCTCCCTATATGTGAAACCCTGATCCCAAAGCGTCTTCCAGACGGCGGTCATCAGATCCGGCTGGCGTCCCGAACCAGCCCAGCGCTGCGGTTGGCCTAGATCGTTCCTCGACAATCCGACTGTGATTTGTCGGAGGATGTCCATTCGCGCCGCAATCTCCTGAAACAACCTACTCAGGCCTGTGTGGATGGCGAGTCTCTTGATCGGCGAGAGCCCGGCGCGCAACAGGTGGTCGTCATACTGGCCGCGAAGCTGTTCCTTTGTATCGCTGCGATCGGCTTTGTCTGCCCGTTCCACCCTTTCGACCCTGGCAATCGCGTCGCTCCCCATCTCGCGCAACCGGTCCGCGTGAGCAGCGGCAAACTTCTTGGTGGCGTTCACGTACGTTTTGTCAGTCTTGGCCACGTTACTCCCGAGCTCCGCCAGTGTGCTCTCGTACTGCGCGACGTAGTCCAAACGCCTGGGCCGGGTCGCCAACCAGCAGCGCCACAGCACGGACGCAATCCCGCAGAGCCGACAGGCCTGCTTGCGACCCGCCCTTGTCGCCATCGTCTGCGCCTTGATGGGAAAGCCACGACGCCTCTTTGGCACATCAATGGTCGGAGTCGGCAGTATGTCGTGGCCCGAGTCGCGCCAATGCGCGTACACGCCCCCGTCACCCTGGATAGGATCCCAGTCATCGGGTAGCGTTGGCGGAAGACGCTTATCCTGCACAAGCCAGTCCCAAAGTCCGTTGATCGAGAAACCAAAGCGTTCCTTCACTGCGGAAGCCAGCGATGCACGTGTTGTGGGTGAACCCGCGAGCGCGATAGCCGCCGTCGCGCTGGCAAGCGCTGGAGTCTTCTCGGAAGGATCACTTGGTCCGGGGACATTGTGGCCCACTATAAGCACTGCCGCCCGTCGGGGGATGCGTGGCGTCTTGGAGCTGTTGATTCTGCTGCTCCGGGGGCGACGGGTTCTGGTGCCGGACTTTGGCATGAGCACATTCTCCCACCGCTAGAGGCAACCGCCAACATTGCGATTGGCAGGTCGCGCATGGGGAGACATAGCGAAACGTTTCCCCCCTTTGTGCCACATGAGCAACAGATCCAAGCTGCCCATGTGACGACCAATTCCAGGTTCAATGTGAAACATAATACCACTAAGTACGGGCTGCTCGCACTGCGGGGGGCGCAACTACCACTGTGGAGGCGCCATTGGACCATGCAGCACCGCCTGCTCAACGGGGTGGGTCCAGGAAACAGTCTCTTGGCGCGCTTTCAGGACGCGACAGAGAAGGGGGCTCACGGAAAATGGGTGCGTTCATGGAAAGCCCAAGATCGAATGCCATGCCTCGCGGCCGTGACAACGGGGAAACTCTCATCATGAGTTCCAACGGGCAATGGGGCCAGGAGAGCAAAGACGCGATTTGCAGAGGGAAGCCAACAGCCGAGGCTCGCATCCGCCTGTCGATACCTGTCCGTGTCAGCAGATCGAGCGTGGTGCAAAAGCGTCCATTGACGCCGGCAAAGAGAGCGCATGGGAAGGCACGGAGGATAGGATGAGCCAGGCCACGGTAATCGCCGACCTATTCATGCAGGACGAGAGCGCGGCTCTCTTCCACAATCGCGACTACGAGGCATTCGCGAACTTCAGGGTCGGGGAGCATCGGGAAACATGGCCCACGGCGTCCCGACGGTTCCGCCGTCATCTTCGCTGGCTGTACTATCGCGCGACACAGAGGACCGCAACAGCGACTGCGATTGCAGAGGCGCAGGCGACGCTGGAGACTCATGCGCTATATGAGGGTGCGCAGCAGGAGGTCCACACTCGCATCGCTGGCGATGGAGTCGATCTCATCTACGTGGACCTGTGCGACGAGCAGTGGAGAGTTGTGGAAATCTCGGCGAGCACCGGCACCTTCCGCGTTCTGAATCACTCACCCGTGCCTTTCGTTCGAGCCAGAGGCATGCTGGCGTTGCCGGTGCCGGAGCACGGGGGGAATCTCCACGCCCTGCGAGATCTCGTGAACATCGGCGACGATGGCGATTGGGCGCTAGTTCTGGCCTGGTTGGTTGCGGCGCTGCGGCCGACTGGTCCCTATCCGATCTTGCTGGTGCATGGCGAGCAGGGCACAGCCAAGTCAATGCTGGTCCGGATCCTCCGCAGGTTCGTGGATCCCAACAGAGCAGATCTCCGGGCTGAGCCGCACAACACGCGCGACCTGGCGATAGCGGCCAGCAACGCGTGGGTCATTGGGTTCGACAACATTTCCTCCATCGAGCCCTGGCTCTCCGACGCACTGTGCCGGCTTTCGACTGGAGGCGGATTTGCCACGCGCCAACTGTACACAAACAATGAGGAAGCAATCTTCGATGCCCAGCGCCCGGTGGTCCTCACGGCCATCCAAGAAATCGCCACTCGGGGAGATCTGATCGACCGCTGTATCAGTGTCGAATTGCAACCCATATCCGAGGCGGGACGAAGAACAGAAGCGGAAATTTGGGCGGCGGTAAATACATCGGCCGGTCGAATATTCGGTGCGCTACTGGAGGCCGTCGCACATGCACTGCGTGCCCATCGCGATGTGCGTTTGCCAGCGCTTCCGAGGATGGCGGATTTTGCGACCTGGGCCACCGCCGCTGAGGCTGGACTTGGCCTGCCCACGGGTGCGGTCATGGCCGCGTACCAGGGCAACCGCGCTGCCGTGAACCAGACTGCGCTGGAGGCGTCGCCCATAGCCGCTTTGGTCATCGCGTTGGTGAGGGAGCAGGGTGTGTGGTCCGGCACGGCGACGGACCTCCTACAGGCCGTGGAGGGACGGGCTGACGACTGGACAAGACGAGCAAAAGGGTGGCCACGAACTGCACACGGCATGGCAGGAGCGCTTCGCCGATCTGCGCCGAACATGAGGAAGGCAGGGATGCGGATTGAGTTCTCCCGCGCCACCGGGCACGACAGGCAGCGGGTCATCACCATGTCGATGGCACCGCCACCCGCGCTGGAGCCCTCGGCTGAACCACCGAAAACCGTCGGGGAATGCCCGCAGGCGGCCTCGGACGATGGGCGTGCCACCACCGGGGATGGTCCGTCCGGATCGTCCGACAACAGGACCAAGGAAGCCGAGGCGTCGGACGATCCGGACGATGTTGCCGGGGCTTTCCTAGATGAGGTGGAGATATGAGGAGACCCTGGCTCCGAGATTGGAGCTGCGGAGCTACGAGGCAGCTTTGCAAGATGGCCGGCTCGAAGAACATTGGGGAATCGGCCGGGACGACCGTCCGAATCGTCCGACGGACCCAAACCCCCAAGGGGTTTCGTCGGACGATGGTCTTGGCGCATCGACACAACGTCCGACGTCATCGTCCGAAGTCGGGAAGTGTTTCGCCATCGCGGCCTTGGAGGCCATCGCTGCTACGCGCGCCCGGGGATCGCTGAAGTGATCGTCGAGAAGCCCGGGGCAGGGGCCCAGGGGAGTTGAGACAAGGCATTTCCCAAAGAAGGGATATCCACAACGAACTGCAGAAGTCATCCACAACAAACAAGCAGGAGAAAGATCATGTCGCAGCAATTTGAAGATGAGAATGGTCCACTTGATCAGTCCCAGCAGGATGGCGAGCACGAAGATCGATCTTCAAATGATTGGCCTGAAGAGGATGCTTCCGCGCCTGCTGGAGCCGGGTCGGGTGCGGAGAATCAGTTGAGCCCGGGTGAACTGGAAAACCGTCGCAAGCTTCGGGACGGGGACTACCTGGCGCAAGCGCGTGCCTTACTGAGGAAAGAGACCCCGGCACCGCCGGCGACCCTTCCGCCGGCCGCGCTATCGAGTGATGAGGAATCGCCGCCCTCTAGCGGTATCGCTCGCCGCGCGCAGGAGCTGATCCGGGGCAATCAGGCCAAGATCGATGCCGCTCGTGCCCGGCTCCACCAACAGTTGCCCGTACTGCGGGGCCAGCCGGAGGTGGCCAGTCCCGGCCCTGATGGCCATCATCGGCCCCAAGCAGACCCAGGGAGCGAAGCTCAGCCGACGAGCGATCGCCCGGGGAGAGGCGCACACGGCGATGCTCGTGATCCCGCCGAGACCGAGTTCCGCACGACAGATGAGGTGAGCCAACGTGACGCGGAAAATGTGCTGGGGATTCTGGGGTTGAAGTTCCCGCCAGAGACATCTGACGTATCCGGCACAGGTCCCGCGCAGCCCGCTCCTATCCCGCCGTTGGGGCCGATCGAGACAGGACCGGCGCCCGTCGGAAAGTCTGATGGCAGCGCGAAACAACAACACCAAACTCTTCAATACAAGTTGGATCGAGTTTACAACGACATGCACAAGCGGCTCAACGGGAAGCGACACCAGCGGGAGGTGGCCCGACACGGCCCGCAGGGCGAAGCCCGATCGGCGGCACTGATCGGTAGGGTCGAGTCGATCAAGCTCGACAAGATCATCGACGATCCAAATTTCCAGAATTGCCGTCTCACGATCGATAAGGAAAAACTGCGAGAGCTGGCCGCGAGCATGGCATGCGAGGGTCTCAATGACCCCATCGCCGTCGTCGAGGCGCCGGGAGACAGAGGTGAGTTCTTTCTTCGAAAGGGTTTCCGGCGAACCACAGCCGCACGTGACCTCGGTTGGAAAGAGATTCCGGCGATAGTTCTTCCCAAGGACACCCCGGTGGTCGAAGAGCGTTGGATGAACATAATCGAAAACACGGCCCGCTCCAATCTGTCGACATACGAAATAGCCAACGCTGCGAGAGTCATGCGGGACGAGCACCGTGTGAGCGTCCTGGACTTTGCCGAGCGGGCCGCATTATCAGAGCCCTACGTCAGGAAACTGTTGCGCTGCATCGACAAGCTACCCGCCGTGATCATCGAGCAGTGGCAAGCCGGGGCTCCCATTCCTGTCGAGCTCCTCGCCGAGTGGACGGCGTTGTCTCCGGTGGAAGCCATCGAGCAGTTCCACATCTTCACCGCGCAACGCCGCAAGGGCACGAAGCAATACATGCCGTCTCCCCGCGAGCGGATCAAGAACTCGCCACTGATGACGGCCACGAACTTCGGCCTCAAGAGAATGCACGGGGTGCGGTTTGCCATCGAGGTGGCGCCGCATCTCGATGAAGAAACCAGGGCCAAGTACCTAGTCATCGTGGACGTCTGCATGGGCGCAAAGGAGGTAATCCCCGGCATCTACGACCCGGCCATGAAACAACGCACGTACAAGTCCAGGCGGCGGAAGGGCGATCCCAAGATGCCCGGTCCCGCCGATGCTGACGATGCTGGTGAATCGTCTAGTGGAAAGAAGGAAGACAAGTAGCCAGGGAGCCCGACAGTGATGACGAGTAACCGAAGCCGTTAGTGGCGGCCCTCGCCGCCAGGTCGCCCCTGACCCCTTGCTGGTTCGACCCGAGACTGCGGGGGCGCCCGGCGGAGCGGCAGCTGGCTCCACTCATTAGATCAACGACGACAACATGGTAGCGGCAAGGGCGCCCAGCAAGAGTGGACAGATTGTTGAATGATGTACAGCAGTTACATGACCATATACGTAACCAATTGTAATTCCACGCGTTTGTTCCTGACGCGACAGTCCTATCTTGAAGATTGTGTGTTCCCCGCAAGTCCAGAAGGTTGGCTGGCGGCGTTCTGGCCATCAACAACGTGGATACCAGTATGGCGTGGTTTCACAGTATCGGGATGGGAGGTGGACACCGATGAGGTGCAGTTTCGCGATCCCGAGATCCACCAAGGAACTGCGGTCGCGAGGGTGCGGGGCGCGCGAGTCCGCAGGAGCCAGCACCGACCCAGGCCACGCTGGGTTTTTCCTGCGCGGGGCCAGGCGGGCCGTGAGCGTGCTGATCTGGATCGCCTGCGCGGTCGCGCCGCCCTATGGCCGGGCCGAGGTCTCCCACTCCGGCGGATACGCCACCGTGACAGCGGGCGATACCACCCGAATGGCGCGCGAGAGGATGGTGCGGGAGCAGATCGGAGGGCGCGGGGTGAAGAACGCGGCCGTGCTCTCGGCAATGCGCAGGGTGCCGCGACACAAGTTCATGCCCGAAGCCGTGCGCCGCTTCGCCTACGACGATCGGCCGGTGCCCATCGGCATGGGCCAGACCATCAGCCAGCCCTACATCGTGGCCCTCATGACGGAGCTGGCGGCCGTGGGACGCGGCAGCCGCGTGCTTGAGATCGGCACCGGCTCGGGCTACCAGGCCGCAGTGCTCGCCGAGCTTGGCGCGCATGTCTGCTCGATCGAGCTCCTGGCTCCGCTGAGGGACCGCGCGGTCGACATCCTTGCGCAACTCGGGTACGCGCAGGTGAAGACTCGCGTGGGCGATGGCTATCTGGGCTGGCCCGAGGCCGCGCCCTTCGACGCCATCATCGTGACCGCCGCGCCTCCCCGCGTGCCGGAGCCCCTGAAGCAGCAGCTCAAGGTCGGCGGTCGACTGGTCTTGCCCGTGGGCAGATTCGACCAGGAGCTGGAGGTGATCACCCGAACGGCCGTGGGCTTCTCCGAGAAGAGCGTGATCCCCGTGCGCTTCGTGCCCATGACCGGCAAGGCTGATGAGAGCCGGTAGTCCTTCGCGCGTTGATGTTGCTGACGACCTATATACGTAGATGCCCGTCCTGGTGACTTCCTGCGCGCGCGGCAAGGGAAACCCAGCCGTTGCCCGGTCAGCACAGAATTCTTGCGGCTGACACCCAGCCCGCTCCACCGCCGGGGTGATGAGCTTGGTGCAGACGTCGCGTTCAGAGAGCGGTGGATCGGACATCGGCGGGCAGTTTACAGCAAGCGGCAAAAACGTGGTGCGGCAGCAAACGCACGCGAGCTTTGGCGGCAAGGCGACGTCCCCGAACGCGATGGGTCGAAATCACCGGCCACGGCTGAGCCTAGCCCAGTTCCCCGGACCAAGTCGGTGCGGCAGCATGGTGCAGGCCTTCGCTAGTCGAACCGTGGCGTGTCCAAGTAGACCAAGTGCCAGGCGTCGCTCCCGGAGTTTGCCACCCAATTCCCAACCACGGATGTGATGTGCCCTGGCGCGCCTGGGGGGTGTCGTCTGGTGAGTTCCAGGAACCTGGCTTCTGAGATACGTTCGTTAATGTGGGGTCTGCGTCCGGCGTCCGTGAAACGCCTCCTGGCCTCGTCCACCGCTTCCTTTTCGTCCGAGGCAGTTACCTCCAACGGTTGGGGCGGCCAGGCAGCGAGGAGCATCAGAACACCGTTATCGTCCAGGAGGTCCGCTGGCGGACGTTCCGTGGAACCGTTCACCGTGCCTGAGTTGAACTCGTACCGTAGCTGAACTTTGAAAGTCGGCATCGTTTGTGTACCTCTTTGCGGCAGTGAATCGTAGGCGATTTCCACGGCAGAATGTGGACGTACTTTCGCCCTCTGGCTGCCGTTCACCCGCAAAAAGAATGGCATGCGTGCCTGACTTGGTTCCCACAGCTGGTGGCTGAAAGCGCGGTGTCTGCACAGCAGGTGGCGGTGGGGCGAATCCCAGTAAGCTATCCTTCGGGCCCAAGGCCGGCAGCCCCATGGGTAGCTTTATGGCCGCGTGGCTTTCGCTTGGCGCGAATCCTGTCTTGGCATAGGCCGAAACTCACTGGCCACCGACGGCGTGTGGCTGCCGGTGACCTTCCGCCCAATGATGATTCCTTCTGGCGCGACATCCGGACTGTGGTCGAAGTGCCCGACGATGCCTTTGAAAGGGTCCTTGTGCGCGTTGAAGCGAATCCCGATTTCCCGAGCCCGGCCAGGCTTCACGAACTCATCTCTTTGGAGATTCAGAACTCCGCGCAGGAGCTGGCTCTCCACAACTTCTTGCGACTTGTACCCGAATGGCACGAGGGCTACGGCAGAGGAGCTGACGAGTTCGCCCGTGAGTTCGCCGCATCAGTGGGACGGCGGAAATGTGACGGCCAGCCGTTCTTCAGCCAAACCGAGGTGTCCTTGCTCGAGGCGCGGATTCGCCAGATCGTTTCGCCCAAGCCTGACCTGGACCCCCTCTGGCGAAGACTCCTGGCTCGTTCTATCGGCCGCGCCTGACCGTCCGTGCCTATCCCTTCTTCATCGACAGCGCCAGCTTCACGGCCTCGGCCACGCCCTTCTCCGCTGCGGTCTGCTTCACCCTTGCCCTGTCCGCGCCTGTGAGCGATTTCAAGGCACCCAAGTACTGCCCTTGAAGTTTCCGCGCCCGCGCAACCTTGGGGGTGGTCTTCTTCACCTTCTTTGCCATCGCTGGCTTGGCCCCTGTCGCCTGGGTGACCAGGCCCTCCCGTCGGGCCTCCCGGTACTTCTTGATCTTGGACTTGGCCACGTTCTTGTGGTCCTTGCAGACCATGCCGAAGATTGGTGCTGCCACGTTCTTGCATCCGGGCACTGGACAAATCTGTTTCTTCCGCGCCGATTTGGGTGCCGCCAGAGGTGCCACATGCACCACAGCCTGCTTGGGTGGCCTCCCTGGTCCGCGCTTCTGCGGAACGCCAAAGGCACCAGCAAGGGCAGCCTGGATTCGCTGAGCTACGGCTGCTTCCACGGTGGCTGTGATCTGATTGGCGAAGTTTTCGATCTGAGCGGTGATGTTCGGGTCGGTGTTGGGCATTTGTTCTCCTGGGTGTTTCTTTCCCGGCCATCGTAGATGGTGACCACGTCGGGAGCAACCAGTACCAGACGGTGGCTTCTTCAGTTCGTTGTCAGGCATCTCATGCGCGACGTTGATCTTCATCAGGAATACCCGCGAATCTGAAAACGTCGAGAAAGACATCGAGGAGTGCGCGATGAAGTTCAGGCACGTCGCTCCCCATCTGTCCGTACAAACGCATGTAGTCGGAAAGATCGAGGTCGAGCCCCCGAGTAATCGAGTTCCAGGCACCTTCGTAGGTTCCTTGGCCTAGCACTGGCCCATCTGCACAGTAAAGCTGCAGGCGACGCTTCCCAAGCTGGAATTCGAGGCCCTTCGTGTACACCTTGGGATCGCCCAGATGGTGCGAGAGTTGGTTTCGGATCTTCGAAGCAACGGGGTTGGTGTGCCAGCGCCGTCGAATCTTGTCGAGCGCATCCCATTTTGATCGGTCTTGCATCTTGGACGGGACGTTTTTCGTGGCCAAGCCCTGCAGTGCCTCGCCGACCTCATGCATCGTTCCGGCCATGAGGAGCAGCAAGAACCATTGGTTGCGGCTTCGGGTGTGGCTGCCCGGAGCACCGCCGCCCTCTTCGTTCAGCCGGAGAAGGTTGGTTATCGACGTGCTCCGGTCGACGCCGACGAAACACCGCATGAACGCACCAAGGACATCGACGCCGATCCTCTGTCCTATTTCCCTTGGGTTGTTCAGGTGGAGGTACCACGCCCCCTGCTTGTCTCCCTGCAGGAGGAGCGCTGTTCGTGGCGGACGCAATTCGTCCCTGCTACGCCTGCGACTCTTGGTCTTGCCCACGATTGGAATCCAGTCTATGGCTCGCCCCTGTGCGATACAACTGTCTCGGGCAAGGCAAGCAGCCCACTTCTCCGCACGCTGCTTTCCGTGCCTAACATGGTCCCTGCATGAAACAGCCAACCATCGACGATGCCCTTGCCCGTCGGGCCGCCATCCAGCACTTCCTGCGCACAGGCGGGTACGACCCCAGGTTCCCCTCCTGGTCAGGGAACATCATAGAGCGGGAGACCAAGGCAATGGCAGACATGCTGCAGGCCCTGGTGGCGGAGGTGAAGAAGCTGTCTGGAAAAGTTCATGCTCCTTCTTTTCCCGCCGACCTTGTTGCATTCACCCGCAAGAAGGTGGAGCCCATGGTGCGTGGTCTCTTCCGGCGGGACGAGCAAGAAACCGTGCTGGCCGTGCTGGAAAAGTCGTTGGTCTTTCTCACCGCCGCGAACATCGTGCAGGTGCTGCTCGGGTGCACGTGGCCCCACAGCGCATGGGACCTGGCGAACCTGTACCTCGGCAGCATGGGTGCGCCCCTGCTTGGGCCAGACGCTCCCAAGATCGTAGGGCTGAGTGAGGAGACCACCTGCTACGTGTCGCTGGCCTACTTCCACGAAGGAGACGCCTTTGACGACTTCGTGGTCCACGAAGCTGCGCACATCTTCCACAACTGCAAGCGGCGCACGATAGGGTTGGCGGAAACAAGAAAGCGGGAATGGCTGCTGGATATCCAGTACCGGAAGCGCGAGACCTTTGCCTACGCCTGCGAGGCGTACGCACGCATCCTGGAACGCGCACCCAAGCTAAAAGATCGTCGGGGTCTTGCCATCGAGTACGCAAGCAAGGTCCGCGTGTCAGGTGAACGTGTGGACCCGGTCGAGGTGAACAGCATCCTGGCTGATGCGTCCGCAGCCAGAAACGGGTGGAAGGTCATCCTGGGTAGGTGTGCCCCGGAGAAGAGCAATGCCATTTCCACGCCGGCACAGATCAGATGATGGACAACCAGCCAGTTGGCTATCTCCCCACGAATTGCGGCAGGCCCTACGATCCTGGGTCACGCATGCCAGGGCGTAGGTAGATGAGCGCCAGCGCGACCAGACGTATCTACCACTTGTTTACTCGTCGTCGTGGGAGGTAGCTTGGCGTCCGGCATTGCGATGACAAGCCCGCTGTTCTCGCCTTTTCGTATCGGCAAGCTGGACCTCGAAAATCGCCTCGTCTGCCTACCGCTCTACCTGGCCTATCCAGACACTGACCACCAGGTGAACGATCTCGTGCTCGACTACTACGCCGAGATGGCGGCCTCCGGTGTGGGCATGGTGGTGGTGGAAAATGCCACGGTAGAGCCCCGTGGTCTCTGCAATCCGCGCACGCTGCTGACCTCGGATGACCACGCAGACGATCGGTTCGTTCCCGGATTGGCGCGTCTTGCTTCCACAATCAAACAACGCGGGCCCAAGGCCGTGCTCCAGATTCATCACGCTGGGCGCTACGCCAAACGTCCCGATCGCATTGCCCTGTCTGTGGTCCGAACCTTGGGCGTCATGCCCAAGGCCATGGACCAATCTGACATTGAGAACACAATCGCTGCGTTCGTCACTGGTGCATGCTACGCGCAACGCGCTGGATTCGACGCGGTGGAATTGCACGGCGGAACTGGATATTTACTGTCGCAATTCCTCTCACCGCGAACCAACCTGCGCCAGGATGAGTACGGTGGTGATGCCGACCGGCGCATGCGCTTTCCGCTTGAGGTCGTGGCCGCAGTCCGGAAGGCCCTTGGCGACGACTACCCCTTGGGCTATCGATTCCTCGCCGACGAGTACGTCCCGGGCGGCTTGACCCTGGCAGACACCGTGCCATTCGCCAAGCAGCTCGCCCGGATCGGGATAGCATATCTTTCGGTCATGGCCGGGTGCTACGACTCCTTTGCGCTGCCGGGCTATCTCGCTGACGATCGCCGCGAGGCGTTCATGGTGCCGTTTGCGCTCGCGATCAAGCAGGCGGTACCTGCGACCCCGGTAATAGCCGCCGGCCGCATACAGAACCCGGCAACCGCCGAGGCCATACTTCGCGATGGCAAGGCAGATCTAGTCGGATTGGGGCGGGTCCTCTTCGCAGATCCATTGTGGCCGCGCAAGGC
>Ga0265316_10000528_pt1 | contig 43117 bp, 39 predicted proteins | sample 4522metaG_FD_202092 | JGI IMG/M metagenome (GOLD analysis project Ga0265316, IMG submission 202092) | Rhizosphere microbial communities from Carex aquatilis grown in University of Washington, Seatle, WA, United States - 4-5-22 metaG | ecosystem: Host-associated > Plants > Roots > Rhizosphere >... | reverse complement strand
GCCGCGTAGGTCGCGTAGTCCACGGCCAGATCCCACAGGGCGCGGCCTGGCTGCCGCTGCAGCTTGTCGAGAAAGCGGCGCAGGCCGGTCATTGGATCTCCGCCGCGACAAATGAGTGCACCATCGCATGATCGTCGAACTCGAGCTGCTGCTCGACCGCGTGGTCGTGTGCCAATCGGCTGGCGTGCTCGGGGAGAAACGGGCGGTGATAGAAGACACCGCGCGAGCAAAGGCGCGCTCGCGGCCGCGCGGTGCGAACGACTTGCTCGATGGTTTCCCCGAAGGCTTCGTGCGAGAGATAGGCCGAGATGTCGGACAGCGAGTATCCGTCGAAGTACTGCGATGGGGCCGCGCGCAGAACGCTGGCCATGTCTCCATTGACGACGTGGACCCGCACGCTTTGCAGCTCCTGCTTGATGCGGGCAAAGCCTTCTTCGCACAAGTATTCAGGCATCACGCGCTCGTCGCCGTAGCGCCCGAAAAACGCCAGCCAGAGCAGATGGTTGTCGCGCGCCAGGTGATGGTCGAGATAGCGCTCGATGTTGCCAAAGATTCGTTCGTGCAACTTGAGTTCAGGCGGCAGGAATCGCCAGAAGCCAGGCTCGTGCGAGAAGAAACTGAAAAAGCTGCGCCGGCAGATGGTCTTGGCCACCATTCGCCAGAGCGGGCCGTGCCATCCGGGTAGCAGGCGCCGCTGCTCCTGCAGATCGGTGCAGGCGAAAAGGCGACGCACCCAGCGGGGACGCAGCAGGCGCGCGGCGGTGGCCACGTAGCGCGCAAAGAAACGTTCCAAACTGCCCTGATACAGGACGCCGCGTTCGACCAGCGCTGGCTTGCCGTCGAAATACCCGCGCGCGCCCTCGGACAGCGCAGGCCGCAACGAATCGTAGACATCGAGTCGCCGCTGGGAAACCCGCACACCCATGAACGAGAGGAAGCCCGCATGGTCCAGCGCCCGTAGCCCCGCGACCTTGAGTTCGAACAGGTGGGTCTGCGCCGGATTCACGTCCACCGCCCAGATTTCCTCGGCCCCATCCTGCAACAGGTTGAGCACGCGTCCCCCGCTGGCGCAGATCGCAACCAGGCGCTTGGACGGCTGGGGAAGCAGGACTTGGACCTCACTGGCCGAGTCCTCATTGCACGAGGAATAGCTGATGCGCTCGCGGTAGCGTTGCCACCGGATGATCCGCCCCGGCTTCTCGATGGGTCGCGCTGGGACCGCGTCGCGGTCAGCCAGCACCAATGCCGACGGCGGGCCTGATGGAGCGGTGTCGCCAAGTCCGGATGTATCGTCAGCGTTCGGGGCGAGTGTGTCAGACACGAAGGCAGCCTAGCGCAGGTGTGAAATTGTTGCCACCGAGATAGCGGCGTCAGGAAGCCATACCGCGCCCTCTGATTTTGGCCTAAACTTCATTGCTTGCTTTGTGCGGAGAATGTATGGCTGCGAATCTCGATCACCCTCAGAAAGGCCAGAGCGATATCGACGCTGTTCAGCTCATTATCGATTTCGATGTGCACACCTCGCACCTGTCTTTCCCTGAAATCGCCAAGGGTGCGCTTGCATTCATGGCCGGTCGTCTACACATCGACCGCGCTTCGATCGCGCTGCTGCGATCCGAGGGCGACGGATTCTGGCTGTACGATACGACGGTTGACGTGCAAGGGGTCGAGTCGGGAAGGATCATTCCGCACGGGTCGGCCTCGCTGAACGAGACCGTGGAGCAGAGGCGCGCCATCTACCGGGCCGACATTCGCGAATGGCCGGCGAAGAATCCCGTCGATCAAGCATTCATCGCTCGTGGGTTCCTCAGCACTCTCAGCGTGCCGCTTATATCGGGCGAACGTTGCACGGGAACGTTGAATGCTGCTGCTTGCAAGGTCGATGGGATCGATCTCGCCACGCGACAGGTGATCGAGCTGGTCGCGCCCAGGCTTGCCTACGCCTTCGAAATGGGAATAGCACTCGATGCCCTGGCGGAAAGCGAGGCCCGCTTTCGTGACGTGTTCGATACCGTGGGTGATGGCATTGTGGTGGCCGACTACTCGAATCGCAAAGTCGTGATGGTCAACGCGGCCATGTGCGCGCTGCTCGGACGTACCTCCAGCGAGTTGCGCGGGCTCACGGTCAATAGCATTCATCCCCAGGACCGTATTGACGAGGTCATCGCAGTTTTCGAATCCATGATGCGTGGCGGGCGCGATCACGCCCTCGAGGTGCCCATGCTGCGTACCGACGGGACCGTCTTTCTCGCCGATGTCAGTGCCAGAAGCACCATGATATCCAACCGGCGCTGCGTGGTCGGCGTATTTCGTGACGCCACCGAGCGCCGCCGGCGCGAGGACGAGCAGCTTCACGTTCAGAAACTGGAATCCATTCGCACCCTGGCCGCTGGCATCGCGCATGACTTCAACAACTTGCTCACGGGATTGATCGGCAATCTCAGTCTTGCGCAGATGACTGTGGCTGATTCTCACGAAGTACGGCCATTGCTCGACGAGGCCCAGCGCGCGGCGACCCGGGCTACGGCGCTCACGCGGCAAATGCTCACCTTCGCCAAAGGTGGCGCTCCTTTGCGCAAGCGCATGAACATCGTCCGGCTGGTGCGCGATTCAGCCAGTCTCGCCACCAGCGGAAGCAACGTGAATTGCCAGTTCGATCTGCCTGACGACGGTCTTGCGGTCATGGCTGACGAGGGACAACTCGCGCAGGTATTTCAGAATCTGGTGCGCAACGCCGTCGAGTCCATGCCCGGGGGTGGCACGGTCCGGGTACAACTGTCTCGGCCAACCGACACCGACCGCGACGAAATCTGCATCGTGGTGACTGACCAGGGACCGGGGATTGCACCGGAGTTGCTCGACAAGATCTTCCTGCCGTTCTTTTCCACCAAGGCACGGGGCAGCGGTCTTGGGCTAGCAGTCGCGTATTCCATCATTCAGAACCACGGTGGGCGCATCCAGGTGTCTTCCGCGCTGGGCGTCGGCACCACGTTTCGGGTCAGTCTGCCGGCGCTGGGGAGGTGGCAGGACAGCCCCAAGCCGCCGCTCGCCCAGCGTCAACTGACAGGTCGGGTTCTCGTGATGGATGACGAAGCTGCGGTTCTGCGCCTGGCAGAGCGCGCTTTGCAAGATGCTGGGTACGCCACCAAGATGGTCACCAACGGCAGCGACGCTGTCGACGTCTATCGCAGGGTTTTCGACGATGGGCAGCGTTTCGACGCGGTGGTTCTCGATTTGACAGTGAGGGGCGGAATGGGGGGAAAGGAAGCGGCCGAGCAGATCCTGGCCATTGATCCAGCCGCGCGCCTGATGGTGTCGAGTGGCTACTCGGAGGATGCAGTGATGGCGGAATATCGACGCCATGGTTTTTCCGCGGTACTGCCCAAACCGTACACCGCGCAGCAACTGTGCGATGCCGTGCACGGCATGATTAGCGACGCTGGTTTCACCCGTCACTGAGATGCTAGGGTTGGCGTCATGACTGACGTTGCCGAACCGGCCAATCCCTTTGAGCAAGACGACGTTCGCGAACTGATTCGTACGCTGCATGCCGATCGCCAGGCGGCCAAGGACAAGGAAAAGCGCGAGAGCTGGACGCGCTATGTTTCGCTGATGATCGTGGCGCTGGCGGTGGCAACCGCGATCGCCTCGCTCAAGTCAGGCGGGTTCAGCAGCAGGGTGATGCTGAATCAGTCGCAGGCCTCCGACACCTGGGCGTTCTACCAAGCCAAGACCATCAAGCAGCGCCTGGCAGAAATGGAAACCCGAGGCGCGACCGGAGAGATGGCGGTGCGTGCAGCCGCGGATGTCGAGCGCTACCGTCACGAGGAAGCAGAGTTGCAGGCCCAGGCACGCAGCTTGGAGGCAGCGCGCGACCAGGCGGCCCGGCACGGCCCACCACTCGGCTTTGCCATCGCGTCGCTGCAGATCTCGATTGCGCTCGCGTCGGTGTGTCTCATCACCAAGCGGCGGCCGCTGTGGCTGGCGGCAGGGATTCTGGGCAGCGTCGGGCTGGCGTACTTGGGTTACGGACTGTGGGGCGTTTGAACTGATCTATCCGCGCAGGAAGATCAGCGACTGCTGGCTCCAGGCTACCAGCGGGTTCCACCACACACCGAAGAGCAACAGCGCCACGGAAAAAGCCCCCAGCATGATCTGGTAGCCCAGGTGGGGCCGCACCTTGACCTCGACCAAGGGTGCTTCCAGGAACATGGCCCGCACAATGCGCATGTAATAGTACAGCGACACCGCCGAGTTGAGCGCGCCGATCACCGCCAAGGCCGCATACCAGCCACCCCCTGGCAGCGAGTAGTTCTGCAGCACCGCCACGAACAGGTACCACTTGCCGGTGAAGCCCGCAAAGGGCGGCAGCCCGGTGAGAGAAAACAGGCAAATCGCGAAAGCGATGGCTGACAGCGGGTGGCGCCGCGCCAGACCCCTGTAGTCGTCGATGGACTCAGAGCCCGTGGCCTGCGCCACCACGATGACCACCAGGAAGGCGCCCAGGTTCATCACCAGGTACACCAGCAGGTAGATCATCACGCTTTGCATGCCCAGGGTCGAGGCCGCACACAAGCCCATCAAGGCATAGCCGGCGTGGGCAATCGAGGAATACGCGAGCAGGCGCTTGAGGTTGTTCTGCACGATGGCCGTGAGATTCCCCAGGGTCATGGTCGCCGCCGCCAGCACGCCGATGATGGCGGGCCATGGCAGGTCGGATAATCCCACGGTCAGAACGGCCGGCCCTTCGCCCGGGGGCGATCCAGCCAAAGCCGACCAGAAGAACCGCACGGCCAGGGCAAATCCTGCTGCCTTGGGGCCCACGGAAAGGAACGCGGTGAAGGGAGTGGGCGCGCCTTCGTACACGTCCGGGCACCACATGTGCCAGGGCACGCTGGCGATCTTGTAGCCCACGCCCGAAAGCACGAAGACCACGGCCACCACCAGGGTCACGCGCAAAGCGGTTTGCCCGGAGCCAGCCAGCGCGGCGAGGCTCGCGCTGTCGAGCGCCTTGCCCAGGCCGAGCAGGCTGGTGCTTGCCGTGAGCCCGTAGATGTAGCTCATGCCAAACAGCATGATCCCCGAGGCCACGCCGCCGTAGATGACGTACTTGAGCGCGGCCTCGGCTGCCTTGCGATCGCCTTGCCGGTAGCCCGCCACGGCGTAGCTGACCAGCGAGACCAGCTCGACCGCCATGTACATCATCAGAAGATCGACCGCGCTGGCCATGAGGAACATGCCGAGCACGATGGCCAGCAGCAGGGGATAGAACACGCCAATCTGATTGCGGCCGAATTCCGTCGAGCGCGCCGCGATGAGCACGGTGAGTGCGGCCGCGGCGAGGAACAGCCACTTGAAGAAGGTGGCAAAGGGATCGTTGGCGATCATCCCGTTGAACAGCGCGCGCGGCGTGGACGGCTGCATCGCCAACAGGACGCCGGCCAGAGAGAGGAAGAATAGACAGCCGATGGTCAGAAACAGCACACGGCGCGGGTGCTGCTTCCACGCCAGGTCGAGCAAGAACATCAGCATGATGCCCGCGGTGAGGCCCAGCTCGGGCAAGAACCACGAGGTGCTGATGAGGTTTTCTTGAATCATGGTTTCCCTAAGCGGTCACAACTACAGCGGTCGGATGCCCGCAATCAGGCTGAACAGGGTTGTGTTGATCACGTCGAGGATGGCGTAGGGATAGAAGCCGAGCACGATGGCGATGGCGCCCAGGGGATAGAGCACCAGGCGTTCGCGCCACACCAGATCGGGATATCCCTGATACAGCGGATTGAGCTTTCCCAAAAAGGCGCGGTGGATGGCCCACAAATAGTAGGCCGCGGTGATGATCACGCCGGTGGCCGAGATGGCAGTGAACAACATGAATGTGGGGAACGATCCCGTCAGCACCATGAACTCGGAGATGAAGCCGCACATGCCGGGCAGGCCCAACGAGGCGAAGAAGGCCAGGCCGGTCATGGCGGCGTATTCGGGCATCGCGCTGGCCAGACCGCCAAAGCGCGCGATCTCGCGGTGGTGGGCCCGGTCGTAGATCACGCCGGCGATAAGGAAGAGCATGGGCGAGATGATCCCGTGCGAGAACATGTTGAACACCGCGCCTGAAATTCCGGCCGGTGTCATGGCCGCCATGCCGAGAAGGGTGAAGCCCATGTGGCTGACCGATGAATAGGCGATGAGTTTCTTGAGATCGGTCTGTGCCAGGCACACGAACGCGGCGTAGATGATGTTGATGACACCGAAGGCGGCGATGGCGTGCGCGGCCCAGGCCGTGGCATCCGGCAGCAGTGGATAGTTGAAGCGCAGGATGCCGTAAGGGCCCATCTTCAGCAGAACGCCGGCCAGGATCACGGAAACCGGCGTGGGCGCCTCGACGTGCGCATCCGGCAACCAGGTATGGAAGGGGAACATCGGGATCTTGATGGCGAAGCCGATGAACAGCGCCACGAAGATGATCTTGGTGAAGGCGAATCCCAGGATAGGCGCCGCGTGGCTGAACACGCCTTCGCGGCCTTGCTGCGCCAGCGCCAGCAGGTTGAAGGTGTGCCCGGTCGACATGGTGCCGTCGGCCAGCATGGCCGCGTGGCTGCTGTAGTAGATGGCGATCACCGCCAGCAACATCAGCACCGAGCCGACCAGGGTGTAGAGGAAGAACTTGATGGCCGCGTATTCCTTGCGCGGGCCGCCCCAGATCCCGATGAGGAAGTACATCGGGAGCAGCATCACCTCCCAGAACACGTAGAACAGGAACATATCGAGCGAGACGAAGGTGCCCATCATTCCCGTCTGCAAGAGCAGCAGCATGGCCATGTAGCCCGGCACCATGCGCACCGAGAAGTGCTTGGGGTGATGGCCGTCGTCGTGCCCCGACATGCCCGCCATGTCCGTGTACTTGGCCCCGCCCCACCAGGGCATGGAGGCGATGGTGGCCACGAACGAGATGAGCCCGGAGAGCAGCACCATCGAGATGGACAGTCCGTCCACGCCCATCAGGTACTCGACGTTGAAGGCCTTGATCCAGATGAAGTGTTGCACCATCTGCACGCCGGTGGCGTGTCCGTTGACCATGGTGCCGGCCGCGGTCGGGTCGTACCAGTGCCAGGCCAGCAGAGCGCAGGCCAGCGACCCGCCGCTGGTGACCATGGCGATAAGGCGTGCCGCCTGGTCGAGCCCGGTCTTGGACAGGCCGGCCAGCGAGCGAATCGCGGCAAACAGGACGATGAGCCCCAGCCCGAGCAACGGGAAGAAAGTGGCCCAGCTAAGAACATTTTGTTGACTGATCATCAGGGTTGGCTCCCGTCACTTGATGAGGAAGTTGAGCAGCACTATTACGAGCGCGCCGGCCAGCGCGCCGTAGAGGTAGGTCTGGATGCGGCCGGTCTGCACGCGGCGCAAGCTACGCCCGGCTCCGATGGTGCAATCGGCGATTAGATTCACGGCCCCGTCGACGATGTACTTGTCAATGGCGCCATCCACATTGGCAACCAGCCGCGTGACGGCTCCTGCCAGGTTCACCACGCCGTCGACCAGCCGGCTGTCGATCCAGGACAAGATGCGCGCCAGCACCAGTGAACCGCGCACCACCGTGGCCCCGTAGATTTCGTCGAGATAGTACTTGTTGTAAACCACGGTCCAGGCGCGCTTCCAGCGTGCCAGCAGTTGCGCGGGCACCTGGCTGGTTCCGTTGCGGTACAGGGCGCGCGCAAACAGCCAGCCCACGGCGGCGGCTGACACGCCGAACAGCTGGAACAACCACTCCATCCAATGCGGGTGCTCGGTGAAATGAACCGTGGCCGGCAAAGAGGGCTCGAGGAAGTGTTCGAGGATGGGCGGCCGATTGGTCCACGATGCCGGAAGACCGAGCAGCGAGGCCAACACCGCGCCCGAGGCCAGCACAACCAGCACGCCGGTAATGCTCAGCGGCGATTCCTTCGGAGTAGCCCCGTGGCCGTGGTCGTGGCCGTGGCCGTCTTCATGCCCGCCCCGGTATTCGCCGGTGAAAGTCATATAGTAACTGCGGAACATGTAGAAGGCCGTGCCCGTGGCCGCAATGATGCCGGCGCAATAGATGAGCGGGCCTAGCCAGGCCGCTGGCATGCCGAGCAAAGACAGGTGTTGCTGACTGAACGCCTTCCACAGGATCTCGTCTTTGGAATAGAAGCCGCTGGCAATGGGAAAGCCGGCAATGGCGATGCACGCCCAGAGGTAGGTCTTCTGGGTAGTCGGCATGAGCTTGCCCAACCCGCCCATCTTGCGCATGTCCTGCTCGTGATGACAGGCAAGGATCACCGAGCCCGACCCGAGGAAGAGCGCGGCTTTGAAAAAGGCGTGAGTGAGCAGGTGGTAGGCACCGGCCCAGTAGGCACCCACGCCCACACCAATGAACATGAACCCAAGCTGCGACACAGTGGAGTAGGCCAGCACCTTCTTGATGTCGTACTGGAAGAAGCCGATCGATGCGCCAAACAGGGCAGTCAGCGTGCCTATGAGCGCGACCCAACCCATGGCAGTGGGCGACAGTGCAAAGATGAAACTGAGCCGCGCGACCATGTACACACCGGCCGTGACCATCGTGGCGGCGTGGATCAAGGCCGAGACCGGCGTGGGGCCGGCCATGGCGTCAGGCAACCACACCGAAAGGGGAAGCTGGGCGCTCTTGCCCATGGCTCCCACAAAAAGCAGAATGCCCACCATGGCCAGCAGCCCGAAGCCGAAAAGCTTCTGGTGCAGGAGCCGCTGTGCCACGCCGGTTGCCTCCACTACAACTTGATCACGCAGCTGGCGGAAGTTGAGCGTGGGGCCGATTTCGATGGTGGCCTCTCGATGCTCTGCCTCGGTGCTGTTTGTGGCAGGCTCACCAGAAATAATGCGCAGCTGTTGCCCAGGCACATTCGGCTGGTAGCTCAGCTTGCCGGTCGGCAACTCGTGCCAAACACCGCCCAGACCCCAGAACAACAAGAACAGACCCAGAAGGAAACCGAAGTCGCCAAAGCGGTTGACCACGAATGCCTTCATACCCGCCGCCGCCTTGGCCGGATCCGTGTACCAGAAAGCAATCAGCAGGTAGCTGCACAAACCCACGCCTTCCCAGCCAAAGAACATGATGACGAAGTTGTCGCCCATGACCAGCAACAACATGGAAAAGATGAACAGGTTGAGATAGGCGAAGAAGCGCCAGTAGGCAGGCTCGTCGGCCATGTAGCCAACCGAGAAGATGTGGATCAAGGTGCCGATGCCTGTCACCACCAGGACCATCATCATGCCCAGCGGATCGAGGGCAAAGGCCAGGTCCACGTGTATGGGACCGGCCGTCAAGACTGTCCACAGGGTATTTTGCAGGAAGCGTTCCTCGCCTGGAAGGCCCAGCATCTGGGCAAAGGCCACACAGCCCAGGGCAAACGAGAGCACCATAGCGCCAATGGCGATGCAGTGATTGACCGCCTTGCCGTACTTGCGCTGCAGCCACCAGCCACAGGTCGAGTTGATCGCTGCTCCCAGCAGCGGGAACAAGGGAATCAGCCACAAGAAGCCGACCGGGGTGACGGCTAGCGGGGCGAGCTGTTGTACGGCGTGTTCCATGGCCAGCCCTACTGCCTCAGCGAGGTGATGTTGGCCGTGTCGATGTTCCGGATCATCTGGTAGATGGCCAGAATGATGGCCAGGCCCACGGCGGCCTCGGCAGCGGCCAGCACGATCACGAAGAGAGCGAAGATCTGCCCGGACAGGCCACCCGCCACATAGTGATTGAAGGCCACCAAGTTGACATTGGCGCCATTGAGAATGAGTTCGATACCCATGAGCATCGCCACAGCATTCCGCCGCGTTAGCACGGTCATCAGGCCAAAGCAGAACAACAAGCCGCCCACGACCAAGAAATGGCTGAGTGAAAGGTGCCCCATCATGTCAGTCCTCTTTGATCTCTTTGCGCGCGACCACAATGGCGCCAATCAATGTAGCCAACAGCACCACTGACGCCACCTCGAAGGGCAGCAACCATGTCCCGAGCAGACCATTGCCAATGGCCGCTGAAGTCTCATGGCTTTCCGGCTGCGCCACGACCTTCCAGGGCGCCCAGATAGCCACAAAAGACAGCAGTGTGCCGGTCAGCGCGAACAAAATCGCGCCCGAAGCCAAGCCGACGTTCTGGTTGGAAACCTCGATTTCCTTGATCTGACTGGTGAGCATGACCGCAAAGATGATCAGCACCAACACGCCGCCGATGTACACCAGCAGCTGCGTGACAGCGAGAAAGTCGGCCGACAGCAGCACGTACAGGCCGCCCACCCCGATCAGCGCCGAGAGCAGACCCATGGCGCTCCAGAAAATATTCTTCGACATGGGCACGCCGGCCGCGCCCACGACCGCCGCCAGGGCAAACAGATAGAAGACCGCGAGGTTGGTGTACATGGCTAGCCCTTGTCCTTGCCGGCGGTCGGCGCAGCCCAATCCGGGGCCGGCGCAGCCCACACCTGCGAGACAAGATAAGCGCGCATGATCGATCCCACCGACGCGCGCGGCGCATCTTGGCCCTTGACCGGTCGGTAGAACGGCACCGGCTTGGCCGCATCCGGCACCCAGCGGAAGACCAGATTTTCCACTACCCGCACGGTCGACTCGAACTCGCGCGTGTGGGCGATGGCGCCGGTCGGGCACTGCTCGACGCACAGGCCGCAGAACATGCACTTGGATTCGTCGATGTCGAACTGAGTGATGACCCGCTGCTTGGGGTTGGCCGGATCCTTGTCGACCGAGATCTTGATGACGTCGATGGGGCAAGCGCGCGCGCAGGCCAGACACCCCGTACACACTGCCATGTCCACTTCCAGAAAACCGCGGTAGCGCGACGGAAGCATGTCGGCCACGCGCTTTTCCGTGCGGTCAGGATACTGGATGGTGATGGGGCGCCGGAACATGTGCGACAGGGTGACGGACAGTCCCTGCCAGAACGTCTGCACGACGTCGTTGATGGCACCGAAGTAATTGCGAACCGTTTCAGGCATCGAGAGCTACCAATTTGAGAGGTCCACGCTGGCGCCCTTGACCTGCGCGATGTTCTTGCGCGTGCGCAGGGCGAACTTCACCAGCAAGAGTGCCACGACCACGCTCAACACCACACCGGACACCAGGTGCACGGACGCGGGAACCATCACCCAGAACAGGGTGAAGATGAAGCAGGCGAAAGCGCCTGGAACCAGGTACTTCCAGCACAGAGACATCATCTGATCCACGCGCACGCGCGGCAGGGTCCAGCGCAGCCAGATGAACAGGATGACCAGCAGCCAGGTCTTGATCGCGAACACCATCAACGAAGCGAACTGCCAGCCGAACCACACCAGCGTCGGGAAAACATCCGTGCCGCGGGTCTGGTTGATCATTTCAACCGACACGCCTGGGATCTGCCAGCCGCCCAGAAACAGCGTGACAGCGAGCGCGCCCATGATCCACATGTTGGCCCACTCGACCATCAGGAAGAGCGCGATGCGGAAGCCGGAATACTCGGCGTGGTAGCCGGCCACGAGTTCAGATTCAGCCTCGGGCAGATCGAAGGGCGTGCGGTTGCCTTCGGCCAGCGACGCGGTCACGGCAATGAAGAACGCGACAAAAGCCGCTGGATTCTGGCACGCGAACCATTGCCAGGGCCATCCGCCCTGGGCGCGGATGATTCCCTGCATGGACAGGGTCCCGGCCATCATGACCGGGACCATGATGGCGATTCCGGCCGGGATCTCGTATGAGACGACCTGGGCCGCGCCGCGCACGGCCCCGAAGAGCGCCCACTTTGAATTGGAAGCCCAGCCCGACACCAAGATACCCACGACGACAAAGGCGCTGGTCGCGGTCAGGTAGAACACACCCACGTTCAGGTCCGCCACCACCACGCTCTCCCCGAAGGGCAAGACCACAAAGGGCAGGGTCAGCCCAACCATGGAGAAGTATGGCGCGGCCCGGAACAACAAGTGGTCCGCCTCGGCCGGAATCAGATCCTCTTTGAAGAGCATCTTCACCGCGTCGGCCACCCAGGACATGAACCCGAACACGCCGGGCCGATTGGGGCCAATGCGGCTCTGCATGCGTCCCGCGATGCGACGCTCGACCCAGGTCGTCACGCCGGCAAACACGGCTGTATACAGCGAGACGATGGTCGCCTCGACGAGCAAGATGACCGCATACCAAGTATCGCGAAGGGGGCTGTGGCCGAGATCCCAGCCCAGCCGCTGGGCCACTGCGTCCAGCGCCTCGGGCCGGTTGAACGGCAACATGAGCAGCAGCACCAGATAGAGCAAGAACGGCAGCGCCAGCATGAAAAACAGCGTGGTCGCCAGCGCGGTCTTGGGATAACGCGTGGTCAGCGAAGTCGAATCGAGAGCAGTCGTAATCTTCACCGGTCAATCTCCGGGGCAACGACGTCCAGCGAAGCAATCAGCGCGATCAGGTCGGCAATCATCAGGCCGTGCGACATTTCCTCGATGATTCCCATGGCCATGAAACTGCCGGTGCGCACCCGCACCCGATAGGCATTCTCGGTCCCGTCAGACACGACGTAGTAGCACATCTCGCCGCGCGCGGATTCCACTCGCCCCATGGCCTCGCCTGCCTCGGGCTTCGGCTTGCGCGCGACCTTGGCCATGATTTCGCCTTCGGGCAACTTGGCGAGCGCCTGGCGAACGATCTTGGATGATTCCAGCATCTCGAGAACGCGCACGGCGTAGCGATCCCAGCAATCCCCCACTGCGCCCATCTTCCCCTGTCCCACCGGCACATCGAACTGGAACTCAGGATAGGCGCCGTAGGCCAGGTCGCGTCGCGTGTCCCAGGAAATGCCCGAGCCGCGCAAATTGGGGCCGCACAGACCGTAGGCAATGGCTTTCTCGCGACTGATGACCGCGACCTTGGCTAGCCGCTTGACGTAGATCTGGTTGAGCGAGATCAGCCGGTCATATTCCTGGACGTAGCTGTCCAGGTGGTCGAGGTAGCGCAGGATCTTCTCGGCCCAGCCCTCGGGCGCATCGAACGCCACGCCGCCGATGCGCGCGTAGTTGAAGGTCAGGCGCGCCCCGCAAAGTTCTTCCAAGAGATCGTTGATGGCCTCGCGCTCGCGCAGGGCGTGGGTCAGCGGCGTGGAAGCGCCGATGTCGGACGCCATGGTGCCAACCGCCACCCAGTGGTTGGAAATGCGGCACAGCTCACCCGCGATGGCGCGCAAGTACTTGGCGCGCGGGGGAATCTCGATCCTGAGCAGCCGCTCGACCGCGATGGCGTAGCCCTCGTTGGCCAGCATAGCTGCCAGGTAGTCGATGCGGTCGGTGAATGGCATGTAGCCCGGGTAGCCAACTGCCTCGCCGATCTTTTCCAGTCCGCGGTGCAAGTACCCGATATCCGGGATCGAGCGGCGAATGATCTCGCCGTTGGTCTGCGTGACGAAGTCGATAACCCCGTGGGTCGAGGGGTGCTGCGGCCCGAAGTTGATGACGATCTCTTCGTCCGACGGGCTCATGCGCCCAAGGATTCGCCGTACGACTGTCTCAGCCATTGGGCGACTCCTTCTTGTCCGGTGCCGGTGCCGGGGCTGGTGCCGGAACCGCGGCGGCTGCCGGAACTGGTGCCGCAGCCACCGGTGGTGGTGCTGCCGCTGCGATCGCCTTGCGTTCCGCTTCCACCTTCCCGCCCAACCTCACCAGCGGATCAGGTCGCGTGTTGCTGACCCCGTGGTATCCGCCTGCCTCTTGATAGTCCTTGCGCAGCGGATGGCCGACCCAGTCGTCAGGCAGAAGGATTCGCCGCATGTCCGGGTGGCCGACGAAACTCACGCCCAGCATGTCGTAGATCTCGCGTTCCAGCCAATTGGCCGCCTTCCACACGCCCTCGACTGAAGGCACGGACGGCTGGCTGCGATCGGCCTCGACCTTGAGCACGATGTGGTGCCGTTGCTGCAGCGAGAACAGGTGATACACGACCTCGATCTGGTTGCGCGCCGGCCAGTCGATGCCCGTGACATCCTCGCAATAGTCGAATTCCAGCCCCGCCTCAGCCTTGGCGAATTGGCAGATCTCGACGATCTTGTCGGACTTGACGGTCACGAAGGGATCGATCCTGGCCTCGGTAAGGTCGCCCACGGCGTCGCCGAACTGGGCCTTGAGCTTGGCGTGGATCTCCTGCGCGTTCATGCTACTTGGCCTCGCTCTGCGGCCGCCGCTTCTCGCGCCACCAGCGCTCGCTCATCATGATGTCCTGGATGCGCATCAGGCCTTCGGTCAGCGCCTCGGGCCGGGGCGGGCAACCAGGGACGTAGACGTCCACCGGGATGATCTTGTCCACGCCCTTGACCACGGCGTAGCTCGACTGAAAGAGTCCGCCGCAGTTCGCGCAGGAACCCATGGCCAGAACGTACTTGGGCTCGGCCATCTGGTCGTACAGCAGCTTGGTCCGCTCGGCCATCTTGTAGCTGAGCGTGCCGGCGACGATCATCAGATCAGCCTGGCGCGGGCTGGCCCGGAACACGGCGGCGAAGCGGTCCAGATCCGCGCGCGGTCCCCCGGTCTGCATCAGTTCGATGCCACAGCAGGCGAGCCCGAAGAGCAGGTAGTGAATGGAGTTCTTGCGCGCCAGATTGACCAGGTCGTCGAAACGATTGGTGTTGGTGAGCAGGACGCCTGCGCCCGGACCTTCCTGCACGATTCGTGTGATTGCCATCTGTGCTCTAGCCTCGGTCGCCGCTGGTTTCGCTGGCCGCGGGCTTATCGGCGGCAGACAACTTCTTCACCCATTCCAGATCGCCGTGCGCCCAGGCCCAAATGAGACCGATGAGCAGGATGACGGTGAAAAGGACCAGCTCGGTCAAAGCAATCCAGCCGTTGCCCTTCTTGGTCCATTCGGCGTACACGACGACCACGGGAAAGGTCAGTGCAATGTCGACCTCGAAGATGACGAAGGCCAACGCGATCAAGTAGAAGCGCGGGTTGAAGTTGTACCAAGCGGCGCCGACGGGCCGCTCGCCACATTCGTAGATGGAAACCTTGTCCGCGTTGGGAAAGCGCGGCCGGATGATGGCGCCGATCAGCAGGGCCACCAGGGCGAAGAGCACGGCGACAACCGCGAACGTGAGCACTGCGCCGAATTGGAAGCCCATGAATTCCTCTTTGGGGTAACCCTCGGTGGCCCGGGGCCCCAGGGTGCGACTTATCTATAGGTCCAGCCCGCTGGGGTCAAGTGCGCCAGAAATGGCAGGCCAGTCTCAGCTTTCCAAGGTTCGACGTATCATTATTGAGCCAGTGCCGAGGAGAACCGGGCCGCGCACAGCGGCACGCAAGTTGCCTGTTTCGTCTTCCATGAAACCGCCGACATATAGCATGCCAATCGGGATTGCGATCATTGCTTTGACTGGCCTGGCGTTGACGGGCGGCTCTGACAACCCGCACTCGTTTTGCAGCCAGCTCTCCGACCCCACCCTGTGCAGCGCCGGCACCAACTGCCGTTGGCTCGAGCTCGGCCCGCCGGGCAATCTGGACCGCGCTGAGTTATGCTGATCTGGAATAGCGACATGACCGAACCTACGCCTTCCGCAGGGACCCCGAGCGATTCACCTGATTCCGGCCCCGTTCGACGGCCGTCTCTCAGTGGGCCCCACTACGGCAACGAGGCGATTGCCCCGTATTTCTTCTTGATCATTTTCGGCGCTGCCTTGATCGCGGTGGGGTTCGTCCTGCTGCCGTTCTTGGGTGACATGTTGATCGCCTTGGTGGCTGTGCTGCTCTTGTCACGGCACTACGAGCGGCTGCTGCGGGCGCTGGGAAATCGGAAGGTTCTCGCGGCGGGCCTTACCGTGGCCGTGGTGGTGGTGGTGGTGGCCATCCCGGTGACTCTGGTCGGCTCGGCCCTGCTGGCTGACATCCGGCACGCGGCTGTGACCTGGGGTGGGCCCGAGGCCTATGTCACCATCAACGACTGGACCAGCGAGAACGGCCGTGTGGCGCGCGCGCTTACGGCTTTTGCCCAGCGCACGGGTCTGCCCATCTCGCCCGAGGCCGTGCAGGATGCCGTGGTCGAGGTGGCCCGCAGTCTGAGCCAAGGGCTGTACAAGCGCGCCAACGCGTTCGTGGCCGGCGTGTTGCAGTTCGGGCTTCATGGAGTCATCACGCTGTTTTCGATCTTCTACTTGCTCATGCAGGGAGAGAAGCTACGCACCTTCCTGTTTCGCCTGTCGCCCTTGGCGGACGACGAAGACCAGCTCTTCATCAACAAGCTGGGCGAGGTGGGACGCGCCATCCTGATCGGCAACGGCATCGGCAGCTCGTTGCAGGGCCTGGTGGCTGGGGTTGCCTGGGCCGTAGTGGGACTGCCGTCGCCAGTGTTGTGGGGCTTGGTGATGGCGGTGGCGGCCTTCCTTCCCTTGGTGGGCGTGGCCGCCGTGGTGGTGCCCGCGACTTTCTACCTGTGGTTCGCGGGCCGGCATGCGGTTGCCGTGGGCTTCTTCATTTTCTGCATGGGACAGTCGTTCTTGTTTGAATACGGGCTCAAGCCCCGCCTGATGGGCTCGTCTATGCGCATGAACAGCCTGCTCGTGTTCCTCAGTCTGCTCGGCGGAATTCTCGGCTTTGGCGCGCCTGGGATCCTCTACGGACCGCTCATCATGACGCTGTTCCTGGCCCTGGCGCAGCTCTATGAGACGCGCTACCAGCAGCGCATTGCTCGACGGCTGGCGGGCCCTGCGCCGGATGAACGCGGCCCGACCGACGCGGCACGAATCTGAGGGTCGTTACTGCACAGTAAGATCGGCTTCAGATCGCTTGTCCACCGACGAGCCCCCGACCATCAGGTGCACGGTGCCGGGTTGCACAGCGAAGGCTTTCGCAGTCGCGTCCCAGTAGGCGAGCTGGGAGTAGGTAAGAGGCAAGTTCACCGTCTGAGTCGCGCCGGCTGCCACTGTGACCCGCTTGAATCCGCGCAACTGCTTGATCGGACGGGGCACACCGGTGGTGGTTGGGTAGCTCACGTAGAGCTGGACGACTTCATCCCCGTCGCGCGTTCCGCTGTTGGTCACGTCCACGCTGACGGTCACGGATCCGCCTTGCGCCAGGGTTGTGGAACTCAATCGCAAAGCCGAGTACGTGAAGGTCGTGTAGCTCAACCCAAATCCGAACGGATAGAGCGGCGTACCCTGGAAGTACATATAGGTCCGGCCCTTGCGAATGTCGTAGTCCGTCTTGGCGGGGATGTCGGTCAGCGCCTTGTACCAGGTCACCGATGTCCGGCCGGCCGGGTTGTAGGCGCCGAACAGCACGTCGGCCAAGGCGTTGCCCAGTTCCTGGCTGGAGTGGGTGATGTGGACGATGGCGGGAACAGTGTTTTGCACCGACGTAATGGCCTGCATGAAACTCGACATGTCCACCACGATCGTCTTCGGGTTCGCGGCGAACACCGCCTGGATCAGTGTCACCTGGTTGGGATCGAGATCGATCGAAATTCGGTCCACGGCCTCCTTGCTGTTGTACTGGCTCGGGCAGGTGGCCCAGGCCGTGGTGCCGCAAATAGGGTTATTCCCGACCACCACAATGGCTGCGTCCGCGCCGGTCGCGATCTTCACCGCCTGGCCACCGGTGTTGTCCAGGGCATACTGCACGTTCACACCGGTGCCCACCGCGGCCGCAATTCCAGCCCGCGCGGTGACGGTATAGGGCGGCTTGCCGCCGTACCAGTCGGAGATGTCCACGTCGGCATTGGGACCGATGACCGCCAATGATTTCAGCGTGGTCTTGTCGAGCGGCAGCAGGTTTCCGTCGTTCTTCAACAGCACGATAGACTTTTGGGTCACCAGGCGGGCGAGCGCCTTTGCGCTATCGCTGGTCCAGGGTGTGGAGTTTTCGTCGACGGTCGAGTACGGCGACGTCGGATCAAATTCCCCTAGACGAAAGCGCATGCGGAAGTTGCCGCGAAGTGCGGCGTCCATGTCGGCTGTGGTGAGCTTCCCATCGGTGTAGGCCTTCGACATGGCCGTGGCGTCTCCCGCTAGGATGACGGCGGTGCCCGCCTTGACGACGCCCGCGGCCGCATCTTCCACGCTCGTGTAGTTCGTCAGGCTCTTGTAGCTTTGGTAGGCAGCCTGCATTGCATCCGCATCGGTGCAGATCATGCCGTCGAATCCCCACTCGCCGATCACGACACTCTTGATCACCGGCGAGCACACGGCCGGGAAGTTGTTGACCGCATTGTACGACGTCATGAACGATTGTCCGTGGGCGTTCACGATCGTCTCGTAGAAAGGAACCAGGTAGTACTCGCGCAGGTTCCGGTCGTCGACGATCACATTGTTGCTGCCGCGGTTCTGTTCCTGATTGTAGACGAAGAAGTGCTTCATAGTCGCGGCGGCTTGTACGGCACGCGGGTCGCTTCCCTGCAGGCCGCGGACAAGAGCCTTGGCCAGCTCGCCAACCAGGTACGGGTCCTCGCCCAGACTTTCCTCGGCGCGGCCGGCCCGGGGATCTCGCGAGAGGTCCACCACGGGTGCGCGGATGGCCAGGCTGACTTGCGCCCCTTTGAATTTCTTGAAGTAGACGCGGGCCTCGTTTCCCACCTGGGCAAATGCCTGGGTCAGCACATCGGGATCCCAGGTTTCGCCCAGCCCTGAGGCCTGCGGAAACTGGGTCGAGAGGACGGCCGCCACGCCGGCGGCCCAGCCCAGCCCGTGGATGCCTTCGGTGAAGGTGGAAAAGGCCGAGATTTGGTACTGAGGCAAGGAAATGGCGGGCTGGTGCTCGGTGAGCAGCGACACCTTTTGTGAATCGCTCAGCAGGCCCAAGAGGTTGGTCACGCGATCCTCGAGCGGAAGGCAAGGATTGAGGAAAGGATAGGCGGCGGTGCCGCCGGTCGCAACGGTGCCGCCGGTCGGACAGGTCGGCGAATAAGGTCCGCCGACGCCGCCGGCCGCGCTGCCGCCAGTCGCAGCACCGCCGGCGCCGCCAGTGGCAATACCACCGGTGTTCTTGCCGGCCGTGCCGGTAGCGCCGGCTCCCGCGGAGGCGCCAGCAACGTGGGAAGCGGTGCCGCCCGCACCACCGGCGAGACTGCCACCGGACCCGAACGAGGTACCCCCGGTGGCCGCCGAGCCACCGCCCGTGGACGTGGTAGCTCCGCCGGAGGCCAGGATCCCGCCGGTGGTAGCAGCGCCTCCTGTTGAGAGCACACCGCCAGTATTGGGACTCCCGCCGCTAGACGAAATGCCGCCCGTGCCTGGCAGGCCGCCAGCGGCCGTTGTTCCCGCGGGATTCGCGCTTCCGCCGGCTGCCGATGCCACACCGCCTGCGCCGGTTGTTCCGCCGTTGCCGGAACTGCCGCCCGTGCCGACGGTCTTCCCGCCGGAGTTCCCGCAACCGAGAGCGAAAAAGACTGCCAGCAGGCTGACCGGTGCGGTCGTCTTGCCTGCTGTCATAACACTAGTCGTTGTACGCGCTCGGAGCATGTTCTCTCCTGTTCAGCCCATACAGTGCATCGGGGAAGGAATTTTGGCTCTTCGGTGTCGGGCGGCGCGAGCTTTGATACGCGTCATACAACACGAACCGGCGTTGCCTCAACCAGTCGCGTTGCGATCACCGGGTTGCAAGTTGCGGGATTCTACTTCACGCGCAACCGGCGTTTCACATGCGCCAGCTCGGTCTGCAACTTGGCGAGCGCCTCGCCTTGCGCCTGCACCGCGGCCACCAGCATGCTGGTGTAGCCGTACAGATCCACCATGGTGCCGTCGCGATCAACGGCTGGGCTGCCCGGAACATCCTCGATGATGAAACCCAGGTAGCGCCGGTCGCCCAGAGCAGGATCCCGGTACGCGTAGGTGGCCAGCTTGAAGCGCGCCAGATCCTCGGCCACGCGCTGCCGCTCGGCCTCGCCCAAGTAGAGAATGTTCTTCTTGGCCCGCCGGCTCGACACCGGGCACGGGCCGCCGCTTGCGCTATACCAGGCGCCCTGCTTGCACAGCCGCGCGCCGTCGGTCCCGCAAACGTAGCGGCAAGTCTTGTCCGCTGTGGTGCAGGCCGAGCCCAGCAGCGGAATGCCCGCGGGACAGGCTGCATCGGCGTTGGGAACGTCGCAATGCCAGGTCGGTGCTCCCGCGCACCCGGACACAGGACCGGTGAAGCAGTTGGTACAATCACAAGTAAGGTCCGCGTAGGTGCAATAAGCGTCTTGGGTGGGACAGCTTTGTCCGGCAGCGGCCTCGCGCGTGGCCGGGCAAGTCACGGGTGGCAAGCCAGCGCACTTGGCCATGAGGATGCTCCAGGTTCCGCCCGTGCAGGTCGCGCGCATCCGGCAACTGGGCCGAGGATCGGTGCCGTATTCACAGGTCAATCCTTCGGTGCAAGGCCAACCCGTGATCTGCGAGACATCGGGCGGACAGGCTGGCGCACCGCCAGTCGCGGTCGTGCCGCCCACCGCTGTCCCGCCCGTTGCGGTAAGGCCGCCCGTCGCCGCTGCCCCTCCCGAGGCTGAAGCGCCAGCTTCGCTGGTCACGCCGCCGGTCGCCGTTGTGCCGCCAATCACTGTCGCTCCGCCCACCTCTGCGCCGCCGGTTCCAGTCACACCACCGGTCGCACCGCCGATCACACCGCCGGCCGCACCGCCTGATGCCGTATCTCCTCCGGTTGCCGTTGCACCGCCAGCTTCGCCATTTCCACCGACGGGTGGGCTGCCGTCGGGCCCTGGCACCGCGATCCTATTCGTGTGGCAACCCCAGATGGCAAGACTCACGCTCGAAATGACCGCCAGCAACGTGTTGCGCATGTTCTTCTCCTGGGCTTGGGCCGCGACAAGCGTCCCCATCAATGATACGCGATCGCAGCTTCTCGACCCATGGCACTGGCTCGGTTTCAGCGACCTGACGTGAAACTTGTCCCGTCGCGTGCAGTTTCTACGCTGTACGAAGCGATTGGGACGGTTCACGGTCGGGGCGACAGTTCGACCACGTTCAACTTGCCCGACTATCGAGGCATGTTCCTGCGTGGTGCCTTCCTAGGTCGGGGGAAGGATCCGGACGCGAACAATAGGGTCGCTGGATGCACGCTCCGAAGCGCGAAACGGTATCAAGGAGGGTGGGCTTGTTTCTCCCACTTGTTGAGAACTAGGACATGAAGATGCATTATCAAGAACGCATGGCAACCAAGTGTATTTACCTTCTTCCACGGCTAGGTTTCGCCACGCTGGTGAGTGTGGGTTGCAGCAGCGGCAGCTCCGAGGTTCCTGTAGCGGGAGGAGGAGGAGGAGGAGGAGGAACCAGCGCTTCGGGCGGCAGTGGGGGCACAGGCTCTGCGGTTGGAACACCGGCGTCACACTGGACACTCACCGGAACCGTCACTTTCCCGGCCAGCGAATCCGCATCCAATCTCGCTCTGATCGCAACTGTGGATCCGCTCAGCTACCGCGCGACGAACTACGCGAGCGACCCAGTCCCGCTCTCGCTGGCGGGAAGTCCCCCGACCGCGTCGTTCACCATGTCGATCGACACGACCAGGGTTACGACGTCGCTCGTCCAACCGATACTCCACATCATCGTCTTTCAGGACAAGAACGCAAACCAAACCTGGGAGTTCGGCGAGAAATCTCGATCCACCGTCCCGGCCACTGTGACGTCCAGCCTGTGGTGCGACGGAACCGGGTGCGCGAATTCCACGGACTTCTTGTACATTCCCGCAGGCGTGTCCGAGACCTCCGACAAAGGTACGATCACGATCAACGTGGCCGGGTGGTACTCCTTCACGGGGTGCAGCGATTACATTTGCGCGAAGCTGATCACCGAAGCCAACAGCACCCTCACCGATGGCCAGCTCGTGTACAGCTACTACGACAACTCGCCCATCGTCCCCAGTCAGCCCTGACGGAGATATCACCTGGGCCTCAAGTAGCGGCCACTCGTGCCAGTAGTCGCGCCACGCCTTCGGCGAAGACTTGCTCCTGCACGATGAGGCTGAGCACCAGGGTGGCGCCCATGCTCAGGTCGAAGAAGTAGCCCGGTTGCACCAAGACGCCGTCTTGTTCCAGCAGCGTGCCGGCCCAGGCCTCGTCGCTCATGATTTCCGGCACGCGCAGAATGGCGCACCAGCCAGCCTCCGCGGGCAGCAGCGTGCAGGGTGAGTGCGCGCCCAGGGCCTTGACCAAGAACTGCCGGTTGCGCTGCACGCGTTCGAGAATCTGCCGACGGACAATCGCACCAGCCTGCAACAGTCCCGGCAAAGCCATCTGTACCGGCGTTCCCACTGACAAGTACGTGTCGGCAATCAGTTCCAGACGCGATAGTGCATCGCTAACAAGTTCGACGGGGCCAGTGACCGCTATCCAGCCCAGTTTCAGGTGAGGCAAGCCGCACGACTTGGACAATCCCCCCAGCGAGAACACCAGCGCTGGCGAAGGCCGGCCCGCGACCGCGGTGACCGCGCCGGCAGACGGCGCAAGCGGGAAGTCGGCAAATACCTCGTCCACAATCAGCGCCCGGCCATGTTCGGCGGCCAGCCCAGCCAGACGATCGAAATCGTCGCGGGACACAAAAGAACCCGTGGGGTTGTTGGGGTTGACCAGTATGCTGGCAGCAGCGTCGGCGAAATCCAGACTGTCGAAATCGATGTGCCAAAGCCCGTCGAAGCGCAGCCGGTAGGACCTTGGCTTCAGGCTCTCGAGACAGGCCAGGTACTCGAACAACGGATAGCTCGGCTCCGGGCACAGCACGCTCTCACCCGGATCGCCGAGCAACTTGAACAGCAGTGCGTACGATTCGCTTGAGCTGGCGGTGAGAACCACCTGGTTGACGTCCAGCTCGACGCCGCGACGGGCATAGTCCGCCTTCACGGCCGCGCGCGCGCCGGGCAAGCCCAAGGGCGAGGGCTGATAGGGACTGACGGCAGCGTCGGCAAAGGCCCGCGCGATCTCCTCGTCGGGATAGCGCAGACCCACTTGCGTGGGATTGCTGACAGTCAAGTCCAGAAGCGGCCGGCCCGAGGCGCGGGCCGCAGCCTCGGCGCGGGCCAGGTCGTTTTCGGCCGTGGTCCATGCAAGCCGGTGGGAAAACAGGCGCTGCATGCGCTCGACTCTACAGCCGGCCGACATCTTCTGCGCGCAGCCAGCCCTCTAGTCCGTTGGCTAGCCGCACACGCACCCAGTCCTGATCTCGATCCAGCACGCGCACGCGCAGGCCGGCGTGGACTTCAAAGCTGGTGCGATACCCGGTGTCAGCGCCCTCTTTGACCGCCACCGTGTCTGGCAAGACAATGCCAAAGGGAATGCGGTCCAGGTTCATGCGTCCCAGCAGCAGAACCCCCGCGAGCAGCGCGCCCGTGCCCAAGATGGCTGCCCCTGCGGTCAGCGCCGCACGCGAGTCGTTAGCCGCGCGCCGGCGCAGGAACAGGAGAACAAAACAGCCCAGGTAAACTCCGACGAAGATCCATGTCTCAGTCGATGCGGTGAAAAAGGTGACGACGCGAATCCACAAGGGCTCGCGCTCCGCGCTTTCGATCTTGTCGAGCACGCGACGTTCGGCCAGCTTACGCGCCTGGGCCAGATTGAAGCGCGCGTCCTCGTCGTCCGCATCCACTTCCAGAGCGCGCTCGAAGGACCAGATGGCGCGACCCAGGCTGCCCTGACGGAAATGGGCTACGCCCAGATTGTAATACAGGTCACGCGATGCCACGTTTTGTCGGTCGAGTTGTTCGTACGCCGCGATGGCGCCGGCAAAGTCGCCGCGAAAATAGGCATCGTTGCCTCGCTTCCACGCTTCGTCGAGCAGATCAGCACGCGCTTGCGGCGCGCAAAGCAGCAGCGCGAGCGCCAGCAGCCAGATTACTGTGCGTCTGATCACGGCGCTCACCACCGCACCTCCCGCGCTGACACCGGAGGCAAGGGCGCCTTTTCGATCTGCAAGATGATCTCGCCGGCTCGATCCCGAGCTGCGCGCACTTCATCCGCCGACACGCGCCCCGGGGCAAAGCGGGCACGGTCGCAATCCTCCAGCGCGGCCAGCGTGGCATCTACCAGCGTCGGAGCCACGCCTGCCTTGGCCAGGGTTGAGCGCAGCTCGTCCCACGACAAGCCTGCGATCTGCGTGCCCAGCTTGCCGGTGAGAAACTCGCGCAGCACGCGTTCGATTTCACCGAACGCCGCCGCCAGCCGGCCTTCCCTCAGATGCAGCTCGGCGGTGCGCAGACGTCGCCGCGCCAGCCGGCGTAGCTTACGCCGCCGCGTGCCCTCGGTTTCCTTGCTCAGCCGCTCGCGCGCAAACCCGACCAAAACAGTGAGAGCCAGCGCCAATGGCGGCACCGCGACCACGATCCCAAGGCCGCGCGACCGGTAGAAACTGGTGCCCAGATCGCGGCGCAAGGTGGGACGGTTGCGCAAAGGCCGGATGTCCAGCGCGAGAACGTTCTCGCCGCCGGACGGGGTTGCCGCCGAACCCGAAGCCACGATTCCCGTCGGGGCAGGACGCGCCCCGGCCGGCTGCGCGGCATCGGCGCTCACCTCAATGCGCAGCGGATTGCTCTTCTCGCTGCCGTAGCTGCCGCGTTCGGGATCGAAGAAGGCCAAGGTGAACGGGGGAATCGTCGTCACGCCCGCTCGCTCCGGCAGGAGCAAGTACTCGACCACCTTGCTGCCCTCGACCCGTTCGCCCGGGTTGATGGTCACCGACACCTTGGGCTCGTACACTTTCCAGCCGTCCAGGCGGGGCAAGGTCGGCGCGGCCAGCTTGCGCAGATTGCCTTGCCCGCTGATGGCCAGCTTGAGGGTGACCGCCTCGCCCACGTTGACTCGATCGCGGTCGACCTCGGCGCGCAGGGTGAAATGGCCCACCGCCGAGGTATCGAACTTGGGCGGCTGGCCAGCCGTGGGCAGGGGCAGAACTTCGATGGTCAAGGGCTCGGTCTTGAGGCGCTCGGTGCGCAGGGTCGCGCCGAAAAAATCGACGCGCGAGATTTCGGATTCGAGTGGGCTGACGGTGAGACGCCCGGGATGCAGCGGGAAGAGCGCCTTCTTCATCAGCGGCGCAACCAGATAGTTACGTCCTTCGTAGGTCTGCTGGGTCAGCGAAAGCCCCGATTGTTGGGTGGCAAAGGGTAGATCCTCGACCCAGAAGCCGTCGGTGTGCGGCTCGGCCGTGGTGCCGTACTTGTCCTGCCGCTCGGTGAGGTACAAGAACCACTCCACCGTAATCTGGTCGCCGACATAGGCCTTGATCTTGCTGGTCTGGACCCGGAGAAAATTGCGCTGGTTCCGCCCCGGCTGGGTTTCGGCGGGCGGGGTATCGTCGTCCACGCCCAGACCGGGGAAGGGCAGGCCAGGATTGGGAATGCCGCGGGGGAATCCGCGGGCTGGACGCCGTGCCGTTGGCGCTTGCCCCGAGTCAACCACAGTGATGGCGATCTTTTCCGTGTGCAGTTCCTGGCCATCCACGCGCACGCGCGCCGGACCCACGGTGAACGTGCCGCGGTCAAGCGCGAGCACGTCGTAGTGCCAGCCGTATACGTGGCGCACGAAGGTGCCGCCGCCGCCCATTTGCATCTGGGTGGACTGGCTCGGTCGTTCGGCCAATGTACGGAAACCGCGCAAGTCCGGGGCGCGATAGCCGTCGACGCTGCCATTTTCGACCGACAGGGTGATCTCCACGGTGAATGATTCGCCAGCCCCGACCTGGGTGCGGTCCACGCGCGCGACGAAGCTCGGCTGGGCCGCGCGAGCCACGCCCGCTGAAGTCACGATCATCAGCCCGACGATCGATAGAGCGCGAAGCCGCATCGCTACCAATCCTTGGCCGGCGGCGCGCGTCGCACGGCGCGCAGACGGGCACGCATCTTCTCAAGATCTTTGGGGCTTCGCTCCAGGCTGTCCAAGACTGCATCGATCTCGCTCATTTCGGGCGCTTTGTCATCCTTGGGCTGAGCCGCCGGTTCTTCTTGTGGCGGTGGCTGGGCTCCCGCGTCCTGGCCCTGCGGCGGCTTGGGCGGTTCTTGCTTGGGCGCGCCGGCGTCTGGTTGCTGCTTCTTGTCCTCGTCCTTCTTCTTGTCCTGGTCCTGCTTCTTCTGATCGTCTTGTTTCTTTTGGTCGTCCTGCTTGTTCTTGTCCTTATCCTTGTCTTGCTGGTCCTGCTTCTTCTTGTCTTCTTCCTGTTTTTTCTGCAGCGCCAGCTCGAGGTTCCACTTGGCGCGCATGTCGCCGGGCTCCAGGCCCAGCGAATGCTTGTAGGCGGCAATGGCGTCGGCGTAGCGGTCGGCCTTGAAGTAGCTGTTGCCCAGGTTATAGAAGGCCGCCGCCTTCAGCGACGGAGACTTGCTCTCAGTGGCCTTCATCAGCTCGGCAATGGCCTCGTCGTAGCGAGACAGCGCAAACAAGGCCGAGCCGCGATTGAAGTGAACCGCCGGGTCAGCCGGCAGCGCCGTAGCGGCCTGGTCGTAGTGGGCCAGTGCATCCTCTGCCTTGCCCTTCTGCATGCTGGCGTTCCCGTCGGTGACCGCGCGGTTGGGGCGTTCCAGCGGATTCCAGGCTGCCAGCAGCGGCAGCAGTGCAAGCGCAGCGGGGAACGCGTGTGCGGCCTTGGCCGCTCGACGAGTCGCCCTCATGTCTTCCTCCTGCGGCGTTCGTTCAGGCACGCCTCGCCAAGCAGAATCAAGAATGCCGGCAAGAGCAGGTACTCACAAACCTCGTCGTAGCGCTTGACCAGGCGGGCTTCGTTCTCGGTGCGCTTCAGCCCGGCCAGCGCGGCCTCGATGGCCTCCACGCCGAAGTGGCGCGCATCGGCGCGCAGGTACTCGCCGCCCGTGCGCGCGGCGATCTTGGAAAGCAAGTCCTCGCCCAGCCGCGAAGTGACGTACTTGCCTTCGCGATCCTTGATGTAGCCCTGGGCCTGGCCTTCCTCATTCACTTCCGGCACCAGCTCGCCCGAGCGCGACCCGATGCCCACGGCAAACACCTTGACCCCAAGCTTGGCCGCCTCGTCGGCCATCTCCATGGGCTCGCTGTCCGTGTCCTCGCCGTCGGTGAGCAACAGAATCACCTGGCCGCGTGTCTCGCCGCCCTGGGCGCGCAAGCGCTTCAGCATGTCGAGCCCCGACTTGAGCGCGCGGCCGATGGCGGTGCCGCCCACGGGAATGTCCGACGGGGTCATATCGCGCCAGAAGAGCTTGACCGCGGCGTAGTCTGTGGTGGGCGGGTAGGTCAGGGTTTCGCCCGCGAAAGCCACCAACCCGATGCGATCCCCGGCCAGCCTGTCCATCAGTCTTTCCAGCTCACGCTTGGCGCGTTCCAGGCGCGAGGGATAAATGTCCTTGGCCAACATGGACTTGGAGAAATCCAGCGCCACCACAAGGTCGAGTCCGCGCTGCTTTTCCAAACGCGCGCGCCCGCCTGCCTGAGGCCGCGCCAGGGCCAGAGCCAAGAGGGCAACTGCCAGCACGACCAGTGCCGCTGCCAGCACCTTGCGCGGCACCGACACCGAGGCTGTCATGTGCGCGATGAGCGCCGGCTGGCCCAGCCGGTTGAGCAGGCGCCGCCGCCGGGCAAAGGCAATGGCGTAGGCCAGCACCACGGTCGGAGCTGCCAGCAGGAGCCACAGCAAGTGCGGGTCGGCTATGCGCATGGGGGCCTCATTACGGCAGCCTCCGCAAACGAGACAGGCGCAGGGCAATTTCCAGCAACAAGACCGCGAAGGCCGGCCAGAGGAAGCGTGGGTAAAGCTCGGCATAGAGCACGCCGCGATCGCGGATACGCGATTTCTCGAGTTCCTCGAGGATGTTCTGGAATCGCCGGGCCAACGCGCGCGTGTCGGTGGCCAGATAGGGCGAGCCACCGGTCATACCTGCGATCTGCTCAAGCAACTTGGGATTGACCGCGTAGCGCTGCTGCTGCGGATTGGCGTCGTCGGCCTCGCGGCTGCTGTCATGCGCGCCAGCCAGGATGGTGTAGATTTTCACCCCCATTTTCTGGGCGAAGCTGGCGGCCTGCAGTGGCGAGATGTTGCCCGAGTTGTTGTCCCCGTCGGTGAGCAGGATGACGACCTTGGACTTGGCGTCGGACTTGCGCAGACGCGACAGAGCCACGCCCAGCCCGTTGCCAATTGCGGTGCCGCGTCCGTCCACGATGCCCGGCTGCAACTCGGCCAGCATGCGCAGGAAGGTACCGTGGTCGAGCGTGAGCGGCGTGTAGGTGTAGGCCTCGCGGCCGAAGATCACCAGCCCGATGCGATCCCCGCGCCGGCGCGTGACGAAATCCTGGATCACGGCCTTGGCCGCTTCCAAGCGGTTGGGCTGCAGATCGGTCTCCTCCATGGAGCCCGACATGTCGAGAGTGACCACGATGTCGATGCCTTCCAGCTCCAGATCGTCGTCCTTCTGCGAGGTCTGTGGACGCGCCAGCGCCAGCGCCACGGCGACCACGACAAACAGGCGCAGCACCACCGGGAGATCGGCGAGACGCGCGGCCAGTCCACGCTGCAAGAGGCCCACCTCGCCCGCCCGCGAGTACACCAGCACGGGATGGCGGGCCGGCGCGCGCCTGATGCCAGCCCAGATCACCAAGGCTGCGCCGAGCGGGATCAACGCGAGGGCCGCGGGATGGGCAAAGCGCAACAGCTCAAGCGAATGAAACCACCAAAGATAGATCAACCCTGCCGGCAGAAAGACGGCAGCCAGCAACGAGTACGGAATGGTTCCGCGCACGGCTCGCGTCTTCCCTCGCTCAGGCATGAGGCGCCTCCGCAGGTTTGCCCCGGATTTCACCACAGAGAGCACAGGGTTCACAGAGACGGATGGGAAGGAAGGAAGGGTTCGGATTCGGATCCGCAACCCTTGCCTTCCGGCCTCTGTGGCCTCTGTGCTCTCTGTGGTGAGACTCCGGATCGCCCCGCTGGCCGTCGAATCCCGAGAGAATAGTGGCTAGCACCTAGGCGCCTCCTGAGGATCCTGCGGCGTCCACGCCAGGGGCCGGGAGCGGCGGCTCGGGTCGCGGGCGCGTCGATTCCACGATGCGAATTCCGGTTTCCAGGGCTCCGCGCGCCTCGGCCATGGATGGCGAAACCTTGGCGAACTTCACCAGATCGCAGCCTGCCAGCCACCCTTCCACTTCGCCCATGACGAAGCCACGCATCTCCTGGATGGGAACCCGTCGGCGCAGCCGGAGCACCAGCTCTTCGGTGGTCAACTCCAGCGAGTCGAAGGAAAAGCGAGCGCCCAGGTATTCGCGGATGATCTCGGACAGCTCGAAGATGAAGGGCCGCAAATCGTCGCTGGTTGCCAGACGAGCGCCCAGGCGATCGAGACGTTCCAGCGCCACCTCGTGCGCCGGCCGCGGCGGCGGCGCCGGGCGATGCGCGGCGCGCGCGCGCAAGCGGCGGCGAATGAACAGGGCCAGCGCGGCGCCCAGTCCGGCAGCCAGGAGACCACCCGCGATGTAGGCGTAGAGGTAGTCACGCTGGATCACCGGCACCGGGCCAGCGTTTTCTTTCAATTTTGGTTCAGGCTCGTTGGCGATCAGGCTGGTGATGGTGACGGCAATCGGCTGCGTGCGTGCGCTGAGAACCTCGCCGCCTTTGCCGAAGTAGGTCACCTCGACAGCCGGGATCTCCCGCGCACCTGGCTCATAGGTCGCGACGGTCAGCACGAACTCGCGGCGCATCTTGCCGTCGCCAAGATCCTTTTCGTCCAGGCGTCGGTCGAGCTCGGTGAAGGGCGACAGATCGATATTCTCGGGCAAGATGACCGGCGTGGTGATGGGACCGACCGCCGTGATCGACAGGTGCAGGGCATCGCCCACGCGGGCCTCGGCCTTGTCCACACGCGCGGTCACCGTGGGCGCGTCGGCGCGCGCCGGGGCGGCGAGCGCGCTCGGCCGCGCGTCGGCGTGACCCCCGGCATCGGTCGGCGCGGCGGTCAGCAGGCCGGCCAGAATCCACTGAATCAATGCCGCAACCTCCGCGCCCGCGCCTCGAAGAAGCTGGTCAAGGCTGGCAGGTAGGGACGATCGGTCCGCACTGCGATGGCATCGAGAGACAGGCGGCGGAACAGGCCTTCGCGCGCTTCGCGTGCCGCGCGACTCTTGTCGGCAAAGACTTTCGCTTCGGGCCCCGAGGTGTCGAACACCACCACGTCGCCGCTCTCCGGGTCTTGCATCTGCAATAGTCCCACCTGCGGTATCTGCTCTTCCAGCGGATCGGTTACTGCCACCGGAACCAGATCGTGGCGCCCGGCCGCTATGCGCAGCGAGCGCTCGTATTGCTCGGGCGGCGCCAGAAAATCCGAAACCAAGAACGCGACTGCGCGTCGGCGGGCGATGCGCCCCAGGAAATCCAGACCCAGTCCCAGGTTGGTGTGGGGTGAATTCGGTTCGTACGACAGGATCTCGCTGATCACGCGCAGGACGTGCTTCTTGCCCTTCTTGGCTGGTACGAAGCGCTCGACCTTGTCGGTGAAGATGATCAGGCCGACGCGGTCATTGTTGCGAATGGCGGAAAAGGCGAGAACTGCGGCCAGCTCGGCGGCCAGCTCGCGCTTCTCTTGTCCCACCGACCCGAAGCGCCCCGAAGCCGACATGTCGACCAGCAGGAGCACGGTCATCTCGCGCTCCTCGACGAACAACTTGATGTAGGGCGCGTTCATGCGCGCCGACACGTTCCAGTCGATGAGCCGGATGTCGTCGCCCGGGATGTACTGGCGCACCTCGGAGAACGCGATGCCCGAGCCCTTGAACACCGAATGGTACTGGCCCGCCATCCGATCGCGCACCAGGCGCTCGGTCACGATCTCGATGGTGCGGATCTTCCGCAACAACTCGCGGGTCAGCATGAACGGCTTACGGAACCTCGATGTGCTCGAACAGCTTGCGCACCACTTGCTCGGAGGTCATTTCTTCGGCCTCGGCCTCGTAGGTCAGGATGACCCGGTGGCGAAGCACGTCCACGCCGATGGCCTTGATGTCCTCGGGCGTGACGTAACCGCGTCGGCGCAAAAAGGCGTGCGCGCGCGCCGCCAGGTTCAGGTAGATGGACGCGCGTGGGCTGGCGCCGTATTCGATGAAGTCGGCCAGCTCGGCCAGGCCGTAGGCCTTTGGATCGCGCGTGGCGTGCACGATGTTGACGATGTAGTCGCGGATCTTTTCGTCGATGTAGATCTGGCTCAGCACGGAACGTGCCTCAGCGATCTGGCGTGGCGAAGCGACTGGCGCGGCCCGCACCGTCGTGCCCGTGGTCATGCGGTCCATGATCGCGCGCTCGTCCTCTTTGCTGGGGTAGCCGACCTTTACCATCAACATGAACCGGTCGAGCTGCGCCTCCGGCAGCGCGTATGTTCCTTCCTGCTCGATGGGGTTCTGCGTGGCCATGACCAGGAACGGGTCAGGCAGCGCATGGGTCTCGTCGCCAACCGTGACCTGGCGTTCCTGCATGGCTTCCAGCAGCGCGGACTGCACCTTGGCGGGCGCGCGGTTGATTTCGTCGGCCAACACCAGATTGGCGAAGATGGGCCCTTTCTTGGAAATGAATTCGCCGCGGTTCTGGTTGTAGATGACTGTGCCCACGATGTCGGCCGGCAGCAGGTCGGGCGTGAACTGGATGCGCTGGAACCGCATGTCGAGCGAGTCGGCCAGGGTCTTGACCGTCAAGGTCTTGGCCAAACCCGGAACGCCCTCCAGCAGCACATGTCCCCCGGCGAGCAGGCCGATGAGAATGCGCTCGACCATGGCCTTTTGGCCGACGATGACCTTGCCGACTTCCGCAGTGAGATTGTCGACGAAAGCGGACTGCTGCTGGACCATTTCATTGATGACACGGACGTCCATGCGATCTCCTCGGGAAAGGGGGGATTTCCGAAGGCGTATAACTACTCAAAGCTCCGCGATATTTCCACAAAGCAACGCACGGCCGGGTCTCTGGCGACGCGCGCAACTCGCCAGAACGGCGCTTACCTCGGACGCAGGGGACGCGGTTGAAGCAGTCTTGCTGCTCAGATGGCTTGAACGGCGTTGTAGCAGGAAAGCAGGGAGTGGAGGTCCGTGCGTCCACGCGGCCAATCCCAGCGGCGAAGCACATACCGCGCTGTTATCGCCGCACCGCCACGATTCCCTTCAGATACGGCAGGATCTCGTCCCTGAACTCCTCGCGCTTGAGCGCGTACTCCACCGTCGTCTTGATGTAGTCCAGCTTGTTGCCGATGTCGAAGCGCTTGCCTTCGATCGTGTATGAGTGGACGCTCTCCCGTTCGCTGAGCAGCCGTATCGCGTCGGTCAACTGGATCTCGTTGTTCTTGCCCCGAGGCGTCTTTTCAATGGCGGCAAAGATCGCCGGGGTCAGCACGTAGCGTCCGCAGATCGCTAGGTTCGACGGCGCTTCGGCGAGAGTGGGCTTCTCCACGAACTGGTGCACTTCCATCACCCGCTCGCTGACCATCCTCCCGCCCAGGATGCCGTAACGCGATACTTTCTCTTTGGGCACGGTCTCGACGCCCAGCACGGTGCCGCGGTACTGCTCGTAAATATCGATCAACTGCTGCGTTGCCGGGATCACCGAGTCCAGAACGGTATCGCCCAGGAGCAGGGCAAAGGGCTCGCTGCCGGTATGGTGGCGGGCGTAGTAGATCGCGTCGCCCAGCCCGTTGAGTTCCTTTTGACGTATGAAGTGGATGTTGGCCATATCCGACAGGCGGCGCACCTCGTGGTACATGGCTTGGTCCTCTTTGCTCGACAGCTGGTCTTCCAACTCGAAGTTCCGGTCAAAGTGGTCTTCGATGGCCCGCTTGCCCTTGCCCGAAATGATCAGGATGTCCTCGATGCCGGAGTCGACCGCCTCCTGCACCACGTACTGGATCACCGGCGTGTCTATGATCGGCAGCATCTCCTTGGGTTGCGCCTTGGTGACGGGGAGGAACCGGGTTCCCAGGCCAGCGGCCGGGATTACTGCTTTGCGAACCATGAGTCACTCCTTGGCAGGAAGGGGAAGGGTCAGTTGATGTATGGCCTGATGACCCTGACTTTGATCTGTTTGAGTTCGACGATGAGCTTGTTGAGCACTTCGTCGTTCGGGTAGATGCCGATGATCGAGCCGCCGGAGCCGGGAAACTTCGCAGACGCGCCGCAGGCCCGGGCGCACTCGATCATTTCGATGTTGCTGTCGCTGATATTCATGATCTTGCGCCGGAGATCGAAGTTCTCGTTGATGAGCCGGTTGAGAGTCACGTAGTCCCGCTTGAGCAGCGCGGTCTTTCCCTCCTCGGCCACCTGGGCCAGCCCGGCCAGTGTCTGGAGGGTGAGGGGATCGTGGTTCTTGTAGCGGGTTGCCAGATCGTTGAGCACGACCCCGGACACCTTGCTGAGCTGGGTCTTGTAGCCGATGTAAAGATTGGGCAGCAGGGCTGTGTCGATGCGCTCGTACTGGCCGTGTCCCCGGGCGTCCATGATCTCCTTGGCGAAGTTCATGTAGACGCATCCCTCGTAGGTCTGGATGACCCGGTCCTGCAGTCCGGCGTTGATCCCCAGCTCGTCCTTCTCGGCCGACAGGACGAGGGAGGGGAGCACTTCGATGGGAACGTCGATCTCGTAGAATTTCATGAGTGCGCGCATGGTAGCCGTCACGATCGCGCTGGATCCAGCAAGACCCACCTGCCGCGGAATGGAGGAACGGTAGCGGACCGCGAAATTCCTGTTGTGCAGCTTCAGGTTGTTCCTGCGCACATAGTGATAGAAGGTGCGGATCGCCGCCTTGACCAGCCGTTCGCCACCGTAGTAGCCGTTCGCTTCCAGAGAGTCGGCCAGTTCGTGGATGCTACGGTAGACGCTTAGGTCCTCCTCCATCGGCTCGACGCGCAGTTCGGGCGCCTCGTACAGGGACACCGAGGCGGAGAAGTTCTTCACGATGATGGAAACCGTTTTGCCGAAGTACCCATCTGACGGGTTGCCCAGGAGACCGGCGCGCGCGTAGGCTTGTGTCTCGATGATCATGGGATGTGCTGTGCTCTCACTTGCGCGGGAAAGGGATGATGGTCGCGTGACTCGACGTTGAGTAGTTGGAACCCATATGCGCTTCTGCTGAAGACGATGGTGACCCTACCTGTCCTTTCAGTGCCAGAATACTGCCTTTAAGGCAGGAACGTACAACCGGGTACGGGGGACGTAGTTGGCGTAGTCTCCGTGCCCTGACAGAGATGCGACGTGAAGAAAGGCTGGCTTGTTCCTCCTATCGCCCGGCGCGCGGCAGAAGATCGCTGACCAAGTGCTCGAAGGCTCCGCGGCTCATGTTGCCGACAAAGGTGTGGCGCAGGTGGCCGTCGCGGTCGTAGGCAAAGAACGCGGGGATCTCACCCTCCCAGCTCGGATCGAGATCCGCGAAGAGATTTTCGGCACGGTCAGCCTTCAAGATGGGACTCCATTGCGGGTCTCCGGTCTTGGCGGCCAGGACGCGGCCAACCAGCGCCGCGCTCCGGTCGGTGGGGTCGTCGAGCGACACCGGCAGAAAATCGATGCCCCGGCTGCTGGCTTCGCGCGCCAGCTTTGCGAGCAGGGGCAGCTCCTTCAGGCAGGGCTGGCACCAGGTGGCCCACAGATTCAACACCACCACACGGCCCTTGTGGCCCGCGAGAGTCGCTTTGAGTTGCGCTGGGGTGATGAAATGTGCTGCTGAAGATTGCGCGGGGGCCGGGCCAGCGCTGGCGCTCGCCAGATACGCGCCCAAACTCAGACCGAGCCACAACTTGCGCATCATGTGCCGATGCGGGGCAACGATGCCCCGATTCCGTCGGGAACGAAGTTGCCACCCGAGACAACGCATTTCAGGGCCTCGCGGGTGGGCACATTCAGGAAGCGACACTCGGCCTGGGGCACAAAGTACAGGCGGCCGCCGATGGGATTGGGCGAGTTGGGCACGAACACGCAGAGAACATCGGAGCTGCCCGGGACAGGCCGGCCAGAGGTAAAACCCAGCAAGCGTACGCGCCCAGATTCGTCGGGGATAAGCACCACACGCGCGAACACGCCGGAGTCCACGTCCGGGGTGACCACGACCTGCTTCCAGGTGCGATAGAAATCGCGCAGGCCGGGAAGTCGGCCCAACACGCGGTCGAAAAGGCGCAGCACCTGGCGACCCACCAGGCTGGTGACGAAGATGCCGAGAAAATATATGAGCACCAGCGCAGCCGCGATTCCCACCAGCGGGTAGCGCGTAGGAAAGATCCGCTGCGCGATCGCGTTGACATATACGACCACGAAGATCGTGATGCCAAGGGGAATGGCGGCCAAGACGCCGGCAAAGAACTTCGAACGGAAGTGTGCAGTCAGGCGATTCATCGGTGTCCCTCAGAGTTCAAGCATACTACGAGGCTCGCGGCTGCCACGTGCGCGGCGACGAATTGAGTTTGACAGCCAGGCTAACGGTTCCTACGCTGCTTCTGCAGTGATCCCCAAAGGCTTCTTTCTGGCCGCGTGGTGGCTGGGCGTGGTGGCTGGCTCGGCCATACTTGCGCGCTCGGCGTGGTCTCAATCGCCGTCTTCGCAGCCGGTGTCCGCGCCCGTAATCTTGCCCCTGTCTCAGGTGCGCCCGGGGCTGCTGGGAGAGGCAATCACCGTCTTCGAGGGCGTCAAGCCTGAGGCGTTCAAGGTGCGCGTGCTCTCGGTGGTGCCGAACTTTCTGCCCAAGCAGGACATCATTTTGGTGCGGGCCGAGGACCCGCGCGTCGCGAGCTGCGGTATCGCGGCCGGCATGAGCGGCAGCCCGGTCTACGTCGATGGCAAGCTGATGGGCGCCATAGCCTACGGCTGGAGTTTTGCCAAGGAAGCCCTGGCCGGCGTGACCCCGATTGAGAGCATGCTGGCCGGGAAGCAACGACCGCGTCGGCCGCCCGGCGATCCCTTCCTGGTCGACATCGGGCCCGCCTTGACGCCTGGTCAGGCGGCTCAGCCCGCTGCCGCGCCGGCCCCGTCTGACGGCGAGCCGCGTCTGCAACCCGCGTCGCTGCCCTTGGCCGTGTCAGGGATCTCCGACGTGGCCCTGCGCGAGCTGGGCGAAACCCTGCGTCCCTTCGGATTGGTTCCGGTGCACGCGGGCGGGGCGGGTATGAAGAAGCCGACGGCCGCGCTAGCCCAGGCCGTGCAACCAGGCGCAACCGTGGGCGTGGCGCTCATTCGCGGGGACATCAGCGCCGCGGCCATGGGCACCCTGACCCAAGTGGAGGGCGGAACCATCGTCGCATTCGGGCACCCTCTGCTGGGCCTGGGCGAGGTCAATCTGCCGCTGGTTTCCGGAGAAGTGCACGCCATCGTGGCCAGTCTGGCCAGCTCCATGAAACTGGCCTCTCCGCTGGCCGAGATCGGTGCGGTGGTGCAGGATCTTCCGACCGGCATCGTGGCTGAACTGGGCCGCCACGCTCCCTGGGTCGCCGTCGAGGTCACAGTCAACGCCCGCGGTGACAAGAAGACCAGCTTCCATACCCAGGTTGCGCTGCATCGCCGGCTGCTTCCGCTGCTTGCGGGCACGGTGATTGGCAGTGCGCTGGCCGAGGCTGAGCCGGACGTGACCGACATGGTGATCGCCATGACCACCAGACTGGATGTCCGCGGCGCTGGCAGCGTCGAGGTTAGCGACCAGCTCTTCTCAGGCGAGGGTCTGTCGAGCCGGGTCCTGTCGCAAGCCCGCGGCGGCAAAGCGCTGGCAGACCTGCTTGGTAATCCCTTCGAACCCGCGGTGATAGATCGAATCGACGTGGATATTCGCGTGGAATACCGCAACGACCTGGCCGAAATCGTCAGCGCCTCGTTGCCCGACGAGCGGGTGCGGCCGGGCGAAACCATTCCCGTGCGCGTGGTTCTGCGCCCCTACGCGGGCAAGGAATTCGTGGAGATCGTGCCGGTGTTGGTTCCGCGCGCACTGGCGGGCAAGATCATCAAGATTGACGTGGCCTCGGGCGCTCTGGTGCGGCCCGATGTGCCCAAGCCCGAAAGCCTGCGCGGCCTGATGGAAAATCTGGGCGTCTCCTACCCGGGCAAGTCCATCGTGGTGAGCTTGAGTACGCCTGACAGCGGTGTCTCCTTGCGCGGCCGCTTGATTCCCAGCCTTCCCGACTCGGCGCTGGACACGCTTCGCTCTGCCAACCAGACCCGCCGCGCCGACGCGTATCGCGTGGCGGAGCGAACCCTGCATCCCTGCGATCGCCTAGTGAGCGGACGGCAGGAGCTGACGGCGCGGGTGCGGCCCGTCGGTAGCCATTAGGCTGCTCCTACTTCACCACGCGCAGCTGGGGACGGCGCCGCCTGCGGATCGGCGCGCGCATCAGCATGCCGTCGCTTTCGATCTCAGCTTCTGCCTCCTGGGCCGCTGGCGGAACGGAACGCAGCCAAGGCTCGTCGACCGGCAAAGCCGCTGCCTCTCCATTCGCTCGCGCCGCGAATCGTGGCAAGCATCCATCTTCCCCCTGGCGGAAAAGGCACAACTCCTGCGGAGCGTCTTCGCGGTAGAGCGCTCCGCAACCATTGGTGCACGCGACCACGTACACCGCCGACCAGGGCACGTAGGTCCGGTGCGGGACTCGGGAAAACGACAGAGTGGCGCTCACTCCAGCGGCCGTGACTTCCAGGTCAGGGATGGGAATGGGCATGCCGCGGCCGTACTGCAGGACCAGATGGGCCTGCGAAGAGAACGGTGCCGGCACCACCACGCCGGAACGGCGCGCGTCCAGGTGCAAAGCCACCCAGCCTTCGCTCAGCAAAGTCAGAAATGCTTCCTGTTTCGATGGTCTCTCGCTGCCATCCATGGCTGTGCCCCCCACGGGCCAAAGACTCGCCGAAGACCCGGATCTCTTACCTCCCGAAATGGGGCTGTGCCAGGCCCAGATTGAGTTGGGAGAAAAACGATAGTCCGTGGACCCGGACGACCTTCTGCGCTACTCTCTTCTACCTACAGTGTCGGCAGGCTTGTGGCCCCTTTGTCTTCCCGCCGCCGGCCGAGCGATTCGCTATAATGCAGCAACTTTGGCATCGGTTATGAATCGGTCGCGACTTTTCCCACCTTCGCTCCCCATCTCATCCCCGCCCCGGGCGCTTTCGGGGTGGCGAGCTCGGTTGGCCAGCGACCCTATTCCGCGCTTGTTGCGCGAGGGCACTCCCAGCGTGCTCGCGCGCGTGCGGCGCGACCTCATCGACGACAGCGAGGCGCCCACAGCACATGAGATCGCCAGCTACCGCGAGGTTCAAGCGGTGCTGCGTAAGATGGAGAAGGATGGCAGCTTCGCGCCGCGCGTGCCGGAAAAGGGGATGGGCAGCGGGACGTTCGCGGTGTGCCTGGCCACCGTGCGTGCGCTTGACCGCTTGGCCGATCTGGGTCTGCGGGTCGAGGGCGACGGCAGCGCCACGCCCCAGCTGCACAAGATGGCGGATGTGATCCTGGCCTCGCAGACAAGTGATGGCGGGATTGCCGATCTCGCCCTTGCCGAGACGCCCAAGGTCCGTAGCAAGATCGTCGCGCTGCATTTCCACGGCTGGGCCATTTCGGCCCTGTGCCGCGCAGGGTTCGAGTCAGACCCAAGGGTAGAGAAGGGTTTTCAGCTCCTCTTGTCGCTACGTCAGGACGATGGAGGTTGGGCTTGGCGGGGTGTGCGCACGGCGTCGGCCGCGCGGCCGTCGAGCCATCTGGTCACCGGTATGGTTTTGCGCGCTTTTGCTTCCTCCGCCCAGCGCTGCACCTCGCGCGAGGCGCGTCGGGCGGCTGAGCTCTTGGCCACGCGCTTTCTGCAGCCCGATCGCTATGAGGACCGCAAGGCGGCTTCATATTGGGAGATCCTGACTGAGCCGCGCTTTTACACCGACGTGCTGGACGCGCTCGACACCATCACCAGCATCGGTCTCGGCAAGGAGAACTCGGGCGTGCGAACCGCCGAGGCCTATCTGCGTTCGCGCCAGTCGTCTGACGGCTTGTGGTACCCGGGCGCGCCGGTCAAGGGTGAAGTCCCGACCGCGCGTTCTGCAGGCAAGGCGGCGGGCAAGGACAAGGACAAGGACGTGGCAGAGGCAATCTGGCTGACCCTGCGTGTGCTGGTGGTCCTTCGTCGGATCAACTAGTAGATCCAGTCGCATGACCGCTGAGCTTGGCCACGACTTTCGCGTCGAGGAGGTTCGGGCAATCCACGATCTGCCCTTGCCCGAATTGCTCTTTCGCGCGCAGGAGGTACACCGTCGGCATCATCGACCCGACGAGGTACAACTTTGTGCGCTACTTTCGGTAAAGACCGGCGCGTGCCAGGAAGACTGTTCCTACTGCGCCCAATCGACGCGCTACTCGACGGCGGTGCAGCCGGCCCGCATGCTGAGCCGCGATGACGTGGTTCAGGCGGCCGGGCGAGCGCGTGCTGCGGGGGCCACGCGTTTTTGCATGGGCACCGCCTGGCGCGACGCCAAGGATGGGGCCGCCTTCGAGTCCGTGCTGGACATGGTGCGCGCCGTGCGAGGCGTGGGCCTGGAGGCGTGCCTGACCATGGGCATGCTGACCGACGAACAGTGCCGCCGCCTGGCCGAGGCGGGGCTGACCATCTACAACCACAACATCGACACGTCACGGGCCTTCTACGGGTCGATCATCACGACCCACACGCAGGACGACCGGCTGGCCACGCTGGCGCGGGTTCGGCGCGCAGGCATGCGCATCTGCTCGGGCGGGATCATCGGCATGGGCGAATCCGTCGACGATCGATGCGCGATGCTGGCCACGCTGGCCCGACTGGACCCGCATCCGGAAAGCGTGCCCATCAATGCGCTGGTGCCCATCGCTGGCACGCCGCTGGCCAATCGGCCGCCGGTGGATCCGTTGCAGCTCGTGCGCGTAATCGCCACGACTCGCATCATCATGCCGCGGTCGCAGGTGCGACTCTCTGCTGGTCGAGCGGCTTTGACCCGCGAGGCACAGGTGATGTGCTTTGTGGCCGGGGCCAATTCGATCTTCTATGGCGAGATGCTGCTTACAACTGGCAACCCCGACGTGGAGGCTGACCAGCAATTGCTGCGCGATGCTGGCCTGCGGCCGGCGCCGCCTGTGCACTAGTTAGGATCTCGCAGATGGTTGGCTAGCTTTTCCACCACAGAGAGCACAGGGAACACAGAGGTCGGAATCGAAGAAAGGGTTCGGACAGACCCAGACTCACTTCCCTCCTTCCTTCCGATCCGGCTCTTTGGTGAAATCGCTAACTTCGATCCACGCCCGTGAGATGCTGGCTAGGCTCGTAGTTCCTCGCCGCGCACAAGGCGGCGAATGTTGTCCTTGTGGCGCAAGAAAACCAGGAGCGCGACCGCCCCGGCGAAGGTCAGGTTTGCCAGGCTGCCCTCGTGGAACAGCCAGAGGAAGGTGGGGAAGCTGGCCACGGCTGCCAGAGAGCCGATTGACGAAATGCGAAGAGCGGCAAATAGAACCACCCATACAGCCACGCAGACCAGCGCGGGCAGAGGCGCAAGAGCCAGGCCCGCGCCGAGCGAAGTGGCCACCCCTTTGCCACCGCGGCCCTTCAGAAATATGGAGAAGACCTGCCCAAGCACCGCGACCAATCCCGCGGCCGCCGGCAGCCAGGCGAAATCAAAGAGATGGGTCGCCAGCACCACCGGAAGCGCGCCTTTGCCCGCGTCGACCAACAGCACCAGCGCAGCCCAATGCCGGCCGAGAGCGCGGCCCACATTGGTCGTGCCGATGTTGCCGCTGCCCACCCTGCGCAAGTCAACGCCCTTGGCTCGCGCCACCACGACACCAGTCGGGAACGAGCCCAGCAAGAAGGCGCTGATCAGAAAGAGGATGTGCATTGGTCGTACTGTTAGGTAGCTCGATCGCCGACTACCAGATGACTCTGGCGCCGTACAGTCCGAACACGGGGTCGACGGTGACCAGCGGCAGATCCTCTGCCTGCGATTGCGCAATGAGAACCCGGTCAAAAGGATCGCGGTGCGGACCGGGCAGTCTGCCGGCGCGCTGGGCGTGGTCGATCGTAATGGGTAGAGGCACGAAGCCCTGACTGTCTAGGCACCCCTTCACATCGGCAGCGACCGCCGCGGCGCCCGGCAGCTTGCCCAGCCGGAACTTCGTGCATATCTCCCAAGCCGACGCGGCGCTGACCAGCACCATGGTCTCCTTGTTGTCGACTAGCCGTCGCGCGCGCTGGGACAGGCGCCGGTCACCATCCAGCCACCAGAGCAGGGCGTGGGTGTCGAGCAGAACCCTCACCGGTCACTTCTCCCAGGCGTCGAGTTCACCGGGCCGGAGCGGCTCGAAGAACGCCGCCGTGGTGCGCGCCCTGCCCTTGAGAGCGCCGAACATGCGTTTGCGCGGTGGCGTCGCCAGGGGAACCAGGCGGACCACCGGCGTGTCGCCGCGGGCAATCACGACCTCCTCACCAGCGCAGGCTTTCTTGATGAGCCGGGAGAGATTCGTCTTGGCCGCGTGGACCGTCGTGCGCATAGTCCCAAGCCTAGCTAAGCTTGGCTAGCTAATCAACTCCTCCATCGGGCCGGCCCGGAGAGTCAAAGAAACTCCCCACCTCTTCCAGCTCCTCGGTGCGCGGGCATTCGGCGGGCAGGCTGGCGATCAGCATAGGCCCGTAGCGGCGGCGGGCGATGCGTCCGTCGAGGACTGCCACCACGCCGCGATCGCTGCTCGTGCGTACCAAGCGACCGAAGCCTTGCTTGAGCGCCAATGCTGCGCGCGGAAGCTGGAAACTGTTGAAGGGATCGCCGCCGTCCTCGCGGATTCGCTCGATGCGCGCGGCGGTCAGCGGATCGTCGGGAACGGCAAATGGCAAGCGATCGATTACCACCAGCGAGAGTGCCTCACCTGGCACGTCCACGCCTTGCCAGAAGCTCTGCGTGGCCAGCAGCACCGAGCCGACTTGCTGGCGGAGCGTGGCGAGTAGCACGTGGCGCGGTCGCTCGCCCTGCACCAGCAAAGGGAAGCCACCGTCGGCACGAAGAAGTTCTTCAGCCACGCGCAAATTGCGGAAGCTGGTGAAGAGCAGCAGCGCCCGGCCGCGCGAAAGCCGACACAAGGCCAAAGCGCGCGCGGCTGCCGCAGCTGCAAAATCCTCGTGGGTTGGATCAGGAAGATCCACAGCCAGGTAGAGCAGGGCTTGCTCGCTGTAACGGAAGGGCGAGGGAAAGCTCGATTCGCTGGCAGTGTCGGTCAGGCCGAGCCGGCCGCGGATGTAGTCGAAGCCTCCACCCGTGCTCAGCGTGGCCGAGGTGAAGACGATAGGCCCCGGGTGGCGGTCGAAGCTCTCGCGCAGCAGGGGCGCAGCATCCACCGGCGAGGCGCGCAGAGTGAGGTTGCGGCGCGACACCACCACCCAGCGGATCGAGTCTCGCCGAGCTGTGCCCACGATCTCGGCGAAATCGGCGCGCGCGGCCTCGGCCCGTCGCGAGAGCCCAGCCAGCGCCGCAGCTTTGGTTTGCGAAGGGGGATGCGGCCGCTCGGGGTCGCTGCCGTCGTCTTCGCTCAGACGTCCACACAGGGCGGCCGCTTCTTCGAGGACGTTGTCCAGCTCGTGGTAGCGCTGCAGAACCACGGCTGCCCACAAGTCGTCGGGCATCTCAACTCGCACCTCTTCGCCACTGCCGCGCAATGCAGGCAAGCGGCTGCGCAGGGCCTCGGCTAGCACGTGAGTTGCGGCTTCCATCCGGCGCGCGGCGGATTCCACGCGACCCGCCTCCAGCGTGGGCGCCGGCGCGCGCAGCAGGTCGCGTGCCAAGGCGAAGAGTCGAGCGTTGGAAACCTGAACTCCGAAGACCTCGGTGGCCACGTCTTCGATCTGGTGGGCTTCATCGAAGATCACCAGTTCATAGGGCGGCAGCACCTGGGCGTCAGGCCAGCGGCTGCGCAGGGCCAGGTCAGCCAAGAACAGGTGATGATTCACCACGACCACCTGTGCCCCCAGCGCTCGCCGTCGCATCTGCGTGATGAAGCAGCGCTCGACGTAGGGACAACGCTTGCCCAGCCGCATCTCGGGGCTGGACGTAATCTCGCGCCAGATGGGGGCGCTGTCGGGCACGCCGTCGAGATCGGCCCGGTCGCCCGTGGTGGTGGTGGTGGCCCACGCGCGCACGCGCTCGGTCTCGTGCGACTTGGTTGCTGCAATTTCCAGCTGCTGGCGGTGCTCGTCGAAGC
>Ga0265316_10000527_pt1 | contig 43164 bp, 24 predicted proteins | sample 4522metaG_FD_202092 | JGI IMG/M metagenome (GOLD analysis project Ga0265316, IMG submission 202092) | Rhizosphere microbial communities from Carex aquatilis grown in University of Washington, Seatle, WA, United States - 4-5-22 metaG | ecosystem: Host-associated > Plants > Roots > Rhizosphere >... | reverse complement strand
GCCCGCGTAGGCGCAGGCAAGCCCCAGGCCTCTCCACAGATGGGGTCTGCGGGACGCGGGGAATTCGGCAATCACGGCGGCGATGCGCTCGGGATTACCGGCCTTGACAAACCACAGGCTGCGCCCCAGTCCTTGATCGAAGGCGCAGCGGCCATACGGAGAGAGATGCCGGGGTTCTTCCTGCAGGCCGATGAAACGCGGCCCATGAAAAAAGCCTTGGTGGAAACCATAGCCGTCTATCGCCAGCCAGCGCAGCAGCGGATCCCTGCGCGCGGCCGCCCGCTCCAGCCGGACGGGCAATCTTGCCCAGGCCCATCCCGCGCCGATATAGAGAATGTAGTCATGGCAGAGGCCCGGGCCTTCAAGAAAAGCCTGAAAGCGCGAGGCGCGGAAAGGATGGAGAAAATCGGAAATCACCAAACCCATCGCCGCGCCCTCGAAGGCGAAGCCGCGGAATTCGCTCGCCACAGTCCGATTAAGCGTTTCGGCGAGCCGTAAAGGTTCGTCGTCGAGCAGGGCGGCATGGTAGCCCCCGACGAAAGTCTCGCCGATTTGTTCGATCCGCTGCCGAATGCGGGCGTCGCCATTTTCAAATCCCCGTTTCTCGAAGCGGGTTTCCGCGGGTGAGATGCCGAATACGGTTCTTGTGAGCCAACCCATCGTGATTTTCTCGTTTAAGTGGAGGAATGCGCCCGCACGGGCGCGCCTAGGCAAATCGCATCAACGCTCGACCACCACGGCGCTTTGCGCTTTCGCGCCCGTGACGGCCCACCAGCGGGTTGCCACGCCCAATACCAGGAAAGTGGTCGCCAGGCTGGCCGCGACGCTGATCGCGACATACTCCCCGACTTGCTCGGGCGGCGTCGTCGTGGCCAGGATCAGCACCGAGAAGCCGCCGACCACGATAATGCCGTTGAACAAAATCGCCTTGCCGATGTCCTCCATGACCCGCCGGGTCGCCGCGCCATGTTCCAGGCCATCGCGGCGCTCGGCGCGGTAGCGCCATAGGTAATGGATCGCGAAATCGACGCCGACGCCCATCGCGATGGACGCGAACGAGCTGGTGCCCAAGCCCACCGGCACGCCGGACGCGCCGATGAACGCATAGGTCAGCAGCAGGCCGACGGCGATGGGGGCCAGCATCAGCGCGCCGCCGGTCAGCGAGCGCAGGAAGGCCGCGCCAATCAGGTACATGACGAGCGCGGAGAGGAAGACCGACCAGCCGACGTTGCCGCCGATGCCGGACATCCAATGGTGGAGGACGGTGGTCTCGCCGCCCAGCGTCACCTTGGCCTCTTGGAACGCCGAGCCGGCCTCCTCTTGCAGCCAGCGCAGCAGCGGCCCGCTTTGCGCGTAATTGCCCTCCTTCAGGAAGATTCGCAGATTCGCCCGCCGCCGCGCGCCGTCGGTCACTTCGTCAAAGCGCCGGGGGTCGCCGGACAGGTTGTAGAGCAGGAAGAATTGCGCGTTGGCGTCGGCGTTGTCGGAGATTTTGTAAAAATCCGGCTGGTCGGCGTTGAACGCCTGGTTCATTTTTTTCAAATAATCGGCGATGGAGATCGTGCCGCCGACCTGCGGCCAGGCTTCGATCTCGGTCTGGAGCTTGTCCAGGCGTTTGAGGAAGTAGGGCGCGTACACGCCGTCTTCCTTGCCGGTGTCGATGTCCACCTCGATGACGTTGACGCCGATGTAATCTTGGCGGATCGAATGGAAATCCTGGTAGACGCTGCTGTCTTTGGGGAAGAATGTCACCGGCTCGTAATCGGCGTACAGCCGCGCCATGCCCGCGACACTCAGCACGGCGACGACTAGCAGGAAGCTTGCGGCCACCTTGCGGTTGTCTACGACACGGCCCATGGCCCAGGCCACCAGCTTGTCCCAGCCGCTTTGGCCGCCTGCGCCGCGCGCCGCGTACAAACGGGCATAGGCCGCGCTGGGCTTGGCGTCGAACAGCACGGTGGCGGCGGGCAGCGCGCTCAGCGACAGCACCATCGCGGCCATCACGCCGATGGCCGAAGTCACGCCGAACTGTTGCACCGGGAGCATCGGCGAACCTTGGATCAGCATCAGAAAACCCGCCGCTGTCGTCACCGAAGTCAGCACGATGGGCTGCCACATCTCGGCGAAGGTCTGCGCCACGGCCTCCTTGGCGCTCAACTCAGGGCTGCGCAGCCGCCGGTCGAAATAACCGCTTAAGAAATGCACGGAGTCGGCGATGCTGGTCGCCAGGATGACGACCGGAATGGCGTTGGAGAACGGGGTGAAGTCGAAGCCCATGCGCGGCATGGTGGAGAAGGCGACGGTGATGGCAGGCAGCATGACCGACAGCGGCAGCAGCACGCCCGCCAGCGAGCGCAGCGCCAGGAACAGCAGCAACGAGGTCAGCACCGCCGCGACCGGGTCGAGCCGGATCGCGTCCTGGTTGAGGTAGATGTTCAAGGTTCCGCGGACAATCGGCGAGCCGCTGACTTTGATGCCCACGTCGCCCGCGCCGTCCATCTGTCCGCGCAGCTTGTCCAGCGCCGCGAACACGGCCAGCACGTCGGCGCTTTCCTCGAAGTCGCCCACCACCCCGGCGCGCTTGCCGTCCTTCGACACGATCAGCCCGTCGTACAGCGGGAAGGCCTTGACGCGCGTCTTGACCGCCTGCGCTTGTTCGAGGGTGGAAGGCATGGGCTCCAGGAAGGGATCGACATCGAAGCCGCCCGCCGACCCGTGGATATCGTCGAAGGTGTCGAGCGAGCGCACGGAGCCCGGCCGGATGCCTTTGAGATCTTCGAGGAAACGGCTGACCGAACGCACGGCCTTCAGCCCTTCCGGCGTGAAAATATCGCCGCCCCGGCGGTCGAAGACATCGACGAAAATCGGCTCGTTGATCGAGTAAATCCGCTCGATTTGCTGTTTTTGCGCGTAGGACACATCCCCGCGCGGCAGGAACGACGAGACCGAGGTGTCCGCGCGGATTTGCAGCAGGCTCGGCACGCAGGCCGCCAGCAACAACAGGGTGGCCGCGAACACGGCTTTCGGATTCCCGGTGATGAACTTCACAATAGCTATCATTTTGCCTCTGCGAAAATTTGATAGGGTGCCAAGTGTGGCGGGATTTGCGGCCCCGCCACCCACGTTTTGCGCATTGCCGCGCGTTTCGAGTGTTCCGCATGGATCCGCAAACCCATGCCGGCCCTCGTCATAGTGCGAGAACACTATAGCAATTAAGCAGGACTTACGTGTCAAGTCCCGGCGGTTTGTGTACCTCTGCTACGAATCGCCATGATAACCAACTTCGCTTATTTGCCGATATAAGCCATTTCGTCTATGATTTAAAAATTTTGCAATCACCAACGACAGGGGAAAAATATGAGCCAGACCGACACCATCAACCAGTTTCTCCAGCGGCCTCCTGGACGGATCGCCGCGTTCATTTACGGACTCGGATGCTACAGTGTATTCATCTACGCTTTTTGCTATGGCATCACCTACATCGCCGGCCTCTCCTCGCCGAGGACCATCGATATCGGACCGGCCACCTCGACCGGAGTGGCCATCACTGTCGACCTGGTGTTCCTGTCGGTCTTCTACCTGCAGCACAGCCTCATGGCGCGCCAGTCGTTCAAGCAGTGGTGGCGGCCTTGGGTGCCGGAGCCGGTCGAGCGCAGCACCTATGTGCTATGCACTAGCCTCGCGCTGATCCTGCTGTTCTGGGCGTGGCATCCGATACCGGCGGTGGTGTGGCAGATCGACACGCCGTTCCTGGCCAAGGCGGTGATGGGCCTGTCCTTCGTCGGCTGGCTGATCGTGGTGTTCGGCACCTTCCTGATCAACCACTTCGAGTTCTCGGGGCTGCTCCAAGTCACCTACCACCTCAACGGCCGGTCGCTGCCGGCGCCGCACCTCAGCACGCATCTTCTCTACAGCCTGGTCCGCCACCCGATTTATTTCGGCATGATCATCGCATTCTGGGCGGCGCCGACGATGACCGTCGGGCATTTGCTGTTCGCCGCGTTCAACGTCGTTTACATCCTGGTCGGCCTCACCTTGGAGGAGCGCGACTTGGTCAGTATATTCGGCGACGAGTACCGCCGCTATAAAGCCCGCGTGCCGATGCTGGTGCCCTGGCGCAAATCGGCCGAATGAGAACCCAAGAGATGGAAAACAGGATACTTGACGCCGAACCCAGCGAAGCGGAGCGGCGTTTCGGGCTGGCCGCCGGCCAGTTTCCTTTCCAGAGCCGTTTCGTCGAATGCGACGGCGCGCGGGTCCACTACATTGACGAAGGCTCGGGGCCGCTGCTGTTGATGCTGCATGGCTGTCCGACCTGGTCGTTTGTATACCGGCGGCTGGTCTTGGCGTTGCGCGGCGAGTTCCGCTGCGTCGCGCTGGATCTGCCCGGCTTTGGGCTCTCGGATGCGCCGCCGGGCTTCGGCTTCCGCCCGGACGAGCAGGCGGCGGTCGTGTCGCGGTTTCTCGAAGCCCTGGACCTGAAAGACGCGACCCTGGTCGCCCATGACTGGGGCGTCTCCATCGGCCTTGCCGCGGCGATGTCCACCGGCCGCGTCAGCCGCCTGTGCCTGGGCAATAGCTGGGCCTGGCCGGTGAACGACGATATGCATTTCGCGTTGTTCTCCAAGCTTCTCGGGGGAAAGGTTGGCCGGTTTGCCGCTAACCGCTTTGCGGTGTTCATCAACGCCCTCATGCCGACGGCGATGCGCCGGCGGAAGCTGACACCGGCGGAGATGGCCGCCTACCGCGCCCCCTTTGCCAATGGCCGCTCCAGGTCGCCGATGCACATCTTTCCCGAGCAGATCGTCGGCGCGTCGGCGTGGCTGGGCGGGCTTGAAGCGCGCATTGCCGCGTTCCAGGGGCCGGTCCATTTTATCTGGCCCGAAAAAGATTTTGCGTTCCGTGAAAAGGAATTGGCACACTGGCTCAGGATCTTTCCCGCCGCCTCGGTGACGCGGCTGCCAAACTGCGGGCATTATTTATGGGAGGATGCGCCCGAAGAATGCGCCGAAGCGGTGAGGCAGTGGATGGGGCGCGGCGGCTCGGCGTCTCCGGCACCGTTATTCGCGTCGTAACGCGCATCAGAAGAAAGTCCGGCGAAATTTCAGGAACAGGCTTTCCCGTCCCGAGTAGCTGCCGAATAGCCCTGTGTTGTTGTCTATGTCGCTGTAGGCCGTCCCGCCCACGGTGACCGCCGTGGCATCGTTGATTTCATAGGACACCGAGGCGCGCAGCGCCACATCGCTGTAATCTATGTCATAGACCGCGAAGCTTTCAAAGGCGAGGCGGTCGTTCATGAAGCTGCGCCTAAGGCGCAGCGACATGAAATGGCCGTCATTGTTCTGCACTAGTCTCGGACCCCGTTCGATGCGGTCTTGGAAGTATTGCACCGCCCAGAACCATTCGTCAGCGCTTCCTTCCACGCCGACCGCGGCGAGCAGCTCCCGGCGCCCGTCGGTGCCGTTGGTGGTGCTTCCCCGCGCCAACAGCCCGCCCAGCACTGAAGGATCCAGGGTGAACATTCGGTTGGGCGCGAACGCGACTTCCCCGCGCAGCACGATTTTCCCGCCCAGCGTCGCGGCGGCGGTGCCGCCCAGCCACAGCGTCCTCGGCCGGGTTTTTTCCAGCGTCGGGACGGTTTCCAGCACGAAAATATCCTCCGTGACCGTCATGACGTTCAGCCCCGCGCTCCACTGGTCGTGCTTGGTGGCCAGCTCCAGCCCGCCGCCCCAGTCGGCGATGCTGCTATTACCGGGCTCGTGCAGGCCGTCGAAGCGGCCCAGGTTGTGGTAGCTGTCCTCGCAATAGCTGCCGGTTTGCGGCAGGTAGGAGACCGGCGAGAACGGCGCGAAAGTCACCGCCAGCGAGGTGGATTCGCTGAACGATGCGCGGCCCTGGGCGAGCCAGTTCGGCAGCTTGTTTTGCACGTCCAGGCGGGCGAAGCGGCAATAGTCGCGGCCGTTGAAGCGGTCCAGCAGGATGAATCCTTCGGTGTTGCCCTGGGTGATGACTTGGCGGCCGACGGAGAAGTTGAAGCGGCTGTAGTCACCGTTCAGCGTGAACTCCTCGACCAGGCGGTAGACGGCGCATTGCGTCACGCCCTTCGGATGCGTGCTGTAAGACCCGCCGCAGGGGCTGACCGTCGCCTTCGCCGTCAAGCTGTCGCTCAGCGCCCACTCGCCGCGCGCGATCAGCCTCAGATAGCTCGGGCCGAGCTGGCTGTCGCCGACTTGGTACTCGGTCGCCGTCTCGGCCTCCAGCGATTTGTAGCGTAGCGTCGGCGCGGCTTGGGCCGCGCCGACGGCAAACGCGGCAATGCATAGCAGCAGCGGCCAAACCCTGTCGGCTTCCGGCCTGCGGCATTTGCGCATCAGGCAGATTCCCTAAGTATTGGCGGCGGGGCCGCAAACCCCGCCGCGACTGGCGGAATGGATGGAAACAGTCCGCCTCAATGGTACATCTCGCGCGCCAAGGCCTCTTCGCCGAAGTATGAGGCGGGGATGTCGGAGTTGTGTTTGGCCATCGTCACCTTCAACAAGGTCTTGTGGTCGTTTACCAAGTCATGGGAGTGTAACTCGCCGGGTGTGACGATGCCGTCCACGCGATGAACACCAAAGGCCTGGTTATGGCGGGTCTCGCGGTCGCCCTTAAAGAAGTGCTGGTCGAAGACGTAGGCCTCGTCCGTCCACACCTTGGCGATCGAGTAATCAAAGCCGAGATCCCGCTTCAGCTCGGGCGTCTTCGGCTCGATGCGCATGACCGCGACCGGACGCCCGTCCTCGGTCTTGCTCTCCAGCACGGTGCCGAGGTAATCCTGGTATTCAAAGCCCAGGTTGATGTCTTCGTTGGTGAAGTCGGTGCCGACGAACTTGTCGCCCCGCTCGGTCGGCGGAACCCGCTTGGTGGCTTTCAGCGCAGGCAAGTACAGCCACATGTAGTCGGAGGAGTCTTCCGGCTCGATTTTGAGCAGGGCGGTGTGGCGGATGTTGGCGGGGCTCAGGAACACCGTCACCTGCTCGCTGCGCCCGCCGTCGAACACGCGCCGGAAAATCTTGCCGGTGCGCTGCCTGACATCACCGCTCTTGTCGATCAAGTCGAGCGACACCTCCCAGATCAAATCCCTGCCGCGGTCGCGCTGGTGGATCGCTTTTAAAATCTCCGCCCCGCTGGGTTCGGCGGCGGCAGCCCCGAACGACGACGCGAATCCCAACATGACGCCTAGCAAAAGTAAAACACGCATATTTACAACCCCTCAAGGTAAGTTTTCCACAACGGTACAAGACGGCCGAGAATCTCGGCCGCCACTTCTACAAAACCCGCCGGATCGGCCGCGACCTCGCCCGCTGCGAAGGTTCTCATCGCGCACAGATGCGGCCCGGCCAGATACTGCCCGGCGTCTTCTCCATTCATACTTTTTTCGACTTCGCCGTAACGGCCGCAGCTTGCCAGCGTCAAATCCCGGCCTATCCCCAAGGCCCGGCCCAGCGCGACGACCTCGTCCGGGCTGTCGTACACCGCCTGCGCCATCGGCGAGCCGTGGGCCAGGAAAGGAGGCGCCAGGTACAAGCCCGCCCACACCTCCGCCGGCTGGACGCCGACGAAGAATTGGGGGTCTTCCTTCTTGCGCCCTTCGCGGTAGAACAGCGCGAGCATGTGGTCTTTGTAAGGGCTTAGCCCCCGCGCGAAGCGCATGTCCCGGTTGATCCGCGTGAGCGACTTGTTGACCTGCGGCCGATACTCCAGCTCCGGAACCTGCGCCTGCAACCTGGGGCCAATCGCCGACACCAGCGAGCGCATCGGCGCGAGCAGGTGCGCTTCATAACGGGCCCGGTTCGCGTCGAACCACGGCTTGTCGCGGGGACTGGACAACTCGCCCAAAAAGGCGAAGGTGTCGGCTGAAAGCAGGCTCATCGCTTGCCCTTGGCCCCGCCGCCGATGCCGTTGGTGGCCCCCTCGTCAGGCGGAAAGCCGTAGGCTTTGTTGACTGCGCCGGGTGAGCCGAACACCGCCCCGTCGATGGGAATGTCGGTCTCGAAGTTGCGCGCCATCGCGAAGGGCTGGCCGGGGTAGACTGGCGAGGACAGCGGCATGACCCCGACCGCGACCAGCGTGCCGTCGATGAAGCCGTCGTTATTAAAATCGCCGATCCGCCCGGACAGCGTCTCGCCGCTCTTGATCAGGCCGGCTTGTGCCGCGCCAGCCGGGCCTTGCGGGTTTTGCAGCGGGCCGGGCACGGTGACGGTGCCGGTGGTGCCCCGGAAGGGGATGCGGATGATGCCCTTCGGCCCGATGCCGAGATCCAGCAGCAGATCCATCACCATGGTCACATTGCCGTCGGCGGAGGTCTCGGCCATTTGCTGGCCCAGGTATTCCCCGCCCTCGCCGACGGCGGGCAAAAAGCGCGCGCCGGCCAGCGTGAACGTGCCCAAGTCCGCGTTCTCGTTGATCTTGGTGCCGTCGGACAGCAGGCCGTCCACCGGGGGGAAGTCCTTTTCGGCGCTGACATTGGGCTCTTCGCCGCCGTTGTTCCAAAACGGCGTGACGAAATTCTGCGGGCTGGTGAAGCCCATATTGCGGAGCTTCACCGGAAACAAGGGCGTGGGCGTCATGTAAGCACCCGGCCCGAAGAAATACCCCGTGCCCAAATAAGACGTCGGCGTGCTCCACAGATTCACCGCCCAGGCGGCGGGCGTCATGCCTGCCGCCAGCAAACCGCCCATCATCAGGCGGCGCAGCCGCCTTGCCACCGGTTTGATTACGCTCATTCGCCAGCCTCGGCGGTTTTCACGCTGACCAGTTTGGCCTCCGCCGCCGGGAAGGCGTAAGTGGCTTTGTCCGCCTGTTTTTGCCGTTCGGCCACGGAGCCTGGCAGCTTGCCGACCACCTGGCCGTTGTACGGCATGTCGGTGTCGAAATAACGGATCAAGGCAAATGGCGCGCCTGGCATGAACACCGAGGTCAGCGGCATGTTGCCGGTCACGACGATGGCCCCGTCCAAGCGGCCATCGCCATTGGAGTCGCCAAGCTGCCCGTGGATCTTGTCGCCGGATTTCAACGGCCCGGCGCGATCCACGCCGCCCTCGATGCCGAGTTGGGTTTGCAGCGACAGCGGCAGCGTCGCTTCCTTCGTCGTGCCGTAGAACGGCGAAGCCACCACGCCCGCCGCGCCGATGCCCATGTCGAAAACGATGTCCATGGTCATAATCATCGTGTGCTTGTCCAGCAGCACCGAGATCTGCTCACCCCGGTGCGCGCCGCCGCCGCCGATGCCGACCAGCACCTTGGTGCCGTTCAAAACAAACGGCCCGACTTCGGCGTTTTCATTGAGCGGGGTCTTGCCGTCGCTGAAATAGCCGTCCGGCTTGTCGGTGGTCGCCACTTCGCCCGGAACGTTCGGCTCCGCCGCGCCATTGTTGACGAACGGCGTGACGAAGGTCGCCGCCGAGGTGAAGGCGACATTGTGGATGGTCACATCGAACAGCGGCGAGGTGGGCAGCTTGCCCGGCCCAAAGAACGTGCCGGCCCCCATGTAGCTGTCTTTGGTGCTGAACACCGTGAAAGCGTCCGCCGTGCCGCAGGCGAGCAGGCCAGCGCCAATCAGCGCCGCGCAAACCGGCGATTTAATGTGCTTGTGGTTCATGATGGTTGACCTCTGTGGTTGATTGCATAGTGCTGGGCTCTCCGCCCCGTCCGATGCGCGGTAGTGGCCCCCGCCGGCACCGTTCCTTTTTCCCCGTCCGCGCCGCCGGGCCAGCGCGCTTGCATCGTTTTCCGGCCGCGCTCATGGGGCGGCCTCGGCGGTTTTGACCAGCCTGGCCTCCGCCGCCGGAAAGGCGTAGGTGGCCCGCTCCGCCAGCTTTTGCCGATCTGCCGTGGAGCCGGGGAGCTTGCCGAACACCGCCCCGTTATAAGGCATGTCGGTGTCGAAATAGCGGATCAGCGCATAAGGCGCGCCGGGCATGAACACCGAGGTCAGCGGCATGTTGCCCGTCACGACGACGGCCCCGTCCAGCCGGCCGTCGCCGTTGGAATCGCCGAGCCGCCCTTTGATCTTGTCGCCCGACTTCAGCGGCCCGGCCCGGTCAACGCCGCCTTCGATGCCCATTTGGGTCTGGATCGACGGCGGCAGCGTCGCCTCCTGCGTCGTGCCGTAGAAAGGCGCGGCCACCACCCCCGCCGCGCCAATCCCTAAGTCAAAAACGATGTCCATGGTCATGATCATCGTGTGGCGGTCCAGCATCACCGCAAGCTGCTCGCCCTGGTGGGCGCCGCCGCCGCCGATGCCGACCAAGACCTTGGTGCCGTTCAACTCGAACGGGCCGACCTCGATGTTTTCGTTGAGCGGGGTCTTGCCGTCGCTGAAATAGCCGTCCGGCTTGTCCGAGGTCGCCACCTCGCCCGGCGCGTTGGGCTCCGCCCCGCCGTTGTTGGCGAACGGCGTGACGAAAGTCGCCGCCGAGGTGAAGGCGACGTTGCGGATGGCCACGTCGAACAGCGGCGCTTTCGGCAGCTTGCCCGGCCCATAGAACGCGCCGGCCCCCATGTAGCTGCTTTTATTGCTGAACACGTTGAACGCATCCGCCGGGCCGCAGGCGAACAGGCCCGCAGCCAGCAGCGTCGCGCAAGCCGACGGTTTAATGTGCCGCTTGCGCATGCGGGCTCACCTCTGCCGGTTTGAGGGCGGCGGGCTCCCCGCCCCGGGCGATGCGGTAGTGGCCCCCCACCGGCACCGGGCCTTTTTCCTCGACCGCGCCGTCGGGCCAGCGCACTTTCACCTCGACTTTGTCCCCGGCTGTGCGCGGAATGCCGAAATGCAGGGTGTATGGGCTGTGCCCCAGATAGGAGCCTCGCGCCCGCACGGCCTCATGCCGAGTCCAGCCCGTGCCGTTGAGCGTGACTTCCGCCCCCAGCGCCTCGGTGTTGCCGCTCTTCGGGTCGCGCAAATCGACCAAGACGGCCCGCTCGCCGCCAGTGCCGTTGCGCAGAATCAACGGCGCGCCGCCGTTGACCGACACCAGGCCGTCCAAGTCGCCGTCCCCGTCGATATCGCCTATCGCCAGGCAACGCCCGACCACCGGCTCGCTGACCGGCGCGCCGGTCAGCTCGTCCAGGCTGGCAAAACGCCCGCCCGCCTGGGCCACGAACACGTCGACGGGCTGGCGATAGGACACTGCGTTCTGGACTTTTTGGATCTCCGGCTCGATGTGGCCGTTCGCCAGGATCAAATCATCGCGCCCGTCTTGGTTGAGATCGGCGAAGCGGGTGCCGAAAGTCAGCCTGGGCAGGGTTTTGGCCGCGATGCCGCGCTTCTGCGCCCCGTCCAGGAACACTTTGCCGCCGGCAGCCTGCTCGTACAGCGTGACGGGTTCGTCGCTGAAGTTGCCGATGGCAATGGATTGCGCCCCGTCCATGGACTGGCCGGCATCCACGCCCATGCCGGCCCGCGCCTCGCCCAGCTCGTCGTAGCCGACCCCGAAGGTCATCGCCGTGTCGCTGAAGTGGCCTTTGCCGTCGTTGACATAGAGCTTGTTGGCGACGGTGTCGTTGGAGACGAAGATGTCCGGGAAATGGTCGCCGTTGGCATCCAGCACGACCACGCCGAGCGCCTTGTTCTCTCCTGGGGCAAAGCCCGTCGTCGCGCTGACATCGGCGAACTTGCCGCCGCCTAAGTTGTGGTACAGGCGGTTGTGCAAGCCCTGGTATACCTTAGGGGTCGCGTAAGACTTGTTCGTCCCGTCCAGCGTCGTGAACACGTCGGTCTCGGGGCTCCATTTCACATAGTAGGCGACGAACAAATCCAGCTTGCCGTCTCCGTCCGCGTCCAGCCAGGCGGCGGAAGTCGCCCATTCCGGCGCGGCGAGCGCCAGCCCGGCGGCCTTGGTCACATCGACATAGACGCCGGCGTCGTTGCGCAACAAGCGGTTGCCTTCGACCGTCGTCACCACCACGTCGGAATCGCCGTCGCCGTCGTAGTCGGCGACGGCCAGCCCCATGCCGTAGCCGGCGATCACGCCCAAACCGGCCGCGGCGGTGACTTCCTTGAACGTCCCGCCCTCATTGCGGTAAAGCCTTGCGATGGGATGGGCGTTTTGGCCTGCCACAGGCTTTGCCGCCGCGCCTTTGCCGGGTTTGCGTTTCCCCGCCGCCTGGGGCTGGCCTGCTTCTGCCGTCCAAGGCCTGTCCTGAGCCTTGTCGAGGGGCCGCCCGTCCGCGAGCAACACGTCGAGCCGGCCGTCGCCGTCATAGTCGAACAGGGCGCAGCCTGAACCCATGCTCTCGGGCATCAGCTTCTTGCCCGCCGCGCCGGTTTGATGGATGAAGTCGATGCCGGACGCGGCGGCCGGCTCGACGCGCAAGTCCAGCTTTTCAATCGACTTCGGCGTCTCTTTGGCGACAGGCTGCGTATAAGCCGGGGCCACGGCGGCTTTCTTCTCGCCGCCTTCTTCCTTTTGCGAACAGCCGTGCAAAACCAAGGTTGCCGCGATACTTGCCCTGAGCCAGGTCGAAGGGGCGGCATGCAATCGTGTGTATGTATTCATTTGAGTGTAAACACCTTGATTTTCTGCGAGGCGAAGTTGGTGTCGTCGTCGGCCTGGCGGAACGCCAAGGTCGCCTGTTGCGCCGACTCGTCGGCTTTGTGGTACTTGTAAGCGGCTTCCGACGTCTTCTCCTCTTCCGCATGGCCTAGCGCGCGGTGGGCGAGCATCGCGTAGTAATGCGCCGTGCTGTCTTCGGGGTCGATTTCCAGCACTTTGTTGATCGTCGCCACGGCGTCTTGGAAGCGTCCGTCCAGGTAGGCGATGCGGCCTTTCAGCTTCAGCGCGAAACGGTCGCCCGGGAACGCGGCCAGGGTCTGGTCGCAGGCGCTGTCGGCATCCTTGTAATTGCCCTCCTGGAACAATATCTGCGCCCAGAACCAGGCGTCCTGCGGATCGGCCGGGGCCAGCTTCTCTGCCTCGGTCATGGTTTGCCGCGCCGCCTGGAACTGGCCTTCCTCGATTTCGACCCGGACTTTGGTGCGCAGGTAGTTGGCCGACTTGGGATCGGCCGCGACCGCCAGCGCGGCCACTTGCGCGGCCAGCTTAGTGTCGCCTTGGCGCAGGAAGCCGACCGCGTAGTCGTGCAGCAACTCGCCCGGCTTGGCCCCTTCCGGCGGCTTGGCCTGGGCGATGAGCTTGCCCCCCTCTCGACACGGCTCGGGACAGGCCTCGCGCTTGATGGTCAGGCTAGTGGCGGCAATCTCGGTGATGGGCAACTCAGGCGGGGCGTTGAACTTGGCAAAGCCTTTGCGGTTGGCCTTGAAGGAGAACTCGCTGTAGGTGCGGTTGAACTTGCGCCACAGCAGGCGGACTTTGACCTCCGCGCCCTGCGACAGATCGCCGAGTTGCGAAAGCGGAATCGAATAACGCGACAAATCCGAGGTGCTGGGCGGAATCACCGCGACATAGATCGGCGCGACCATCTCATGGGCGTTGCGCTTGATGATGCGGTTGCCGTTTTTGTCCACCTGCACGGCATTGAAGATGCGGGTGTTTTCGATGACGTGGCCGGTTTCGTCCAGGCCGCCGGCTTTGTAGCTGCCGCCGCCGCCCACCGCCGTGACTTCGATCCAGGCTTCGTTGGAGTCGTTGGTGCCGCCGGGGAAGGTGTGGCCGACGCCGGTGTTGCGGACGATGGTGTGCAGCTCGATCTTGCCGTCCGTCTCGGTGATCTCGTGGCTCCCGCCGTCGGTCAACGCGACAATCTTGCCGTCGGCCCCGGTCACGCCGCCCACCGACAACCGCAAAGCCTTGTTGCGCAAGGATTCCTCGGTCTGCTTGACCATCTTCTGGTCGCCGCGCAGAAACGGCAGCGCGGTGTTGGCGGCCAGGAAACGGTGCGAGCGGACTTTGCCGTCTTTCGCCGAGCGGTCGCCCTTCGGGGCGTCGACCAAAGGCATATGGCAATCCTGGCACTGACGGGTCTTCGGCGGCAGATAGAACGTCCGCGCCGCGTTGTGCGCCACGCCGCTGTTGTGCCAGTTGTCGTACTCGTTCTGGCCGCGCAGCCAGCGGTAATCGTTGACCGGCTTTTCCAGCGCGACTTTGTGGCAGGTCGCGCAGTATTCGGATTTGCGGTAGAACGGCTTCAGCATGTCCGCCTTGTGCCGTTCCGGGTTGGCCTTAAGATAAGTGTCGTGCAGCGTCGCGCCCGGCCCTGAGGCCACGCCGGAGAAGATGTAGCTGTCTTTGAACTCGTCATTCCACACATAGTTGCCATTGCCGGTGTGGCCGGGAATCTCCTTGATCGCGTGGCAGCTTAGGCAGATCAGGCCGCCTTGGGCTTCGACCCCGCCCTTGTCGATGTCTTTCACCATCCGCCCCGACAGGTTGATCAGCGGGTCGTGGCAGCCGGCGCACCAGCGCGATTTCACCTTGCCGGTGGCTTCTTTCGGCAGGCCGAATTTTTTCAGATGCTGGTCTACGAACTCGTTCGGCTCCACCTCCGTGTTGCGCAGATACTCCACCGTCGCCACATAGAACGGATTGTTGAACGAGGAAAAGCGGTGCGCGGAGGAGGCCCATTGCTCGACGGTGTCGGCATGGCAGCGCTCGCATTTTTCCGCGCCGATCAACACCGAACTGGCAAAGCCCTGCTGCTCGACTTCTTGGCGGATCTTGTTCACATCCGAAGGCGGGATGGCCAGCAAATTCATGCTCTCGGTCTTGTCCGCGCCGCTGGCCAGGCTGACCGGCGAGGGGAAGAACGGGTTGTCGGGCAACACCTTGGTCGGCTGCACATACTCGCCGGCCGGCTGTGTCAGCTTGGCCGTCGGGGTCGGCACCACCGGGGGCGGGGCGACTTTCATCTCGATGGCGATCAGCAAGGCGGCGACCACGAACGAGGCGGCCACGCCGCCGCTGACCATCGTGCCCGCCTGCTTAGGTCTTGCGATGACGCGGTGGCCGAAATACAGCAGCACGATCAGCGTGGCCGTGATCAGGTGGGTGTTGTACAGCCAGTTCACCGACGCGCTTTTGGAGTTGAACAGGAAGTAAATGCCCGAACCGAACAACACGGCAATCGTCAACAGCACCGCAAAGCCGGTGAAAAGGTATTTTTTCTCAAGCAGCGCGAGTTTGAAATTCTTCGGTATGTGCAAAACCACGAAGCCAATCAGGCCCAGCAACAGCAGGATGCCGAGCAAGCTGTGCAACAGCACATTGGCTTGGTAATACACTGACACGCTGCACAAGTCGTAGGCTTTCAAATCACAGCCAAAGCCGTAACGTCTAGCCAGCAGGAACAGCGTGTTGGCGAACAGCAGCGCGAACAAGGGCCCGACGACCCAATGCCAGCGCTGCTGTCCGCCTTTTAGCGATGAAGCTAGGAATAGCTTGATTTTCGGCCACATAGCACAAACTCCGGAGGTGTTTTTAAGGTGTCATCTGGCGGTTTCTGCGTGGAAAACCGCCTGTAGTTTGGGCAACTCCGCCTCTAACTTGGCCAACACCTCTTTTGTTTGCTGGGTGTATTTGGAGCGATCCGACTTCGCCGCCAACGCGGTCTTAAGTCCGTCGGCCACGGTCTGTGCCAAGGCCGCTTCCGGTGCGGAAATCTTTTTCAAACGCGCCGCCGCCCGCTGGGCGCGGCCGGTGTAATCGTCGGCCCACTCCGGCAACATCCGGGTGTAATAGGCGTCCATCGCCGGGCCGGGCTTGCCGTAGCCCTCGGGCGGGTTCAACACGAGGTTCAGGTTGGCGACGCCGGCCAATTCCAAAATGCCGCTGACGCGGGGCTTGACCGGGATGTCGGTCTTGATCGTGCGGCTCATGATCAGCGGCGCGCCGGGCACGAACAAGAATTTCAACGGCGTGCGCCAGGAGCCGACGATGCGCCCGTCCAGGAATCCGTCCTCGTCCGCGTCGCCCAGGCTTCCAACGACAGGCCCGCCGCTGGGCAGGTAATCGGCGTTGTCGAAACCGCCTGGCGTGTTGGTTTCAGTTTGCAAAGACGGCGGCACCCACAGCACGCCGCTGGTGATGTTGATGTTGCGGCTGATGACCAGGCCCTCGGGAAAGCCGGGGTCCAGGGCCATGTCGGTTTTCAGCCGCCAGTTCAGGCGCTCGTCGACCCGGTAGGTCTCGCCGCCCTTGTTGTCGCCGTCGGAGGCGACCACCGCCAGCATCCGCAACGCGCCCTGGCCGATGGTGACGATGCCGCCGTGCAAATGCTCGTTGAACGGCACGCCGTTGCTGAGTTTCCCGCCCTTGAAGCCGCCGAAAATCTCCTTTTCGCCCGGAATGTTCGGTTCGGCCACGCCGTTGTTGAAAAAGGTCAGATTGCCCTCCAGGCGGGCGTTCACCTTGACATAGGTGAACTTGCCGCCGGCCAAGGGCGTGGCCGGCATCGGGCCGGGGCCGTAGACCGTCCCGCCCACGGTGTCGATGACATAGCCGCCTTCCTCGGCCAGGGTGGGGGACAGGGCCAGCAGGCCCGCGACGAACAGCACAGTTTTCATTTCTTGGCTCCTTTCTTCTGCACGGGTTCCGGCGCTGCCGCGTGGGGCCGCCCGCCGCGCCGCTTTTCCAGCCAGGCCGCCAGCAACTGCGCTTTGTCAAAAGCCCGCGTCGTCGCGTCGATGACCGAGTTGGGCGCATTCCCGGCCGGAAAGTTGTAGGTGGTCATGAAGGCCAGCGGAATGTAGATCATTTCGCGGATGGATTCGAGCCGCCATTTGAGTTCTTGCAGATCCGCCCGCTTCGCCGGGGGCGTCGCGATGAAGGCGGCCTCGTAGTTGGCGCGCGCCGCCGCCAGCCGCTCCTGGACATCCTTCAGCCATTCGGTCAGCTGATCGAGGTGGCCACCGGTCAGCGTCTCCTTCACCAGCGGGCGCAGGTTGCCGATGCCATGCAGCGTCAACTCCATGGCGAACAGCGGGTCGATGGGAATGTCGGTGTGGAAGCCGCGCTTGTTCGCCACCGGCGCGCCAGGCAACAGGTCGGCCTGCATCGGCACATTGGCCGTCGCCACGATGGTTCCGTCCAGGAAGCCGTCGGCGTCAAAGTCCCCGACCCGGCCGACCAGCATCGAGCCGCTTTTGAAGCTGCCGGCCTTGTCATAGCCGCCGGGCTTGCCGGCCGCCGATTGCAGCGACAGCGGCACTTTGCGCGGGCCGGTGGTCAACTCGAAGCCGTTCACCCGCACGATGCCCTCGGCGAAACCCGGGTCTAGGCCGATGTCCACCGTCCAGACCATGTTGTAATCGGCGTCGAAACGGTAGCGCTCCCGTCCTTCGTTGGGGCCTCCGGCCACGGCATAAAGCCAGAACGTCTTGCCTTCAGTCCGGCCCTTGTTCTCACCTTTAAGCTCGCTCTGCTTGCCGCCGATTTCCAACGCGCCCGCGTCGATATTGGCGTTCGACGTCGTCTTGCCGTCGGACAGCACTTTCCCGCCTTCCGAGAACGCGGCGACGCCTTCCAGCTTGGCCAAATCGAACGCGATGCCCCGGATCGAACCGTCAGGCAGAGGCGTGTCCGGGACGATAGGCCCGGGGCCGAAAAAATGTCCGCCGTGCAGGCTGAACGTGTGCTGGCCGGCGGCCGCCAGCGCAGGGGCGGAGAAGCAGGCAAACAGCGCAAGGCAGAAGTGCGCGGTACGGTTCATTGCGTCGTTTCCTCACAGGTTTTCTTGAAGGTTGCGGCCTGCTGGCCGGTGGACACTTGGGTGTGGATCGCCGTGCGCCAATTCTTGTGCATCTCCGTGCCGGCCTGCTGGACTTCGGCCAGCGTTGTTTGGCCCGTTTGCAGCAAGGCCTGCGCGAGCTGCCGGGTTTGCGGCGACCCGCTTTTCATCGCGTCGCGCACATAGCCGGGGTCGGTCTGGTAGCGGATGGTCAGCCCCATCGCCGCGCCGGTCAAATAGTCCTGGCAGGCCGCCGGCGATTCCTTCCGGAACGGCCCGATCTGGGCCAAGATGGCGTCGGGCTTGTTGATGCGGGTAAAGGCGACGCCCATCCCGAAGCCGGCGCGCACATCGGGCCGGAACTGTTCCGGGAACGCCGCGACGGCCTTGCCGACCGCGGCGGCGTCGTCGCCGTGCTTGATCCACAAGGCCCGGCCCGAGCCGTGCGCGAAGGTCGAGCCGGATGCGAACGGCAGGCGCTGGACGAGGTCGCCGGCCCCGGCCTCGACGGAGTCTTTGAACAAGGTCACGGCGAAGCCCATGCCTTCGTAGGCGTAGAACTGGCCGCGCAAATCCAGCTCGCCGAGCTTGTCGCGCACGCGCACCAGATTGATCGTCGGCGCCAGGCCGTACCACATGCCAAGGCCGGCGTAGTGCAGCCGGTCGAACTTCGGATCGAAGGCGGCGATCTGCGCCGGAAACGCGGCCAGCGAGCCGTCGGCACTGGTGTCCAAGGCCGCCGCGAGGCCCATCCCGACGCCTTCGTGGAAGAACGGGCGGTCGTAACTCGGCGACTTGGCCAGCGCGTCGACCACCGTCTCGGGCTTGTCGCCGCGGAACTGGGTCATGAAGCCTTTAATCATGTTGTAGGCGATGACGCCGGCCCCTTCGCCGCCGGTCGCGCCAATGCCGGACATGTCGATCTTGTCAGCGTTCTCCCGCTTCAGCAGCAAGGGCAGGTTGTCGCGGAACCAGTTGAACATCCGCACCTCGGAGCGGGTCTTGCGCTCCGGCAGCGACTGGCCACCGACGCCGCCGATCACCACCGGCCCGTCGGGGTTGCGCAGCGAGAACACCCGCTCGGGCATTTTCTCGGCCCACAGGATCGAGATGTCGGTGTTGATCGCGCCGATTGAGTTGTTCGGATTGTAGGCGTCAAGAACCGCCTGCTTCAAGTGCGCCCCGTCAATCTGCAAGCGTTCGGTCAAATCGCCATGGCTGCCGCCCAGCCGGACTTCGCCGCGCTTCCACGCGGCTTGCGCGGCCTCGACATTGCCGGCCTTGGCCTGCGCGTCGCCCAGGCGCACATAGGCGAGGATGTCGGAGGGCCTCGGGGGCCTGGCTTCTTGCAATTTGATGGCGTTCTCAAAATAGGCTATCGAAGAGTCGTTCTTCTCAAAATAGTCCGGCCAGTGCAGATAGTTCATGCCCACGCCATAGTTGGCGATCCAATCGTCCTTGTCCTCCTCCAAGGCTTTCCTGAACTGCTCGATGGAGCGCTTGGACAGAAAGCCCGCGCCCATCGGGCCGACCACCGGAATCTTGTCGATGTACGCGAACGCCAAATTATAGCGGATGCCTGACGGCGGCCCCGGCGGCTGCGCGGTCGGCGAGCAATGCTCCAGTTCCTTCTTGGCGCAATCTTTGTCGTTGTCCGGGCAAACCGGCGGCTCCTTGGGGCAGGGGGTGAGTTCTTTGACCTTCGCCACAAAGAAGCGGATGGGCCGGTCATACAGGTTCGCCTTGACCGCCAGCCTGCGGTATAGATTGCCGGCGATGATGTCGTCAGGATGCGGGGCTAAATACGCCTCCAGCGCGTCCAAAGCCTCGCCGCCCTGGTTGGCGTCCGCCAAGGCCTGGGCTTTCGCCAACACCGGGCCGCGCTCGTTCGAGAGCGCGGCGACCGCCGCCAGGGTCCGTTCGGACGCCGTCGTGCCATAAGCCTGGTCGTGGCGCGAACAAGCGGACAGGACGGCGAAGGCCGCCAACACGCCGGCCAGGGCTAGATTGCGCAAGCTGTTTCTCATAGGTCTTTTCAAACAGTTTTTATAGATCATCGGTGTGTGGCAATGCCGTGGCTCCCGGCCTAAAAGCCGGGAGGCGATTGAAGCAAAGTGAAATCCAGCGGTTCTCGCGTCCGGTTGGGCGATTGGGTCTGCGCCTCTTGCAGCCGCCCGTCTTGCGGCGGCGGGTACTGGTCGAGGCCGAGATAGGGCATCGGTTCCACCTGGCCGGCGTGGGCCGTGTAGCGGTCGCCATCCTTGACGTAGCCGACCAGTTCGAGGAGGTAGCTGCGTGTCTGTCCCGGCGGCGGCGGCGGCTGGTCTACCTGGAAGGATAGGGCGATCTCGTCGCCCGAGCCGAACAGCGCATACTGGCCGTCGGCGGTTCCGACCAAGGACTCGACCGGGCCGTAGGCGGTGAAGCGCCCGCGCATCGGGCTCCACAGCGCCGAGTAGCTGACGACGTGGTAATCGAATAGCTCGGGATTGCGCGCCGTCAATGCCGAGAAGCCGTGGAAGCGCATCGTCGCCTCGGCCAGTTTGGCCTCGGAGGTCCGCGCCGCTTTCACGCCGCCGGCCAGGCTGAACGCAACACGATCCCAATACAGGCTGATGCCAGAACGGATGCGCAACTGGCGGGATTTTAATTGCCCGTTCAGCGGCATGACCGCGGTCTTGCCCTTGCCGGTCGGGATGCCCACCGGGCCGACATCCTGCCAAGCCCCGTCGACAAATTGTTGCAGCCAGGGCCAGGGCAGCTTGGGGCCGTCATGCTGGGCCTGGGCGATCATCGACGTGGACTCGAAGTAGAAGAACCAGCCCGTGGCCAGCAGCGCGTCCACCGACGCCGGTTCCACATTATCCGGAAGATCCAGGTCTATCCAATGCGGCTCGGCGAAGCCCGGGTTGGTCGAGCGGGCGAAGAAGTCCGCATGCGCCTTGTCCACTTTGGACAGGATCGCCGTCAAGTCGGAGCCGTCCGAGCCGGTCGCCCGCGCCGGGGCGACCAAATCGCCCGCGGTATAGAACGGCTCGGCGGGGGGCGGGGCAGGGGCCAGGCGGGAATGCGGATATACTTCCGTGCCCTCCGGATGGTCGACGACGATCAGCTTGGCCCGGTCGATGAACACGGACTCGTGCAGCTCCTCGGTGAAGCGGAGATCCAGCCGCCCGTCGCGCAGCTTGACCCGCCCGCCCGGTATCACCAGCAATTCGCGGTCGCGCACCGGGAAATAGACGCCGCGGTCCAAGGGCACGCCCATCGGGCCGCTGATGAACGTGTCGGTCAGATAATCGAACTTTTCGCCGTTCCACACGAACAGGCTGGGGCAGGAGCCGGAAATCCGCTCGGACTCCTTGAACACATAGGGCGTGGCCGCCGCGTCGATTTTGAGCTTGTTTTCGATGAAACCATTCGTCCACTCGAGCCTTAGGATTTCCACATAATCGGACTGGCCGATGCCGATCCGCTGCACGCCGCCCGGCGACTGGGCGTAGGCATACTGGCCGCCGCGGCGGGCTTCGATCTGGGTCATCAGGCCGCTAGGGGCGGCCCGGACGCCGTTGGCGAACAGCGCGATGGATTTGCCCGCGCCTTCGGTGGCGTTGCGGGCGACGGCGAACGCGCCCTCCGCCGTGACATAAGCCACATCTTCCCGGCCGTCCTGGTCGAAATCCCCCGCGATCAGGCGCGCGCCGGCCGCCGGCTTGGGCCAGCGCCCCAAGGCTTGCCCGCTGAAGCCGCGGTTGCCCTGGTTGCGCAAGACCGACGCCTGGCCGTCGGCGGCGACCACGAGCAGATCCAGCAGTCCGTCATTGTTGTAATCGGTGGCCCGCAGTTGACGCGGGCTGCCGCCGACTAGCTTCACTTCTTGCGTCGCCGCCGCGGCGGCGGCGGCGCGCAGGTCGAGGTTCCAGACAAAACGGATCGCCTCCGGCATGGACAGCACAAAGTCCATCCGCCCGTCGTTGCTGAAATCGGCGGCGACTATGCCGCTTGCCCCGGCGCTGCTCGGCAGGCGCAGCGCCTCCCGATAGCCGGCCGGGCTGCCTGCCGCGACGACCAGGGCGTCATTGCGCAAAATCAGCAAATCGCTGAGTTCGTCCCGCTGCACATCGGCGACGGCCACCGCCTTGGCCCCGGCCAGTTGGCCCGGCAGCGGCCCGGTCTTGTGCAGCGCGTCCTCCTGGATGAATTGGAGCTTGCCGGCATTCGTCAGGGGCGTCTTGCCCCCGCCGACCGCGATGTCGATGTCGCCGTCGGCGTCCATGTCGGCCAGCGCCACAGGCGCCGCGGCACCCGCCAAAAGCGGACTGTAGTCCGAGCCCTTCGACGCCTCAGGATCGCCGACCAGCCCCTTGGCCAGCGACAGCCCCGCCTTGGTCAGCGCCAGCACCCTGGGGCCTTTTTCGTCGAACCACTCCAGCCGGATGTCGCGGGTGTCGGCGGGCAGCTTGCCGGCCGCCACAAACGTGCCGGCCTTGGCCGGGTCGGAGCGCAACAACTGGCCGTCGCCACAGGCGATGGCGACCGCCTCCGCGACCGCCCCGCCCGCCAGCGTGACATAGCCGTCCGCCGCCACCGCCTTGCAGCCGGGTTTGGCTTCCGTCACCGTGAAAGCCGGCGCGACCGCGATGACCTCGAAACCCTTCGCGCCGGCCGCCGCCGACAAAACCGGCTGGGCCAGATTGCCCGGATCTTTTTGTTTTTCGCGGCGGGAGAATTTTTCTTGTTTCTTCAGGGCGTTGAATTTCGCCAAGGTCTGCTCGGCCAGTTCCTTGTTGCCGCTGGTCTGGTAATACCGGTACATCTGGTACAGCGCGGCGGCATTGTCCGGCTCCAGCCCCAAGGCATTGACCAGGGATTGCAGGAAAACCGGGTCGTTGTGCTCGGACTGGGCAATCAGCGCCAGTTGATAATGCACATAGCCGTCATCCGGGGCGAGTTCGCGGGCGCGCTCCCAACTTTTCTTCGCCCCGGCGGTGTCGCCCTCCGAACGGGCCAGCACCCCGGCCAAATAATGGGCGTTCGGAAAATCGGGGTCGCGCTGCAGCGCCACGGCCAGCCATTTCTTGGTGCCGGCCATGTCGTTTTTCTTATAGTGGACGAGGGCGGCGTTGAAGGCGTCGGCGGCTTGCTTGCCGAGTTCGGAGGCGCGCTCGAACGCCTTCAACGCATCGTCGAGCGCGATGCCGGCCTCGTACTTGGCAACGCCTTCATTGCGCAGGCGTTGCAGTTCCTGGGCCGGGTCGTCCTGCTTCGGGTTTTCTTGGAAAACCGACGCGGCGGGTTTGGTGGCGTTGCCGCCGTCCGCCGCCATGGCCGGCCGTCCCCCTGCGAGCGCCAGGCCCACGGCGATCCCGATTGACAATGCCGAAATGACTGTTTTCATTGCTTGCGCGCCTTGCTCTTGCCAACGGCTGCTTTAGCCGGCTGGCCGGGTGCCGATGAAGCCGACGCCCCTGCCGCCGACCTCGCATTGCGCGGCGTCCAGGCGGCCAGGGGTTCGCCTTCACGCAGAAAGTAGCGCCGATTCACGGCGACATCATGGAAGGTTTGGCGCGTCCCCGAAAGCCACAGCACTTCCAAATCGTCCACTTTCTTGGCGTTGCCCAGCCCGATATGCGCCAACGGCGTGCTCTGCGACTGGAAGCCGTTGCCGGCGTTGGTCTCGCGGTAGAACAGCCCGGCCGGCGTGTAAGCCGTGACCCGGGTGCCAAACCCGCCCCGGTTGCTCTTCTTGCCTTCAAACTCGATGGCGATCTGGGCGCCCGGACGCGGATAGACATTCTCGTACATGATCGCTTTCTGGTTCGCGTTCAACGCGACCATGTCCAGGTCGCCGTCGTTGTCGAGGTCGGCCACGATCAGGCCGCGCCCGTCCCGGTCGTTGGCGACGCCGTTGGCCTGCGCCACCTCTTCGAAAGACGAGCCGCCGATGTTGTGGAACAGGACTTTCTTCTCGTAGCCGGAGAAGCTCATCTCGCCCAGCGCCGGCCAGTTCATCGTGTCGGACAAATTGACCTCGCTGTCGAGCATGATCGGCATCAAGATGTCGATATAGTCCTTTTTGCCGCCCGAAATGAAGCCGTTTTGCACATAGATGTCCTGGAAGCCGTCGTTGTCGTAGTCGATGAACTTGGCCCCCCAGCCCCAGCGGCTGTCGCAAGTGCCCAGCGCCGTCGACAGATCCGAGAAGCTGCCGTCGCCATTGTTGCGCCAGAGCATATTGCACTCGTGCAGATAGGGCTCGGTGATGTTGGTGACGTAAATGTCGAGGAAGCCGTCGTTGTCGAAATCGCCCAGTTCGGCGTTCATGCCTTTTTTGGTGTCCACGCCGATGGCGGTGACGGAGGCGTCGGTGAACGTGCGGTTGCCGTTGTTGTGGTAGACCTTGTCCGCGCCGAAGTCGTTGGCGACGTAGAGGTCGGTCCAGCCGTCCTTGTCGAGATCGCCGGTGCCGATGGCCAGCGTCCAGCCGGTGTCGCCCAGCCCCGAGGCTTTGGTGCGGTCGACGAAATGGAAGTGCCCTTGGTTCTCCAACAGGAAATTGGTGCCGCCGTTGCGGGCCGCCTCCCAGGAGTCATGCAGCAGGTTGGTCCTTTTGCCCACGTTCGTCAGATCCACGTCGGGGAAGTACGAACCGAAGTACAAGTCGAGGTCGCCGTCCTTGTCGTAATCGAAGGCTACCACGGCTACGGGATTGCGGGGATAGGGCGCGTCGGCCAGCGCCTCTTCCATCGGCTCGAAACGCTCGCCCTTGACGTTGCGCATAATCACGCTCTTGCCGAAGCGCACGACAACCAGGTCGTCGTAGCCGTCCTGGTCCAAATCGGCGAACAGGCTCATCATCGAGAAGTTGGGCGGCTGGTTGAGGTTGGCGACCCCGTAGCGCGCCGCCGCCTCTTCGAATTTCATGCCGCCCTTGTTGATGAACAGCGCGTTCGGCACATCCTTCAAGCTGTTGGTGAGGTAAACGTCGAGCAAGCCGTCGTTGTTGACGTCGCCGACCGACCCGCCCGCGCCCAGCGCGGTGAACCAGGGGCCGAGATTGCGCAGCTTTTCATCGACCACCGGGCCGTGGTGCTGGAAATCAAACCCGGCCGTTTGGGTGACATCCCGGAACGCGGCGTTGCCCGCGACAGCAGGCTTTTGCGCCGCGCCGCCGCCCTGTTCGACGCGGAGGATTTTGTTCAGCGCCGGGGCGGGGAGGGTGGTGGCGTCCCCGTTGGGCCATTGGATCTTCACCTCGTCGACTTTGCGCAGCTTGCCCAGCCCGAAGTGCAGCCGCGTGCTCGACCCGCCGGCAAAGCCGTTGCCGATGTTCACCTCGCGCACCAGCGGCCCCGCAGGCGTCATGATCGTCGCCCGCGCGCCCACCGCGTCGGTGTTAGGGGGCCGGCCAACCAGCTCCAGCTCCAGCCAGGCGTTGTCGCTGACGGTTTGGTTGTGATAAAGATTCGGCACGGCGGCGTTGTTGGTCACAAACAAATCGGTGCGCCCGTCATTGTCGAAATCGCCGGTGAACACGCCGCGCGATTCCGCCGGGACGGACAGCGGCCCTTCCTGGACGCGTTTGAAGCCGGTGCCGCTTTCGTTGATGAATAGCACTTTTTTCTCGCGCGCGGCGATGCCGCGCCCCATCAGCGGGGGCCATTTGGAGGCTTTGGAAGGATCTTCGCCCTCGTTGTTCCACAGCGCTGGCAGCAGCACGTCGAGGTAGTCGCCCTTGTCGCCGTTCAAGAAACCGTTGGCGACTAACAGGTCGAGGTCACCGTCGTTTTCCAGGTCGAAGAACTTCGCGCCCCAGGCCCAGCCGGTGTCGCACACGCCCATTTCCTGGCTGATGTCGGTGAAGCCGCCTTGCCCGTTGTTGCGCCAGAGCATATTGCATTCGTGCAGGAAGCCTTCGGTCACATTGGTGACGTAGATGTCCATGAAGCCGTCGCCGTCGATGTCGCCAAACTCGGCGTTCATGCCTTTTTTGGTGTCGATGCCGATGGCCTCGCGGGTGATGTTTTTGAACGTGCCGTCCTTGTTGTTCAAAAACAGCGTGTCGCTGCCATAATCGTTGGCGACATACACATCCTGCCAGCCGTCGTTGTTGATGTCGGCATGGCCCACCGCCATCGTCCAGCCGGTGTCCGCCAAGCCGGCCTGCGCAGTGGCGTCGGTGAACGTGCCGTCGCCGTTGTTGCGCAGATAGACATTGCTGCCGCCGTTGCGGGACTTCTCCCAACTGTCGTGCATGACCTGGTCGTCCTTCAAGTCAAACATGTCGCGGTCGGGGAAATACGCGCCGAGATAAAGATCCACGTCGCCGTCGCGGTCGGCGTCGAAAGCGATGGCCGACAGCGTGTTCCGGTGCAGGCTTCCAATCCCGGCCTTGTCCGTGACATCCTCGAAGGTGCCGTCGCCCTTGTTGCGCATCAGCCGGCTGACGCCCATCTGGAAGACAAACAGGTCTTTTTTGCCGTCGCCGTCGTAATCCAGGAAAAGACCGCCGGCCGAGGTGGAATGGGCCGTGTTCAAGTCGGCGACCCCGGCGGCCTTCGCCACATCGACGAAGCGCAGGCCGCTTCGGCACGGCTCGGGGCAGGCTTCATTGCGCCACAGGTGGTTGGGCGCGCCGTCCCGCGCGTTGTTGACGAAAATGTCGAGATCCCCGTCCCCGTCATAGTCGCCGACCGCGCCGCCGGCCGCGCCGGCGGCGATCATGTCCATGATGTGCCCCAACTTCGGGTCGAACATCGCCGGCACATGCGGCAGTGCGATGCCGGCCTCTTTGGCCACATCGACAAATGCCTGGCCCGGGCCTTTGCCGCCTGCCGCAGGCGCCGGCGCGGCGCCGGCCGCCTGGGCGTTGACGGGCAGCGCGCGGACGCCTTTGCCCCGCTCCAGCAGATACCACGCGCCTGGCGCCGGCGGCGCGAAGTCCTCGCTGACCCCGTCGGGCCAGGTCACGGTCGCCTTGCCGATTTTGTCGGCAGCGCCCAGGCCGAAATGCAGGCCGAGCATGCTCTGCGAATTGAAGCCGTTGCCGATGGCGACTTCGCGCAGCATCTTCTCGCCGCCGGCCTCGATACTGACGCGCGCGCCGACGGCGTAGGGGTTGCCCTTCTGCTTGGCCGTCTCCTGCCGCAGCACCAAGCCGATCCAGTGGCCGCCATCTTCGGTCACGTTGCGGAACATCCGCAGCGGGCCGGCAACATTGGTGACCAGAAAGTCCACCCGGCCGTCGCGGTCGAAATCGGCGATGGCGACGCCACGCCCGTCGCCCAGCTCGTCCACCCCGGCCTGCGCGCCTTCGGACACGAAGCTGCCGAACTTCTGGTGCAGGAAGACATCGCGCTCATGGCCCGCCATCGAATAGCCGTTCATGTCCGGCCATTTCGTCGCGTCGCGCAGGTCGATGCCCTCCTGGAACACGAAGTCGAGGAGCTTGTGCATATAGTCTTCGGGGCCGTCGGAGATGAAGCCGTTGGCCACGTAGAGATCCTGCAAGCCGTCGTTGTCGGCGTCGAAGAACTTCGCGCCCCAGCCCCAGCCGGTGTCGCAGGCGCCGGTCTCGGTGGCGACATCGGAAAACTTGAAGCCGCCATGGTTCTCCCAGAGCATATTGCACTCGTGGAGGTAAGGCTCAGTCATGTTGGTGACGTAAATGTCCAGGAAACCGTCGTTGTTGTAATCGGCGATCTCGGCGTTCATGCCCTTCTTCGTGTCCACGCCGATGGTGGCCTGGGTCACATTGGCGAACTTGCCATCGCCTAAGTTGCGGAAAACGGTGTCGGGGCCGAAGTCGTTCGCCACATACAGATCCTGCCAGCCGTCGTTGTCGAGGTCGCCGTGGCCGACCGCCATCGTCCAGCCGTTGTCCTCGACCCCCGCCGCCGCCGTCACGTCGGTGAAGGTGCCGTTGCCGTTGTTGCGGAACAAGTAGTTCGGCCCGCCGTTCTTGGCGGTCTCCCAACTGTCGAACAACACCTTGGTGTCCGGCAGGTGGTTGAAATCCTTCTCCGGGAAATAGCCGCCGATGTAAAGGTCGAGGTCGCCGTCGCGGTCATAGTCGAACGCGACCGCCGCCATCGTGTTCAACAGCCGCGCCAGCCCGGACTCCTTGGCCTTTTCTTCAAAGGCGCGGCCCTCGATGTTGTGGTAGAGGCTGAGCTGCCCGAAACGCAGCAGCAACAAATCGGGCCAGCCGTCGGCGTCATAGTCGAACCAGATGGCATGCGCGGAGGTTCCGGTCTGCGCCTTGTTGACATCGGCCAGGCCCAGTTTAGGCGCGACATCCTCGAACTGGAAGCCGCCCTTGTTGCGGAACAGCGCGTTCGGCGCGTCCTGCCGGCTGGTCACGACATAGATGTCGTCCAGCCCGTCGCGGTCGAAGTCGCCGACGGCCACGCCGGCCCCGCCGGCGGTCAGCCACGGCATCAGCGCTTTGGCCTTGGGGTCGAATTGGGCGCGGGCATGGCTGAACACCGCCCCGGCCTTCTGCGCGACTTCCTCGAAGCGCGGGCCTTGGACGGCGGCCTGGGCGGGTTTGGCGGCGGCGGGAACGGTCGCCGGCTCCGCCGGTTTTTGCGGCGCAGGCTTCGACGCCGCCGCAGGCGTCGCGGCGACAGGCCCGGCCCCCGGGCTCTTGGCTTTTTGACGGGCCGGCTTGAATATCGCCCCGAGGCTTGCGGCAATGAACAGGGCGGCTAAGACCCCGGCTACAGTGGCGTATTGTTTCCTCATCTTATGCTGCGCAAACTTCGTGCTTTAATTTTAAAAAGTTGATCTTTGTCATGCGTATGCCGCGGTTTCATCATTTCGCACACACTATCGCGACCCCGCTGGCATTGAAATCCCGCCGCCGCAAATCATTGGCCGGCGCGGCTTCTTGCAGCATCTTCCAGCCGGCGCACAGCTCCGCCTCGCCGGCGTTGCCGCCCATCTGGGCGAGGGTTTGCCGGGCCGGCTCGGGCAGGGTTGATTTCTCCGCGTGGCGGCGCGCCACGTCCATGCGCTCGCCGTAAGTCTGCCGCAGGGTTTTGGCGATTTCAGGGTGCTTGGCTTGCAGGTCGATGGCGAGCCGCAGATGGCTGAGCGCGTTGGCGACCGTCAGCAGCGCCGCCTGCGCGGGCGTGACCGGGATGTCGGTGTCGAACACGCGGGTCTGCGCGAACGGCGCACCGGGCAGGATCACCGAATCGTAGGGGAAGCGTCCGATGGCATTGAAGGTTCCGTCCAACTTCCCGTCGAAGTTGGCGTCGCCCAAGGCACCCGGCACCACGCCGCCGCTGGGGATGCTGCCGGCCTGGTCCACGCCGCCGGGGTTGCGCGCTTCCGTCTGCCGCGAATACCCCAGCACGCGGGGGCTGGTCGAGAAGGTGAACTCCCGGAATTTGACGATGCCGACCGGAAAGCCCGGATCAATCCCAATATCGTCGCGGATCGTCCAATGCCAACCGTCGTCGAGGAAGAAATTGATCTTGCCTTTGTTCGGCCCGTCCTGGACGGCGGACAGAAAGAGTTTGAACTGGCCATTCATGAGGGTCACAAAACCCACATCGACGTTCTCGTTGGCCTCGGTGCCGTCGGACAGCAACCCGTCCACCGCCTTGCCCTGCAAAATTTCGCCAGGCAGGTTCGGCTCCGCGCCGCGGTTGTTGAAGGGGGGGATGAAGCCGGACAGTGTGCCGCCCAGATACAGATTCGCCAAGCCGCCCGGCTTTAAAGGCTGGTCTTGGAGCTGGCCGGGGCCGAACAATTCACCGCCGGTCAGGGTGACGCGGAAGGGCGGCGAGCGGTGGCTCCACAGGAAGGCGAGATCGGTGTCGACCGGCTTGTCCGCGTCGCGGACGGCGCGCACGGCGGCATGAAGCCCGCCGTCGGCCAGGCTCAAGCGCTCGCGCAGCACCGCGACGTAAGGATAGGCGCGGCGGCCTTTTTCCCAGGCCTTCCTGGCGTCGGCGGGCTGGTCGAGCAGCGCGTAGGCATCGCCCAAGGCCAGATAGCCCAAGGCATACATGTCGTTCTCGTCCTGCGCGGACGGGGGCAGCCGCTCGTGCAAGGCGACGGCTTCGGCGAGGTACTCCTGCGCGAGCGGCGCTTTGTGGAACCAGTCCGGCCAATAGAGGTTGTTGATGCCGCGGATATACCAGGCGGCCCACAGCTTGGCTTCGTCCTTCGGCGCACCGGGCTGGGCGGGCCGCTTGATGATCTGCTCGGCGGCCTCCTGCGAGCGCGTCGACAAATGCCCTTGCCGCAGCAAATCCTTGCCCATCATCTGGTCGACATAGGCCAGGCTCAGGTTGAGCAGCGCCGCGTCGGTCGGCTTGCGCGCGGCCAGGGCGGTGAAGAACGATTGCGCGAGAGCCTCCTTGCCCTCGGCTTTCAGGCGCAGCCTCAAGGCGTTGAGTGCCTGGACATCCGCCGTTGACTCGGCGGACAGCTTCGCCGCGACGATCTTGGGCTCCGTTCCCTTCGCCAGCAGCTCATGCCAGGCGTCAAGCGCTTTGCTGTCGGCTTGCAAGGCTTCGGAACCCAGCGCCAGCGCTCCGCAAAGCAGCGCCGCGACGATCCGCAGGGGCGTTTTCATAGAATATCCTCGGCAAGGGTGGGAATGAGCCATTCGGGCATCGGCTGCGGCGCGAAATCCTCCGCGGCCGATTCTTTAACACCGCCCTGGACAGGCGCGAACAAGCGGTAGCGGGCATGGCCCGTCGCGATTTTCGCGCCGCCATGGCTTTGGTTTACCAGGCTCAAGTCGAATGCGCAAAAGCCCGCGCCCACTTCGATCAGCCGGACGTCGGCCTCCAGCGTGTCGCCCGGCATCGCTTCGCCGAGGTGGTCGAGCTGTAGCCCTGTGGCGAAGAAGCCCCCGGGGCAAGTCCCCAAGTGGCGCAACGCCTTGTGGCAGGCGCGCTCGACCAGCGCGGCGGCGTGGGAAAAGTAAATGTTGCCGACGAAATTCGAGTGCGTTTCGTCGGTGTCCAACCACAGGCGGGCGGTGCCATGCCCGGTCTCGGCATGGGGGTCGCGCCGCCACAGGGCCGCTTCGTCCCCGCGCGGCTCCGGCAGGTGCCCTAGAGGCGGCATGAACGGGCCGGCGCCGGGCGGCGGCAGCCGCTCGCTAATGAACTGGGCGAAGAACGCCGGGAACGGCTCCACCGTGATATGGCCCTTAGGCCCCACATCGACCCAGGTCAGGCGTTGGACGCCTTGCGCGACGATGCGCCGCGGCGTGCCGTCAGGGCCAGTCTCAGCCCACTGGAAGCCCAGCTCGAATGTCGATGGATGGCTGGCCAAAACCCGCTCCAGCCAGACCCAAGCCCGCAGCGGCGCATGGAAACGCACGGGGCGCACGATGCGCAACCGGGTGCCGTTCGTCACCATCCCCTTGCCCTCCTCGCTGAAGGCGCGGGCCAGCCGCGCCCGGATGTCGGACATCGCCTCCTCGCGCAGCTCGCCCATCCAGGCGAAGAAGATCGAAGCGGTGGGGCTCTTCAGCGGCGGCAAAGCCTCTTTGAAGGTCATCTCGATGTCGCGCGCGTAGTGGGTGACGCGCTTGGACTCGATCCGGCGTTGAGCCATATGGACCAGCACGACCGCCGAAGGGCCGGCCAGGGCGAGTTCAAGCACCCCGGCGGCAATCACGCCGCCGCCGGCGAGGCGGAATTTCGGGTCGTCGCCCACCATGCCGACGAACGCCACCCCGGCGTCGGCGGCCCCCGCCTTGACCAGCGCCTCGTGGATCGACCAGACGATGGCACCCGCCCGGTCGCGGTCGTTCATGGCCCCTGCCAAGACGCGCCACAGGCTAGTCCGGGAGGCCGGCAGGATCTCGCCCCAGGGACGGCTGGTCCGGCCTACCCGCTGTAGATCGCAACCCACCCGCGCGCTGCCACAAACAGTCAGCAGCCGGCCGGCGTCATGGGCGATGGACACGCCCTGCTGAGGCATCGAAGCACCCGGCCCGCCGGCCAGCACGGGGGCTCCGTCCTCGCGCCACGCCAAAGCCGCGGGTTCGCAACCCGCCCCTGCGAGCTGTCTGGCGAGCTGCGCCGCCGCCGCGGCCCGCCGGGCCTCCTGGCCACTCTCGTCGATGCTGCCCAGCGCGACGTCCAGATCCGCCACCTCCGGGTGCCTCGCCAGCCACCGCGCCAGGGTAGCCTGGTCGAAAGCCACCGGATCGAACAAGGCGTCGGCGTCGGGCCGCGCCGCGTGGCTTTCGACGATGCTCAACCGATAGCCCTCGTAGCGGGCGACAGGCGCGCCGTCGGCGGCATTCCAAGCCCGCACCTGGGTCAGATAGCCGGTCGCGGTGCGCTCGCTGATCTCGGCCTCGACCAGCGTCGCCCCGGCCTCCCAGGCGGCCGCGTAGAAGACCATCTTGTCGATGCTGACCGGCAAGCACAGATCTTTCGGCACCAGCACCTGCATGCACTGCAACAGGGCGTCAAGGAAAAAGGAGTCTGGGATCGGGGCGGCGGCTTCGGAACGCTCGCGGCGCAGCCTGAAACGGCCGCGGCGGCGCACGCCGTCGGAAAGATCCAGCCCAAGTAAGGCTTCAATGCGTTGAAAGAGCCGGCCTTGAAACAGGATCGAGTCGTACAATTGGGCGCCGACCTCGGACGGAACCTCCCGCCAAGCCAAGCCTGGCGTGGCGGCTTGCTCGGCAGTGCCCGGCCCGGGCGCGCCAAGCCGGCAGCGCGCGTCGAAAGCCGGATCCATCCAAGCGGCGCCTGGAGCGCCAACGCGCCCGACCCACTCCCCTTGGCCGCCGCGGCGGACGTCCAGTTCGATGGGGGTGTCCCCGTGCTGGGCGGCGACGATGGGGCGCGCGATCCGCAAATCGCTGAATTGCGTGACGACGCCGCCACCCGCCAGCAGGCAGGCGCCGGTGCCCATCGCGGTCAGCGCCTGCACCGTGGGAAACAGCAGCGCCCCGCGGAAAGAGTGGTCGGCCAACCAGCTATCCCGCTGCGGGTTCAGCGAGGGCCGGGACACGAGCGCCACGCCCGGCTCATGGACTACCCGGTCGTCGACGTACGGCAAACCGGACACCGAGCCGGTGCCGCGCGCCTGCCGCCAAGTCGGCAGGCTGTACATCGGCGCGGCGATCACCAGCGGCAGCGGAACGCCGGCCTGGCCGCAGCACGCCAGGAACCAGCGAGTGCCCTCGTCAATCGGAATCGCCGCGATATTCTGCCGTTCCAAAGACTCCAAAACGTTGAGTTTGGCTCCCATGCCGACCTCAGACCAGACGCTGTAGGCGGGACAGGCGACCTGCATCCCCGGATGGGCGCGCTTGAGATCCGCCAGCGCGCCCGCCATCGCCTCGTTCGCCAGCGCGTAGCCGCTGTTTCCGGGCAGCCCCAAGGCGCCGATGACAGAACCCAAGGCCACGCAAAGCTTCAAGCGCGAGGTGTCGGTGGCCGCCAACAGATGGGCCAGGCCGCCGATTTTGACGGCGTATTCCCGCCGCAGCACCGCAGGATCGAGCCGGGCCGCCAAAGCCGGGACGTTCACGCCGGCGCCATGCACCAGGCCGGCAATGTCGCGCGTCCCCATCCGCTCCGCGCCGCGCTGCAAGGCCGCGCGCACCGAAGCCCCGTCGGTCACATCGCATTGCAAGTACACCGCTTCCAGCCCCTCGGCGGCGATCCGCAGCAAAGTCCCTTCGACTTCCGCGCCGGGGGCGTCCTCGGGGGAGGTGCCGAGCAGTAGGGCGCGGGCGCGGGTGGCCTGCAACAGCGCGAAGGCGCATTCGGCGGTGATCCCTTTCGCGCCGCCGGAAATCACCACGACATCGCCGGCCTGCAACGGAATATCCGACGCCGCCGACGGCTCCCACAGGTCTAGCGCCATGCGCCGCCCGGCATGGTCAGCGCCCACCCGCAACAGGCACACGCCGGGATCGACTTGGGCCAGGGCGGCTTGGACAAGATCCGCCGCCTCGTCAGCCTCGACGGCCAGTATAGGAAGTCCCTGCTTTTCCTGGGAGAGGCTTTGCGCGAAGCCGAAGACCGGGGCCAAGCCGGGGCGCGAGGCCAGGACGACCGACTCGACACCCTCGGCGATATGCGCTCCGATCCGGGCGAAAAGCCCGGCCACCTGGTCGACCGCGGCGCGCGCGCCCGGCAGGGCGATCAGCCGCGACGGCGGCTCGCCGGGCGGCCAAGCCGCCGCAGTCCCGTCGTCGATCCGCACCCGCACCCCGGCCGCCGCCAGCCGGGCGGCCAGTTGCCTGGCATCGCCGTCCCGCTCCGGCGCATGCAGAATCACCGCCCGCCCGACGGTCACCTCGGCGGGGACGAGCGCCGCGTCCCGCCAGGCCAGCGCATAGCCAAGCACGGGCAGGTCATTCGGCATGGAGCCTGAGACCGCCGCAGGGCCGGCCCCGCGCTCGCCAGAAGCCCCCTGCGGCGCGGGCTTCCGCAACGCGGCGCGGGCGATGTCGCGGATGGGCGTGGTGCCCATCGCCAAATCATCGGGCAGTTCGATGCCGCGAGCCCGAAGCTCCGCGCGAACCTCGGCAACCTTGATCGAATCCAGGTTGAGGTCGCGGGCGAGGCGCGCTTCGGGCAAGACCATCTCGAGATCGTAGCCGGTCTCCCGCGCCACCAGTTCGCGAATCGTGTCTTCGATGCTGGTTTCGGCGGGAATGTCAGGCGAGCCGGGTAGGGCGGCCAAACCCGCCCCGGCGCGCCCCGCGGACGGCCTGGGTTCCTCAATCGGCGCGGGATCGGGCAGCCCGGCCTTGCGGGCGCAGGGATTCTCGATAAATTTGCGTTCGCTGGCCGGCATGAAAGGCCGCCAATACCGGCCTTCGTAAAAAGCCGCCCAGTCAATCTGCGCCCCGGCCACGAAAAGCCGGCCCATGCCCGAGCAAAACTGGGCGTCGGTGTCCCCGGGGCCTGGCTCCAGCGCGCAAACCGGCACGGCTGGCCCTAAGGTTCTGCGCGCCAGCCCGGTCAACACCGAGCCGGGGCCGACTTCGACGAGGATGTCGCAGGACGCGGCAATCGCGACGACCGCTTCGCGGAAGCGCACCGGCGCGGTGATTTGCGCCGCGGCATAGGCGAACGGATCGAACCGGCCCGGCGCGGGCCCGCCCAGGACACCGGAGAAGAAAGGCACGCCGGCGTCCCGCTCCTCGCCCCGGGTGTGGGCGGCGCGCGCCAGCGCCTCGGCGGCGGCGGCCATATGGTTGGAATGGAACGCCTTGGAAACATTCAGGGCGACCGCTTCGACCCCGCGCCCGCGGGCGCGTTCGGCGATGGCAGCGAGCGCCCCGGGATCGCCCGCCACGACGACCTGGTCAGGCGCGTTGTCGTTGGCGACGACGGCATAGCCGGCCTCGGCGGCGGCCGCGACCAGCGCTTGCGCCGCCGCGATGCCACATTTGAGCGCCAGCATCCCGCCCGGGGAGACCCCCTCGGCGGCGCAGGCCGCGGCCCGAATCCGCACGATGTCGATGGCCTCGGCCTCCGACAGCAAATGGGCCGCCACCAGGGCGGTGATCTCCCCCAGGCTGTGCCCGGCCACGGCGCTCGGGGTGACGCCGACCTGGCGCAGCCATTGAATCCACTGCAGGGATGTCATCACGATGCCGGGCTGGGCGATCCGGGTGTCGCGCAGTGCCGCGTCCCAGCCCGCCTTCACCTCGTGGGTGTCCGCCCGCTCGACCGGCAAGTCGATGAAACCGGATAGCCCGGCAGGCCCCAGGGCGGCGAACTGCGCGTCCCAGCGGGCCTGCCGGGTCGCGGCCCAGCCCGCCCGCCGGGCAAGGACGCGGCCCATGCCGACGAACTGGGCGCCTTGGCCGGGAAGCAGGAAGCCGACGCGCAAGCGGGGATTCGCCCGGCCCAGCAGCGTGCCGGGCGGCGCCGGCGGCACGGCGTCGCCGACGTCGGTGAGCGCCTGCGCCAGCGCCGCCAGCCGGCCGCGCAACTCCTCGACCGTCTCGGCGACCACTGCCATGCGCACCGCGGCGGCCTTGTCGCGCAGCGCGCAGGCGGCGGCCAGATCCACCAGCTCGCCCTCGGCCATGCCGCTGGACAGCCGCAACAGATCCTCCACGCGGCCCAACAGACCGGCCACATCGTCGGCGCTGGCGACGAACAACTCGGCGCTCTGCGCCGAGGCGAGCAGCCATTCAGCGTCGCGCGACGCCAGGCCGCGCTTGCGGACGCCTTCCCCGGTCACGGCGATGTGGCAGTTGATGCCGCCGAAACCGGCTCCGGACACGCCCGCGCGCAGCCCCGCGTCGGACGGCAGGCAGCCGCCTTGGGCGATGGGATAGAGGCGCGCGCCCGGCTCGCCGAAGGCGTCGGCCGGCGTCCGCAGCCCCGCCAACGGCGCGAGCACGCGCTGGTTGACGGCCAGCACGGCTTTGATGAGGCCGGCGGCCCCGGCGGCGGCCTTGGTGTGGCCTAGCAAGGTTTTGACCGAGGTGACGCCGGTGCGGCGCAGCTCCGAGCGGTCGCCGCCGCCGGTGGCCTCCAGAAAGCCCAGCAGCTCCTGGCGGTCGCCGACGGGCGTGCCGGTGCCGTGGCCTTCGATAAAGTCCAGGGTGTCTGCGCCAAACCCGCTGCGCGCGTAGCAACGCCGCATGGCCAGGGCCTGGCCGCCCGCCTTGGGCGCGGTGATGCCGCCGGCCCCGTCCGACGAAATGCCCCAGCCGGCGATCCGCGCCCACGGCTTCAAGCCGTGCCGCTCCACCTCGTCCCCGCGCATCAGCACCACCATGCCGCAGCCTTCGCCGGGCAGAAAGCCGGCGGAGTCTTTGTCGTACACCCGCATGGCCCCGGTCGTGAGCGCGCCCGTGCGGGCAAAGCCGACCATTTCCAGCGGGTCGAGGCTGATGTCCACCCCGCCGGCCACCACCATGTCGAGGCGGCCGGCCTCCAAGGCCTCGCATGCGGCGCTCACCGCCAGCAGCGACGAGGCGCAGGCCCCATCGACGATGTAGCCGCCGCCGCCCAAATCCAGGACGTTGCAAATCCGCCCGGCGATGACATTGGACAGCGCGCCCGCCAACGTGTCTTCGTTGGGCACCGGAAAGGCTCCCTTGAAGCTTTGTTCCACCTCGCAGATCAGCGCGGCCAGCTCCGCGCCGCCCAGCCCGGCGCGGGCGGCCCCGTCCGCGATGGCCTGGCGCACGAAAGGCCAGCGCAGCCGCAGCAGGTTGGCCCGCGACACTTCCCCGGTCAGCGAATTGCCGAGGACGACGCCGATCCGCTCGCGCCCGACCGCGTCGAGATCCACGCCGCCATCCTCGATGGCCTGGATCGCGGTCGTCAGCGCCAGCCAATGCACCGGGTCGGTCGCCTCGAACGCCGCCTTGGGAACCCGGTGGGCCTTCCAGTCAAACACGAAGCCGTCGATCAGCGAGGCTCGCCTGACGTAGGTCTTGTCACGGTCGTCCCGGTTTGCGGAGACATACTCGTCCAGCGACAAACGCTGCCGCGGAAACTCCCTGAAGCCTAAGCGGCGCGTCAAGACGGTCTCCCAAAATTCTTTGAGATCTCTGGCCCCCGCATAGACGGATGCCATGCCAACAACGTATATTTCTGCGCCCACGGGATGTGCTTGTTTGCTCGGGTATTGGTTTAGCGGGAGGGAACGGCGGGGCCGCGATGGTTGTTCTGCATGTCTCACTATAACACGACCGCCCGGACAGTTTTGACCCGGCGGGGACTTGCATCCGGCAAGACAGGCCCGGACTGCGCGCGGCGCAATAAAAAAAAGCGTCGGCAGTTGCGGTGCCGACGCTCCATGGACAGCGGTAAGCGGCGCGAGGCGGCCGCTATTGATTCGGGGACGCTCTGCGGGAGCGGTTCAACCGTGAACTCCGAACGCCGCCCCGGCGTGGGGGCGGTTTTCTCCGAAAGCGGATTCGCCTTCGGCATTTGCCAAATCCCGCCGGGCCGTTTTGGCCCGACGGGTCGGCGGCGTCGCTACAGAATCAGCCGTCTATTTAGCTCAGACCGCGGCGCGGCGGCGGCGCATGCCCAGCAAGCCTGCGACCATCAGCAGCGCGGTGGCGGGTTCGGGGACGCCGGAGGGAGTGGTGCCGTTCACGTCGGTCAACGGCGGCGTGTCGTGGGTGTCGCCGTTCGGATCAGTGTACTGGGCGTTGATGGTGAGGTTGGGGGGGGTGATGTTGTAGCCACCCAGCAGCCCGGCCGCGGCGATGGTGACGCTGCCGGTCGGAACATCCCCCGGCTTCAAGAAGGTGGAGACGCCGCTGCCGCCGAGGTCGGTGAAGGTGGCGGAAAGCAGCTGTTCGGTGAAGGTGCCCACCAGCGGGCCAGTATGCGGAGCATCCAGGCTATGCTGACCGAGGACCAGAGCTTCAAAGTTGTTCGAGGTCAACTCCGGGCCGACCTTATTGGCTGGATTCGTCGGATCGCCATTGTATGCCTGGAAGTGGGCAGTGTAGCTCCAATCGACGCCACCGGCCACGTCGGTTCCCGAGTTGACGGTAAAGCCGCTGATGATGAAATCGGTGGCGGAGAAGGGAAGTCCCGGCAGAGAGATCAAAGTGTGGCTGGCGTTTTGCAGATCAACCGTATAGGCCGAGCCAGACGCGAACGGGTCGGGCGAAGAGGAATGATAAGTCGTGGCGCTGGCGCTAGCCGATGCGACCGACAGGACGGCCGCGGCCAGCAGTGCGCGAGTCGGCGTGGACAGGGATTTCGTGAACATGGATATCTCCGGGTTTTAAAGTGATTTGAAGTTATTTTTGCCAGGCCTCTTTCCGTCCTGTCAAGCGGCCCGGCGCGCATTTCCGCGTTGCGCCAGGGGGCTGGGGCTGGCCACGGCCAGCCCCACTCGAAAACTTTACCCCCTGACGCTTGACTTAAGTCACTGGGCGCGACCCCAGGCGGCCGAGAATTTTGCTTGGATCTCGGCAGCCTGGCGCACCCAGGTTCCGGCGCATACCTGCTCCTAGGTACGCTATCCTACCTGAAAAATCTGTATTTGTATCCCTTCAGCGCTATTTAATAAGTAATAATTTTAGAATTTTCACGCGACAGAGCAGACTAAGGCGTCCAGCGGTAGCCGACGCCGTAAACAGAATGGATCACCTCGTCCTGGCCTTCGGGCAGCAGCGGCTTCAGCTTTTTGCGCAGGTTTTTGATGTGGCTGTCGATGGTGCGGTCGGCGACCAGGCGGCGGTCGGCGTAGGCGCAGTCCATCAGGGCGTCGCGCGAGAAAACCCGGCAGGGCGAGCCGGCCAGGGTTTTGAGCAGGCGGAATTCCACCGGCGTCAAGTCCACGGGCTGCCCGTGGACCGCCGCGCGGTATTGCTGCTCGTCGAGCGCGATGCCCGCCGCCGGCGCGGAAGCCCGACCGCCCTGCTGGCGGCGCAGCACGGCCTTGACGCGGGCGACGACTTCGCGGGGGTTGAAAGGCTTGCAGACATAGTCGTCGGCGCCAAATTCCAGCCCCAGCAGCCGGTCGATGTCTTCGGCCCGCGCGGTGACCATGATGATGGGCACGTCGCTGAAGGCGCGTATTTCCCGGCAAATGTCCAGGCCGTCCTTGCCGGGCAGCATCAGGTCCAGCAGCACCAGTTCGGGCGCGTGCCGCCTGACCCAGTCCACGACGCCCGCCCCGTCCGCCAGCGCATGGGCCGGGTAGGCGGCCTGGCGCAGATAGTCCAGCAGGAGCTGGGCGATTTTAGGTTCGTCTTCCACCACCAGAATCATGGCACTTGCCTCACGAAGTCAAAGGCAGTCTGAGCCGCAGCCACAGCCCTCCCAGCGGGGATGGCTGCGCGCTGAGGCCGCCGCCGTGGGCCTCGGCGATGGTTTGGCAAATGGCCAGGCCCAGCCCGGCCCCGCCGCTGCCCCGGCTGCGCGACCGTTCGACCCGGTACAGGCGGTCGAACAGCCGGGGCAGGGACTCGGCCGGCACGCCGGGGGCCGAGTCTTGGAAGTCCAGCACGGCCTCGCCGCCGGACAGGCGCATCCCGACCGACACCTGGCCGCCCGGGTGGGTGTAGCGCAGGCTGTTTTCGAGGAGGTTGCAAAACAACTGCCGCAGCCTTTGGGCGTCCGCCTGGGCGACGGCCTGCCCGTCCGGCAGGCTTGCCTCCAGCCTAAGCCGCTGCCCTTCAAAGCGCGCGGCGTAGAGATCTAAAGCCTCCCGCACGATGCCGGCCAGATCCACCGGCTGTTTGCGGCAGGCCAGCGCGCCGACATCCGCCAAGGCTAGCTGGTAAAGGTCTTCGACCAATTGGCCCAGGCGGCGGACTTCGGCGGACAGCGATTGCAAAGCCGCCCCGTCCAGCGGCCTGACGCCGTCCTCGATGGCTTGGATCTCGCCGCGCAGGATCGTCAATGGTGTGCGCAGTTCGTGGGAAATGTCGGCGATCCACTGCTGGCGGGCGTCGCGGCTTCTTTCCAGGGACTCCGCCAGCACGTTGAAGTCCGAGGCCAAGGCGCCCAGCGCGTCGCCGGGGCCGGGCCTGCGGGTGGCTTGCGGGATGCGGGTGTTGTAGTGGCCCGAGGCCAGGTGCCTGAGGCTCTTGCCCAGGTGCCTGGCCCGCGTGGCGGCGCGCCGCCGGGCCAGGCCGCAAAACAGGGCGGCGGCGAGCGCCAGGGCGGCCGCGGCATAGACAGCCCAAGGCTGCGCCGGGGGAAAATTCATGGGAGTCCTCGCGGGTCATGCGCCTGGCCCCGTGCTGTGCGGCGGACGCCGCCGCGCGCAAAGGCCATGGCAGGATTGTAGCGCGAATGGACGGGCGATGGCGGCTTGCCGACGCGCAAAGGGCGCGGCTCCCGCCGCGCCCCCGCGCTGTCCGGCAAGATCCGGCTGTCTTAAGGCTGCGTCGCCGGGTCAAGCTTGGTCGCCGTGAACTTGGCCGTGGTGCCGCCGTCTTGGGTGAACGCGCCGCTGGCGGTCGCCGCGTTGGCGGAAGGAAACACCAGCCCCAGGCCGCCGGCCGCCGATCCCGAGCGCTTGTCCAGCAGCGAGGCACCCACGTAGCTGACGACCCCGGTCCTGGGATTCGTGACGATGCTGCCCGAGTACAGGTCGTAATCCACCAGCTGGTTGTTTTCAAAGGCAAGATACGGCACCATCACCGTCTTCACGCTGCCGATGGCGAACGTCGCGTAGGCCAGGTAGGCGGTCTTGCCGTCGATTTGCCACAGCCCGTCTTCGCCGCTGCCGGCGTAGGCCATGGCCAGCGTGGCTTTGAAATCGCTGGTGTGGGCGCCGGAGGCGTCGGTCAAAGTCAAGCTGCCCAGCAACACGCTGTCGGCCAGGGTGGCGGTCAACACGGCGTTGCCGCTGGGGCTTTGCATCGACAACTGGCCGTTGGCGTAAGCGCCTTGCAGCGCATAACGCAGCTTTTGGCTGCTGTTTTGGGTATTGAAGTCCAGGCCGACCACGCCTTTTTGGGTCTCCAGCAAGATCAGCGTGTCATTGGTGTTGGTGATCCATACGCCGTTGACCGCGTCGGCATGCGCCGCGGCGGCCAGCGTGGCGAGCAGCAGCAGGGTTTTGAGCAGAAACTTAAACATGGCAATCTCCTTAAAATCGTCGGATAGTAGTTGGGCGCAGATCGCGGGCCTGGCGGCGCGGGGGCCGGGGCTGCCGCGGTGGGCGGGGTTTCGTCCCTCCCATGGCGCAAAAGATTAACGGCCAAATGTGCAGCGGGCGGGGAGAAAACATGGAGAAATCGAGGAGTTTCACCGGCCCGGCAGGCATGGCCGGAACGGCTTGCGCTTGGACAAGGCTGCGCGGACGCTGGCCCACAACCTGATGACGGACAGCCCGCAAGGCGCGGGGCCCAGGCCCCTGGGCGGCCTGTGCGCGGACTGCCCGCGCGCAGGCGCCCCGCCCTGCCCCGGCCGGCAGCCGGAGGAGCGGCGGCCGCCGGAGGCCCTGCCCGTCCGCTCGCTGCTCGACGGCCGGTTTCTGCTCGGCCGCGTGCTGGGCGCGCCGGGCGGGTTCGGCATCACCTACCTGGCCTGCGACACGGTTTTGCAAGCCGCGGTGGCCATCAAGGAATACCTGCCGGCCGGGCTTGCCGCCCGCGAGGCCGGCGGCGTGGGCATCGCGCCCAAGTCGCAGGATCTGCGCGAAGACTTCGCGCGCGGCAAGGAGCGCTTTCTCGGCGAGGCCCGCGCGCTGGCCCGCTTCAGCCATCCCAACGTCGTGCGCATCCGGGATTTTTTCGAGCAGCACGGCACGGCCTACCTGGTCATGGACTATCACGAGGGGGTCACGCTCGACGAGCTGGCGCGCCAGCGCGGCGGGAAAATCCCCGAGGCGCAGGCCCTCGCGCTGATCCTGCCGGTCTTGGACGGGCTGCGGGCGGTGCATGCGCAAGGCTTTTTACACCGCGACATCAAGCCGTCGAACATTTACCTGGCCCAGTCCGGGCAAGCCCTGTTGCTGGATTTCGGGGCCGCCCGCCCCGCCTGGCAGGCAACCGACGCCACCAGCCTGTCCCGCGTGTACACGCCAAATTTCGCGCCGCTCGAACAATATTCGCCGAACGGCGGCCTCGGCCCTTGGACGGATATTTATGCCTGCGGCGCGACGCTTTACTGCCTGGTCACCGGGGCCAAGCCGACTCCCGCGCTCAACCGGCATTTGGGGGAGCCGCTGACGCCGCCGGAACGCCTGGAGCCCGGCGTCACGCCGCGTTTCAGCCGGGCCGTCATGCGGGCCTTGGCCATGGCCCCGGAGGCGCGCCCGCAGCGAGTCGAGGAATGGCAGGCCCTGCTGGCGGGGGACGGGCTCCGCGCCGCGGCCCCGGCGGCCGGCCTGCCGGATGCGCGCCGCTATGAAGTCCATTGTCCGCGTTGCGGCCTGCTCAACGAAAACGTAGCCGCCCTGGATCTGCACCGCGGCCAATGCCGCCATTGCGGCGGCCGCCTGGCCTTGGAAGCCGGCCTGCCGAAGGCCGCGCTAGCCGCCGCCGGGATCTTGGCGCTGGCCGCCGCCGTGGCGGCTTATGGGCTGCTGGGCGGCGGTGGCGGCCAGTACACAGCCCCGGCTGTCCAGGCGCGAACCGCCCCGGGTTCTCCCGGCGGCGCGGCCCTGCCCGCGCCGGAACTGCCCGCCGCCGCCACGCTGCCGATTCCGCCGCGCGCCATCCTGGCCTGCAAGGACAAGGCCGGCGGCGGCCCGTGCGAAGTCATGGGGCTCTTCCGCCCGCTGCCGGGCATTTGCCGGGCCACCCGCCAAGGCTACTTGGCCTGTGCCCCGGACGCGCTGATCCCGCGGGGCGGCGGGCGCGCCAAGCAATAATAGCCCGTCCGCCCTCCTGTCAAGACAATGCCTTGCTTGCCCACCGATGCCATTATTCCAAACGATCAAACAACAAAGCCTGATGGGACAAACCCAATTCCTTGACCAAGCCGAACATATAAACCAGCCCAATGGCAAGATCGCCCAAGCCCAGCGGGGCGGCGATCAAGCCCACGTCGCCGAACAAAGCGGCGGGAACCAGCACCAGCGCGGCGGCATAGCGCAACA
>Ga0265316_10000523_pt1 | contig 43376 bp, 38 predicted proteins | sample 4522metaG_FD_202092 | JGI IMG/M metagenome (GOLD analysis project Ga0265316, IMG submission 202092) | Rhizosphere microbial communities from Carex aquatilis grown in University of Washington, Seatle, WA, United States - 4-5-22 metaG | ecosystem: Host-associated > Plants > Roots > Rhizosphere >... | reverse complement strand
CAGTGGCAGTATTCCAACACCAACTACGTGATCGCGGGCCGTATCGTGGAGCAGATTACCGGCCAGCCTCTGATGGAGTTGCTGACCCGGCGCATCTTTCGCCCGCTGGGAATGAAGTCCGTGTGGAACTCCGACGAGACGAAGCTGACCCAGGCCGACGCCACGGCGTACTATCGCCACGCACTCGGCCCCTTGCGCGTGGCTCCCAAAGAGGGTCGCGGATGGATGTTCGCCGCCGGCGAACTGGCCATGACGGCGCACGACCTGGCCCTGTGGGACGAGAGCCTCATCGCCCAATCTGTCCTCAAGCCCGAGAGCTACAAGCAGATCTTCACTGAGGTCAAGCTGAAGGACGGCAAGGGCACTCACTATGGCCTGGGCGTCGATGTACGCGAGCGCGATGGGCATCGGTCGATCGAACACTCGGGCGAGGTCTCCGGCTTCGTCGCCGACAATGTGGTGCTGGTGGACGACGGCATGGCAGTGGTTGTGCTGACCAACCAGGACGCCGTGGGCGCTGCCTCGACCATTGCAAGGCTGGCCGCTCCGGTAATCCTAGGCACTGTCGGAACCGATGCCGAGAAGCAGGCGCTGGCGATCCTCCACGATTTGCAGCAGGGCCGGATCGACCGCAGTCTTTTAGCCCCCAATCTGAGCGACTACTTCACCGCTGAGGCGCTGGCCGATTTTCAGGCGAGCCTTGTACCGCTGGGCGAGCCGCTCAGCTTCCGCCAGACCGGCGAGAGTTTGCGCGGTGGAATGACCTTCCACGGCTTCGATATCGTCTACCCCGGCAAGCGGCTGCGGCTGACCACATACACCTATCCCGACGGCAAACTGGAGCAGTACCTGATTGCACCGGTGGAGTAGAACCACTCCAATGCTGTCATCCTGAGCGAAGGCCGCTACGGCGACCGGAGTCGAAGGACCTGCATTTGTCTTTCACTTCATGCCGGGTGCCCCATTCAAGCCGCGTAGTCTGCGGCTTGAGTGGGACAGCAATAATCCCTATTAGAACTCTCCTGTCCCTGTCCCCTGTTCCCTGCCCTCACGATACACTTGAAGCAGACCTATGTTTGAAAACCTTACAGACAAACTGCAACGCGCCTTCAAGACCCTCCGCGGCCAGGGCACGCTCACCGAAGAAAACATCAGCGAGGCCCTGCGCGAGATTCGCGTGGCCCTGCTCGAAGCCGACGTCAACCTCAACGTTGTTCGCGACCTGATTGAGCAGATCAGAGTCAAAGCCGTCGGGACAGAAGTGTTAACTGCGCTCTCGCCCTCCGAGCAGGTCATCAAGATCGTCCGCGACGAGTTGATTGCGCTTCTCGGCAAAGACACGGCCCGCTTCAAATTTGCTTCGCAGCCGCCCACGGTGATTCTGATGGCCGGATTGCAGGGCTCGGGCAAAACCACCACCGCGGGCAAGCTGGCCGCGTGGCTCAAGAAGGGCGGGCACCGGCCCATGCTGGTCTCGGTAGACGTCTACCGCCCCGCCGCCCGCGAACAGCTCAAAATCGTCGCCAAATCCGTCGAAACCCGCCTCTACGAGGGCGACCAGAAGGGAGAAGCGGCTGGTTCAGCTCTGGTAGAGCGGCTGGCCAAGGAAGCGCGTCGCGAGGCCGTCATCATGGGCTGCGACACGTTGATCGTGGATACCGCAGGCCGCCTGCACATCGACGAAGAGCTGATGACGGAGATGGAGCGGTTGAAGAAGCTGCTCAACCCGGCAGAGATTCTCTATATTGCCGACGCCATGACCGGGCAGGACGCGGTCAACTCGGCCAAGGAATTTCATCAGCGCCTCGGCCTGACTGGCGTGGTGCTGACCAAGATGGACGGCGACGCACGCGGCGGCGCGGCGCTCTCGATCCGCCACGTGACCGGACAACCCATCAAGTTCATCGGCACAGGCGAAAAGCCGGACGCCTTCGAGCCTTTTCATCCGGACCGCATCGTGGGCCGCATCCTGGGCATGGGCGACATGATGTCGCTCATCGAGAAGGCCGAATCGACCATGGACCGCAAGAAGGGCGAGGAGTTCGCCAAGAAGGCACTCCTCGGTGACGGCTTCTCGCTCGATGACTTCCGCGAGCAGTTGCGGCAGATCAAGAAGATGGGGTCGATGGAGAGCATTCTGAAGATGATGCCGTCGGTTGGCCCGTTTGCCGGATTGCAGCAGGCCTCGAAGAACATCGACGAAAAGCAGTTCGTGCGGCTCGAGGCCATCATCAACTCAATGACGCCCAAAGAGCGGCGCAATCACGAGATTATCTCCGGCACGCGGCGCAAACGGATCGCGGCAGGCAGCGGAACGACGGTGCAGGACGTGAACCAGTTGCTGCGCCAGTACGCGCAGATGGCCAAGATGTTCAAGCAGATGGGCAAAGGCGGCCTGGCCGGCAAAATGATGCGCGGCGGCCTGGGCGCGATGGGTATGAGCGGCAAGCAACGCTTTGGGCGGTAGGGCTTCGCAACACTACAGACTCATTTTGGCGTAATTGTGACCACACTCCAGGACCAACTCGACGAGATGACCGCCAACACACGGCAGTTGGTGCAGGCGGAGCGGATGGCCGTGGGCGAGCGTGCGGTTGAGGAGCTGTTTTTATCGAGAATCGAAGATCGCATTCTGTCGGTGGGCGCATTGGCGCCTGAGTTTGCGTTGAATGACGCCACGGGACGGCTGGTGCGGAGTGCAGACTTGCTCGCGCTCGGTCCACTAATTGTGAAGTTCTTTCGCGGGCGCTGGTGCTCCTACTGCTCGACCGAGTTGGAGGTATGGCGCGACCTCTATGAGCAGCTCCGCGAGCGTGGGGTGTTGATGGTTACCGTCAGCCCGCAGACCGAGCGGCAAAACGACTTCATGGTCACACAGCACGGGCTTCCCTTCCCGGTGCTCAGCGACCCCGGCTGCGCGCTGGCTGAGCAATTCGGCCTGGCCTACGCCGTGCCCGAATACCACCGCGCCTACTACCTCTCCATTCTGGTCAACATCCCCTTTATCAACGGCGATACAAGCTGGCGGCTGCCGCTGCCGGCAACCTATGCGATCGGACGCGACGGGCGCGTGGTCTTCGCCGAGGCCCATGCAGACTTTCGTGTCCGCCCTGAGCCGGAAGAGGTGCTGGCGGCGGCGTATGCAAGCTGAACAAATTGAAAAGTAAATAAGAATGCGAAGGGCGGCTCTCACGCCCTGCGTTTCGCCACTTCCTCATACACCGCGGCGTACTCCCGCGCAGGCTGCTCCCAGCTGTAGTTTTGCGCCATGCCGTTCAGCATCAGCCGGCGCCAGCCTGCCTTGTCCTGATAGGCCAGTAGAGCGCGGTCGATGGCCCCGAGCAGAGCCTCGGGGCTGAGCCCCTCAAACTTGAAGCCGGTTCCGGTTCCCTGCTCCGGATTCCACTCCTCGATGGTGTCGTCGAGGCCTCCTGTAGCGCGCACTACGGGAACCGTGCCGTACTTGAGCGAGTAGATCTGGTTCAGGCCGCAGGGCTCGTAGCGCGAGGGCATGAGGAAGATGTCAGCGCCGGCCTCAATCTTGTGGGCCAGCGCGTTGTCGTAGCGGATCTGCACGGCTACCTGGGCCGGATTACGGAAGGCCCACTGGCGAAAGAAGCGTTCGAAACGCGGATCGCCCTTGCCCAACGCCGCCACGACCACATCGCGCTCCGACAACCTCTCGGCAATCTCGGCCACCAGGTCAAAGCCCTTCTGGACGGCAAAGCGCGAGATAATGCCGATAATTGGCATCGTTCCCGCCACTTTTTCCAGCCCAACTGCGCGCAGCAGGTCGGCGCGGCAGGCCTGCTTGCCCGTTAAATCATCCGGTGTATAGCGCGCGGCCAGATGCGTGTCCGTGGCCGGGTCCCAGTGCGCGTAGTCCACGCCGTTCAGGATGCCGTGCAGGTCGGCGGCCCTGCCCCGCAGCACGCCGTCGAGCCTCTCTCCGAACTCCGCGGTCTGAATCTCCTGAGCATATTTGCGGCTCACTGTGGTGAGAACATCGGAGTAGACCAGCCCGCCCTTGAGGAAGTTGAAGTTGTCGTACTGCTCCACCTTGTCCATGGTGAAGATCTCCCAGGGAAAGAGCAGGTGCTCGGTGGTGAGCGGCGAAAACCAGCCCTGGTAAGCGGCGTTGTGAATGGTCAGTACCACGCCTGAGTGGCTGAGTACCGGGTCGAGAGAATAGACCGTGCGCAGGTAGACCGGAATCAGCGCCGCCTCCCAGTCATGCACGTGAAAGACCTGCGGAACGCCGAGCTGCTTGGTTGCCTCGATCACCGCCCGGCAAAAGAGCCCGAAGCGCTCCCAGTTGTCGGGAAAGTCGCCCTCCTTGGTTGCGTATAGTTCTTTCCTGTCAAAGAGTTCCGGGCAATCAATAAAGTAGTACTGCACCCCGTTGCGTAGGCCCCCATCCACGATACCCGCAAAGCGGTTGTAGGTCTCGAAGGGAATGGTAAGGGAGCGGATCGCATACTTCCGCTCGCCCTCGATGTGCTTGCGCACTCCCGCGTAGAACGGCAGGTAGACAGTGACCTCATGGCCCAGCCTGGCCAGTTCAGGCGGCAGTGCGCCCACCACGTCGGCCAACCCTCCGGTCTTGGCGAAGGGTACACACTCCGAGGCGGCAAAGACGATGTGCATGAAAAACTCCCCGACTGGCTCACCAGAGGCCTGAAATCCTCAAGTCGCTCCGCAAAGGGCAAGTCTACTACGGCACGGCGATAGAATGACCGGCACTGGGCGATCCGTGTATTTTTGAGTTGTATCAATGGAGGCAAGGGCAGAGATGGCGCGAGTGGCGATCGTGGGGGTCGGGGCGATTGGCGGTGTGCTGGCCGGGCTGCTGGAGGCCGCCGGCGGGCATGAGATTACGCTTTGCACCCGGAGGCCAATGGATGGCCTGACCGTGAAGACCCCAGATGGTGCCGTTCAGGTGAAGGCGAAGAATCTCACCGATCCGGCGTGCGCCGAAGCCGTGGATTGGGTCTTTGTTGCGACCAAGACCTACGACGCGCAAGGTGCGGCATCATGGTTCCCGGCCCTTTGTAAAAAGAACGCCCCGGTGGCAGTCTTTCAAAACGGCGTAGAGCATCGAGAACGGTTTGCGCCTTATCTAAACCCAGAGCTGATTCTGCCCGTGGTCATCGATTGCCCTGTGGAGCGGCAGCCGGACGGAAGCGTCTTGCAGCGTGGCCAGGCGCGGATACAGGTGGAGGCCGGTCGGCTCGGCGCGGAGTTTGCGCAGTTGCTCGCCGGGAGCAATGCGAAAATTGAACTGACAGACGACTTCATCACGGCGGCCTGGCGCAAGCTGTGCTTCAACTCGGCGGGAGCGCTCTCCGCGCTGACAATGAAGCCGGCAGGTGTGCTGCGGGATGATGCGCTGGGCAACGTTGCCATGGGGATCGTTGCGGAGTGCATTGCTGTGGGACGTGCCGTGGGGGCGCATCTCGAAGACGGATTGGGCCAGAAGGTGCTGGATGGGTACAGGGCGCAACCCGCGGATTCGATCAATTCGATGCTCGCGGACCGTATGGCGGGGCGGCCAATGGAGATCGACGCGCGGAATGGGGTCATCGTGCGCAAAGGAGAGCTGCACGGCATCGACACACCATTAAACCGGATGGCGGTGGCGCTGCTTCAGACTGACGAAGGATACCCATGCCCTTGAAACCCAAGCTCGGACAGAACTTCCTCAACGATGCGCAGGCCGCCGAGCGGATTGCCGCTTCTCTGGGCGATCTCACCGGGCGCACCGTGGTCGAGATCGGTCCAGGCGCCGGGGCCATCACAGGAGCACTGGCCGCGCGCGCCGGCCATGTGCTGGCCGTCGAGCTTGACCATGGGCTTGCCCTTCACCTGCGTACGCAATTCCCTGTCGAGCGAATCACTGTCGTCGAGCAGGATGTGCTGCACTTCGATTTTGCGGCGGCCTCAGCGGCAGCCGGGGAACGGCTTGTGGTGGCGGGCAATCTGCCCTACGGTATCACTTCGCAGATTCTGCTCAAGCTGGCCGCAAATCACACCTCGCTCGACCGCGCCGTGCTGATGGTGCAGCGAGAGGTGGCCGACCGAATCGTCTCCAGGCCGGGCTCGCGTGACTATGGGCTGCTCTCGGTCACCGTGCAGATGTACGGCCCGGCCGAAAAGCTGTTCACGCTCCCGCCCGCATCCTTCTCGCCGCCGCCGGATGTGTACTCCACCGTCTTCCGCTGGCGATTTAAGCCGCGCTTTGCCGAGCTTGGTGTCGAGGAAGTCGGCTTTCTCCGCTTCGTGCGCACGGTCTTTGCGCAAAAGCGAAAAACCCTCGCCAACAACCTGCGCGCTGCCTGCATTCCGCCCTCCAGCATCTCCGCCGCAATGGCCAGCGCCGAAATCGATTCCATGGCTCGGGCCGAGGCTCTGCCCATCGAGGTGCTGTCGGCGCTGTGGCGCTACATTCAAAGCCTGCCGTCTGCTGGTTAGAGCGTGCGCTTGAAGAGCGGTGTGGCGATGAGCAGCGTGGTAATTCCGAAGACGAAGAGGAAGAGCAAGTCGAACTGAATCGCCGCAAAGCCGCCGTCTTTGAGGATGATAGCTTTGAAGCCGTGGATGACATAAGTGAAGGGATCGACGACGGCGATGGCGCGGAGCCAAGCCGGAAAAGAGGCGACCGGGTACATGGCGCCGGAGGGGTAAAAAAGCAGCGTATTGAGAACGCCGAACATGGCTCGGGGCACGAGCGGATCATCGACGCGCACCATGAGCAGGAACATCATGCCGTTGAAGGCGATGGAAGAGGCCAGAATCAGGCACAGGAGTTCAACCAGCACCTGGGGGTGAAAGATGATGCCCAGCCCGGCCATCAGCGAGCCGATAACGGTGAGCGAGATGCCGGCAAGCGTGGCCTTGATAGCACCGGCAAGGTTCATGCCGAAGACCAACTCCAGCTTGGTGATAGGAGTGACAAGATAGCCCTCGTGAACGCCGCGGGCCTTGTCATCGATGTATAACATTCCGCCGCCGATCATGACGGAGATATACATGGACATGGCGATGACGGCGGGAAGCAGAAACTTCATGTAATTCACATAGGGATAAAGCTCAACTATTTCCAGGGCAATCTGGCTGGCAAGCCGCGGCTGGATGACGGGGGCGGTGAGCGCGGTAACCACCAACTGCATCTCGGCTTCGATGCTGCCAGAGCTGAATGGGTCAGTGTTGTCGACAACCAAGCCGATGCGCGGAGCTTCCTGCGCATAAACACGGCGCGAGTATTGGGCGGGAATGACGACGGCGGCGTCGATCTTGCCGGTGCGCACGTCTTCGCGGGCCTGCACTTCGGAGGTGTACTCGATGGTGGTGAAGGTTTTGATGTTGACGGCGATGGAACCAAAGGCCTCGCGGAGTTTGACGGCTTCAGGGCCATGATCGTAGTCGACAACGGCAACGCGCTCTCCGACGATTTTTCCGCCGAAGGCATTGCCCATGATGACCAACATCAGAAGCGGCATCATCAGCGACATGACCATCAGCGTCGGTGAACGGAAGAACCGGCGCATCTCGCGCTCGATAATGGCGAACATTCTGTTCATGGGCGTGCTCCAGGCCTTGGCGGCATGGTGAAAACCGGGGGCTTGACCTGCTCATCGCGGAGCTGGCGGCCTGTGTAATGGACAAAAACATCGTCGAGCGTGGTGTTCTGGACGCTGAGCGAGGTTAGAGTCTCGCCCAGCGAGGCCGCCATCTCCACCAGTTGCATGGTGGTTCGGGAGCCCGACGAGGTGAGCACGCGATAGAAGCCGGCGCTTTCGGCCTGCACGCTGGTCACGCCATCAAGCTTTTCCAGGCGGGCCTGCCACTCTTCAGTTTCGCGGTCGAAGTGCACTTCGACGACGTTCGCGCCGGGAACGCTGTGCTTCAGTTCGATGGGTGTGCCGAGGGCCACGAGCTTGCCGTAATCGACGATGGCAATGCGGTCGCAGAGCTTATCGGCCTCTTCCATGTAGTGGGTGGTGAGCAGAATGGTGAGGTTTCGCGTGGCGCGTAGGTTGTCGAGCATCTCCCAGACAGCGATGCGCGAGACCGGATCGAGGCCGGTCGTGGGTTCGTCGAGAAAGAAGATATGCGGATTGTGGACTAGGCCGCGGGCAATCTCGACGCGGCGGCGCATTCCGCCGGAGAGCGTCTTGACCTGCGCGCCGCGCCACTTGACAAGATCGACGGCCTCGAGCACTTCGGCGATATTCTTCTCCCGCTGCGCTTTGGGGACACTGTAGAGCTTGGCGTAGATGCTCAGGTTCTCTTCGACGGTGAGATCCGCGTCGCTGGTGAGGGCCTGGGGAATGACGCCGATCCTGCGGCGGACCGCGTCGGGTTCTTTGGCCACGTCGTGGCCGGCGACGATTGCCCTGCCGCTGGTAGCGGGAATCAGCGTGGTCATCATGCGGATGAGCGTGCTCTTGCCGGCGCCGTTCGGCCCCAGCAGGCCGAAGATCTCGCCCTCGGCCACCGAGAAGCTAACGTCCTTGACCGCCTCGAAGCTGCCGAAACGCTTGACGATGTGTTCCACGGCGATCGCCTGGGGCCGGGGGCCCTCTTGCGTTTCCGTTGTGATTGCGGGCAGGGCGCTCACTGCTTCACCAGCCTGCCTTTTGGGATGTAAACCTCGGCGGTCATGCCGGGAACGAAGCGCTCGGCGGGATTGTCGATGAGCAGCTTCAACTGCACGGTCTTGATGTCTCGCTTGCGGGCGCTCACGTCGCGCTGGGTGGCGAAATCCGCCACAGCCGACTTGGCGATTACCTTGCCATAAATGGTTGCGCCGCTGGGCATGACGACGCGCAGCGAGTCGTCCAGTTGCACCACTTCGGCCTGCGTCTCCGGCAGCGGCGCGTAAATCCAGGTCTGGGTCAGGTCCATGATGGTAACGATAGGCGCGCCAGCAGCCACCACCTCACCCTGCCTTGCGGCGCGCACATGTACCTTGCCGCTGACCGGCGCAAAGACCTGCGCATAGCCCACTTCAACCCGGGCCTGATCGGCCAGCGCCCGGGCATTCTCTACCTGTTGGCGTGTCGAATCGACGGTACGCGCCGTGACGCTGGTAAGCAACTCATGGGCGCGCGCCTGGCGTAGGGAGGCCTCGGCTGCGGCGACGTTGTGGCGAGCGGTTTCAACGGCGGCCTGGGCTGCCTGGAGGCTGGTGACCGCGTCGTCTTTGGCCTGGGAGCTCATAATTCCCTGCTGGGCCAGCGCGACGGTGCGGCTGGTGTCGGCCTGCTGGCGTTCGTAATTGGCCTGAGCCTGGGCCAGCGAGGCACGCGCCGCCTGCGCCATTGCCTCCGCGTTGGCGGTAGCGCTGCCGGTCTCACCGCGAGTCTGCCGCTCGGTCTCCTCCGTCTCGCTCAGCTTCGACTTCTGGCTGGATACGGTGGCCTCGGCGGCCTTACGCGCTGCCTCAAGGTCGTTGCTCTCAATGACTGCAATGAGCTGGCCGGCCTTCACATCCTGGCCTTCGTCAACGGTGAGCGTCTGGATGCGCCCCGGGATCTTCGCGCTCACCACTACCTCGTTGGCATCCACCGTGCCGATTAGTTGCAAGTCGCCGGTGGGACGCACGGTGACGAAGTACCAGATCAGCGACCCGATGGTGAGCAATGCCAGAATCAGTAAGACTCTATTTCGTGCGTTCATTGCGCCTCGCTTTTAATTTCTTCAATTCGATGCTCTTCGGCATGGGCGTGGCAGCCAACACTCGCGCCGCCACCCGCGCACCGTGCTCCCGGTCGGTAAAAATAGCCTGCCCCAAGTACTCCACAGTTGCCCTTCGACGATGCTCCAACTCTCGCCGTTCCAGCGGATCGAAGCCAAAGGCCAGTTGTGTGAGCGGAGCGGTGAGAAAGTAAAAGACATTGGCGCCGAGCGCGGTATAGCGGATTTGCTCCGGATCGACCGCAATCAGTTCGCCCTCGGCGATGCCCGCCTCCAGAAGTTCATGTGTCCTCACCCACAACGGCCGAAAATACTTCTCCACCATAGAGACCATGCGGTTCTCTTCGCCCCGGTGCAGCCGAACCATCTCCTGTTGTGTGAGCGAGCGTATCGACGGGTATGAATAGGAGCGATCGAAGCTGTTCAAGATTAATTGCACTAATCGCTCGCCTGCCGAGGTATTCATCTCCATTACAGCAATGCTGTAGGCCCGTACATCCTCGAAGACCGATTCCAGCGCCGCCGCATAGAGAGCCTCCTTGTCGCGGAAATAATAGTAGAGCAACGCCTTGTTGACGCCGGCCACCTCAGCAATCTGTTCCGTGCGGGCGCCGGCCAGCCCGTTGTCGCTGAATTCGTGAATGGCGGCCGCCAGTATGCGCGCGCGGGTCTGGTCGGCGCGTTCGGCCTGAGTCCGGGTTGGGATGCTGTCTGTCATATTGACTAACTAGTTAGTTAGTTTAACAGAATGCCTCGATATTTGCAACCCGCGCCGCTAAAACCCTCAATCTGAGACCCTCTATAATTCCCTTCTGTTGACGCCCTCACTCCAGCCCGTCTCGCAGCATCATGCACAACAAACCTCGTCTGCTGCAACGGCTACGCTTGCGCTGATCGGGTTCAGCGCCATCATCGGTCAGATCGTTCTTATGCGTGAGCTGATTGTCGTCTTTAACGGCTACGAGATGTCGCTGGGAATCATGCTGGCTATATGGCTCTTTTGGACGGCCGCAGGCAGCCGTCTGATCAGCAGTCTGGCTATGGGTAAATGCAATACTCGCTGTGCAGTCGCCACTCTCCAGTGCTTGCTGGCGCTCACTCTACCACCAACCATTTGGGCTGTTCGCGCATCCAAAGATTGCTTTCAGGCGGTTCCGGGTGAACTGGTCGGTCCGCTCCCCATGCTGCTCGCCTCTCTGGTTTGCCTTGGCCTGTTTTGCGTTCTCTCCGGTGCTCTATTCGTGTTGGCTGCTCGCCTATACGAAGAGGAGTTTGCGCTCTCTTCCCGGTTGGCGGCCGGCAGGGCATATTTGTTCGAGGCCATCGGCTCCGGCATCGGCGGGGTCGTGGCCAGCATTCTTCTGCTGCGATATCTTGAGTCGTTTCAGGTCGCATCCATCGTATTCATCCTCAACCTATCGATGGCTGCGGTGCTCCTGTTCCGGATGAACCGGAAGCAGATTTGCGCGTTGATTGTCGGAGCTTTGCTTCTGACAATTCCACTTCTGATTTTCGTTGCGCCACATCTGGAAGAGGCCGCGCAGGCTCGCCTGTGGCGGGGCTTCCACCTGATTGCGTCGCGCGATTCTATTTATGGGAATCTTGCCGTAACCCAAACCGGCGTGATTCGCAGCATCTACGACAATGGCTTACTCCTGGCCAACGCTCCGGACGAGAACGCCGCAGAAGAGGCGGTTCATTATGCACTGCTTGAGCACCCTGCGCCCGGCAGAGTGCTCTTAATCGGCGGCGGCGTAAACGGCGGCATCGCGCAGGCGCTGAAACATCCCACTGTCACGCGCGTCGATTCTGTTGAACTGGACCCGGCGCTGATCGGCATGGCCCGGCAATTCTTTCCCGTGCAGTACGCGCAATCCATCGCGGACTCTCGTGTGCATATGCACTACACGGACGGCCGCTACTATCTGAAGACGACCGGCGACAAATTCGACGCCATCATCCTGAATGTGCCCGGCCCGCAGACCGCGCAACTGAACCGTTTCTATACTGTTGAATTCTTTCGTGCAGCTCGCGAGCACCTTGCTTCAGGCGGTGTACTGGCCCTGGAGCTGCCCTCGTCGGAAGAGACCATCAACCCCGATCTTGCCGATTTCCTGCGCTGCATCGAGCGAACTTTGCAGGAAGCCTTCCCGTACATCGTTGTCATCCCCGGAGAGACGATCCACTTCTTTGCCGCCACACAACCGGGCATTCTCACAAACAGGCCTGAAGTTCTTATTGCGCGGCTGCAGGAGCGGAATTTGCATACGCAGTATGTCCGCGAGTACTTCATCCCCTTCCGCATGACGCCCGATCGCATGGCGCAGGTACTGAAGCAACTGCGGCCTCTTGCCTCTACCCCTGTCAATCGCGATTTCGCGCCGGTCGCGTACTACTTCGACATCGTGTTGTGGAGCGCGCAATTCAAGGGCGGCTTTACTCGCTGGTTCCAAACAGCGGCGCAGGTAAACTTTCTGCAACTCCTCGCCGGAACGCTTCTTGTTCTGTTGCCATTGGCTCTTCTATTTGGGTTTGCAGGTACTCCCGGAAAGAGAGCGCGTTTAGTGACGGCCTATTGCGTTTTCGCGACCGGCTTTACTCTGATCACGCTGCAGGTAATTCTGCTCCTGGCCTTTCAATCCATATATGGCTACGTCTACCACCAGCTTGCTATCCTCATCGGCCTGGGCATGGCTGGGATCGGCCTGGGTAGCTGGCTGGGAATCCGCCGCATTCGTTTGAGCGACCGTCCTCCCTACCGCAACCTTGCTTCGACCCAGTTCCTGCTTGCTCTCTCTGCTCCCGCGCTGATCTTTGCAATCAGCCTGCTGGCATCGATCACAGGTATGGCATCGATGTGGATGACGGCGCAGTTGTTCTTCCCGGCGTTAGCTGCGCTCAGCGGCGTGCTGGGAGGCTATCAGTTCCCAATCGCGGCGGAGATTTACTTACGGGGTCGTTCTAAACTCGGCATGCTTTATGCCATCGATCTGCTGGGCGGATGCGCGGGGGCTCTCCTGTTGAGCACAATCCTGATCCCGGTCTATGGCTTTTGGCGGGTGGCGTGGCTCGCAGCGGCGATCAACCTGGCGCCGGCACTGCTGGCCGTGCGAATCAATTTTGTTGCTCGGAAATCCCACACATAGGAGTTCAAGAATCGTGCTCTGATTACTCGTATGCCAGTGCGTCGATGGGGTCTTTGCGAGCGGCCATCCATGCCGGATAGATCGAACCGCAGACCGAACCGACGAATGCAATGGCTGAGCCCCTGACGACCCAGACCGCGTTCATGTCCAGATAGAGGGTGGGAAACTTCTGCGAGAGAAGTCCCTTCACCATAAACGAAATCACGACGCCCAGCAGCACGCCGGCCACGGCCAGCACAGCGGTCTCGCGCAGCACCACGCTCACGATGGCCAGCTTGGATGCGCCCATTGACTTGAGGATGCCGATCTCGCGCGTGCGCTCCAGCACCGAGGTGTACATCGACTGAAAAATGACAAGAAAACCGATGATGACTGCGATAGCGATAACCACATCGATGGCGGTATTCAGGGCCGGAATGCGGTCGGGCGTCATCAGCGAAAGCCATTCGTCCATGGTCATCACTTGGTAACTCTCTAGGCCGCGCGTAGCGAGAATCTCGCTGGTGATGAGGGCGATGTTTTTTGGGTTATCCACCTTGAGATAAAAGGCCGAAGCCTTGCCGTCGGAGCCCATCAACTCACCCAGTGTGGCGATAGAGATCAGCTTGCGTCCGCCCTTGCCGTGCGCGAAAATGCCCGAGATGCGAAAGGGGTGCTTGAGGATGAGTATGGTGTCGCCTACATGATGCCCCGGACCGGCGGTGGCAAAGACGTCATCCACGATTGCGTCGTAGGGGTTCTGGATGGGCCCCCCGGAAAGAAAGACGAAGGGGCTCAAGCGGCTGTAACTGGCGTAATCGATTCCCCACAAAACCTCAACCCCATCGCTCATAGAGAGGTTTGTAATCACCGGCGAGGCCACTGTAACGTGCGGGAGCTTTTCAAGAACGGGCGCCAGTTTGGCCGAGATGGGCGCGCCGCCGACTCCGTTGAAAAACACCGCATTGCCGGGACGAACGATCAGATCGGCGCCGATGCCGTTGTTCAGCCGCTTCTGGCCGGTTAACTGCCCCACCATGATGGCGATGATGGTGAGCATCATGATGACTTCAATGGCCACCGACAGCACGCTGATGAGTGAGCGCAAGGGGCGTTGCAGCAAATTAGCGAGGATGAGCTTATTCATGACGAAAGTGGTCCCAGAAACGAAATGCCACGCGATACCATCACCTTCAGGGTATCAGGGTGGAATGGAAAAGACGTGCACTTGGTTCGATGAAGATAGTTTATATGATATATGATATAATCTTTCTGTGATCGAGTTCGCGCAAATCCACTGGATGGGCGATGCGAAGGAAGTGCTGAGCGCCTTTCCGCAGGAGATCAAGAGCGTCTTAGGATACTCCCTGCGCAGACTGCAAAAAGGGCTTCTCCCGGATTGCGATGCGCGTCGGATGGAAACAGTCGGCAGGGGCGTCTGGGAGTTGAAAACTGCCGACGAACGCACATGGTATCGGGTGATTTACCTGACGCGGATTGGCGATGCGCTGTATGTTCTTCACGCATTTGAAAAGAGCAGCAGAAAAACGGACCGGCGCGACCTGGAGATTGCAAAATCCCGATTGAAATTTGTCTTGGCGCAGTTAAGAACAGCAAAGGAGGAAGGCGATGGCCAATAGGATTAGCGCGGTGACACACGTGACGCGGGGGGATGTGCTGGACGATCTCGGCTTCTCGCGCTCAGAGGCGACGGCGTTGAAGTTCAAGGCCGACCTGCTCGATGCTCTCCGCGCAGAGATCGAACGAAGAAACTACACCCAGCGGCAATTGGTCGGCATCCTCGACGAGCATCAGCCGGCCGTGAGCAACTTGATTCGGGGTAGAATCAATCAGGTAAGCATCGAAAAGCTGCTTCGGTATTCGGATCGTCTGGGAATGCGCGCACGGCTGAAGGTGCTTCCTGCGCTGAGGGCTGTGACTGCGGCTTAGGGAATGACTTCGACTCTTTTCACAACTTTCTTTGTTTTTGCGTCCGTCCCAAAGATCGGACTTCTAGCTGCGAACGATTCAAGGGCTTCCTTGACTGCTTTGAAACGGCTCACAGGGGAAATAGTCAGGAAGAGTATATTTGGCGTTACATGTCCCCGCAGGACGGGTAGGTTCGTGGTACAGCTTGAACATGGGATCAGATTGTCTCGAATCTGCTTGCCGCGTACTACGGGATCGCATTGGCGCGCGAACTGAATTCCAACAACGATTTTCCTGAGCGCGTAGTAATCGCGAGCCTCTACGTAGGTCGCATATTTCGACCTCGTTCTCTTAGTCCAGGAAGGGACCTCGAAGCCATTGTCCGGATCCAGGAAGATCAAATCAGCGTGGGACAAAGCGGCCATTGCTTCCTTGTGCCACTTTGAGCGATCATCCGTTGTTTTGAGTGGGGCTTGACAGTAGAGAGTATCCGAGGGAAGGATAGTGCTCTTTCGGAAATTCTCGAAGGAGCGAGAGCCTGGTTCCTGAAAGTTTGTGATTTCGTCAAACAGGTTCCCCATCCATCTTCGCCATTCGTCACCGTTCATGTGGTGACGCTGCCCTCCGTCCTGATTATCCGGCTTATCAACATCCTTGGGACATGTCAGGTACCAATTGATGCCCAGCCTGACATTTAGGGCATCATGCAGATGACGAAGTAGAGCAAACTTAATGAAATCGTGCGAATCTCCGAGATAACGAAGCTGCATAGGCTTCAACCCTGTATTGATCCCTTACTTAGCCGCCGTCATCGCCTCAACCGGCGCCAGCATCTCTTCCTTGCGCATGACCAAATTGGTGGCGTTCAGCGTGGCCAGCTCGAAACCGTGGCCATGGGTGATGGCGTCGGTGGGGCAGGCTTCCACGCAATATCCGCAAAAGATGCAGCGGTTGTAATCGATGTTGTAGACCTTGGCATAGCGCTCTGACGAGGAGATGCGCTGCTCGGCGGTGTTCTCGGCGGCCTCAATATAAATGCAGTTGGAGGGACAGGCCGCGGCGCATAAAAAGCAGGCCACGCACTTCTCCAGACCGTTCTCGTCGCGTTGCAAGACGTGCGCGCCGCGATAGCGCGGCTCCAGAACGGCCCCGCGCAGGGGGCCCTTCCCGTCCGGATAGTTCTCCACCTGAATGGGCTGGAAGATCTCCCCGAAGGTGATGCTCATGCCCTTGGCAATGGCGGCGATGTTGCCCACGATCGACATATGACCAGTATACGATGAAATTCAGGAGGGATTCACGATGCGAATGCGGGTTTGGAGTACAGGTTTACTGTTTGGGTTGGGCGTGGGAGCGGCTATGGCGCAGGCGCCGGCGCAGAATCAGCTGCCAGCCAAACCTGCGGGCCAGATGGACGTCATGGACATGGGAAAAGGCAAGCCCGCGGTCCCGGCAGGTCCGTTGAAGATTATCTTCAGCGACAAGACCGCCGAATGGACCCCGGCGGCTTGAGTGGCGCTGTCCCACAAGACCGTCACCGTCTTCGACGAGCATGCCAAGGCAACCAGAGCTGCTCCGGTGTGCCGCTGATGGAACTGCTCACCCGGCTGGGTGTTCCCGACAAGCCGCACGGCAAGTATCTGCGGTTTTATCTGGTGGTTGAGGGAGCGGACGGCTTTAAGGCGGTCTACTCCTTGGCCGAGGTCAACCCCATGACGCACGACGGCACGGTGATTGTGGCCGACACACTTGATGGAAAGGCCTTGCAGACAACGGGCCCTCTTCAACTTGTCGCTTCAGGAGATAAGCACCCGGCGCGCTGGGTGCGCAACCTGTCGGCTATCCGAGTGCTAGCGTTGGAGTAACCGCGTACCCATTGCGATCTGCCTGCAGCATTCCACTTCGAATACTATTCATGAACGGGCCGCATGAGAATTGCGGGAGCCCACCCTTGCCCAAAAAACGGGTCAAGGATGGGTTCCTCCATCTGCAAAGCGCTACTACTTATGATGCTCCTCAGCCTTGTGCTGCTGCGGAGCGGCTTGATGCTGTTGTGGGGCCGCTTGGCGCTGTTGCTGTTGCTGAGCTGCCTGACGCTGTTGCGGGGCCGCCTGGCGCTGCTGTTGTTGCTGATGAACTGCCTGGCGCTGTTGCTGCTGTTGCTGTCCCGCCTGACGCTGTTGTTGTTGCTGAGCAGCCTGACGCTGTTGCTGTCCCGCCTGACGCTGCTGCTGTTGCTGAACTGCCTGGCGCTGTTGCTGTCCCGCCTGACGCTGCTGCTGTTGCTGAGCTGCCTGGCGCTGTTGCAACTGCGGAGTAGCCTGATTGCGCATCTGCATTGCCGCCGGAGCCCTCACATTGCGATCCGCTGCAAGCGGCTCTCTGACAGCTGAATTGGTCGGGCGGCCATGATTGACGTTTGCATACTGAGCCCGGTTGGTGCTGGCAGAGCGCTCATGCTGTATCTGAGCGCCCATGGGCGCGGCATGTGTCTCGCGGCGAGCCGCCATTTCCGCTGGCCTGGCTCGCACCTGCAATCCGCCCCTTCCACCGTTGAAGCTCACGTGCGCGCCGCCACCGTGGTTATTGCTCACGGAGCGGTTGTAGACGTTGTGCATCATAGAGGTATTGACGTTGTTGACCGAGCGGTTGTAGTTGAAGTGGCCGCCACCCCAGTAGCCGCCCTGGTAGCCAAAGCCGACGTAGCCGAAGCCGTAGTTGATGCCGCCATAGTAGCCGATGTGCGGACCCCAGTAGCCACGGTAAAATCCGTAGCGATTATTGTGGTAGCCCCAGTAGCCGGGCGTCCAAAGGGCGCCCTCGTAGGGAGCCTGCACCCACACGCCGGGCACCCAGTAGTAGCCATCTTGACCATATGCCCAGTAGCCGGGCGTCCACATATACCCGTCCCCGGGAGCCTGCGGCTGCTCGTAGTCGGGCAAGGGCGGCGGCGGCTGATCGGCGGAATATTCCGGCTGCTCACCGTTGCCAGGATCATACGTAGGCTGATCCGAAGGCTGGGCATAATTGCCTCCAGCATCGGGCGGCGCAGCGCTCTGCTGGGCGTTGTAAGCCTCTGGCGCCTGAGCACCGGAATCTGCAGGCACGGGGGCCTCGTTGGCCGCCGAGGGGTCCGTTGCCGGGTCCTTCGCAACGGCTTGGTCGGTACTGGCGGCCACCTGGTCTTGATGCAAAGGGCATCCGGTGGCGCAAAGCACTACCGCCATGGCAAGCAGCGGCGACAGTCCAAATCTTGGAAGATAGCTCATCTCACACTCCAGTCGACTTGGATGCTAGCCGAATCGTATAGCGCACAACAGTTCTCTATTGACCACTATCGGATAGCCGTCAGCGCCGCGAGCCGGGGGGCACGGACTGGCCGTGGTTGTTGGCCGGCGGGGTGGTTACGGGCTTGCGTTCGTAGCGGGGCTTCACAATCTGCTGGCAGAGCGGCGAATCCTGGCCGCGGGTCATCCCCGGAATGGCATCCTGCGCGCGACAGAGCCGCTCCTTCATGGTGTCTGCCTTCTTGCCGCTCAGTTGCTGAGTGCGCTCCAGACCGCTCAAGGAGTCCAGATCGTAGAGGTAGACGAAGTTCTCGGGCGGCTTGTGTTTTCCGTACTCGAAGTGGTTCCATGTTCCCAGCAACTGACGTCCATCCGGCTCGGAGAACCCTGCATAAACCTGGGTCCAGGCCGCGCCCGCCGGTGGATTGGCGCTCCATACAGGCGCCGCTTCTCCGCCTCGCATCCATCGAGCCGCCCAGCCATGCTGCGAAAGGTCGTAATGAAAGGCCGTGAAGTAGGTATCCGCTGCGCACCCGCCGCAATTGTCGTAGAAAGCCGCAGGCTCCTGCGGCGCGTCCTTGGCAAAGCGCATCCAGTCGAGCCAGCGCAGGTTTACGCCCGTCAGAAGAGGCGCATGGCTATGGTTGGTAAGCGATACGCTCCATACCGTGAAGGTGTCGGCATTGGCCGGCGCTTGCGAAGATGCCCTATGCGTGGTGACCACCAGCGCTGCGTCATATTCGACGCCGATCTCTCGAATCGCCGTCCATTGTTTGTCTGCCAGGGCCTGCGCAACCCAGACGACCACATCCTGATCCTTCTGCGAGTGGAAGTCTACCCAGCGAAAGGGATCGGGCTGCTGAGCGCACAAAGAGGTAGCGGCGGGCAGCAGCGTTGCGAACAAACAGGAGAGTACGACCCGCATGGGATTAGGTATATCAGATGAATGGCTGTCTCATGGAAGGGTTACATCTGGCAAGTCACCGATGCGCATATTATTCTCCTATTGATGTACGCAAATATTCATCGATTACGGAGATATTCTCCTTTACTTTCTCGTAATTCAGACTTGATAATCACGCAGTCTCAGGGCGTACGCACTTCCCCGGTTTTTCCCTCCCCCGCGTTAGGTCCCTCGGACAATCCATGGAGGTTATTGCACATGAAGAAACTCAGCCCCTTTGTGTTGGGACTGTCCCTCGCGGTTGCCGGCAGCACGCTGGCCGCGGCGCAACAAATGTCTGGAACCACTTCGGTTCCCAAAATTCTGCAAATCACGCGAGAGTACGTAAAGCCCTATAAGGGCGGAGCGACCCACGACAAGACGGAAGGCGCCTTCGTACAGGCCATGACCAAGGCCAAGTGGCCGACCCACTACATCGCCCTAAACTCGCTTTCGGGCAAGTTGAGGTCCCTTTACTTCACCCAGTATGAATCGCTCGAGGCTTGGGAGAGGGATAGCGCGGCAGTTGAAAAGAACAGCGTATTGGCCACCGAGCTGGAGCGCGCAAGCGTGGCGGATGGCGAACTGCTCGATTCGGTGGACCAGGGCGTCTTTGTCTTCAGCGATGAGTTGAGCTTTCACGCCCGGGCTGATCTCTCGCAACAGCGGTTCCTTGAGATCTCTGCATACAATGTCCGCCCCGGCCATACGAAGGAATGGAACGAACTCGTCAAGCTGGTAAAGTCAGGCTATGAAAAGGCGGGCATCGACGCTCACTGGGGCACATTCCAACTGATCTATGGAGGCCAAGGCGGCCGATATCTTGTACTCTCCGCTCACAAGACGCTGGCCGAGGTCGACAACGATTTCCTAAATGACAAGCTATTCGAGAAGGCTTTGGGCGAAGACGGCCTGAAGCAACTCGGCACGCTGATCCAGGCATCGATCGAGTCTTCGGAACACAACCTATACCAGTTCAACCCGCGCCAGAGCTATGTCCCCGTGGAATGGGTCAAGTCGGATCCGACCTTCTGGAAGCCAAAGGCCGCGGCGCCCGCCGCCAAGCCAGCCATGGAAAATGAAAAGGCCAAGCCGTAAGTTGATTCTCAACTTGACCTCAGGAAGTCCATCGGGCTTTTCAGGGGTCGTAACCAGTGGCACCCCATCTTCGGCGCGGTCAATGCGTTGAAGATTGGGTGCCTGCATTTACGTCGCATCCGGCCTGTTTAGACGATCCGCTCGATCAGCACCGACTCCAACACCACGGGCTTGTGGGGCTTGTCCTGGCCGCTGCGGGGGACCAGAGAGATTTTGGTCACAATTTCCTGGCCTTCCACCACTTCGCCGAAGATGGTGTGGTTGCCGGTAAGCCAGGGTGTGGCCGCGACGGTAATGAAGAACTGGCAGCCATTTGTATTGGGGCCGGAGTTGGCCATGGCCAGTTTGCCGGGCTTGTCAAACTTGTGGGCCGAGCCCTTGGTCTCGTCCTGGAAACGGTATCCAGGTCCGCCCATGCCGGTGCCGGCGGGATCGCCGCCCTGAATCATGAAGTCGGGAATCACGCGATGGAAGATGGTGCCGTCAAAGAGCTTGCTGGTGGATTTGGCGCGCGTGACAGGATGGGTCCACTCCTTTGCTCCCTCGGCCAGCTCGATGAAGTTTTTGACGGTGATGGGCGCATCGGCCTCAAAGAGGCGGATGATGATCTTGCCTTCGGTGGTGGTAAAGACGGCATAAGTTCCTGCTGCAAGTGCCATTGAAGCTCCTGAATGATTCTGCGAACTAAGGTTTAGGCGCGGGCCTGGCTGCGGCTGGCGCTGCTGCGTTTGGCAACGGCGGCATCGGCTGGCCCTCGCGGACAATGGTCACCTTCTTCAGGACCACGGGCGTGAGCGGCATATCGTCGCGATTGCGCTGGACGCGGGCAATGGTCTTGACCACCAGAACGCTTGACTCATCGCACTGGCCGAAGATGGTGTGAACGTGATTAAGAAATTCGGTGGGCGCTTCGGTGATGAAGAACTGGCTGCCGTTGGTGTTTGGGCCTGAGTTGGCCATGGCCAGACGGCCCGGCCGGTCGAAGTTCAGATTGGGATCGAATTCGTCGGCGAAAGAGTAGCCGGGGTCGCCCATGCCATTCCCCATAGGATCGCCACCCTGGATCATGAAGTCGGGGATGACGCGATGGAAGATGGTTCCGTTGTAGAGCGATTTGCCGTGGTGCTTTGCGTGCGTGGTCGGGTTAGTCCAGTCACGGGTTCCCTCGGCCAGACCAATGAAGTTGGCTACCGCTTTGGGCGCCTGGCGCTGAAAAAACTGGCAGCTGATACGGCCCATGGAGGTGTCCATGACCACGGTAGGCCCGTTGGGATGGACGAGAACGGCGGCGGTAGCCTGGGGCGCGTCGGGCAGGTCGTTTGAAGAGGTTTGGGCAGTCGCCGAGGCGGCAAAGGCCACGGCCAGGGCGGGAATAAGAAGCGTGTAGTTGAGTTTCATGCCGCTCTTGAGGGTAAATGATGCGGCAGCCGGAGGGCCAGCGGATAGAGAGCCTCCATCAATCCCGCCAAACCGTCACGGGGTTCCCATGCCTCGCAATGGAGATACGGGAACCCCGGTGATGGTCATTGTTCAGGCATTGCCTGGTTCAAACTGCCGCCTTAGAAGGTAAGCCTCCCTCTGATCTGAATGGTGCGAGGCGAGTTGACCTGCGTCCACTTTGTTGACAGCGTCGACCCGCTGACTGCACCGAAGCCCGTATCGGTGGGAGTTACGTCGATGCTGCCGAATTGCGGGTGGTTAAGCGCATTGAACGCATCCATGCCCAACTGGAAGCTAACCCCCTTGGCGATATTGAAGTTCTTGCGCGCGCCGAGGGTAAAGGTGGTCGTATACGGGTTGCGGATACTGCCGAAGACCTGCTGGTTATAGGTTACGCGGGTTGTGAAGTCGTTGTAGACGCCATTCTTCGGAGTATAGCCAGTGACCGGAACCCAACTGTATCCGGGCATGCTCTGAATCCCGGTCCATGCTGGATAGTTGGCAAGTACTGAATAGCCTGTGGCGGCGCTGCAACCCGTAACAGTCGTCGTAGCGCATGTGCTGCTCGTGGGATAGGGCACGAACTTGGAGGTATCGAACCACTTGGCCTCGCTCTTCATTGAGTGCAGCGAAGGGTCTCCACCCTGGAAGAAGGCGCTGTTGGTGGGCAGGTTCAGGGGCGTGCCCGACTGGAATTGATAGATTCCATTGAATGACCAGCCGCCGATCAGCTCGTCAGTCAATTTGTTGACGTGGCTCAGGTAGCGCTTGCCGCGGCCGAAGGGCATATCGTACAGCGAAGTGAGGACGTAGTGGAACCGCCTGTCATTGAGGGAAAGCGTGCGCCAGATGACGGCCTTCTGCACTTGCGGACCGATGAAACTGTTCGCGTCCTCCATCTTCGACCAGGAGAAAGATTGGAGGATGCTCCAGCCGTTCCGGAACCTTCTTTCAATCTTGGAGTTAAAGGCGTAGTACGTGCTTTGGCCGGTGCCTGTGCTCTCAGTCAGGTTCCCGAGAACAGGATTCGGACGAAGCATATTGTATGCGACGGTCGTTGACGAGGTGTAGTACGACAACGAGGTCCCCATGCCGCTCACATGGTAAAACGGGTTGTTGACCGTAGTGGCTCCCGGCGATGTGAGTACCGGGCCGCCTGGCGCTACCGATGCGTTTGACGGGTTGAATTGCGGGTCATAAGCCGCATGCCATGCTGCCGGAGTTGGATCGTTGACTTCCCAGTTCATTGAGAGACCGTGCGACTTTTCCAGAGTGAAGCCGATCTCGAAGAGGAAGCTCTTGATCTGCTGCTGGAGCGAAGTACTGGCCGCATCGACGTAGACACGCCCGATATTCGGATCGACGAAGTTGGTCACCCCTCCGATGTTCGTCAACTGGCCTAGTGAGTTGCCAGACAGTGGCGTAATACCGCTCGGGAAGGGATTCTCCATGGAGATGGTCGGGGCGGATTGATAACTGTTGGTAGTTGCAGTGAAAGTCGTGAATTGGCTGTATCCGGTCTGGGCGCCGGCGCCGCCCGTACCGGTTGTGAAATCGGCCTGCGCAAAGCGGCCCAACCCGCCTCGAATCACGGTGTTTTCGCGGAGTTTGTAGGCAAAACCCAGGCGTGGCTGGAAGTACTTGCTGGTTGGGTTTGTGACGTACCTGCTGGTTCCATTCTGATTCGCGTACAACAGGCCTCCCTTGGCAACAAATGAGGAGACGGTCGGACGCTGCGCCTGAAGCAGTGCGAGCCCTGTGTTGCTGGCGGAAGATCCGGCAAGCAGCGTGGCATAGCTGGCCTGGGCAGCGGTGGTGACGCCCGTAACTACGAAATTTGGATCGAAGCGGTAGGCGAACCGGTCAAAACGCTCTGTAACAGGTCGTTCGTAGTCCCAACGCAGTCCGATATCCAGGGTCAGCTTGCTGTTCACTCTCCAGTCGTCCTGGAAGTAGAAGGCCATGTAGTGCTGCGACCAGAACCCGTTGGCGACGGTAGGAATGAAGCCGCCGTTGGGAAGGCCCAGCAGAAATTCCGCCACATAGTTGCCGGAACCGGTAGGGACGGTTCCAACTGGAGTCTTGTTGGTCCAATTATTGGCACTGCCACCGCCGGTGGCATTAGTGAGAGTGCCGGCGTTGCCAAAGGTGAATGCTCCGCCGGATTGTATCTTATCGATCGACGCCTGCTGCTGAATCATGTACTCCGCGCCGTAACTGAAGGAATGGTTCCGGAAGGTATGGGTAATGCTTCCGTTGAAATCCTGGTTTGTGTCCGTGGTGGCGGCTTTACCGTTCTCGAAGGTGCCAAGTTGTCCCCCTTCGTCGTTGCCCGGCATCATCATGTAGGCGGGAATGGAGGCCCACTGCATCTGCGAGATGTAAGCCGGCGCGTAGGCGCTGCTCAGAGTTGTGGGGTTCATTCCCGCGCTTGCCGCCTTGGTTGTCGGGATGTACCGCAGGACGTTGTAGTTGACATCCAGCACCATGTTCTTGTTGAGAATCACGGTGTGATCGATGGTCACTCCCTTATTGATCCGGGTCTGGAGATACCCATCCAGGTAAAATTCTGGACCGAACGGATCGATACTCAGCTCCTTCCAATGGTTCTGCCGCAGGTTGACAAAGGTGTGATTGCTATTGTTCCAGGCGTGGTCCAGGCGCAGCATATAGGTTTCAAACTTATCGTTCTGCTCCTCGGTCTTCACATAGTTGCTGGCGTCATTGCCCGTGGTCAATACCGGGGACGCATCGGGAAGAGGAAGCGCCTTATAAATTGCTTTTGCGATTGGATCGATCCGGCCTGAAGGGATGACGTTGCATGTGGAAGGCCTGGGAACGGCGGTTGTGCACCCGCTGCCGAACTGGGTTCTTGAGTAGTTGCCGCCGCCGGTGGCCACAGTGGTATTCGGATCGTAGATGTCGGTGGGAAATTGCGTTCCAGAGCTCACGATATAGGACGCACTGAAATCTCCGTTCCTCTCGGCCTGGGTTGGGACACTAAGGTAACCGGGGTTCACCGGCGCCAGGTTGCGGATGCCGCTATAGCTCATGAAGAAATAAGTTCCTTTCTTCCGGCCGTCGTACGATGTCCAATCCTTCTGACCGTTAAAAAACTTGGGAACCCAGATGGGACCGCCCAGAGTGGCGCCGTAGTTGTTGGTATGGATGGGCGCTTGCGGCGTAACGGGGGTCTGCGCATCGTACTGGTAGGAGTTGGCGTTCAGAAAGTTGTTCTGGTTGTACTCGTAGGCATCGCCATGAAATTCTTTGTGTCCGGTCTTGGAGCTGAGCGTGATCACGCCGCCCGATGCCCGGCCTATGCTCGCGTCATAGGCGTTTGTGACCACCTTGAACTCGCCGGTCGCGTCCAGTGGGGGCGAGAATGCCATCTGCCCCGTGTTGTTGGTATCGCTCCCGCCGTCAAGCCGGTAGCCGACAGCGGAGTAGGTGGTAACGGTGGGACCGGAAATCGCTCCGGTGCCGTTGATCGCCGTCGATGAAAGGCCGATATTCGACCAAAGATAGACTCCACCGGAGTTGCCGTTGCTGGTGGTTACGCCTGGCGTGAGGCCAACCAGCATGGTGGGGGCGTTGGAGAGAGATGGAAGCTCCATCATCTCGTTCGAGGTAATTACGGTGCCCGAGACTGCCGCGGTTGTGTCAATCAGCGGGGTTGTGGCCTCGACCTCAACGGATTCCACCTGCGAACCCAGTTGCAATCGCGTGTCCATGGTCTTGGCGTCGTTCACCTGCAATTCGATGTTTGCGTACTTGTCGATTTTGAAGCCCGGAGCGCTCACTTCAAAATGGTAGATACCGGGTATAAGGAATTGGATTCTCCAGTCGCCGGCGCCGTTCGTCTCGGTCTTCTGAGCCACTCCGGTGTTATCTGCCGTCACTACGACAGTCGCCTTCTGGACCACATTCCCTTGCGGGTCCGTTACTTTGCCGCCCAGGCTGGCTCTCGTCTCCTGCCCGAACGCGCATACACTGCACGCGAACAGCAGGAAGCACCCGACAACTGTCAATGTCAATCCGACAATTGTCCCCTTCGATCTCTTTTGCATCATTGTCCTGTCCTCACTTATGAAGTCATTACGCACTCGTGCAGCTTTTCCACACACCCGCGTCTCGCGTCAGCGATCAACACGTCGACCGACAGCAGCCTATTGCTTATCCGATGGAGGATTAAATACCCTTTTGAAAAAATGAAATAGGTTGAATACGGTATATAACGGAAAAGTAGTCTACTAACGTCATTCATTATCAATTAGTTGCACTCTTAGGCGGAGCAAACCGTTGGATTCCAAAGAATGAACACAACCTTCGACTTTTCTGAGGGTGGTGCGTTATCCTGAGGCCGTGGAGTGATCACTACATCTTGAAACCCTGGGATGAAACAACGATCTGGACGCCTGAAACTGACTCCGACCGCCGGCTTGTCCAGGAAGAGCTGAGTTCAATTCTTGCCAGCTCGCACTTCAGCAACAGCAAGCGGTATCCTGCTCTCTTGCGGTATGTGGTTGAAAAGAGTCTGGATGGGCTGGCAGATCGGTTGAAGGAGCGCACACTTGGCGTCGAGGTCTTCGGCAGGCCTCCAGATTACGACACCAATTCGGATCCAGTTGTCCGTTTCAGCGCCGGCGAGATTCGCAAGCGGATCGCCCAGTACTATCACGAGGCTGCCGAGGACTCTGTAATTCGGATTGAGCTGCCACTAGGGTCCTACACTCCGGAATTCAGGAAGAGAGAGCCAACCCTGAACCTGGCGCCGGAACCCATTTCATCCGAAACGGCGGATCTCATGGAACTCTCCGCCGATTCCAATACCACGCACGCCGTCGAAAGATCTGGGACCAAGCCAGATCAGGCATATCCAAAGAAAAACCTTCACCTGCTTTTTATATTGTCCATGAGCCTGTTGCTGGCCCTGATGATTCTTGGCGCTTATTTTGTTTATCGGGAAAGATCGCTGAATCAATCGGAGCGGCTTTGGTCCCCATTACTGCAAACGCAGGATTCTGTCCTGATTATTGTCGGTAGCGGCAGCTTGTCGACTGTTTTGCCTGAACCGCCCAAGACCAGCCTTTCCGATCACATGATCGGTCCCTACCATCATGTTTCGGTGTCGAGCGCAATTGCCATCTCTCGCATCACGGGCATCCTTGAGAAACACAGCAAGGCGTACACCATAAAAGAGGCTCCTCTGACCACCCTGACAGACCTTCGAGAACGCTCCATAATCTTCGTCGGAGGCCTGAATAATGCATGGACATTGCGGCTCACCGATCCACTTCGTTTTCGGTTCGTGCAGGGCCCACAGGCCAGGATCGAAGACACGAAAAACCCGCAAAACACAGCATGGAGTGTAGATTTCTCCAAACCTTTCACCTCTGTGTCCGTTGACTATGGAATCGTTGCCCGTTATCACGACACCTTGACAAACGGAAACGTCATGATTCTCGCCGGACTTGGCCCCTACGGCACTGAGGCCGTCAGCGAGCTTGTCTCTTCGCCGCAGTACTTGAATCAGATAGAAAAGCAGGTTGCGAACGGCTTGAAGGAAGCCAATCTCGAGGTGGTCGTTAAAACAGACGTAATCAATGGGGAGGCCGGCCCACCCCAGGTTGTCGCGGCATATTCTTTTTAAGGTTGAATGATGCGGAGGGCGTACAGCCGGAGTGCAACCTGTTCGGCTGGTCGAGGTTTCAACTCAACACTTCCTGCAACGATTCATGATGGCGGCGTGAAGGCGATCATGAAGGCCGGGGGGCAAATCATACAGCTCGTGAGAGCGATAGATTTCGATGGTCTTGCGGGTGGTGTTGAGGATCACCTCGCAGTGCCCGCAGCGGCCCAAGTGTGCTTGCAGTTCGGCGCGCGTCTCGGCGGTTACCGAGCCGTCGAGCAGGTCGTCGAGTAATGCCAGAAACTCGGTACAGGTCACTTCTCAACCCCCGTTTCTATAAACCCTTTCTTCCTGCGGAAGTAACGGCTCAGGCGTTCGCGCAGTTGCAGCCGTGCGCGCAACAGGCGCGACTTGACGGCGGGAATGCTTAACCCAAGCGTCTCGGCCGTCTCTTCCGTTGAAAGTCCTTCCACATCGCGCAATACAAAGACGATACGAAACCCCTGGGGCAGCCCCTGGATGGTCTTGCGCAGAATCTCGGCTAACTCAGCCTGGTTGTAATTCTGCTCCGGATCGGGAGCCCAGTCGGCCAGATCACGGGGCACACTGCCCTCTTCGGTCTCAATGTCCTCGTCAATCGAAACCATCTTGCCGGTGCGCCGCTTGCGCAGCCGCATCAGGCTTTCGTTCACCGCAATCCGCACCAGCCACGTGTAAAACTTCGAGTTCCCCTGAAATTGTCCAAGCTTTTCATACGCCTTCAGAAAGGCGTCCTGCATCACGTCCTCGGCATCCTCGCGGTTTTGCGTGATGTGCTGCGCAATGCGAAAGATCTGGCGCTCGTATTTGCGCACCAAGGTATCGAAGGCCAGCACATCGCCGCCGCGCACCCTGTCGACCAAGGCTACGTCGGGATGCGGTTCGAACTCTCCTTCGATAGGTTGGATGTTTGCCATGGGGGTTGGTTGCGTAATTCCTCTGAAACCGGTACTGATTTGGAGTTGAGCCGGAAAGATGAGTGTAACGGACGGCGGTGCGAGGAACCAAACGGGGCTTTCGAGCCGGGAATTGCCAACGCGGTCATTCGTCCCGGATTTCCCTGCTGCGCGGTAACGCCAATGGTTCCCGTGCACCGCGGCAGGGCGAGAGCAGCTTACAGTGAAGGCATGAGGTTTGTTGCTTCCCCAACTACGATCCGGCGGCTGGTTTACGCTCTTGCCCTCCTTCTGGTTGTACTTCCAGTGGCCGGACAAACCTCTACCGGCTCGACGTCGAAATCCACCCGGTCATCTTCGTCCAAGACCAAGGCGACAAAGAAGCCGACCAAAGCTGGGGCCCCCGGCGACAGGTCATCGTCGCTGGGGTTGAAAGCCAGCGCGCGCGCCAGGAAACCTGTTAGTAAGGCAAACAGGGCCGCAAGGGCCGCTCGGACGGCGCGCATCAAGAGGGCTTTTGTGGCCTCGGCGGAGTTGCGGCCGATGGCCCAGCAACTGGCCACCATGCGCACGCCTGCCGCTTACGCTGGCGTAACCAAATATGCGCATCAGCACAACGGCGAGGCTGCGGCAGCGGCCTATATGGCGCTGGGCCATGCCTATCTCGTGGACAAGCGATATGCCGAGGCAGAGACGAATCTTCGACAAGCCCGTCAGGCCGGCGATGAGCTGGCCGACTATGCGGATTTTCTGGGCGCTCAGGCCAGCCACGCAGCGGGCAACGAAGCCGCCGCCGATGCTTTACTGCGCGGCTTTGCGGTCCGCTATTCCGACAGCACCTTCAATGCCCAGGCTCCTGAGTTGGAGGCCAATGTGTTGCTGGCTATGAATGATGCGACCGGTGCGCAGCGGGTGTTGGCTGCGAATCCTGGCTCGGCGAACCGTACCGGCTACCAGCTTGCGCAGGGGCAGGTGGCCCTCGCCCAGGGGCGCGCGCAAGAGGCGGAGCTGGAGTTTAAGCGCCTTCTGCTCAGCCATCCCTTGAGTCAGGAGGCTCAGATTGCGCGCACCAGGCTGACAGCAATGGGTGCCGAATCGACCCTCGCCCCGGCCGAGTTGCGCAGCCTGGGCGATGCCTACTTCAAGGCCGGGCGCTACTCCGAGGCCGGCGAACAATACCGCGCGCTGGCCCGCGACTCAAGCCTTGATGCCGCTGTACGCAACGGTTTTGCTGTGGACGCGGCGGCCTGCGACCTGAAGATGAAGCTGCTGAGCACGGCCCAGGTGGAGGCGCTGGACGACACGCAGGACGACAACGGCGCGCGGCGTTTGTATCTGCTGGCCGAACTGGCCCGGAACCGCAAAGACCTGGAGTATCAACAGCAAATCGTGGCCCGGATGGAAACCCGGTTTCCGCAAAGCCAGTGGCTGGCGGAGGCGCTCTTTTCCAGCGGCAACACGTATCTTCTGCGGCGTGAGTATGCCACAGCGGCGGAGTACTACAGCACCCTGGCCACGCGCTTTCCGGCCAGCAAGAACGCGGCCTCCGCGCATTGGCGAGCAGGATGGCTCAGCTACCGGCAGGGGCTTTACTCTGATGCCTCGCGCCTCTTCGACGAGCAGATACGGCTCTATCCAAGCGCCACTGAAACGGTGGCCGCGCTCTACTGGCGCGGACGCCTTTATGAGATGCAGGATCACAAGCCGGCAATGGCCGCGGCCAACTATCGCACCCTGATACGCGCCTACCAGCACTTTTTCTATGCTCAGATGGCCCGGCAGCGGCTAGCCGCTCTGGGCAATACGCAGCCGGTGGCGCAGCCGCAATTGGAGCGGATTCAGGCTCCAGCCGTACCGATTCTGCAGGAGAGCTTCCCTGCCGACAGCCCGCACCTGGCCAAGGCGCGGCTGCTGGCCAATGCGGGCCTGAACGATTACATCGCGCAGGAGATTGCCGCCGACCCCGACTCCTCTTCGTGGAGCGTCCTGGCCGAGGCGCAGATCTATGCCTCGTATGGCGAAAATTTTCGCGCCATGCGCGCGCTCAAACGGGCATTGCCATATGCAGCCACGGCTTCCATTCCATCCATTCCGCTCACTTACTGGCGGATTCTCTTTCCGGAGCCCTGGTGGGAGACGATCACTGCCGAGTCGGCAAAGAACAACCTCGATCCGTACCTGGTGGCCTCTCTGATTCGCCAGGAGTCGGAGTTCGACCCCTCGGTTGTCTCTTACGCAAACGCCTATGGTCTGATGCAGATTCTGCCCTCGGTGGGCAAGAAATTAGCGCACGAAGAGGGGATGAAAAACTTCCAGAACTACCAACTGCTCGACCCGGCTACCAATATCCGGCTTGGAACACGCTACCTGCGCCAGATGCTCGACAAGTTTGGCGGCGTGACAGAGTATGCGCTGGCAGCCTACAACGCGGGCGACAACCGGGTTCAGGATTGGCAGGCAGCCGGTCCCTACCAGGGCATGGATGAGTTTGTGGAGTCGATTCCCTTTACGCAAACCCGCGAGTACGTCCAGGCAATCCTGCGCAACATCGAAACCTACAAGGCCATCGACCAGTTTGCCGCTTCAAAAGTCCATCTGGGAACGGATGTGTCCCGGTAGGAAGTGATCGTTCAGAACTTGCAGGGAATCCTCCTCGATACTATCCGGTTTCATACCCGGCTCCGATTGCGATTGACTTCTAATGCCCTCCCGGAAAGACTGATTCCGACCGGAGGAGTCTAACCCTCCGCGTACCATTCGCAGCCTGCTGTAGTTGCAAAACAGGGCCAACCGGGACCATCGGAGATTGCTCTGTTACCTCAATCCACCGGAGGGCACGATGTCAGCCGAGTTGCAGTTTCTTGAAGAGTGGATTCCCGAAAAAATGGACCCCGGAACGGTTTTCGTGTTGGAAAACCAGGCGAATCTGGGTCATGCGCAGAACCCGTACGCGGCGGTCATGTCCTGCCCCCGCTGCGGGACTCTGGGACTGATTACTCGCCGCCAGTTGAGCGGCGGAGAGGCGATGATCTGTGGCGGCGAGCTCTGCTCGGCAGAGTATCGGCTGGACGGCGAGGATATCCGCTTCCGTAGCGTGCAGTAGGCGCTTTCCTCTGAGAGTTTTATCCCGTCGTAGCTTGCGCGCGTGTAGCCGTAGAGAATGGTTGCCGTCCCGTTGATGACGAGGCGAAGCTCGAAATCCACGAGAGGAAGGCCACTCTCTCAGGTACCATATTGCGTGTAGGCTGTGCCTTTATTTGTGTAGGCTATGGCTCAGAGCCTGGATGGCGAAATTGGCAGACGCAGCGGACTTAAAATCCGCAGGCCTTAACCGGCCGTGGGGGTTCAAGTCCCCCTCCGGGCACCAGATATGTTGTTTATTACCAACTACTTAGATGCTTTGCTTCTTATTGTCCTTATTCCGGCCAAATTTGCCATCAGAGTTTGACCGTGCCCCTGGGGCGTTTGTCGGGAGTGATCCGTGGTTTGTAGGCGTTCGTGGTCTCCCAGGTCTCAAATTCGAGACCTGGCCCACCCACCCCGTTTTGCTTACGCCGGGAACTCATGTGAGCGTCTAATCATAAAAGCGTGCGAGGTTCAAGCGACCTGTGCCTCTGCAAGTGGTGGCCGTTGCAACCGGCGGCGGATGGCGGCTCTATTCCGGGCGCAAGTATGTGATCTTCGGCAGATAAGGGATTAGGGGTTAGTTGGCGGCGCTACAGGCCTCGAAGGTGAGTCTTGGGACCGCCCTGTGATTGCCCGGTTGTAGCACCTACTTAGGCGGCAATAGATCTATCTTTCGCCCCGCGCCCGGAGGAGGGTCGTCGGTGTTCGAGCCCAACACCTTGGTGCCGCTTGAATCGATCCAATAATACTTGTAGGAATTGGAAGTGTCCACCTTGTATTGCGCCCCCGTCATCGGGTCGACATAGTTGTCGTACCCGCGCCGGGCATCCGCTCCTTTTTCCATCACTCGGTCCATGGTCGCATTGCGCTGTTGCCAACTGGACATAATGGAGTCGGAGATTTCGGCATTGGCCTTCGCAGCGGTGTTCGCAACCTCAATGGTGAGACCCTGCTGCTGGGAAACCCACGTGGGATTCAATCGAAATGACTTGACCATATGCGCCAGCATACTCGCGGCCTGCCCAGCCATAGGCGTGGGTGCCAGAAATGTATCGATGTCACTGGCCTGCCATCCTGTCGGTCCACCGCCGCCGGCCATCTGGTTCAGGAGCGTTGTGGCGGAGACATAGCCTGTGGTTTCCATTCCGTTCCTTTGGCAAGAAAAAGTCGCCTCGCCAGTATCGAAGCTATAGCCCCATCCCCGCGTTAGTGCGTTGATCTCGCGGCTCAAATCAGGCCGCTCCGTGGCGCTAGTCACTTTCACCGTTGAGCAAACTTCGCCGAACCTGCGCCGTCCCCACGAAACCGCGAACTGCGATCCAGTCATGTACGGCTGTATGACAAAAGAAGCTCCCCCCGGTGCATACCGGCTTCCCACACCGAAACCTAGGGAACTCAAGAGGGGCGCCGGTTGAACATAGAAAGGCTCGGATGGGTCGTTGAGGGAAATCCTGATCACGTCACCCGGTGAAACGATCGATGTCCAGAATCTAAGCTGGGTAGCGCTGGTGCGCGCCGTGCCGCCGTAGACCTGCCATCCTTGCGGCACATCCACTTGAAAAGCGCCCTCGGTTGGATCTGAGAAAGACCGCCACTGACTTGCAGATTGTGTGGGCGCAGGGCTCTGCCTGGAATACATCTGCCCCTTGGCTAAACCAGCCGCAGCCAATAAAACCAGACCAATGCATAACTGCCTCATCAATTCCCACCTCTGCGTACACGCCCTCGACATCGGGCGTAAATCGCGCGCCCAAATTATAACTCAGGGTGGAACCAAGCCGACGTTTACTTAAGAGCGAGATTTAGGGAACCGCCGGTCAAGTCCTCATAGACGACGATCTAGGCGCGACCAGAAACTCGAACCCTGCGTCGTATTTCGGTACCGATCCTGGCCGCTTCGCTGAGGATTGATTGATCCCGGAGTATCGAGACGCTAGAATCCTCCCATGTCCGTTTATTGCGGCACCCATTTGGTGCTCGCGTGTTCAAAATATCTGCAGACGCCTTGGGTATTAACTGCAATATAACTGCCGAGTAGGCGGCAATACTCCCGGAACCCGCAAAGTCGACCCAAACCTGCCTTGGAAACGTGCCTCGGGCTGCTACCGTGAACTGAGGATCATGCGCAGGCAGATTCGCGAATACTAACGGACTTTGCGGTATGGACCGATCCTGGTGGCTTGTAAACGATTCTTCCTAACCTCACTTGATGTCACAGGATCCTCGTTGGTCGCCTCGACGTTGCAATCCCAGCCAGTGATGTACACTCCAGTTCAAGCTCTGCGAATCTGCCACCTCCAAAAGTACCCCTCATGCGCCCTGTCATTGAAGTCTCTGCAATCCGCAAGACCTATGGCCGCACAGTGGCTGTCGACGAAGCGTCGTTCACGGTCAATGAAGGGGAGATCTTCGGACTCATCGGTCCGAACGGCGCGGGAAAGACCACCACAATGGAGTGCGTCGAAGGCCTTCGCAAGCCCGACCGGGGCGCCATCTCTGTTCTCGGCCTCGATCCCTTTCGCCAGGTCTACAAGCTGCAGGAACGAATTGGGGTTCAGCTACAACAGGCTCAGTTGCAGAAACGAATCAAGGTCTTGGAGGCGGTAGACCTGTGGGCATCGCTTTACCGGAAGAAGAAAGTCAATGCCGAGCGGCTGCTCGAACAACTCGGCCTCTCTGACAAGCGCGGCGCCTGGTTCATGAATCTCTCCGGAGGCCAGAAACAAAGGCTATTTATCGCTCTTGCGTTGATCAACGACCCGGAGGTCGTCTTTCTCGATGAGCTAACCACAGGGCTTGACCCGCAGGCGCGGCGGGCAATCTGGGACCTAGTTCGCGGCATCCGCGTACATGGCAAGACCGTCTTCTTGACGACTCATCTCATGGAGGAGGCCGAGCGGTTGTGCGACCGTGTAGCTATTATCGAGCATGGACGGATCATCGACATCGACACCCCGGAACGGCTCGTTGCCCGTCACTGCCCGGAACGAACGGTCATTCTCGAAACCGACAACCCAACCGCAGAAGAGCGCTTCAACACGATTCCGAAGGTTGAGTCCGTGGCCCACGCTGGCCTGCGGTTCACCATTCGCGGCCGGGGAGACGACCTGGTGACCGACGTGATTCATTGCCTCTCGGAGAATCGGATCAGGGTCTCTGATTTCCGCACCATTCTCCCTAACCTTGAAGATGTCTTTCTCAAACTTACCGGTCACTCCATTCGCGAGTAGGAGCGAAGAACGATGCTGCGCGGGCTTTGGAAATTGACGTGGATCGAGATCAAGGTCTTCATGCGCGAGCCGATGGGCGCTTTCGGCTCCATCGTGGTTCCAGTGTTGCTCTTCGTGGTCCTGGGCCGGTTCGCCAACAACAGGCTCACTCCGCCCTCGCCGGTCGTAAGCAGTTTTTCCCGCGCTGGTGTACCGGTTCTCGTGTCGATTTTGATTGCCGTCAGCGCGGTAATTTCGCTGGTCACGATCATCTCCATCTATCGCGAGGGCGGGATTCTCAAGCGGCTTCGCGCCACGCCTCTGCGCCCGCAAACCATCCTAACCGCTCAAATCGTCGTCAAGCTTATACTCACCGCGGCAACGCTGGTCTTGATGTTTCTGGCCGGCAAGCGCTACCTCCCGCCCGGCGTTCATGCGCCGTTGTTCTCCTTCACCATTGCCCTGCTCATCACCACCTGGAGCATCTCGTCAATCGGCTTTCTCATCGCCAGCATCGTGCCAACTGCGCGGTTTGCGCAGCCGATCGGCGCCGTCATCCTGTACCCCATGATCGCCTTCTCGGGTTTGTTTGTGCCGATTGAGTTTCTACCGACGGGATTTCAAGCCGTGGCCAAGGCATTGCCCCTCACTTACGCCGTTCGCCTGCTTCAGGGAATCTGGAATGGCGACGGATGGTGGACTCACTGGGGTGATGTGGCTGCACTGGCCGTGGTGTTTCTTGTTTGCACGGCGCTCTCGGCAAAGGTCTTTCGCTGGGAGTGAGGCAGTCGCACCGTGATCGGTTCCGATAAGCGCCGATGTTGTCTGGAGGGATTCTCGATTCGCGCCAAATCCGCCGAGATGCGAATCTTGCGCCTGGGAGGCAAATTCCGAGGTTCCGGGCGAGTCACCGCCTATCCGGAAGTAACCTTCAACTGGCGAGAACAGACCTTAGCACTCATTGAGAGTTCAATAAGCCCGCCTGGAGGGTTCCAGCGGTGTAGTCGGCCAATCGGAACCGGCCACCTGCCCAACTCACCGTTCCCGGCTCGGAAGAACTCCAGCAATCATGTCCATGCTCTTACCGGTTGGTCGATGCCGTCCGGTTTCTCAGTTCTTGATTGTCGCTGGATCAACACCCAGCTTCTCGGCCATCTTCCGTTGCGACAGGCCGAGCGCCCTGCGCGCGGCGACAAAGCGCTCAGATAATGAGGTGGTCGGAGTCAAGGCAGTTCTTGTGTGCTACTCTTTTGGCTGAATAAGACCACTTAAGAAGGTGAATAAGGTCAACAGCAGTCCCGCTATGACGGGATCGTGCCAGCCCTTCTCCGCGAACCAACCTGCTGGGTACGCGTAAGCCCAGACTCCGAAGGCTACCGAGGCCACACATTGGTTGACGAGCCGCTCTTTTGGATTCTTGGAGTACATACTGAGATAAAGAGGTGTGCCAATCCAAGCGATGAGACCGATGATGGCGAAGGCCCACAGCCTGAACAGCAGATGGTTATCGCCTTCCTTTGTGAGAATCAACTGTACGGCGACGGAGTAAAAGGCGAGCACCTCCACAGGAACGTATTTTGCAACCCGTTCTCCGTAATCTTGCAGCTGTTGCTGCCAGTCGCTCCCACTACCCGCAGATTCAGGAGGCCCGCGCATTTCGTCTATCTGTTTGATTTCGACCAGTCGGGACATATTTGCTATCTCCTTTGATACAGGCGCCGGCATAATGCTGACCGGCATACCTCACCCCCTACGACCGCAGACGGAACCACCAGCTTTCACCCCGCAAGCGATTACGTAAAGTCTTGAGCTCCGAGGTGTAGACCGGGCAACGTCGAAGCCTGGATATACCGAGGTCGCACCCCGAATCAATAATGGCCACGCGTTCACCTGCCCCTCGGTGGCCCAGTTCATTAGCGTGTTTGACTGCCTTCCAGAACGGGCTATCGAAAGAAAAAGCCCACTGGTCTCCTCTAGGGTCATAGCCTTGCACGATTCGCCTTGCCGCGGTCGTTCCTTCGAACTCAAGAACCCTCGTTCCCCCAACAGCGCCGACTCCGGCAGCCATAATGACCCCTCCCCTGAAGAAAGCGCAGACGATCTTAGTGCACCTGACTACGGATTTGCAAGGGTTGTTAGCCAGAGTTCCGGCTTTTCAAATTATCTCTCGCACAAGAACCCCATGTCAGTATTTGAGTAATTGGCCCGGATTTCCACTTCACCCTATAAATCTAAATGATTTTAGGGGTATTTACTTGACGCCAACGGGTACCACCGGTTGTGTTTTGACCAGGGTGGAGAACGGCGCCGGGTCAACCTGAACGGCCTGTTGGGCCAATCGGTAGAAGAGCTTGCCGCGCGAAGCCGAAGTCCGGCGATTGAAGCGAAAGGTGAACTCATCGAGGTAGTCGTTGAGATGCTCGTAGCCGATCGCGCCTTGGTGGGTGCCGAGCAACCATCGTTTCAACAACGAGATGACGCGATGCACGCGCGGGAGCAGATGAACCCCCTCCTTCTGCTGCCGTTGCACCTGCCGGTCATGGATATAGCTGTCCAACCCCATGTAGGCCGGCAATCCGTCGGTTCGCACCGTGCTTCCTGGCACAATCGCCTCGGCGATGAACCCATGCAGGGTCGCCTTGGTCAAGTCCGGAATGCAACGCATACGAATGCGGCCAATACCTTTACCGTCCTGCTGGGCGGCTACGATGATCAGGGCTTTGTTCACCGTCCAGCGCCCGATGACGCCTTCCTCCTCTGCTCCCCAGTAGGCATCGTCTACCTCGACCACGCCGTCCAACCGGTCGCGGCCGGGGCGGACCATGGCCCGGCGCAACTTGTGTAGCATGGCCCAAGCCGTCTTGTAGCTGCCCAAGCCCAAAACCCGCTGCAATCCCAAGGCGCTGATGCCGTTCTTTTGACTGGCGACCTGCCACATGGCCCGAAACCAAACCGTCAGCGGCAAATGGCTGTCCTGAAAAACAGTTCCCGCTGTGACCGACATCTCATAGCCGCAGCGACCACAGAGCCAGCGGTTCCGGCGCACCAAGCTTGCCTCGTTACCCGCACAGCGCGGACAGCCCCATCCACCTGGCCAGCGCAGCACTGCTAGGTACTCGGCACAGGCGTCTTCGCTTCGGAAGCGCTTCTCCAGTTCCAGCAACGTCCTGGGAAAATCCTCGGACATGGCCCCAAACACTACATCTTGGGGGTTCTGGCGTCAAGTAAATACCCCTAAATGATTTTAACCGCTATATTCGTTTATCTGTATTGATACTTGTGCGTGCCAAATTCGTCCACAGCAGAGAACCATCAGCGAATTGATTCTGACATTGCAACCTCATCATGTTCGAGGTGCTGGCTAAAATCTGGTAACTTGTTACTGCCACTAACAATCTACAGACTTTCCGTACGTAGGGAACGAGTACGGTTCATGAAGCTTCCGAGGAGTAACAGATGAGCGTATTCAATACAACCGCCGCAGTTGTTAAAATCTGGGCGAGGCTTCAGACTTCACCTGCCCCAGATGCACGATTGGAGGTCCTTTGGTCGGCGAACGGAGGCCCCTTCTTTCCCGACGCCTGCCGCGATCTGGTGAAGCAGATTTACGCTGCGTTCCCTGGAGCGTCCTCGCTCAAGAACGATCTTAAATACCAGCAGATCAAGGACACAGTCGCCAACTCCACTGGAAACATCGACACGGTCGATGACTTAGCGGACGCTGTCGCCGAGAGTCTGACGACGAGAGAGGTGGTCTTTCTGACTCCAGCTACGCGCGCAGTCGCCCTACCGAGTCCAAAGAAGGGCGCGGCAAAATGATACAAAGAATCGTTCTCCTCGCCCTCCTTTTTTTCGCGCTCACCGCCGCGGACATCTATCCGCTTGCTGCACAATGCACCTTCATGAGCTACAAGGTACTCGCCGTAGACAAGATCGGTGTGCGGTGCAAGGAGTCTGTCGCCAATTTGCCAGAAGTGTCCGACAGGGATCCACAAAACCCGAAGACCAAGGTGGGCGACGCGATAATTACAACCGTATCCAGCCCCTACGTGACGATTCGTGCGAACGTAAGGCTTGCTGGCGGCGCCAACGCGAACTGGCTCTCGGTAGAATTGATCTCGGGTAACAAGTTGCAATCGGCTACGAAGTATTCTGTTGCCATTACGCTTGCCCCGTCAGCCCTTGGCCAGCCAGAAACGTCCATACCCGCAATCTCGATCGACACAACCAGCAGTTACACGGTCAATCCTGCGAAGAGCGCCTCGGACCCGATTTTATTCAGTTTCCGTTCAGCGACGGTGGCCTTGAGCAACCCGGCAGGAAAGTGCACATTGATGGTGACGACTTTGCTTGCCAGATCCCATCAAGTCCCGGTCAGAGGTTGTGTCTTGCGCGATCAGATCTTGCCGGATGACTGGGATGAAATCGGGATCGTCAACGTCACGCTGGAAAGTTCGCCAGTTCTTCAAATGCTACCCGACTCCTTGACCGGCCCAATCGATGTGTTCGCGATGACTCCGACGATTCCAAAGACTGCGAGGATGTCCCCTCTCAAGCCGCCCGCATCGAAGGATGTTGCAACGTGGTACTTCAATCTGACCTTCCTCGGAGCAAGCGGCTCGTCGCCCGCTTGGACGTTGGACGGAAAGGTCGTTCCCCGGCTTGTACCAGGACTGTACGGCGGCTTTGAAATCAACCCGTTCGTCGGGAGCGCGAACGTCGGACAGGGGTCGATTTCTACCGCGAAATATACAGACACCATTGACCTGGGAAGTAACGCCATTCGAACGTTTGAACCGCAGCGAAATGGTATTGATTCCTGGGTCCTGACTCCAGGAATCACTGCGGAATCGGATAAAGAGTTTGACACTTGGAATATGCTCGGAACAATCGATGCGAAGTTCAACCTTCGAGGTTCATATAACCCGGAACTGCGGCAGCAGCTAGAGTCCCTCGCGGCATTAATTCGCTCCGACCCCACGAGGAGCTGGACAATAAATGATGTCGCCATTCCGAGGTTTGGCTACCTCTTTGATGTGCACACGATGTTGGAAACCGGAAAGAAAGTGTCTGATTCGACGGTTCAAAACTCCAATAAGTCTGCGAGCCTCACGCTTCCGGAATATTCCATCCTTCGCCCGGCGGTTCAGCTTCACGGGCTACTTCAACTTTATCGGGTCAGCGCCGATTGCGTGATGACGGGCAGGTATCTTGCACTCACGGAGGACTCGGTTCTTGAGCACAAGGACAAGTCGCTTTATCTCTACAAATTTCACGGGTGGAAAGCGTACAACATGGTGACCGGCGCCTACCAGATCGATCCAATTGGACACTGGGCTCTTTCCATCACCTACAATAACGGCTTCGCTCCACCCAAGTACTCGCGCGCCAACTCTGTCCAGGTAGGTCTGTTGGTCAAATATTAGGTTCAGCCACAAATAGGGCGTCTGATGGACGGCTCATATCAAGCTAATCAGCTCATGGGGACGGTGGACGCCTTTTGTGGCAGACCAAACCGACTCGGAAGAACTCCCGCAATCATGTCCATGCTCTTACCGGTTGGTCGATGCCGTCTGGTTTCTCAGTTCTTGATTGTCGCTGGATCGACACCCAGCTTCTCGGCCATCTTCAGCTGCGACAGGCCGAGCGCCCTGCGCACGGCGGCAAGGCGTTCAGGTATTGCGGTTGCGGATCGCGTTGGGTCGTAACCCAGGAATCGGAGAATAGCTGGGATGTAGCGGATGGCCGGAACAGTTGCGTTGCGCTCCCAGTTGGTAATCGTGAGTTCATGAACGCCGATCCGGTCGGCAACCTGCTTTTGCAGGAGCTTGAGGTCCAGACGGCGCTTGCGGATGTGGTCGCCTAAGGTATTGAGTTGCTTTGGGTAATGTGAGGGCTTGGGTTTGGAGGCTCGAAGTTCGGCATGGCAAAAAGGCTACGCTGCCATGAAGTTGCACGTAGTCGACAATCCAGAATCAATCGATTCCCCCTGGCCGGGGACTGATCCGAAATCTGCGTAACTTCCGGTTTAGCGACAATCCAGGCGCTACCCATTCCCGCATCCGCGGCGCTTGGTGGATGCACTGGAAGCTCTTCCACTAAGATTGACCATATGGACATGTTGGCGAACGGCGCAGCGGGAATCGCTCTCTTCTGCTTTTTTGTGTGTCCTGCAGTTTTTGTTCGGGCGCAACAGCCCTCCGGTGCGATCACCGGCTATATCACGTGCAGTGATGGCAACTTTCCAGCACGGGGAGCAACGGTGGATCTAATTCCCGTAGCTCGCCTTTTGTCAGGCGCGTCCGGGAGTTCCACGGCCAATTCCGCAAGAACGACCACAGATTTTGGCGGATCGTATGAGATCTGGACGGTCTCTGCAGGGACATACATCGTGAATGCTACCTTCGACGGCTACAGCGATGATCTCAAGCTGGTACGGTCTGTCCTCGAGCGTTATTCGGTTGACGATCAGAAAAGCCTGCTTGCCGCCTTCCCTCAGGTCACAATCAAACCCGGAACCAACGCACGGAAGGATTTGGTGTTACGTCGTGCAGCATCGATCTCCGGCCGCGTTGCTGTCGACCTTGGCGGGACTGCGGGCAAGACACTGGTAACAGCATCGCTGGTCTCCGGTAGTCTGGTCGGCGCTTCATCGAGCGACAGCATAGCGAAATCTATTTCCTATTCCCAGTCGGGTGTTACCGACGACCGAGGTTACTACCGCATTGCCGGGCTCCCGCCTGGAAAGTACCGGCTTTCCGCCGTCCTCAAGGAAGCTTTCTTCGGTACCAGGTTGAGCGGTGGAGAGAACATCGTCATTGAGCCGCAGAGATCGGGCGTCGCCCAACTCACGGTGTTTGCCCCTGAAGCGCTCGAAGAAACTGCTGCCAAACTAATCGATGTTCAGGACGGAGATGAGGTTACCGATGCTGATATCACTGTGCCGACACGTCTTGTGCACTCGATTGGCGGTACAGTAACGCACGGTGGTGCACCGACCGGCGGCATCGATGTGTCTGTGCAACGCCAAGGTGGGTCAGTACAGGATTACGAATCGATCTCCATGCCGGATGGATACTATCGCTTCGATCTATTGCCGCCCGGAACGTACACGATTCGAGCTAAACCCATGGGTTCGGCCGAGTCGGGTGTGAGGCCGCTTTTAGGTCAGGTAAGCATTCAACTCATAGACACCGATGTGCTCGACGCGAACATCGACTTACGTGCGCGGCCAAACGAAAAGCAGTGAGAATCGTCAGGCAAGCTCAGCACCTCTCCTCATCGTTGGCCTGCGAACTTTGCCTTGGGCGTGTGGTGGGCACCCCTCCCCATGCCAAATCTTCGCCAACCGGCGGAATTTTCGGCGGTTTGGGCTTACACCCCCAGTGTTGGCTGTGAGTTTGCATCTCTCAGCCAATTGGGTTGCTAGAGAGCATCTTTTGGGTGGCGTAGGCGTTGTTCTGTACGAGTGGTCGACAACGCGTAAGTTGACTGGGCGGCCAACGTCACAATGTTGGAAAATAGCCTTTACTGAGTTGCCACAAGAACATCGCTGGATAAATTACGACGATCGAATGAAGAACCCAATCGCCTCAAATCCCGTGTGTGTAATACGTGTGTGGAAACCGCGTTTCCTGCGTTTTGATAGTTTTGAGCGTCGTTAAAAATCAATAAGTTACGTGTTTTCAACACCCATTAAGAATTCAAGTCCCCCTCCGGGCACCAAATAATCGATTATTTTTCTGCGGGATTCCCTACATCTTGTAGCGCCCTAGGTCCTCGTCATTCAGCCCTTCGAGCCAGCCGCGCAACTGCTCGGCGGTGGGGCCTTCGGCTGGACCTGCTGTGTTGAGCTTGGCGCTCTGCATTACCTGTTCTGAGACGTAGATGGGGCAATCGGCGCGCAACGCCAGAGCGATTGCATCCGAGGGCCGGGCATCGATCGTCACTCGTTCTTCACCCTGGCGGAGCCACAGAACGGCGAGGAATGTGTCGTCTTTAAGTTCCGTAATAACAACGCGTTCCAGTCGGGCATTCAAGTGACGGATCAGATTCCGGGTCAGGTCGTGGGTCATGGGCCGCGGAGCCGCCACCTTCTCGATCTCATTGGCGATGGCGGTGGCCTCGAAGATGCCCACCCATATCGGCATCACCGTATCCGATGCCACGTCCTTGAGCACGATGATAGGCATGTTGGTGGCAGGGTCCATCATCAGCCCGCGAATGCGCACTTCGATATCCATGGATCCCCTTTCCGGAACCTCCCTATCTTAAACGGCCTCGCCCACTAAACTGTTTGGATGGGTGCCTGTGATCTTCACCTGCAGGTAGCTGCCGGGAGCCGGCGCAATGGGCCCAGCGCAGGTGAAGTTGACTGGCGTGTTCTGGCTGCTACGGCCCACGACCTGGCCTCGCGTCGGGTGATGGCCTTCGACCATTACCTCCATAACCTCCCCCAAGTGCCTTGCATAATTAACCCTTTGTATCTCCCTCTGACAGTCAAGCACTACTTGAAGCCGGGTAGCTTTCTCCGCGTCTGGGATGGAATCGATCAGATGCAGCGCCGGAGTATTCGGCCGCGGCGAGTACTTGAAACCGAAGACGCAATCGTACTCGACCTCGGCCAGAAGGTCCATGGTCTCGATGAAATCCTCCGGAGTCTCGCCGGGGAAACCGGCAATGATGTCGGTGGAGAGCGCAATGGGACGCCGCGCGGCCTTGATCCAGGCAACCCGCTCCAGATACCACTCCCGTGTGTACTCGCGATTCATCAGCTTGAGAATGCGATTGGAGCCCGACTGCACCGGCAGGTGAATGTGGTTGCAGAGCGCAGGCACGGCGTCGATGGCCTCGACGATCTTGCGCGTGAAGTCGCGTGGATGGCTGGTCATAAAGCGCACACGGCGAATCCCGGCCACCTGGCCAACGGCGGCCAGCAGCTCAGCGAAGCTCA
>Ga0265316_10000521_pt1 | contig 43416 bp, 29 predicted proteins | sample 4522metaG_FD_202092 | JGI IMG/M metagenome (GOLD analysis project Ga0265316, IMG submission 202092) | Rhizosphere microbial communities from Carex aquatilis grown in University of Washington, Seatle, WA, United States - 4-5-22 metaG | ecosystem: Host-associated > Plants > Roots > Rhizosphere >... | reverse complement strand
TCCGGCAGATGCCTAGGGACGGTTTAATATTTCATAAATGTATGATGTTAATCAGATTATCGTTAATTTAATAATCTGGTATGGCATTTGCTTTTAGTTGTGTTCGTTGAACCTGCGTTCAATGGCCCGGCGATTTCCATGGCCGATATTGTCTCCCTTTTCATGCGGCCAACAGGGTGCGCTGAAAAAGGCGGCGCTGATGAAAAAAACATTTTTCCATTACTATAAGGAGCTGTTATGAAGAACATCCATTTCCGTGTGCTGTGTGTGCTTGCCTTGAGCTTTGTCGTCAATGTCAGTTTTGCCGGCGGACGCTACGCGAACCCCCCGAAGGGCTTGGTAGAAACCACCGAAGCCTGCACCAAAGGACTTGAGGCGGCTGAAAAAGGCGACACGGCGGCGGCGTTGGAATTTGCCAAAACCGGCCGCAAAGTTTCCTTGGAGTCCTACAAAGAGCTTAGCACCATGCCCATGGAAATTGGCTCTTCCACGATGAAAAAAGCGATTGCGGCACTGGAAACAAACAACCTTGCCGAAGCCAAGGAAAACTTCGCGCATTGCAAGAAGAAAATGCTGGATGAAATCGACTATTACACCAAGGAAGGCAAAATGAAGGACGGCAAGGTACTTTGACAAGACGGCTTTTTTAGATTGCGGAAGCCATTTTAGTCGGGTATATGGATGTCGGTTCGCCATAGGCGCGGCGTTCTCGCCGCGCTTGATCGCGGCCGCCTTCATGGCTTGAATGTTAAAGCGGCCCGCGCTTTTCAACATCCGCTGGCGACAGGGAAGTCCCTTCGGTTTCTGCCCATGTCTGCATTGATTTTTTCCCATTGCCCGCATAAGCTGGGCGCGATACCTGAATCTTCGGCTTTTCCGCTCCTAACTGGCCTTCCAAGGAGAGAACGGCGCAAACTTACCGCAAAATCTTGATTTTAGAAGGTGTCCTGTGCGCATCGTCAAATGCTCGCTGAATTTTGGCTTCGGCGTGTTGCTGAGTCTGAGTGCCTTTATGGCCCATTCCCATCCGCAGCCTAAATCCGCTGCGGAGGAGGAAGAGCCTGCTGTGCTGGAGACGGTGGAGGTGGAGGGGCGGGCGGCCGATTTGATCGGCGTGGCGTCCTCCGCCTCGCAAGGCGTGGTCGGCCAGCCGGAGTTCAAATACCGCCCGCTGGCCCGCGCCGGCGAGCTGGTGGAGGTCGTCCCCGGCATGCTGGCGACCCAGCACAGCGGCTCGGGCAAGGCCAACCAGTATTTCCTGCGCGGCTTCAACCTCGACCACGGCACGGACTTTTCGGTCATGGTGGACGGCGTGCCGATGAATTCGCCCACCCACGCCCACGGCCAGGGTTATCTGGATTTGAACAGCCTTATCCCTGAATTGGTGGACAAGGTCGAGTACGGCAAGGGGCCGTATTATGCCGAGGTCGGCAATTTCTCCACGGCCGGCTACACGCGCATGCACACGATGCACAAGCTCGACCAGGGTTTCGTCAAATTCACCGGCGGCCAATACGACTACTACCGCACGGTCGCCGCCAATTCCAACAAACTCGGCGGCGGCGATTTGCTGTACGGCGGCGAGATGACGTTCTACGACGGCGTGTGGCAGGTGCCTGAGGACACCAAGAAATTCAATGGCATGATGCGCTACACCGTCGACAAGGACGATTGGGGTTTCGCTTTGAACGGCAAGGCTTACCACAACACCTGGACGGCCACCAACCAGATTCCGTTGAGCGCGGTGGATATGGGCGAGATCGGCCGGTATGGCTCGGGCGACCCCAGCGACGGCGGCACGACCAATCGCTATAGCTTTTCGAGCAACGCCTGGAGCCGGGGCGACTCCTGGAAGAACGACCTCAACCTTTACGTCGTCTATTCCGACCTCGACCTGTATTCCAATTTCACCGGTTATCTCGACCATCCGATCCTAGGCGACCAGCTCAACCAGAAGGAGCGGCGTTGGATCGGCGGCGGCAATGGCGAGCAGACTTGGTTCAACAAATGGTTTGGCTTCGACATGGACAACAGCGTTGGCTTTCTGATCCGCCATGATCAGATCAACGGCCTGGCGCTGAACCATAGCGTCAACCGGCAAGTGTTCGAGACGGTCAGCAATGACGATGTCAGTGAGACCCACGGCGGTGTGTTCATCCGCAACCAGACCCAGTGGTTGAGCAAATTCAAGACGGTCTCCGGCTTGCGCGGGGATTTTTTCGGCTGGGATGTCACCAGCCACGCGGTGCCGCAGAATTCCGGCGGGCAGTACCGGGGCATCTTCAGCCCGAAATTGAGCTTCATCTTCGGGCCTTGGGCCGACACCGAGTACTTTCTGAACGCCGGCTACGGCTTCCATTCCAACGACGCGCGCGGATCGACGCTCACGGTCGAACCCACCGGGACCATTGCCACGCCGGTCTCGCCGCTGACGCGCCAGCGCGGGGTCGAAATCGGCGTGCGCAGCCAATATGTCAAAGGTTTGAACACCACCTTGGCCTTGTGGTGGTTGCAGTCGGACTCCGAGCTGGTGTGGGCGGGCGACGCGGGCACCAACGAGCCGACCGGCAAGAGCGAGCGCTACGGCGTGGAATGGACCAACTACTACAAGCCGGTGGACTGGCTGACGCTGGACGCCGACTTCGCCTTCTCCGCCGCCAATTACACCAGCGTGCCGCATAATGAAAACCGCGTGCCCAACTCGGTGCGCCGGGTCATCACCGCCGGGGCGGTGGTCGATCTGCCCTGGGGCTTGTTCGCCACCACCCGCGTGCGCCATTTCGGCGACGTGCCGCTGAACGAGGGCAACACGTTCAACGCCGGCAGCACGACCCTGGTCAGCTTGGGGGTCGGATACCAGCAGCCGGCCTACAAGCTGGAAGTGGAGGTGTTCAACCTGTTCGACGCCAAGCAGTATGACATTGCCTACAACTACAATTACCGCACGCAGAGCGATGTTCGCCTAGGCATTAACGAAGGGGGGCGCAATGACCTCATTTTCCACCCCGTGGAACCGCAGATGGTGCGGGCCACGGCGATGGTGAAGTTCTGACGGAAGTTGATTTTAAAAACGCCGTCCGCACTGAGCTTGTCGAAGTGCAGGGTTTTTCGAACTGCCCTAGGGGGTCGTTTTTTTCTTCGGATCTTCCTCTTTGGTTTCCAGGCTTTCCAGCGACCAGTTCCGCCCGCTTTTCCGCTGGACTTCCTTGTCGTTCACGGTGATGCGCAATCTCAGGTTGTTGGCGGAGTCGGCATTGCGTATCGCTTCGTTGAGGCTGATGCGCCCAGCTTTGTAAAGCCCGAACAGCGCGCTGTCGAAGGTTTGCATGCCCTGGAGCTCGGACTTTTCCATGGCCTCTTTGATGGCCATGATGTCGCCTTTTTTAATGAGGTCGCAGACCAGCGGCGTGGCGAGCAACACTTCAATGGCCGCCGCGCGCTTGTCGTCCACGGTTGGAATCAGCCGTTGCGAAACGACGGCGCGCAGATTGAACGAAAGATCGAGCAGCAATTGCGTGCGCCGCTCCTCGGGAAAAAAGTTGACGATGCGGTCCAGGGCCTGGTTGGCGTTGTTGGCGTGCAAGGTGGACAGGCACAAATGCCCGGTTTCGGCGAAGGCCAGCGCGTGTTCCATGGTTTCCTGGGAGCGGATTTCACCGATCAAAATCACATCGGGGGCTTGCCGCAAGGTGTTTCTCAACGCCGCTTCATACGTCTCGGTATCGACGCCGACTTCGCGCTGGTTGACGATGGATTTTTTATGCTGGTGCAAAAATTCTATCGGATCTTCGATGGTGATGATGTGGCCGCAGGAATTGGAGTTGCGGTAGTCGATCACGGCGGCTAAAGACGTTGATTTGCCGGAGCCTGTGCCGCCGACGAACAAAATCAACCCGCGCTTCTCCATGATGACGTTTTTCAAGGTGTCGGGCAGGTTCAGCGAATCCATGCTGGGGATTTTAGATTTGATATTGCGCAATACCATCGCATAGCTATTGCGCTGTTTGAAAATATTCACGCGAAACCGGCCAACTCCTGTCTCTGAAATCGCCAGATTCATTTCCGACGTTTTTTCAAACTCCCTCTGTTGACGCTCGTCCATGATCGAATACGCGACTTCCTTGATCGCATCGGACGTCAGCACGGCGGTGTCGATGGCGACCATCTTACCTTCAAACCGTGCGGTGGGGTAAGTGCCCGAGCTGAGATACATGTCAGAGCCGTCTTTCATGACGAGGAGTTTTAGATAAGCTTGAAAGTTCATTATCATTGCTGGTATGCCGCCTTTTGGTCAGTTAAGCGAGTTATTGTTGTCACAAATCAATTTTGCAAAGACTGGCTTTGTGTCTGTCGTCAATTAGCGACTTTTTCATTGCCAAACGACACTGTGTTTGTTGTTTGAAATCTGAATCACCGAGTTCTAGCGCACCACTTTAATACTACACTTCCTTGCAAACACGTCAAGCCTAATCCGTCAGGCGAGTCGCGAAAATACGGTTCTGCTTACGCGGCTTGGCGGCAATAAATGCGTTGTCTTGGAACAGGATATCCACCCCACTGGCGGACGAGGTTGCCGCAGGCTATAGTTTGCCTGGATCATCTTGCGGAAACGCCCACTCCCACTCCCACTACCGATTGCAACCGATGTACACCACCGCGATCTTTGACATGGACGGCCTGCTGCTGGACTCCGAACGCCCTATCCGCGACGCCTGGCAGGCGGTGCTGGCCGGCATGGGGCGGGTCTACGACCATCAGCTTTACCTGTCCGCCGTGGGCCGCAATCTGGCCGACACCCGGGTGTTGTTTTCGCAAGGCCACGGGCCGGGCTTCGACTTCGACGAGGCGCTGGCGCAAGTGCGCCTGCGGCTGGCCGACACGGTCGAACACACCGGCTTTCCGGTCAAGCCCGGCGCGCACGGGCTGCTGGCCGAGTTGTCGGGCCGGGGCGTCCGCCGCGCGGTGGCCTCGTCCACGGGCGTCGAGCGCGTCGGCCAGCGCCTGGGCCGGGCGGGCCTGCTGGGGTATTTCGAGCATCTGGCCGGCGGCGACGAGGTCGTGCGCGGCAAGCCGGCGCCGGACATTTTTCTGCTGGCCGCCGCCCGTCTGGGCGCAGCCCCGCAAGACTGCCTGGTGTTCGAGGATTCCAGCTACGGCGCGCAAGGCGCGTTGGCGGCCGGCATGGGCGTGGTGCTGGTGCCCGACTTGAAGCCGCCGACCGTGGACATCGAGCGCCGCGCCGTGCGGATACTCGGGTCTTTGGAGGAGGCGGCGGGGTTTTTGGACGAGTGGTTTTGCGTTGGGTGACGCCGCAGCCCGTCAGCCGGGCAGGCGTTTCAGCCGTGGCTTTGCCTCGACGCGCTCGGGCCACCGCCGCTTAAGCCAGCCGCGCAAGCCTTCTCGGTGGCGTTCGGTCAGGCTGCCCAGGATGAACACGACGGCCAGGGTCGAAGCCATCACCCGGTAGAAAAGTTCGGGGCCGCGCGGACGCTGCCACAGCGCCATAGCGCCATGGCGCAGAGCGCCACCGGCAAGTGGAACAAGTAGAGGGCGAAGGTGTAGCTGGACGCGTAGCGTATCGGTTTCGCCAGCGGATTTATCAAAGCCGAGAAACGGCCGCACACGCGGCGGAAGGCGATGAAGTTGGCCGCGACCAGCAAGGCCAAAAGATAGTCGCCGGGGAAGCGCTTGGAAAAATGCAGCAAGATATAGAGGCGTTCGCCTACCCATTGGCGGGGCAGGCTCGACAGTTGCCTGGTGATGTCCGCATATTGATACCAGGCGATACCTGCCAGCGAACCGATAAGCAGAGCCCACGCCCAGCCTTCGCGGCAGCCGGCCAGTGCGTGGGAGCGGTAGATGGCCACGCCCAGCAGCCAAGTGGGGAACATGAGCAGGATTTTCGGCCCTATCAGCAAGCTAAGCAGCGTCAGCCACAGGATTCTGCACCGGCCTGAGGTAAAGCAATGCACGGCGTACAACGTGTAGTACGACATCTCGTAGCAAAGCGACCAGTAAGGGGAATTTGAGAACGGCATGATCGACACCAGCCATAGCTCGTTGACGAACGCGAGGCTGGCGGCAATGCGGACAGCCCAGTAGTCATGCGTGGTCACGCCTCTGACGTACACGCCAGGGGCAACTGCCTCGCCCAGCAGGTCGAGCAGCGGCGTCAACAGCACCGCCGGCAGCGCGACCGAGTAGATGCGGGACAGTCGGCTCGACCAATAGTCCCGGGGGGTTTTTTCCTTGGTGTCGGTGACGAAGGCGATGACATAGCCGGACAGCACAAAGAACACGACCACCGCGTTGTGGCCGAAGCTGGCCGGCAGCGGATAGATTCCCATGATGAGGTTGAGATGGCCGACCATCACGCAGAGGGCCGCCGTAAAGCGCACCAGATCGAGATACAACGAAAATGGCTGGTTCATCGTTGCAGCCTCCGCAAAAATTAGCCCCGATATTTGTGTTTCAGCTCAAACCGTTCCGAGGCGAGCGCCGTCGCATGGCTGATGGCGACGGCTATGTGGTCGCGCCAGCTTTGCAACGCGCTTGGATTTGGCACTTTGTGGGCGAAAAGATACCGGGGCAGCAAAGTCAGCGCATACAGTTTTTCTGGGATTTTGCGTTGCAGGATCATTAGGCCGCGGAAATTCTTCCACATCCAGTTTAACTGGCCGGGGTATTCGTCGAGGCGCGGAATGCCGAAATCCGGGTGGCATAGGTTGAAGGCGATGGTGATGCGGGGGCGGTCGCCCTCGTAGACCGCGACCGAGTGCATCAGGCTGCCTGGGAACAGGATCATGCGTCCGCTGGCTGGCGGCATGTGGATGTCGCGTTGCTTCAAATCGGGGTTTTTGGCGGTGTGGACGGCCACATGGGGCCAGTCTTCAAATATGGTCTGTCCTTTGCAGGCCGGATTGTCGGCTATGTCGCCGGTATCGACGCAATAAAAGCCGGCGAAGAAATAATGGGGGCCAAGATGTTCGTGGGCGCGGTTGAAATGCCCTTTTTCGTTGACATTGGCCCAGGCGTGGATTTCCTAGCCTTTGCTGTAGTCCTTGTCGGTGTCTTGCAGATTGAACTGGCGCTTCATATACTCCCCGGCCAGCGTCTGGATGCGGTCCACCAGCGTGGCAATCGCCGGGTCGTCCCAGGTCTGGAGGTCGGTGTCGGACTGCCAGCCGCCGCGGTTGGTTTTGACCACGCCGCTGGTCTTTTCCCGCTTCTCAAACACGAGTTCGCGCAGGCGCTGGTTCAGCGCTTTGCTATCAGGCCAAATGTAGAACATGACCGGCGAGGGAAATAGTAATTTCATGTCGGCGTCCGCCAGATTGGCGGAAGCGGCCGGGCTAAACGTATCAGTCATAAAAGGCTCACCATAGGTTGAAGGTTTCGCGGCGGGCGCGCCTCGCTACCCGGGCGCAGGCGTGGTCTGGCGGGTTTGTCCCACACCCGTTTCGGGGGCATAGCATAGTCTGAAACCGTTGCCAGCCGCAATATTGGCCCGACAGAGGCAAGTCGGCAAAAGAAGACCTCACGCAATGTCGCCGATCATCTTGGCGTGGCGTCGTCGCGCCGTCGCGTGAGCCCCTTTTTCTCGTCCGACCCCGCAAGGGCCGTCCAGCCTGGTTGCTCAGGCAGGGGCGCGGCCTAGAGGCGCCACCCCTTCACCAGCGCGTAAATCGCCGGTATCACCAGCAGCGTCAAGACGGTCGAGGAGACCATCCCGCCGACCATCGGCGCGGCGATGCGGCGCATGACTTCCGAGCCGGTGCCGTGGCTCCACAGGATGGGCAACAGGCCCGCCATGATCGCGGCCACGGTCATCATCTTCGGGCGCAGCCGCTCCGCCGCGCCAGCCATCAAAGCCACATGCAAGTCCGCCCGGGTGAACCGGCGCTGTTCCGCCTGGCATTGCCGCGTCCGCGCCTGGTAGGCGTGGTCGAGGTAGATCAGCATCACCACGCCGGTTTCCGCCGCCACCCCGGCCAGGGCGATGAAGCCCACGCCGACGGCGATGCTGAGGTTGTAGTCCAGCCACCACAGCAGCCAGATCCCACCCACCAGCGAGAACGGCACAGACAGCATGACGATCAGGGTTTCGGTCAGCCGTCCGAAGTTGAGGTAGAGCAGGATGAAGATCAGCGACAAGGTCAGCGGCACGACCAGGCGCAGGCGCTGGCTGGCCCGCTCCATGTACTCGAACTGGCCGCTCCAGGTGAGGTAATAGCCGGCCGGAAGCTGGACGGCTTTTTCGACGGCCAGCTTGGCGTCGTGGACGAAACCGGCGATGTCGCGGCCGCGCATGTCCACGAAGATGTAGGCCGACAGCATGGCGTTTTCGGTGCGGATGCCCGGCGGGCCTTTGGACAGGCCGACCCGGGCCAGTTGCCCCAAAGGGATCATCGCCCCGGCGGGCGTGGCCACCAGCACATGGGCGGCGATGGCTTGCGGGCTGTCGCGCAGTTCGCGGGGATAGCGCACGATGACGCCGAAGCGCTCGCGCCCCTGCACCAGGGTGGTGACGGTTTCCCCGCCCACGCCGGTGGCGATCAGCTCCAAAATGTCGCCGACCCGCAGGCCGTGGCGGGCCAGGGCCTCGTAGTCCGGGTCGATGTCCAGGTAAAAGCCGCCGGTGATGCGCTCGGCATAGGCGCTGGTCGTGCCCGGCACGGTCTTGACGGCCTGCTCGATTTGCTGGGCCAGGCGCTCCATTTGATCCAGCGCCTTGCCGAACAGCTTGATGCCGATGGGCGTGCGGATGCCGGTCGCCAGCATGTCGATGCGGTTTTTGATCGGCATGGTCCAGGCGTTGCTGACGCCGGGGATTTGCAGCGCCTCGTCCATCTCGGCGATGAGCTTGTCCACGGTCATCCCCGCGCGCCATTCCGCCTCGGGTTTCAAATTGACGAGGGTCTCGGCCATTTCCAAGGGGGCGGGGTCGGTGGCGGTCAAGGCCCGGCCGGCTTTGCCGAACACCGATTCGACTTCGGGAAAGCCTTTGATGATGCGGTCTTGGGTTTGCAGCAGTTCGGCGGCCTTGGTCACCGACAGGCCGGGCAGGGTTTGCGGCATGAACAGCAGGCTGCCCTCGTTCAGCGTGGGCATGAATTCGCCGCCCAGCCGCGAGGCCGGATACGCCGACGCCGCCAGCGCCAGCACCGCCAGCGCCAGCGTGGTTTTTTTCCAGCGCATGACCCCGCCGATCAGCGGGCGGTACAGCCACAGCAGCGCCCGGTTGATGGGGTTGCGCTGCTCCGGCAAGATTTTCCCGCGCACGAACAGCAGCATCAACACCGGCACCAGCGTCACCGACAGCGCCGCCGCGCCGGCCATGGCGAAGGTCTTGGTGTAGGCCAAGGGCTGGAACAGGCGGCCTTCCTGGGCTTCCAGCGTGAACACCGGCAGGAAGGACACGGTGATGATGAGCAGGCTGAAGAACAGCGGCGGGCCGACTTCTTTGCAGGCTTCGAGGATGATGTCGAAGCGCGGTCGCAGGGCCGAATCCCGCTCCAGATGCTTGTGGGCATTTTCGATCATGACGATGGCGGCGTCCACCATCGCGCCCATGGCGATGGCGATGCCGCCTAGGCTCATGATGTTGGAGTTCATGCCGAGCAGGTGCATGACGATGAAGGCGGCCAGCACGCCGACCGGCAGCATCAAGATCGCCACCAGCGCGCTGCGCAAATGCAGCAGGAACAGCGCGCAGATTAGCGCGACCACGGCGCTTTCCTCGGCCAGCGTGCGGCGCAGATTGTCGATGGCGCGGTGGATCAGCTCGGAGCGGTCATAGACGGCCTGGACGCTGACCCCCCGCGGCAGGCCGGCGGTGATTTCCTTGAGCCGGGTTTTCAGGTTGCCGATGACATCCAGCGCGTTTTGGCCGTAGCGGGCGATGGCGATGCCGGACACCGCCTCGCCCTCGCCGTTCAACTCGGTGACGCCGCGGCGCTCGTCGGGCACCAGTTCGACGCGGGCGACGTCGCGCACCAGCACCGGGGTGCCTTGCTCGGCTTTCAACACCAGCCGTTCGAGGTCTTGCTGGCCGCGCAGATAGCCGTGGCCGCGCACCATGTATTCGGTTTCCGCCATTTCGACGACCCGCCCGCCGACATCGCGGTTGCCGGCCCGGACCGCCTCGGTGACGGTTTTCAGCGAAACGCCGTAGGCTTGCAGCTTGTGCGGGTCGACCGTCACCTGGTATTGCTGCACGAAGCCGCCGATGCTGGCGACTTCGGCCACGCCCTGGGCCTTGATCAACTGGTAGCGCACGAACCAGTCTTGCAAGGTGCGCAATTCGGCCAGGGAATGGTTCACGCCCAGCAACGCGTATTGGTACACCCAGCCGACGCCGGTGGCGTCCGGCCCCAGTTGCGGAACCACCCCGGCCGGCATGCGGCCCGATAGCGTTGTCAGGTATTCCAGCACCCGCGAGCGCGCCCAGTAAATGTCGGTGCCGTCCTCGAAGATCACATAGACAAACGACGCGCCCAAAAACGAGAAGCCGCGCACGACCTTGGATCTCGGCACGCTCAGCATCGCGGTGGCGAGCGGGTACGTCACCTGGTCTTCGACCACTTGCGGGGCTTGGCCCGGATATTCGGTGTAGACGATGACTTGGGCGTCGGACAGGTCGGGCAGCGCGTCCAGCGGGATTTTGAGCACCGCGTAAACGCCGCCGATGACCAGGAACGCCGTCGCCAGCAGCACCAAAAACACATTGCGCAGCGACCAACTGATGACGCGCTCTAACATGCTAGGCCATTGGCCTCATGGCCGAGTGGGCTCCACGGGCGCTTCCATGCCTTGCAGCGCGGCCTTCAGATTGCTTTCCGCGTCGATCAGGAAATTGGCGCTGGTGACGACGGTTTCGCCCAGGGCCAGGCCGTCCAGCACTTCGACATAGCCGTCGGCCTTGCGGCCCAGCTTGACCGGGCGCGGCTCGAACAGCCCTTCGCTTAAGCGGACCAGCACCAGTTGCCGGGTGCCGCTGTCGAGGATGGCCGAGTCGGGCACCGCCAGACGCGGAGGCTCGCCGTCGGCCGCCGCCAGGGCCGCGCTGCCGTACAGGCCCGGCCTCAGCAAGCCGTCGGCGTTGGGCAGTTCGACGCGGACTTTGACGGTGCGGGTCTCGCTGGCGAAGGTCGGGTAGATGAAGCTGACCCGGCCTTTGAACACGCGCTCCGGGTAGGCGTTGAATTGCGCGGACACCGGCTGGCCGGGGCGTATCCAGCCCAAGTCCTGCTCGAACACATCCACCAGCAACCAGACCGTGGACAAGTCGGCGATGCGGAACAGCGTTTCGCCTGGCATGAAGCGCATCCCTTCCACGGCGGGCTTGTCCAGCACGACGCCCGCGACCGGCGACAACAAGGGCAGGGTGTCCAATGCGACGCCTTCGGTCTGCAAGCGCTCCAGTTGCGCCGGGCCTATGTCCCAATGGCGCAGCCGCCGCAAGGCGTTGCCGGCCAGTTGCTCCGCTGTCGCGCGAACCTCCGGGCTGGCCTGGCGCAGCGTGTCCATGCCTTGCCGGGCGATCAGGTATTCCTGCTGAGCGCTCAGCAGATCCGGGCTGTAGATCTCAAGCAAAGGCTGGCCGCGTTTGACGGCCATGCCGGTGGCGTTGGCATGCAGGCGTTGAATCCAGCCTTCGAATTTCGGGCTGACGGCATGGACGCGGCGCTCGTCGACCTGGATGCTGCCCAGCGCGCGGATGGCGCGCACCAGTTTGCGGGCCTCGACCTGGGCCGTTTTCACGCCCAGCTTCTGGATCTTCTCCGGGCTGATCTTAAGCTGCCGGGCCGTCGCCGCCTCGCCTTCATAGACCGGGATGTAATCCATGCCCATCTCGTCTTTTTTCGGCATTTTGGACGTGTCCGCCGCGCCCATCGGATGGCGGTAGTAGAGGATGCGGCCTGGTTTGGCGCGTTCCGCCTGCGGCTGCATGTCTTCCGCGTAGACCGGCACGTATTCCATGCCCATCTCGTCCTTGGCCGGCGTCGGCGAGGTGGCTTGTGGGTTCATCGGATGGCGGTAGTACAGCGGCTGGCGCGCGGGGGCCTGGGCCGGGGGGTTCGGCGGCGGTGGCTGGCGGGCCAGCCACCAGCCCAAGCCTAGGCCCAGCCCCAAGGCCGCCGCCAAGCCCAGCGCGGCGCGCTTAGTCATGGCCCAGGTCTTCGCCGACGAGGGCGGACAACTCGGCCAGGGTTTGCTGGGTGCGGGCCAGGGATTGCCAATATTGGCTCTGGTATTGGAACAGCGCCAGCTCGGCGCGCAGCAGGTCGGAAAAATTGGCTTTGCTGACCTGGTAGCCGGCCAGCAGGGATTCGACAGTCTGCCGGGCCTGGGGGATGATTTCATGCTCGTACAGCGCCAGCCGCTCCTTGGCATGCTGGTACTCGGCGGTTTTCGTGCTGATCGCGGCGTGGGCTTTGTTGTGCTCGTCTTGCAGCGAATATTGCTCCTGCAACAACTCCACGCGCCGCTGGTCCACCGCCTTGGCCTGTTTCTGCCCGGCGTAAATCGGCAGCGTGACGCCGAGGCGGATGCTGAGGAAGTCGCTGCGGGCCAGGCCGGCGGGCGTGTCCTGCCGCACCGCGTAGCCCGCGCCGAGGGTGAAATCGGGGTAGTAGTCTTTTTGCGCCAGATCCACCTTGGTTTGCGCCGCCGCCAGCATCTTGCCGTGCTGGGCGAACAAGGGGTTCACGCGCAGGGCTTTTTCCTGCAGGCCCGTGTCGTCCAGGGCGGGCAGCTTGAATTCGGCCTCGGCCGGCAGCCGCACCGGGCTGGCCGAGGGGCTGGCCATCAGCGCGTTGAGCAGGGCGCTTTCGCCATGGCGCATACCGGTCAGCTCCAGCGTCTCGTCCTTGAGCTTGGACCATTCAAGCTGCGCCATCAGCACGTCCTGCTGCGCCCCTTGCCCCACTTGGTATTTGGCCTGGGCGATGTCCACAAGCTGGCGGAAGAATTGCCCGGCCTCGGCGGCCACGTTCAAGGCGCGGTCGTAATAAAACAGCCGCCACCAGGCTTGCTTCACGTCGCGCGCCAGGCGCAGCCTGGCCACTTCGACCGAATCCGCCGCCGCCAGCGCCTCCTGTTCCGCCGCGCGCTCTTGCAAGGCCAGCTTGCCGGGAAACGGAACCCTCTGGCTGAGGCCGATTTCCAGCATGGTCATGTCTTCTTGGCGCAGGCTGAAATTGCGCGTCGGCAGGTTGAGCATGTCGACATTCAGGCTGGGGTCGGGCAACGCGCCCTGCTGCGACGGGATCGCCGCCATCGCCTCGGCGCGGGCTTTCACTTCGGCGATGCCGGGGTTGCCCGCCAAGGCGTGTTCGACCGCCTGCGCCAGGCTCAAGGGCGGCTCGTCGGCCGAGGCGGCGGCGCATGAAGCCAGTGCCAGAGATGCCGCCCAGGCTGCGAAAAGCCGGGGGCGCAAGGTTTTTTTCCACCCCCCGGCAGGCTCGGCGGGCGCTGCGCGGGGCATCCCGGCTTCTTTGCGGGCGGTCACTCCGTCTCGGCGACGGCCAGTCCGTCCTCCACAGGCTCCGCTTGCGGGGCCGCCAAGGCGAACCGCCACGCGCACAGGCCGGACAGGCCGAGAAACGCCAGGCCGACCCAAAACGGCATGCTGAGCCCCAGGAACGTCCACACCACTTGGGTGCAGTCGCCGGTGCCGGTCAGGAACATCCGCACACTGTCGGCCAGGCTGAAATGTTCCAGGATATAGGACGCGCCCGGCCCGCAGCTTGCGTAATCCTCATGCGGCAGCACCTGGATCAAAAAATGGTAGGCCGCGACGCCGGCCCCGGCCAAGGCGGCCAGCGTGGCCAGGCCGAAATAGGCGCGGGCGCCGCCGTTGCCGGGGTTGTGCAGCGCGCCGGCCAGAAACACCGAGGCCAGCGTGAACACAACCATGCGCTGGGTGATGCACAGCGGGCAGGGCTCCAGCATCAGCACGAATTGAAAGTAGACCGCCGACAGCTCCATCCCTAAGCACGCGAGGACGCCAGCGAAGAACCAGGCCCGCGCCTTCACCGCGCAAGCCTTTTGATACAGTGTGGATAATGCAGTCATGGAAGAATGCCTTTTCAAAACGAACACGGTTCGCCGCCAGGCGGCGGAAGCCGCCTCTGGCGTCGCCTATCCTGGCTGATTGTAGCAGACAGCGCCTGAAAGCGTTTCCGTCCCGCCCGCGCAACGTGAAGCGCCCAATGCCCCGCATAAGCCATGCGCGTTAAGCCAGCGCCTTGTCGTTGGTTTCGCCCAGCAGCCCGCCGGCGTCGCGGTCGTCCAGTTCCAGCTTGGGCGTCGTCGTCTTGACGCGCTTTTCCACTTCCTTGATGTGTTCGGCGGGCGGGATTTGCTCCGGCAGGTCGCCGCCGATGCGCTTGATCGCCTCGCGCACCTCCTGGCCCACCTGCTCATGGGTGCGGATGGCCTGGTTCTGGTCATGGATGCGCTCGCGGACGAGCTTGTCGCGGGTCTGGGTCATGCGGAACTGGTTGGCCGCCAGCTCGGTGGCGTTCATGCGGTCCATCAAATTGTCTTTTTCCGGGATGCCCTTCCTGGCCTTGATGGCGTCGCGCCCCAAGCCGCCATACAAGCCCTTGTAGCCGGCGTCGTGGAAGATGCCAAACATCCGGCTTTGCACGCCGGCGTCCGCCGCCGCGCCGGACAGCGCGTGGAATTCCTCGGCGGTCTGCCTGCGCAGCTCCAGCCGGTCGAGGTCGGCGGCCAACTGGTCGGAGAGTTCCTGGCGGCGGGTTTGGATGGCGAAGTATTTTTGCGCCTGGGCGATTTCGGGTTTGCGCGAGTCGCCGTTTTGGGCGATGAGGTAGCAGGCGAAGCGGGAGAAATGGTAGTCCGCCACGTCGCGGCTGCCGCCCTTGCCGAGTTCGACTTTTTTGGAGTCCTTGGCAAAATGGTAGCTGGGGTTGTTTCCCGATTGTTCGCAGGAGTTTATCGCGCGCTCGATGGACTGCTCGAAGCGCCGCCACTGGCGGTAGCCCAGCAGCGGCTGCAGATCGCGGGCGCTCCAGTATTCCGCGCCATATTGGTTGATTTGTTTCAGCCCTTCAAATGAAGCGCCGCTCATGGTGGACGGTTGTTGCTCGCTCAATTTATTTCTCGACAGGATTGTTTTGGGCCGCCACAAGGCGGCCTTAAGTCCCATTATATACGAGAGCGGGGCGGCGCACATAAATCGCCCGCCAAAACCTGTGCCTGCCGTTTTAATTAAAAGCGTGTTGCGGCGGCTTTCTAAGGCAACTTGCAGGGCAGTTCCGGGAAGTATTCGGTCTGGATGCGTCGGCAGTATTCGACCAGGTTTTTCAGGCCCAGGGCATGGTCTTTGAGCGGGGATTCAATAGGGCAGCCCAAGGTGTTGATTAAAATCCCATAGGCGGAGGCGTCCAGGCTGCTGGGCAGCTCGCCGAGGAAATAGGGCTTTTCGCCCAGAAAACCGGCGAGGGCGTCGAGGTCTTCGATGCCGAGCGCGAAGGCTTCCTCGGGACTCAGCCGGCCTAGGCCATGGCCTAGGATTTGCCCGTTGATCCGGCGGTAGTAAACCATCGCGCCCACGTCGCGGATCACCGGCGGCAGCACGCTGAAAATGGCCTGCTTGGTGGTTTGCCAGTTGGCCTCGGTGTAATGCCAGCGGCTATACATGCTGACCCAGAACAAATGCTCTTCCAGCAGCCGCTGGAAGGCTGTCGCGTCGCCGCTTTGCCTGGGTGTGAGCCGGGCGTCGAGGGGGTCTCCGTAGGCCGTCTTCAGGTAGCGGAGGATCATCCGGGTGTCGGAGATTTTTTGGCCTTGGTCTTCGATGAACGGAAGCTTCCCCCTCGGCCCTCTGAACGGCAGGGTCTCGACGATTTCATACGGGATCTTGGCCATGCGCAAATAGGTTTCGACCTTGACGCAGAAATGGCTTTGGTTGGGGATGCCCCAGGTGCGGGCGAATTGGTGCAGGACGATCATATTGTTCCTCCGGGGCGGGCTTGTGGTATAGTCACTTGCGTGTTGCAAGCGACTACCATAGGCTAGTCGCTTGCTTTTTGCAAGCGATGATTTTGAACCGAGGCGAACCTGCCCATGAGTGAACCCGACAGCGACAGTTTTGAACGCTCCCCGTGCCCTGTGGCCAACGCGCTGGACTTGTTCGGCGACAAATGGTCACTGCTGATCGTGCGCGACATTGTGCTGGGCAAGATCCGCTACGGCGAGTTCGCCCAGTCCATGGAAGGGATTCCGTCCAATATCCTGGCGAACCGGCTGAAACGGCTGGAGGCGGCGGGGGTGGTGGCGAAACAGGCTTACTGCGAGAAGCCGGTCCGCTACCAGTATGAGCTGACCGAGAAGGGGCGGGATCTGGTGCCGGTGATGGAGGCCATGGTCGACTGGGCGACCAAGCACGTTCCGGGGGTCAGGGTCTTTCCCCGTTACCGGTAGGGCGAAGCGGACATGGCGGCCCGCTAATGCAAGCGGCCGTTCCAGCTCGCCACGAAATCCTCGAAGCCGTCCGGCGGCAAGGCTTCGGCGTACAGGAAGCCTTGCGCGTAATCGCAGCCGGAGTCGGCGAGGATGTCCCGTTGCGAAGCGGTCTCGACGCCTTCGGCGATCACCTTCAAGCCCAGCTTGTGCGCCATGACGATGATGGCTTCGGACAGGGCGAGGTCGCTCGAGTCGGAGGTCAGGTCGCGGACGAAGGCGCGGTCGATTTTGAGGTAGTCGATGTCGAACTTTTTCAGGTAAGACAGCGAGGAGTAGCCGGTGCCGAAATCGTCGATGGACACTTGAATGCCGGCCGCGCGGAATTGGCGCAGCTTGCCGAGCAACTCGGGGCGGTCGTCGAGCAGTATGTTTTCGGTGATCTCGATGGCGATGCACTCCCCGGGCAAGCCGATGGCGCCCAGGTAGTCCACCCAGGTCTCGTGGCTTTGCCCGGTCAAAAATTGGCGGGCCGACTTGTTCACGCTGATTTGGACCGGGTTGCCGCACCGCTCGCGGCAGCGTTGCGCCTGCCGCGCGGCCTGTTTGAACACCCAGTCGCCGATTTCGCTGATCAAGCCGATGTCTTCGGCGACGGCGATGAACACGGCCGGGGAAATCAAGCCGCGCGTCGGATGCAGCCAGCGCAGCAGCGCCTCGGCTTTGACGACGCGCCCGTCGCGCAGGTCGATGATCGGCTGGTAATACACCACCAACTGGCCCGTGGCCAGCGCCCCGCGCAAATCGCGGATGATCGCCAGGCGCGCTTGCGCGGCCTCGTGCAGCGCGCGGGTGAAATAGGAAAAACCGTTGCGCCCCAAGGCCTTGGTTTCAAACAGCGCCTGGTCGGCATTCTTCAACAGGGTTTTTAACTCGACGCCGTCGTCGGGGCAACGGGTGATGCCGATGCTGGTGGACACGAAAACCTGCTCGTGGCCGAGTTGGAACGGGATGGCCAGCGCGTCCACGATGGCCTGCGCCACCTGCTCGACCTGCTTGGGGCCTGCCACGTTGGGCAGCACCACGGTGAACTCGTCGCCGCCCAGCCGGGCCACCATGTCGTCCGCGCCGACGCAGGCGCTGAGGCGGCGGGCCACGTTGACCAGCAGCAGGTCGCCCACGTCGTGGCCGAAGGTGTCGTTCACCTCCTTGAACCGGTCGAGGTCGAGCAACAGCAGGGCCAGGCCGAGCCCGGCCTGGCGGCTGCGCTGGATGTCCTCGCGCAGGCGGCTGAGGAACAGGCGGCGGTTGGGCAGGCTGGTCAGCGCGTCATAATGGGCCTGCCGCCAGATCAGCTCCTTGGCCTGCCGTTTTTGGGTGATGTCGTTGAAGGCGACCAGCAGATGTTCGCCGGGCGGGGCGGACATCGCCTCGACGATGCGCACCGAGCCGTCCTTGCAGGCGACCGTGGTCTCGCAAGAGGGGGTGGGCAAATCCCGCAGTCTGCCGGCGTCCGGCGGCGCGAACCAGCCTGCGGCGGCGGCCGGGTGGCGGCCGGGGTCGGGATAAGCCTTTTCGACCCAGGTTTCGAGGCAGGGCAGATCCGCCAGCGTGTAGCCGAACAGGTCGATAAACGCGTGGTTGACAAAGACGATCCGGCGCGTCGCGGTTTCCGCGATGCCCAAAGGCACCGGGGAAAACTCCAGGTATTCGCGCAGGCGCTGTTCGCTGTCGCGCAGCAGCCGGCGCTCGTGTTCGAGGATGGCGGCGGCGGCCCGGCTTTCGTTCAAGGTGGTGGCCAAGGCCATGCCGGTCAGGTTGACGATGGTGTGGTACAGCCAGAAATTGAACAAGCCGGTCTGCGCCATGTCCTGGCCGAAATAGCCCGCGCCCCGCGCCACCCCCCACAGGGACAGGGCTTGGATGGCCAGCAGCAGGATGGACACGCCTTGGGTGCCGAAGCGCGCCGCCGCCCAAATGATCAGCGGGAACGCCCAATACGCTTTGGCGGCGGAGCCGATGGCCGTGCGCCAGGCGTCATGGAAAACCGCCGCGCAAAACAGCAAGGTCAGCAGCAATAGGAAGGCGGCCTCGATCGCGCGCCGGGGCGGCTGGCCTGTGGCGCGCGTCCGCCACACCAGCAGCGGGACGGCCAGCGACGCCCCCAGCGTGTTCCCCATCCACCAGCGGAAGAAAGAGGCGGGAAGCCCGTCCAGCGTGACAAACCCGGTGGCAAGCGTCACCGCCGAGCCCAGGGCCGCGCTGACCCCGGTGCCTGCGACGCCGGCCAGCACCAACAGCAGCAGGTAATCTTTTAACGTGGGAATCGTCTTGTTGAAACCGACGCGGGACAGCAGCCAGACGCCGATGATCGGCTCCAAGGTGTTGCCCAAGGCGGTCAAGCCCACGCCCCAAAGCGGGAACCCCACCATGAATTCGGCGGCGAAAGCGCCGATGAACACGCCGGGCCAGAACCTGAGCCCGCGTGTCAACAGCGCGGCCAGCGCCACCCCTGAGGACGGCCAGATAATAGCCACGCTGTCGATGGCCGCGTAGGCCACGGCGGCTTTCGCCAATGCCAGGTAAACCAAGGCTAACCCTGCCATGCCGGCCAGATCGGCCGCGCGGTACGACGGGAATTTCAACTGTCCTCCCATGGAAATTGCGGATCGGACAAACCAGGTTAACAGACGCGGGATTGCGCTGTCAGCCCTATTGGCGGCCCGGCTTCATCGGCGGCCGCTTCCGGCGTTACAATGGGGCTCTTTTTTTTACCAACCAACCGACGGACAAACCAACGATGGCTCTCAGTTCCAAGGCGCTGCAACAAAAGCGCGCGAAAAAAGCGGCGAAGCGCAAAGAAACCCGCAAATCCGCCCCGGCGGCGCATGACGCCAAAGCCGCCGAGTGGCTGGCGGCGGCCGGCGCGCCCATCGCCGACGTCTACACCCCGGAAGGCATGTTCGACGAAGGGATAGGCTCGGTCTGGTTCAGCCGCCAACTGGAGGACGGGCGCTATGCCTTGGGCGTGTTCCTGGTGGACACCTTCTGCGTGGGGGTGAAAAGCACGATGTACGCCGTGTTGGAGCCGGAAAAATACCGCGTCCACCTGGAAAACTTCCTCCACATTTCCGAGGAACAGTTCGTCCCTTGCGAGCCCGCCTATGCGCGCAAGCTGGTCGAGTCAGCGGTCGCCTATGCCAAAGGGCTAGGCTTGGAACCCCATGTCGATTATAAATTCGCCAAGATCATTTTCGGCGCTGTGGACGCCGCCGACAGCGACGCCCATTTCACCTTTGGCCGCGACGGCAACCCCTACTATGTGCCCGGCCCCAGCGACAGCCCGGCGGAGCAGCGCCGCGTCGTCAAGCAGTTGGAAAAACTGCGCAAAGACCCCTACGCCCTGCTGGCGCGGGGTTTCAACGATTAAGCCTGTGCGCCTTGACTCCGTGCCAGGCGCAGGTTAAACACACTCCTCCGGGAGCGATTTTGACCGTGACACATACCCAACGTCGCGTATGCAAAGCGCTCCCAAAGCGGCTGGCCCTGCTTCGCGCCCCAGCCAACCCAAGATCCACCCCCCACTTCAAGGCAAACTTAACTCCGTGACGACCCCTTCATTTTCCTCCTTGCCGCTGACCCCTGCGATGCTGGCCAACATCGAATCGCTAGGCTACACGGAGATGACCCCCATTCAGGCCGAAAGCCTGCCGCATATCCTGGCCAACCGGGACATGATCGCGCAGGCCAAGACCGGCAGCGGCAAGACCGCCGCGTTCGGCATCGGCCTGTTGGCCAAGCTGGAGCCCCAGGCGCCGTGCGTGCAGGCTTTGGTGCTGTGCCCGACGCGGGAGCTGGCCGACCAGGTCGGCAAGGAGATCCGCCGGCTGGCGCGGCATTTGCCCAACATCAAGCTGTTGAGCCTGTGCGGCGGGACCAGTTTCGGCCCGCAAGTGGAGTCGCTGGAGCATGGCGCGCACATTGTAGTAGGCACGCCGGGGCGCGTGCTGAAGCACCTGGGCAAAAACAGCCTGCGGCTGGACTCGTTGCGGACGCTGGTGCTGGACGAGGCCGACCGCATGTTAGACATGGGTTTCCACGATCCGATCATGGAGATCGTCGCCGCCACGCCGCCCGGCCGGCAGACCCTGCTGTTTTCCGCCACCTACCCCGGCGGCATTGCGAAAATGAGCGCCTCGATCCAACAGAAGCCGCAAAATGTCAGCCTGGAGTCCATCCACGAAGCAACCGACATCGAGCAGTGGTTTTACGAGATTGAAAAAGACGCCCGCGCCAAGACCCTCGCCGCCTTGCTGGCGCATTACCGGCCCGAATCCAGTGTGGTGTTCTGCAATACCAAGCTGGAATGCCAGGCCGTCGCGGACGGCTTGCAGGCTCAGGGCTTCCACGCCCTGGCGATCCACGGCGACCTGGAGCAAAAAGACCGCGACCAGACCCTGGTGCGCTTTTCCAACAAGAGCTGCTCCATCCTGGTGGCGACCGATGTCGCCGCGCGCGGCCTGGACATCAAAGACTTGCAGGCGGTCATCAACTACGAGCTGGCCCACGACCCGGAAGTCCATGTCCACCGCATCGGCCGCACCGGCCGGGCCGGCAAGCGCGGGCTGGCTTTGAGCCTGTACACCCCGGCGGAAGCCCACAAAGTGATCGCCATCGAAGCGTTTCAAAACAGCCCGGTGGCCTCGGCTTCAGCAGCGTCGCTGTCATCGCGCGCCGACTTTGAATTGCAACCGCCGATGGTCACTTTGCAGATCGAAGGCGGCCGCAAAGACAAAGTCCGCCCCGGCGACATCCTCGGCGCGCTGACCGGCGAGGCCGGCATCCCCGGCTTCCAGGTCGGCAAAATCGACATTTTCGACTATAGCGCCTATGTCGCCGTCGACCGCGCCATCGCCGACCGCGCCTTGAAGCGCCTGTCCGCCGGCAAGATCAAAGGCCGCAATTTCAAGATCCGAAGGTTCCGCTGATGCCTTAGGTTTCCCGTTCGTGAGGGCTTCCCATGTTCGCGCTGGTTTTCCTGCTTGTTTGCCTGGCTATTCATATCGCATACCGGGTAGGGTCGAAGAAAATCCGCCAGGCCCGGGAGGCGTTCATCAGCGGCTACACTTTCCCGCCGGGCTTGCTCGACAAGCTGGCGCGCAAGCGCCCCGAATTGGACGGGCAGGGACGCCAGCGCGTGGAACAAGCCCTGCGCCAGTATTTCCTGATTTATCTGCGCGGCGGATTCAAGTTCGTCTCCATGCCCTCGCAAGTGGTCGACGACCTCTGGCATGAATTCATCCTCTACACCCGCAACTACCAGCAATTTTGCCAAAAAGCGTTTGGCCGCTTCTTCCACCACACCCCCGCCGTCGTGCTAAGCCCCAAGGCGCGCAGCAGCAACGCCGGGCTGCGCCGGGTCTGGTGGCTGGCCTGCCAGGAAGAAGGCATCGACCCGCGCAAACCCGACCGGCTGCCCTTGCTGTTCGCGCTGGATGCCGAGTTCAAGCTCGCCGACGGTTTTTTCTACGCGGCGGACTGCAAAGCGTCGCGCCCGGGCGGCAGCGGCGGAGGCTATTGCGGCGGCGATTTTTGCGACAGCCGCGTTGACGGCGGCACGGACGGTTTTGGTGACGCCTCGAATGGCGGCGGAGACACAGGGGGCGGCGAAGGCGGCGGCGGCAGCAGTTGCAGTGACGGCGGCGATAGTGGCGGGTGCAGTGGCGGTGGTTGTGGCGGGGGCGGGGACTGACTCCAATGCTGTTGAATTAAGCCGTTCGTGGTGAGCCTGTCGAACCATGAATGGCTTAATTCTCAATCAGTTGGATTTTTCCATTCACCCTTCGACAGGCTCAGGGCGAACGGAAAAATCCTTAATTCAACAGCATTGGGGACTGACCCGCCGCAAGGCGCAAGCAAAACTCCTGTCTGTGCGGTTTTTTTGCTATAGTCGGCGGCGTTTCAACAACCACACCAATAAAAAGAGGCAGTCCATGGAATCACAAGTCGTCAAAGGTTTAATCGCGGTTCTGGGCGTCATGGTCGTCGGCTTCATCATCATCGGCACCAGCAAGGAAACCGACCAGGAGAAAAAGTCCGGGGCCTTCCTGATGACCTCCAGCCTGATGAGCAGCCTGGCGCTGGACAAATGCACCGCGGCGGTCAAACAGGAAACCGGCGTCATCCCCTACACCCCCAGCGAATCGGAAAGCGACCACCGGCTGTTCGTCAAGCTCGTCTGGAACAACCTCGGCACCGTGAAGCACGCCGAATGCCGCTATGTCATGGACCAGGGCATCACGCTGCTTAAAATCGACGACCGCATCGTCATCCAGAAAGAAGCCGTGCAGACCTCCACCGGCGCGGCCCCGGCCGGCGGCCACCACCAATAATTTGCCAAGATCTTTAAAAAAACCCCGCCGGGCGCGAGCCGGGCGGGGTTTTTGTCTGTTCGCGTTGACGGGTGTGGAGGCGGATTTATTGCCTTTGGCACATCGCATGGGCGCATGAATCCGCCCCTACACCGGCATAAAAACGCGCTAGCCGATTCTTAAGCGTGCCCTTTCGACTCCTATGAACACACCCCAGCCCGAACTGCTTTCCCATCTGAACCTTGAAACTGGCCGCTTGACATGGGCCGAGGCCCAGCGCCATTTCGCCCGCGGCGTCGTGCTGAAAGTCGCCCCGGAATTGGACTTGGTCGAAGTCGCCGCCGCGATGGCCGCGGACGACAAGGCCGCGTTCGTCCGTTGGCTGGAGGCCGGGCTTGTAGCCCGCGCCAGCACCGAAGACGCCCTCCGCTGGCACGAGGCCCAGGCTGAATTCTGGGCCGTGGTCGTCGCGCCTTGGGTGTTGGTTCAAGAGATAGGGCAGGAACAATAGGGCACCTCGAAAAACCCCGCACTTCGACAAGCTCAGTGCGAACGGAGCTTTTAAAATCAACCTTTTCCGTTCGTGCTGAGCTTGTCGAAGCCTGTCCTGAGCTTGTCGATGGGCATGAACGGAAAAGGTTTTTCAAGGTGCCCAATAGCGCGGCGCGCCAGTGGGAGCGGTTTTTAACCGCGACCGACGCCTGCCGGGCATGGGCGGCGGACGTCGCGCTTGGAAAGCGCTCCCACGGGCAAGACCGCCCGCAAGATTTTCGCCGACGGCGACGAATATCTCGGCCCAGGGATAACATCCCTTGAAGGGATGTTATCCCTCTCCCAGCCCCGCCAGCAGCCGCGCATAATCCGCCTCGCCATAGCCCGCCTCCGGCCCCAGCGCAGCCAGGTGCTGGCCGATGGCGGCCTCGTCCAGGCTCAGGGCTTGTAGGAGTTGGCGGTAATTGCCGAATGCCGCCCGCAAATGCGGGTGGGCGTGGCCGGTGGCGCGGGTGAAACACAGGAAAATCACCAGATGTCGGCGCATCAGCGGCTCGGCCTCTTCCACCCGGTTCGTGGCCTGCAACAACCGGGCGAGGTTGTTGAGGTCGATTGCGACGTCGGGATGCCGCGGCCCGAAGCTGGCCTCGGCTATGTCCAGCGCCCGGCGCATCAGCGGCTCGGCCTCTTCCAGCCGGTTCGTGTCTTGCAACAACTGGGCGAGGTTGTTGAGGCGGATGGCGACCTTGGGATGCCGCGGCCCGAAGCCGGCCTCGGTTATGTCCAGCGCCCGGCGCATCAGCGGTTCGGCCTCTTCCAGCCGGTTCGTGGCCAGCAACAACGCGGCGAGGTTATTGATGATGGTCGCGATTTTAGAATGATCCAGCGCATCGCCTTGTTCCGCCAAAGCCAGGCTGCGGCGGTAGAGCGGCTCGGCCTCACCATGCAGGGCTTTCGTCTTCAACATCAACGCCAACTCATTCAGCAGCCGCACCGTCGGCTCCGCCACGCCCCGCGCCTCGCCAAAATCCGCGACGGCGCGAACTAAAGGCTCCAGCGGTTCCCACACCGGCCAGACCCGCACATCATCCGAATCGCCCACCGCCACCGCATCCACCAGCGCCAGCGCGACCCGCAGATTCGCCGCCTGCGCCGCCTCATCCTGCCGCTCGCGGGTCAGCAGCGCCAGCACCTTGTGCAGCTTGCCTTCATTGGCAAAACCGGCCTCGTCGCCGGGGCGCAGCAGGGACACGCCGCGCAACGCGGCGAAAGCCTCTTCCGGGTCAACGTCGGCCTCGCCGAATAACTCCGCCAACACCCGCGCCGGAAACCCGCCGTCTTCGCCAAAGGGTTCAGGCAAACCCTCCGGGGCATACGAATAATCGAACAGGAAGCGCGGAATCGGCTCGGAACCCAGCCAAGCCAGCACATCCAACAGCGCGCGGGCAGGGGCGGGCAGTGTGTCCACGCTGGTTTGCCAGGTGGTCGCCAGCGGGCGGGGGTATTGCATCACGCGCGCGTCGTGCCAGGCCCTGGTTTTGCGATCCGCCTCGCGCCAGCGCGTCAGATATTCGGCGAAACTGAGCCCATGCTTGCGTATGAACGCCGCCGCCTGTTCCAAAGCCAACGCGAGGCCGTCCAATTCATCCGCCAAGGCCAAAGCCTGCGCGGCGTCGTCCGGCTGGGCGCGGCGTCCGCCTTCGCCGCGCTCCAGCAGGAACTCGGCGGCGGAATCCCGATCCAGCACGTCCAGCCGGCGGGCCAGCACGTCAGCGGGCCATTCCTTGATCCGCCCGGTCAGCAGCACATGCCCGCCTTGCACATTGCCCAGCCAGTCTTCCACCGCGCGGGCGGCGTCCTCGTCGTCCACATTGTCCACGATCAACAACCAGCCCGGATGGCCGAGCAGCCATTGCCGCGCTTCTTGGGCGCGGCGCATGTCGTCGATGACGCCCGCAGCCAGTCCCAATAATGGGCAGAGGTTGGCGAGCGAGGTCACAAGGGCCAGCGCGGTTTCGGCTTTCAGGAACAGCAGGGCGGTGTAATCCTCGCGGTAGCGCCAGGCGTATTCCACGGCGGCGCGGGTCTTGCCGATGCCGCCCAGGCCGTGGATGGCCAGTCTGGGGATGATCGCCTGCCGTTGCTTGGGGCTGCGCAGGAATGCTTCGCGCAGGGTTCGCAGGAATTCGTCGCGGCCTTTGAACAGATGGTTTAGGCTGCGGCTGGGTAGGTTTTGGATCAAGTTGCGGGCGTGGGGGACAAGATGCGATAGCGTTTCCTCACATCCAGGCACGGGCTGGATTCCCTCTCCAACATGGACAATTTCCGGCGGCAGCAGGGTTTTGACGCGGCATTGTGGTTTGGGGATGGCGGGCTGGCCGGTAAGCAGGCGATAAAGGTCGCGATAGCCCATATCACGGTTTGCCAAGCCGAAGCCGAGCAGGCGAAACCATGTCCAACCTTCCAGGCTGCGAGGAATGGCGTTTTCTGATTCCTCGCCTAGCAGTATGGGTAGAAAACGCTTGTTCGCTTTATCCCGATAAATTTGCTTGGCAATGTGCCCGCCTTCCCAGAAAACGCCCCGGCCTACCTCAGCCGGGACTTTGTTTTCCACTCGCCTGAGATATTCCGCTGTGCAAACCATCAATACATAGTCCGAGTTTTCCTGTTCCAACTGCTGTTGGCACCAAATCGGCCAGTCGATAATTTCGTTTTTATGGAATTGATCTAATTCCACATCCAGCCCGCCGTCAGTGACCAGGGCGTGGGCCAGCATCAGCACTTTGCTGGTATGCTCAGGATCTGTGGGGTCATATTGGCTGTAACTGATGAACACCCGTTTCGGGCGGACAGATGGATTAGCCATGGCGCAGGGGTTCCTTGGATCGCGGCGGGAATTCGCTATTTTGCGCTTTGCCGTGGGTTAGAAGCCAGCAATTTTTATTTCATCGTTCCCACGCTCCGCGTGGGAATGCCGCCTTGGCCGCTCCGCGGCTCGTGTCTGTAGCGCCGACAATACTGACCGTGAGTCACTGCGAAACGCGACGCGGAGCGTCGCCGGATGCATTCCCACGCGGAGCGTCACTGCCATTAAGTTAAGGATTTTTCCGTTCGCCCTGAGCCCTTCGGCTACGCTCAGGAGAGCCTTGTCGATGGAAAAATCCAACTTATTGGAAGTTAAGCCGTTCATGGTTCGACAGGCTCACCACGAACGGCTTAACTTAATGGCAGTGACGCGGAGCGTGGGAACGATATAAGCTTACTGGCGCACAACAATGAGCCAGAGCAAGACAATAAAAAGACACAGCCCAACCACTGCCGCGACGAGCCATCCTAATCCTGTCGAGACGCTGATAAAAAAGCTGGCTATAACGCTTTTTTGCTCGCGTCTAGCGGCACGGTAAGCGAAGGCTGAAATCACCCCGAAGAAAATGGCGGCGGCAAGCGCAATAATCGCTCCCATAACCATGAATCCTTCGGCAAACCCCGCCAATTCCCTGCCGGTAGCCCAGGTGTTCTCCGCGATCCCGCCACGGGGCTTGCCCGAACAGGATCAACAACGTATCGTACAAAGCGGGGGGGCCGGGGCATGGCGAAGGCGTCCTTTGGATTTGGTTTGGACGCATAGTCTGCCCCGCCTTCCGCCCTCCTTGGCGCGTTTTGTCAGTCAATTAGGAAAAAAACCTCACGGACGGGATAACATATCCCCATCCGGCCCCGTCCCGTGGGAGCGGTTTGCAACCGCGACTTTGAGACTAGCCATCGCGGTTGGAAACCGCTCCCACGAAGAAGCCCGGCCCGCCTGTTTCACTACACAAACCCAGCAACGCCCGCCGTTCCAGGATAAGGCATGAAACTCGATTCGGATGCCATCGCGCTATTGGCGCTAGTCGTCGGGGTCATCGCGCTGCTGCCGCCGATCCATCAAAACATCAAGCAAGACCTCACCGACCCGAAAGTCCGCGCCAAATTGGCAAAGCGACTGCGCGAACCGGCTTTCGAGCGGCAATACCGGGAATTCCTTGCGTGGGGCTTGCAAGTGCTGGATCGCTTATTCGGCGACAAGCTGCTGGGGCTGCGGGCTTATGGCGTATGCCTGACCCTCGCTTTGGTGTATTCGATGGCTTTGTTTGTGGTCGGCTGGGCCATCGGCGGGCCGGGCGGCATCGGCTCTCTGCAAACCCTGCCGGAAGACTGGCCGGTTTGGCGGGGCGGCTTGGGTTTGGCAATCATGCTGGTTGCGGCATGGCTCATCCACTGGGTTTTTCGGCATGGAAGTACTTGGATGGAGAAGATCGAAGGCTGGATGATTCGGCGGGGAATACCACCGATGCTGGTGAATGGGATGCTCAGGCTGCTCGGCGCGGTGATGATCTACGCATGTGCCTGGTGGCTAATCGGCAATGTTCGTTGGGCAGGTCTTGTCTTTGCAGTGGTTATCGTACTTGGAGCAGCGAGTGTTCCGGCAGTTTTACTCATATTGTCAATGGGATGGAGTTTCGCTTACTTGTCCATGGGCAAACTGTTCATAGCCGCAGGGACGCTGGGCCTCAGTTTGATCTTCCTGTCCTCCTTCATTATTGAGCGCGGCGGGTTCGTGATGGTGTTGGGAGCGCTTTTTTTGGGCATAGGCTTCAACCAGTTCAGCGGACAGTTCGATGCCGAAATAGCTGCGAATACGACACTATTCTGGGTCTTCCTCCCCCTAGCCAACGCCCTGCTCGATTGGCTATCCTGGGCCATCAGCCGCGCCTTGGGCCGGGAGATTCTGCGCCGGCAAAGCTGGGCGACAGTGTTAAAACATGGCCTGCTCGACGCGGTATTGGCGGTGGTGTTGCTGGTCTTGCTGGCGATGCTGCTGGCGGCGGGCATCGAATCGGTGAACCTGTGGTTTGCCGGACACGATTCCAAGCCGCCGGTGGATGCCGTGCGCTTGCTAGCCGGTGCCCGTGAGCAGCCGTTCGGCCCCGGCGGCTTGTGGGTCACGATGATGCTGGTCAGCACGCTGATTCCGACGCTGCTGCATGTGTTCTCGCTGTGCCTGGCTTTGCTGACGCGGCTAACCCCGGACAGGTTGCGCCACTGGATGTTGGCGATTCTGGAAGCGCCCGAGCCTGATCTGGCGGATCTGACTAATCTGGCGCTGCTGCGCATACTGGCTTGGCCGGTCGCCGTCGTCGCGGTGCTGGTCTTGGTGAAGGGTTTGCTGGATGCGATAGCCAGCGCCGCCGCGCCGGTGTCTGAATTGCTCTATGCCTTGGCACAATGGACGATGGGCAGCTTGCGCGCGACTTATGGGGCATGATCCCGCATTCGGCGGACAGAAAATCGCGGCTGTTTCGCGTGATGATAGCCTCGGCGTTGCGGCCACTGCATAGCGATCTAACACGATATGCCCCACCGCACTTAATCCTCCCCCGCCAACAACCCCGCCAATCCCCCCGAGCGCCGCACCCGCCGCGCCACCGCCTGCGCCAATATCGCCGGGTTGGGCGTGAGCAAAGTGAACCAGTGGCGGGCGCGGGTGATGCCGGTGTAGACGAGTTCGCGGGTCAGCACCGGGTTGGGCTTGTCGGGCAGCACCAAGGCGGCGTGGGCGAATTCCGAGCCTTGCGATTTATGCACCGTCATTGCGTAGACGGTTTCGATGTCGGTCAGGCGGCTGGGCAGGACTTGCTTGATGCTGTGGTCGCTCTGGCGGAACACGACGCGCAGTTTGTTTTCCCCAGCTTCGGGAATCCGCAACACGACGCCGATGTCGCCGTTCATCAGTCCTAGGCTGTAGTCGTTGCGCGTGACCAGCACGGGCCGGCCTTCGTACCAGCCCCAGGCTTGTTCGATCAGCTTGGCCCGGGCCAGGGTTTCGGCGATGAGCTTGTTCAAGCCCTCGACGCCCCAAGGCCCACGCCGCAGCGCGCACAGCAATTGGAACTGGTCGAAGGCGTCCAGCACGGCCTTGGCCCAGGTTTCATACGCATCGGCAGGCGCGTCCGCCACGGGCCGCCGCTCGCGCAGCACCTCCAAATAATGCCGATAACCCAAAGCCGACGCGACGCCGGGCAGCGCGGCAAAATGCTCCGCGCCGCCGGCGACGGCGAAACCGGGCAGCCGCCCGTCGTCCGGACCGCGCAAATGGATAGCGGCGATGTCCGGGTAGGCGGGCTGGCGTTGCCAAACCTGCCTGACCCGTTCGCCGTCGCCGCCATTGACCGCCAGGGCCAGTTGGCCGATGCCGCTGTCCGCGCGGAAGCGGTGGCTGACTTTCAGCAAGGCGATCTGCTGGGCCAACGCGCCGCTGTCGCCTTGCCATGCGCTGACCTCCTCGCCGGCCATCGCCGCAATCCACGCGACGGTGGCGGACTGGTAGCCCGCCTCCGCGTCCCGGCACAAATCGCCCAGCACCGCGCCGGCTTCGACCGAGGCCAGTTGGTCTTTGTCGCCCAGCAGCACCAGCCGGGTCTTGGGCGACAGCGCGTCGAGCAAGGCCGCCATCATTTCCAAGTCGATCATCGACGCCTCGTCGATGACGACCCAGTCCGCATGCACGGGATTGCCGGCCTGGTGGCGGAAATGCCGCGTGCCGATCCGGGCACCCAGCAGCCGGTGCAGCGTCGTGGCTTCGGTCGGAATCGCCTCGCGCATGTCTTCGGGCAGAGATTGCACGGCTTTGGCGATGGATTCGGTCAAGCGGGCGGCGGCTTTGCCGGTCGGCGCGGCCAGGCGGATGCGCAGCTTGCCGCCTTGGCGCAGCGCCGCGCTTTGCAACAGCGCCAATAAGCGGACAACGGTCGTAGTCTTGCCGGTGCCGGGGCCACCGGTGATGACGGTCAGCGCGCCGCGAACCGCCAGCGCGCAGGCGATTTTCTGCCAATCGGGCCGGCTTGAGTCTGCGCGCGGAAACAGCGCGTCCAGCCGCCGGGGCAAATCGCCGGGAACCTCGGCGGGCCGGCTTAAGCGCTCCTGGACCGCCTCCGCCACTTGCTGCTCGTATTGCCAATAGCGGCGCAGATACAGCCGGTTGCCGGCCAGCACCAGCGGGCTATGGCCGGAACCTTCGGCCACCAACGGCGAAGCCGCGACCCGCCGCCGCCAATCCGCCAGCGCCTGCTGTTTCAACCAGCGCGAAGGCAGCAGGAAAGGCACTTCGCCCAATTCGCTTTCCGGCGGCAAGGACAGGGTCGCGTCCGGGTCGGCCAGGGTCGCGGCCAAATCCAAACAGACATGGCCGCGCCCCAATTGGTGGCTGGCGAGGATCGCGGCCAATAAAAACAAGGGCTCGGACGAGGGGGCGAGTTCGTCGAGAAAGCCCATGAAGGCGCGGTCCAAGGGCCGCAGCCAAGCCCGCCCGACCCAGGCTTCGACGATCCGCCACAATTCTTCACGCGACATCGAAAACCTCCTGCCGCGCGCCGAACAGCGCGTCCATCGCCTCGATCAAAACCTTGGGCGGCTTTTCCAGATGCAGCCCGCCGGCCGGGCCGGTGAGTCCGCGCAGGAAGATATACACCGCCCCGCCGATGTGGCGGTCGTAATCGTAGGCCTCGCCAAGGCGGACTTTAAGCTGTCGGTGCAAAGCCAGCAGGTACAAGCTGTATTGCAGCTCGTAGCGCTTGTCCAGCACCGCCGCGCGCATCGCCTCGACCGTGTAAGCCGCATCGTCCGCGCCCAGCCAGTTGGATTTGTAATCGACCACGTAATAGCGCCCCTGATGCTCAAACACCAAGTCGATGAAGCCTTTGAACATCCCCTGCAAGCGGTCTTGCAACAGCGGCGGACGCGGCAAGTTTTGCAAGGTGTGACGGCTCACCAGCGCGTCCAAGGCCAGGGTGTCGACTTTGCCGGAGGCGAACCAGAACTCCAGCTCCGGCTGGTAAGTGCGCAGTTCCGCCAACGCGACGCCTCCTTCGGGCAAGGCCATAGGCGTGGACACCAACTGCGCCAGCCAATCGTCCAGCGGGTTGACCCACAACACCCAGCCGCGGGTGTGGCAACGCCGGGCGACGGCGTCTTTGCGCCTGGCCTCGTCCTGGGCGACCCGCGCAAAACCTTCCCGCGCCGCCCATTCCAGCAAGCCGTGCAGGAAAGTGCCCGGCTTCGCGCCGCGCGGGAAGCGGTGCATCGTCCACGCGCCGCCGGTCGGGGCCTGTGGGATTTCCGGCTCGTCGGGCTCTTCCAAATTGGCCTGGCGCGGCGTGTCGGGGGCTTCGGCGGGCCGGAACGGCGCGCCGTCGATGCCTTCCTCCGCCACCTGCAACGCGCTGTAGCTGGCGATCCACCAGGGCTCGGCGGCGCGCCCGGCAAAGCGCCGCGCCGGCTCCAGCGTCAAGTTCTCGGCTAGAGGCGTGTAAAGCTGGGCGCTGGGTTCGGGCGGCGGCGCGACTGTGATCGCGGCGCAATCGCCCTTCAAGGCCAGCAACAGCCCGTCCAGCGCGTCCGCCTCAATCGCCGCGCCGCCGGCCAGCACCTGGCCGATGGCGCTTTTGTCCAATTGGCAGGCTTTGACATTGCCGGATTTGACCGGCGCGATGCCCAGCCAGCAGGCATGCGCGGCCCGGGTCATCGCGACATAGAGCAGGCGCAAATCCTCCTGCACCCGCTCGCGCTCGGCCTGCTGCCGGGCCGCGTCGGTCTTCGCCAGATCCAATTGCAAACGGCCCTGGCCGTCGTGGTAGCGGTAATAAGCGTTCTTGCCGCTGACTTCGCGGAACGAGCAGATGAACGGCAGGAACACCAGCGGGTATTCCAATCCCTTGGATTTGTGGATCGTGACGACTTTGATCAAATCGGCGTCGCTTTCCAGCCGCAGCAGCGCTTCGTCGGCGGACTGGCCGACGCGGTCTATGGCCTCGGCCAGATGGCGGATCAAAGCCTGCTCGCCGTCCAACTCGACGCTGGCCGATTGCAGCAACTCGGCCAGGTGCAGCAAATTGGTCAGCCGCCGCTCGCCTTCGGCCAAGGGCAGCAAGCGGGCCGGCACGCCGAAATCGGCCAGCAAGCGCCGCAGCATCGGCAGCACGCCCTGGTAGCGCCAGATTTTGCGGTAGCCGCGAAACTGCTCCACCTTCTCCTCCCAGCGCAATTCGTCGCTGTTGAGGGTTTCCAATTCGCGGTAGCTTGAATCCAAGGTGGCCGTGCCCAGCGCGGCCCGCAACAGGCGGTCGCGTGTCGGCTCGGCGCAGGCTTGCAGCCAATGCAGCAGGTCGGCGGCCTCCAGGCTGTCGTACACCGACTCGCGCCCGGACAGGTAGACGCTGCGCACCTTGCGCGCGGCCAGGGCCCGGCGGATCGCGGCGGCTTCGTGGCGGTCGCGGACGAGGATGGCCACATCCGCCGGTTGCAAGGTTTGCCAGCCTTGTTTTGACTGGAACCCCGCCCCGCCCCGCGCCGCCTGGTTCAACAGCCGCGTGATTTCGGTCGCGGCGGCCTCGGCCATCAGGCGGCGGTATTCGGCCAGCGGATACGCGCCGTCCGCTGACGGCAGATGCCATAGCGTCAACGCAGGGATAACATCCCTTGAAGGGATGTTATCCCTTTGACCATCAACCCACAAAGACTCGGCCCGCCCTTGCGCCAAGACCGGATAGTAGGGCAAGGGATTGCCGCCCGCCGCCGTCTTGAATTGGAACGCCCCGCCCGGCTGCGCCTCGGCCACCCCGAAAAAGCGGTTCAGCGCGTCGACCACCGCTTGCGTGGAGCGGAAATTCTTGTCCAGGCTGTAATGCCGGCCCCAGGTGGCGTCGCGGGCTTTCAGATACGTGAAAATATCCGCGCCGCGAAACGAGTAAATCGCCTGCTTGGGGTCGCCGATCATGAAAAAGCCCAGGCTGTCGCGGTTTTCGGCGGTTTGATAGACGCTGTCGAAAATGCGGTACTGCACCGGGTCGGTGTCTTGGAATTCGTCCACCAGGGCCACCGGGTATTGCTGGCGGATCGCCTCGGCCAGCCGCGGGCCGGCCTCGCGCTGCAAAGCCTGGTCCAAACGGGTCAGCAAATCGTCGAAATCCATGCGCGCCCGGCGCTCTTTTTCCTCGGCGAAGCGCGCGCGGATCCAGCAGGCGGCATGGACGAAGATTTCCCGCTTGAACTCCGGCTCTTTGTCCTGGTGGCCCAGCAAATCGTCCAAGGCCGCGAAAGCCGGATGGGCAGGGACTTTGTCCTGGTATTTCTTGTTCAGTTTGAAACGGCTCTGCGCAAAGCCTTCCAGCCATTTAACCTGGCAAGCCGCGCCGGTCTCCGCCCAATCGGCCAGCGCGTCCAGCCGTTTGCGCAAACCCGCCGCCGGATAGCTCCTGCCGTCCAGCCAGCCGTTTTTTGAGGCTTCCAGCAACAGGGCTTCAACCGCTTGAAGATCGCCAGCCCAGCGTTGCCTGGCGATATTTTCCAAACCCTTGCGCCCGGCTTCCCAGTCGGCCCATTGCCCCAGCAAAGCCTCAGGCCTCGCCGGCGAGACCATCTCGCTGTCGCCGTCGCGCCATTGCGCCTCGGTTTCCTTCAACAAGCCTTGCAACTGGCCCAGCAAAGACTTCGGGCTGTCGGCCAGCTTGGCGACGGCGAGGCTGGCGGACTGATCCAGCGGATAGAAAAAGCAGCGCCAATAATCGCGGGTGGCCTCGCTCAACAATTCGGTGTCGGCGGTCTCGATTTCCAGCTTGAACAAGCTGCCGCTGTCAAACGCATGCTGCCGCAACATGCGGTTGCACCAGCCGTGGATCGTGTAAACCGCCGCCTCGTCCATCCATTGCGCGGCGACTTCCAAGCGCCGCGCGCAGGCGGAGCGCTCGGCCTCGCCGAAGCTTGCGATCAAGCCTTGCAAAAACCCGTCGGCCTGGCCAGTCCCTCGGAAACAGCGGGCCGCTTCGGTCAAGCGCCGGCGGATGCGGTCGCGCAATTCCTTGGTGGCCGCTTCGGTGAAGGTCACGACCAGGATGTCGGGCGGCAGCAAGGGCCTTGAAAACGCGGAGGCCTCGCCGCCGTGGCCCAAGATCAGGCGCACATACAGCGCGGCAATCGTCCAAGTCTTGCCGGTGCCCGCGCTGGCTTCGATCAGCCGGGTGCCGCGCAGCGGGAACGTCAGCGGATTCAACGCGCTCATGCGGCCTCCTGCGCCGTCTGCCACAGCGGCTGGTACAGCCGGGTGGCCCAATACTCGAAATGACGGCCACAGGCGGCGTCGAATAAACGTTCAAACCGGGGAAAGGCGCGGGCCAGGTAAGGATCTTGCTCGACCTCGCCGGGGCGGTTGTAACCGCCCTGGTATTCGGCCAGCGCGTCGCCTCCGGCCAGCCAAGCGAACGCCGTTCTGCATGCCACCGGCAAGGGCTGTTTCATGCCCTGGTGCCAAGCCTGGACTAAATCCTCCAGCCAGGCCAAGGCTTCGGCCTGCGCAATCGGGGGCAATTCGACCGTGCCTTCCGGGCCGACCAACACGCTGCGCAGCGCCAAGCCCGACGCGCATGCCGCCAGATGCCGCACCCAAGGCCGCACCAGATTGTGCCATTTGGGATCGCCGCCTTCGCCCCTGACCGCCTGCGGCCTGGGCAGAATCTGCGCCCAGCGGCCCTGGCCGTCATGGCGCAAGCCCGGCAGCCAGTCTTCCAGGCGCAAAGTGGCTTCCCCGTCCACCTCGAACGCCAACGCGATTTCGCCAGGCGCGTCCTGCGGAAAAGGCCATTCGGCCAACACCGATTCGGTGATCGCGAAAGCCGACCAGGCTGGATCGGCGTAGCGCTCTTGCGCTGGCGCGGCGAAACCGGCCAAAGGCAGTTGCCCGCGCCGCCATTGCCGTGTTTTCGCCGCCGCGAACGCCTCCTCGGCCAACTCCGGCTCGGCGGACAGCGCCGCCTGCAACAATTCATCGCCCAGCGAAAATTCCTCCAGCCGGTCGAACACGAACGGCTCGGCGTCCTCGCCGGCGGCGTCAACCGGCTCAAACCAGACTTTCAGCCGGTGATTGAAGAACGCCTTGACCGGCTGGCGCAAAAACACCCCCAAAGTTTCCAGGCTCAACGGCGCGTCTTGCGCGAAAGCCGGCAACTCGGTTTGCGGCACGAGTTCTGGCACCTCATGCGCGGCCCGCCATTCGTGGGCATAGGTGAACAAGCGCGGGTCTTGGCCGGCGGCGGACGGCAAAAAATAACGGCGGCTGAACGGCTGCAAGGGATGGGCGAGGGTCAACTGCTCCAGCAAGACTTGCCCGCCGTCCTCGTCGTGGGAGCGGTTTTCAACCGCGACTTCGCCGGCCGCCTGCCAACCGGCGGCGATGTAATCGCACAACTGGCCGACCAGCAACGACGGCGGGCGCTCGCTATTGTCCTGCGCGCTGCGCCCGACCCAACTGAGATACAGCCGCTGCCGCGCCGACAGCAAGGCTTCGAGGAACAGATACCGGTCGTCCTCGCGGCGCGAACGGTCGCCGGGGCGGTATTCGGAACTGTGGCCCATCAAGTCGAAGCCCAAGGGCATCTGGCTGCGCGGATAGTCGCCGTCGTTCATGCCCATCAGGCAGACGACTTGGAATGGAATCGCCCGCATCGGCAACAAAGTGCAAAAATTCACCCGGCCCGCCAAAAAGCGCTGCGTCAGCGTCGGCTCGTCCACGCCCGACAGCCAGGCTTCGCGCACGACGGCCAAAGGCAGTTCCTCATCCAGCCCCACTTCCAGGCAAACCTCCTCCCAGGCGCTCAGGCTTTCCTCCAGCCGCTCCAGCGTCAATTGGTCGCGGTCGCCGGTGGGGGTGAAAAAATCCGCCAGCAACTGCCGCAAACGTTCGCCCCAAACCGCCGGGGCGGCATTGACGCTCAAGGTCTGCCAACACCGGTCCAAAGCCTCCAACAACGCGGCCAACGGCCCGACCAGCGCGGCGTCCAAGCCGCCCACCTCGTCATAGGGCTCAATGTCGCCCCAAGCCCCGCCGTCGCCGACCGCATAGCCCAGCAACATCCGCCGCAGCCCAAAACGCCAACTGTTCTGCTCCATGCCCGGCAGCAAGCCCAGCTTCTCGCGCTGCCGCGCATGCAAGCCCCAGCGGATGCCGGATTCCTCGATCCAGCGGCGCAAGGTCGGCACATCCGCCTCGCTGATCGCAAAACGCTGGCGCAGTGCCGGCACGTCCAGCCAATCCATCAAATCGCCGACGCCAAAGCGCGACTCGGCCACATGCAGCAGCGCCTCCAACGCGACCATGACCGGATTGTGGCCGCGCTCGCTCTGGTCGGTCAGGCTGTAAGGAATATAGCGCGGGTCGACCGGCTCGATCTGGCCGAACACCGCGCTGATATGCGGCGCGTAGGTGTCGATGTCGGGCACCATGACGATGATGTCGCGGGGCAATAACTTTCGCCCGTCGCCCGTCCTGTCGGCGAACAGGGCCAACAAATAATCATGCAGAACCTCCACCTCCCGCTGCGGGCTGTGGGCGATGCGCAGCGACACCGAACCGTCCGCGCCGACCTTGGCCCGGTCTTCCGGCGTCGCCGGCAACGGCGACAAATCCAACACCGCCTGCTGGATCTGCTGCAACAAGCTGCGCCGCCCCTCCTCGCCGAAATCGTCGAACAAGTCGATGCGGCGGAACCACGCGCGGTAATGCTCCGGATCGTCGAACTCGTCCAACAAGCGCACATAGTCGCGGCCCTGCTTGCCCCAGGCCGCCAGCAGCGGGTTGGCATGCAAATGCAAATCCTCGTCCGCGACCTCCACCGGCATTTTCGGCTTATGCGCGTGGCGGCGGCGCTCGGCGCGCAGCAATTCTTTATGCTCGATGATGTCCGCCCAGTAAAACCGGCAGGGGTTGTGCACGCACAGCAAAATCTGGCAAAACTGGCCCAGCGCCGCCAAAGCCCGGACCATCTGCTGCGGCAACGAGGAAATGCCGAACACGATGACGCGCCTAGGCAGGCCGGCGGGCTTGCGCGTGGCTTGCGCCAACACGTCGAGGAAACGCTCGTGCAACAACGCCCGGCTGGCCTGCCGAAACGCTTCCGGCACGTCGCCTAAAATCGCCCGCCACAACGCCGCCTGCCAGGCTTGCTCCAGCGGCAGCGGCTTAGGGCTGCCATGGGCGTCGCGCAACTGATCCACCCCCAAAGCCCAATCGCCCAGCCAATCGGCGCGGTAAACCTGGTACTGATCCAGCAAATCCGCCAGGCACTCGGCCAGTTGGTGGCGTTTGCGGGCGTCCGTGTCCGTGTCCAAAAACTGCCGCAACGGCGCGAAGGCCGGCTCGTGCAGCAGCCCCGGCAGCAGCCGGTAAATCCGCCACGCCAAGGCCGACTTCTCGAACGGCGACACATCCGGCACCGACTCGCCGTCCAACACCCGCTGGTAAGCGCTCCACAGGAAGCGGCCCGGCAATTGCGGCGCGATGGCCGCGCAAACACCCAAACCGTCGAAATCGGCCAGCGCGATCTTCAGCCACTGCGACATGCCGTTGCTCTGCACCAGCACGATCTCGTTTTCCAACGGGGCCAAGGGATGCTGCTGTATCCACGCGACGACCAAATCACGCAGGCTTTCCAACTGGTTGGAATGGATCACCGCCAAGCCGGGGCGCAACGCATCCGCGCCCATCAATCCACCTCCGGCAAGGCCGGCCATTGTTCATACCAGCCAGGTTTCAACACAGCGCCCATGGAACTCCCCCGTCATTTGGCAAGCAACTATGCGCGATGATAAGCCTTCATCGCCGAAGCGCAATCCCTGCATGCTCAAAGCAGCCTCGCTGGGCACGACCATCAAGACCGAGGAGCCCTGGTGGCTGGAAGGAAGTGGGTTTATCTGGTTAGCGGACATTCCGTAGGAGCGGCCCATGGCCGCGACCTGCGCTGGATGCCAAGGGTGGGCGTTAGTCGTGGGCACAGCCCGCTCGATTCAATTAATCAGCCTGCTTAGGATGCGCTGAGACACGAAGCGCATCGTCCGCGTGACTCGATTGATGCGCCTCCTTCGTCGGCACATCTATACGAGCCCACTGGGTGCGCATCGCGCACCATTTCAATATTCGACATCCGTAAGAGCCATAGGATGCGCTGAGGTACGAAGCGCATCATTCGCGAACTCGATTGACGCGCCTCCTTCGTCGGCACATCCTTGTATTATCGCCGTTGTGGTGCGCATCGCGCGCCGTTTCAATATTCGACATCCGTAAGCTGCGCGGTGCGCATCCTACAGGCCCGCCCACACATCGCCCCCCAACACCCGCTGACCGGGACAATTCGGTTTGAAACGCGTCAGTTCGGCATGACCGGCTCCAACGGCAGAATAATCACCTCGCCCGCCGGAGGCTCTTTCAAGCCTGGATAGCTGTAAATGGCCGGCCCATGCTGGGTGTCGATATAGTGGAGATTAAAGTCAAAGACAGTATCGCGGGCCACCCGTGGATAACTGTAAATAGCCTGCCCGTAGGCCTGGTCGACATAGACGATCTGCGGGTTGGCGACTTTCCGCTCGACGCCTTTGAGGTTTTGATAGCTGTGGATCGCCGGCCCGAACGCCGTGTCCACGTACACCAAGCTTATATCGGGCAGCCAGTCCTTTCCGCCCAGCGCCTGGTCGGCCGTCGCAGCGGCCAAAACCGAACCGCTGCCGGCAATGGCCGTGGCAAGGGTAAGTCCTAACGCCAATATTCTTGTGATTGACACGCTTTTCATGGCACACCTCCCGTTTTGTTCATGGCCGGGAAATAGCGGGACAGGGCATCGACCCTGGCCCCCTCTTAACATCCCGGCAAATAAAAAGCCGGACTGCCTGCTGTGGCCCTAACGAAGCCACATTCGGCAGTCCGGCTTTCCTGGATCGCAGGAACCGTAACTTTCCGTCCCTACCTCACGGCAGGTTTGGTTTTATTTATATACATTTGACTATTTAAATTTAAAAAAATTCAACTGAGTATTGCCGATCCTATTGAAACGGAACCCGGAAATACGTCCCGTTGCGCCAAGCCGTGAGTTGATCCGTCCAGTGCGGCGACAGCGGGTCGCCGCTGCTGCCGGTGCTGTTGACCCACAGGCTGCGCGTGAAATCGGCGGTGTCCATGACCGTCCGGGCCGAGGCGAGGCCGTCTTGGGCAAACGCGGCTTGGACGCCGCCCATATCGTCCAACTGGCTGGCTGGCAGCGCCAACAAGCCGATATTGGTGTACCAGCCGCCGGTGTCGAGGGTCGCCGGGTCGCCGCCGGTCGGAAAGCTTGGCAAGGCGAACACCGGGTCCAGCGCGGCCATGGGATGGTTGAGTGTGAGCGTGTGCAAGCCGCCCCAAGTCCAGGCGGAATGATCCGCCCCCAGCGCATGGCGCAGCAAGCCGTCCGTTTCGGCCAGCGCGTTCTTCACGGCCAGATCCCGCGCCGCCGCCGCGTCGGCGGACGAGGCCGCGCCGAAGAACGGCGGGCGCGGATGATCCAGCAAATCGATCAGCGTGTGCAACGGGCCAGTGTAAAAAATCGTTTTCGCATAGACCGGGTAGAGTTCGGAGCCTAGCACGGCTTGGAAGACATCCCGCGCCAGCAACGCGGACAACAGCTCGAACACCGCCGCCGCCGCGCTGTCCGCCGCGACCTTGCCGTCGAATGACTGGAGCTTGGCCAAGGCGTAGGCGGCATCGGCGTCGCCCGTCGGCAACCCCGCCCGCGCCAGGCTGTCCGCCAGCCTTTGCGCCAGCGCCCGCCCGACGAAGGGGGTTTGATCCAATTGAACCTTCGCCACGGCGTCCACCGTCAGCGGGGCCGGGGCGTTCGACAGCAGATCCTGCGCGCGCCACGCCCGCCAAGGCTCGTCCCACCAACGGCTCAAATACACCGGCTCGCCCTTGGGCGCATAACCGTCGTCGGGGACGATGCGGTTGTTCGCCGTCACCAGCACTTGAGTCGGCGGGTCAAACACCGAGGCCAGCTCGTCGTAGCGGGCATAGCGGCTCCATTCGCCGCTGCCGTCATCGCCCCGGACGGGCGTCAGCGTATTGGCCCGCGGGCGTTGCGGCGCCAGCCCGGTTTGCCGGTAGCCAATGTGGCCGAACTCGCCCTGGCTGTCGGCGTAGAGGACATTGAGCCCTATCGACTCGCGCGCCAACGCTTGGCTGAAGCTCCGCCAGTCTTTCGCGGCGGGGAGATCAAACCAGCCGTCGAGCGTCCACTGCGGCTGCGCCACGACGCTTTTGACGGCGAGCGGGCCAAACGCGTCCAGCGACGGCACCGCGCTGTTCAACAAAGGCCCGTGCGGCGTGCGGCTCACGTTCAGGGACACCGGCTCGCCGCCCGCCGGGAAAAACCATTCCGTCCGCGTCCACAACGGCACGAACAGCCCCCGGTATTTCACCGCCGGGCCTTGCAGGACTTCCTGGTAAAGATCGACAGAATCGATCATGCCATAGGTAATGACCCAGCTTATTGCCTGGTTGTGGCCGATCAGAAAAACGGGCAGGCCGGGAATGATGAGCCCGGCCACATCGACCCCGCCGTCAACTTTCAGTTGGGCTTGGTAAAACATGCTCGGCATCGCCAACATCAGGTGCGGGTCATTGGCGATGATTGGCTTGCCAGTCGCGGTCAAGCGGCCGCCGACCGCAAAATTGTTGCTGGCCCGCCAGCCATTCAAATTCGGCCCCATCGGCGCGCCGGGCAAATGGAATGGCCCGGCCAATGTTCCTGGCTTGGCCGACGGCGACCGCGCCGCCGCGACGCTGCCAGGGCCGGTCGCAGCATTCCGCGCATGGCCTGGCGGATTGAGCTTGCCCTGCGCGTCGAACAGGCTGCCGCCTTGGGGAGGCGGCACCAGCGTGGCGGCAAGCCCGGCCCCCAATGTCTGGTTGAGTAGCGCCATGGTCAACTTCGACTGCCAGGTTGGCAAGTCGAGGGAGGTTTGCAAAAATACGCCCATCAGCATACCGTCTTCGGCGGCCCAAGGTTCGGGAATGAATCCGCCCAGATCCGCAAACTCGCGGGGCAGCGGCGACCGGCCATCCGCTATCGCCTGGCGATACCACTCGACGCCGACCGCGCAGGCGCGCAGCACGCTTTGGGTGTGCGGCGAAGACGCGGCGAAATGCGCCGACGCGCTGGCGACCAGGCCCAGCGCCCGGAACATCTGATCCTGCCCGAGAATGGCGTTGCCAGGCCCCGCGCCAAAAATCTCGGACAGCCTGCCCTGCGCCGAGCGCCGGGATATTTCCATCTGGAACAGGCGATCCTTGGCGACGGCATAGCAAAGCCCGGCGTAACCCGCGGCCTCGCTGCCGGCTTTGACGTGCGGTGTGCCGAGATGATCGTAGGCAATGGCGATTTTCGCCGATCCCGCGCCCTGCGCCTGGAGTTCAATCGTCTGGCCTGCGGCTGGCTGCGGCGCGGCGCTTGTGGCGCTTCCCAGCAAGGCAAGGGCGATACCGTAAGCGACTATTTTAGCCTTTGGAATATTCATGCCGCCTCCTTAAAATTGGGCTGTCTCGCCAACTGCGGTCAAGCCGGGGAAGCCTAAGCTGCCAGCTCCAAAACCTTTCCTTGCCCCGGGCGAAAAAAACCTTTTCCCCCAGAAAGACAGACCCAGCAGACAAATGGATAACAATGGTGGGGGATTTCACCCTACAGGTGCCCGGCTTCAAAAACAAGGAATTATTACCCAGATGCGGTTTGGCGCGACTTAGCCGCAATTCAAGCCCAAACCAGACCCTTCAATGAGGAAACCATGATCGACAAAAAACACCCCCCCCTGGTCAGCACCGCGTGGCTGGCCGAACACCTAGGCTCGCCACAGGTGGCCGTGCTGGACGCCAGCTTTTTCCTGCCCGCGCAAAACCGCGACGCTAAGGCCGAATACCGGCAAGCCCACATCCCCGGCAGCCTGTTCTTCGACATCGACGAAATCGCCGACCATTCGACCAAGCTGCCGCACATGCTGCCCAGTCCGGAACAATTCGCCGACGCCGTCGGCAAGCTCGGCATCGGCAACGACACCCTGGTCGTCGCCTACGACAGCAATTTTTTCATGGCCTCGGCCCGGCTCTGGTGGACGTTCCGCGTGTTCGGGCACACCCAAGTCGCCGTGCTGGACGGCGGCCTGGCGCACTGGCGGCAAGAAGGCCGCGCCGTGGACGCCGAGCCAGTGTCACCGCAACCGCGAGATTTCACCGCCAGTTTCCACCCCGGACTCGTCCGCGACCTCGAACAAGTGCGAACCCTGCTAGGCCAACCCGGCGTGCAAATCCTCGACGCCCGAGGCCCCGGCCGCTTCCACGGCACCGAGCCGGAGCCCCGGCCAGGCGTGCGCGGCGGCCACATGCCCGGCAGCCGCAACCTGCCCTACAAAACCCTGTCGGACGAGGCCGACTTTTGCCTGAAGCCGCTGGCTGAACTGGACGCACTGTACCGCCAGACCGGCATCGACATCCGCCAGCCCGTCGTCACCACCTGCGGCACCGGCGTGACGGCCTCGATTTTGGCCTTGGGCCTGTATCTGCTCGGCAATGAAAGCGTCGCCGTGTATGACGGTTCGTGGACGGAATGGGGGGCGCGGGAAGACGTGCCTGTGGAAGTGGGATAAAGCGCCAGCCCGGGCGCCAACCGGGCGATGAGGAACCCGCGCCACCCTTGTCAAACCCAACCGAGAGCCCCCGCCATGCCGACTAAAACCCTCCTATCCGGTCTTGGACTGCTGCTCCTGCCCCGGCCCGCCGCCTGGGCCACGGGCCGGGAAATGGCGGGACTCGCCGACGGGCTCATGCTGATGGCGGCGGGGGCTGTATTACTCACCGTCATTTTCATCGCCTTCACCTCGACCCTCGGTTTTTATATCGCCAGGCGCAACCAAAACAGCGTCCTTAAAAGTATGCTGATTGGCGTCACGACGGGCTTGGGCTTGTTCATCGCGGCGGGAATCGCGCTGTATCTCATCTTTTTTGTGCCCGCGCAGATTGATGGCAGGCAACAGCGGCGACAACAAGAGGACGTCAAACAGTGGCTGGCCCCGCTGGCCGTCTTAAAACCAGGCCATGTGCGCGCCATGCTAACCCAATTAGTGGCGGACATGCCTGATCCGTCAGTGTACAAAACCCGGCTAGCCAACGAAGTGGGACAGGCTTTGCGCCAATTTGACGGACAAGCCTTGACGGCGGATGATGTATCGGCGCTGGAGGATT
>Ga0265316_10000520_pt1 | contig 43462 bp, 38 predicted proteins | sample 4522metaG_FD_202092 | JGI IMG/M metagenome (GOLD analysis project Ga0265316, IMG submission 202092) | Rhizosphere microbial communities from Carex aquatilis grown in University of Washington, Seatle, WA, United States - 4-5-22 metaG | ecosystem: Host-associated > Plants > Roots > Rhizosphere >... | reverse complement strand
AGGCCCCGCTGGTCCGCCATCTGCATGGCATTCACCAGCGTCGTCTTCTGCGAGAGCCAGCGGTTGAGCAGGCCCACCAGGCCCGCGTTGCGGATCAAGTGTGTGCTGCCGTCGCCAATCTTGCCCGAGTATACGAAGCGCACTCCGGCCGGGTTGCCGCGCGCGATCTGCGCGGCGAAGCTCCCCAGGCGCTCGGCGAGGTCGATGTACGGACCCACTTGCCGGTATTGCTCCGGCGTCATCGCGGGCATGTTGACCGCGTTAATGGCCACGCCGTTCTTCAGATACTCGGCGATCTGTTGGGCGATCTTCACACCCACGATCTCCTGCGCCTCCTCGGTCGCGCCCGCGATGTGCGGTGTGGCCAGCAGGCTCTCGATTCCGAACAACGGAAAGTCCGCAGGCGGCGGTTCCGGCTTGAAGACGTCCAGCGCAGCGCCCGCCACATGGCCCGATTGCAGCGCTTCGGCCAGCGCGTCCTGGTCGATCATCTCGCCGCGCGCGCAGTTGACGATGCGCACGCCCGGCTTCATCTGCGCGATGGCTTCGCGCGAGATCAGCTTCTGCGTCTCCGGCGTCAGCGCCAGGTGCAGCGTGATGTAGTCGCTCTCGGCGTAGAGCCGCGCCAGGTCCACCAGTTCGACACCCAGGTCCTTCGCGATTTGCGGGCCCACATACGGATCGTTGGTCAGGATCCGCATCTCGAACGCGCGCGCGCGCTTCACCACCTCGCGTCCGATGCTCCCCAGGCCGATGACGCCCAGGGTCTTTCCGCGAATCTCGTTGCCCAGGAACTTCTTCTTCTCCCACTTGCCGGCCTTGGTCGAGGCGCTTGCCTGGGGGATCGAGCGGGCCATGGCCAGCATCAGGGCGATGGTGTGTTCCGCCACCGATGCCGCGTTGCCGCCCGGCGTGTTCATCACCAGGACGCCCGCCGCGGTGGCGGCGTTGAGGTCCACGTTGTCCACGCCCACGCCCGCGCGTCCGATCGCGCGCAGCCGCGGCGCCTTCTCGAGCACTTCCTTGGTGACCTTGACCGCGCTCCGTACCACCAGCGCATCGGCCTCCGCAAGGCAATTGAGATACTCCTTTGGGTTGGACACGACGATATTCCAGCCCGGCTGGGACCGCAGCAGCTCGATGCCCGCCGCGGCCATCGGTTCAGCGATGAGGATGTTCATTGTGCGTGCACTCCTAAGAGAACACCGGCTCTGTGGTCCGGTCCATATAGAATAACAAAAGGATGGCTCTACTCGACCGGGTTCAAAAAGACATGACCGAGGCCATGAAGGCCCGGGCTGAAGATCGCTTGAGCGCGCTCCGCATGATCAAGACCGCGCTCAAGAAAACCGAAGTCGATTCCATGAAGCCGCTCGACGAGCGTACCGAGCAGCAGGTGCTGAACACTCTGATCAAGCAGCGCCGCGAGGCCGCCGACATGTTCCGCAAGGGCGGCCGGCCGGAGCAGGCCGAGAAGGAAGAGGCCGAGCTGCGCCTCATCGAATCCTATATGCCGGCCATCGCCACCGGCGAGGAGATCGAAGCCGCCGTCGCCGCTGCGCTGGCCGAGACTGGCATCACCTCCGCCAGGCAGATGGGCGTAGTGATGAAGGCCGTCCAGGCGGCCCTGGCCGGCAAACGCGCCGACGGCAAGCTCCTCAGCGACAAAGTGCGGGCCCGTCTGTCCTGATGTGGCGCACGCACTCCTGCGTGCCGCGTCGCCACTCATGGCGACGCCTGGTCCGCGAAGTCGGCGAAGCCGCGGGACTCCCCCACTTGCTCTAATAGGATTAATCGGAGGTCCCATGCTCACCCTTAAAGGACTCGCCGCTCTCTTCTTGCTCGCCGGCCTCGCCGCTGCCCAACAGGCGCCCGCCAGCGGGATCGACCGCTCCTATCTCGATCCAACCTGCAAGCCGTGCGACGACTTCTGGCGTTACGCCGACGGCGGATGGCTCGACAAGAACCCGATCCCCGCCCGCTTTCCATCCTGGGGCACCGGCCCCGTGCTGGCCCAACAGAACCGCGAGCGCCTGCACGCCATTCTCGACGCCGCGGCCCAGGACGCTTCCGCCAAGCCCGGCAGCAACGAACAGAAGATCGGCGACCTCTACACGAGCTGCCTCGACACCAACGCCATCGACGCCCTGGGCTTTCAGCCGCTCAAACCCCACCTCGACCGAGTGGCCGCCATCCAGTCGCCGGCCGACCTCAAGGCCGCGCTCGTCGCGTTCGATCGCCTCGAGCGTCCCGGACCTTTCGACCTCATCGCGATCCAGGATTTTAAGAGTTCCAAGGAAACCATTGCCGGCATCGCGGCCGGCGGATTGTCGCTCCCGGATCGCGACTACTACGTCAAGGATGACCCGCGCAGCAAACACATCCGCGAGGAATTCGTGAAGCACGTCGCCAAAATGCTCGAACTGGCCGGCGACAGCCCTGAATCCGCGGCCGCATCCGCCGCGACCGTCCTTTCTTTCGAAACGGTGCTGGCCCAGGCTACCCTGACCAGGGTCGCGCGCCGCGACCCTTACGCCAGCTACCACCGCATCAACCTGTCCGGGCTCTCGGCTCTCGCCCCGAACTTCGACTGGAAGCCTCTGCTCCTTCAGTTCGGTCTCTCCGAATCCACCCCCATCAACGTGACCGAGCCCGAATTCATCAAGGCCTTCAGCCACCAGCTCGATGCCCTTCCCCTGGCGGATTGGAAGACCTGGCTTCGCTGGCGGCTATTCGACGGCTCGGCCTCCGATCTCGCCCAGCCGTTCCGCGACGAGGATTTCCACTTCAACCGGACCATCCTCAACGGTGTCACGGAGCAGCAGCCGCGTTGGGAGATTTGCACCATCGCCGTCGATCGCGAGTTGGGCGACGCGCTGGGCGAGCGATTCGTTCAGAAGTACTTCCCGCCCGAGAGCAAGAAGCGCATGCTGGAGCTGGTCGCCAACCTGCGGACGGCTCTCGGCGAAGAGCTCAAAGAGGCGGACTGGCTCACCCCCGAGACCCGCAGGAACGCCGCCGCTAAGCTCGAGGCCTTCTATGCCAAAATCGGCTATCCCGACAAGTGGCGCGACTACTCCGGTGTCACCATCACCCGGAAGTCCTATTTCGGAGACGTGACCGCCACGACCCTCGATAACCGCCTCTACCGCCTCTCCAAAATCGGCCAACCGTTCGACCGCAATGACTGGGGCATGACCCCGCCCACTGTCAACGCCTACTACAATCCGCCCCGCAACGAGATTGTGTTTCCGGCCGGCATTCTCCAGCCGCCGATGTTTGACGCCTCCGCCGACGACGCGGTCAACTACGGCGCCATCGGAGCCGTCATCGGCCACGAGATGGGCCACGGCTTCGACGACCAGGGATCGAAGTTCGACGCTAGCGGCAATCTGACTAACTGGTGGACGCCCGATGACCGTAAGAAATTCGAGCAACGCGCCGCCTGCGTGATCGGCCAGTTCAACACCATCGACGTGGGCGGCGGCCTCCACCACAAGGGTGAACTGGTGGTGGGAGAAGCCATGGGCGATCTCGGCGGACTCACGCTCGCCTACCGCGCCTACCATCGTTCTCTGGGCGGCAAAGAACCGCCCGTAATCGACGGTTTCACCGGCGACCAGCGCTTCTTCCTGGCCTACGCGCGCGCCTGGGCCACCCAGTTCCGGCCCGAAGCGGCCCGCATGCTGCTCGACAGCAACCCGCACCCACTCCCCAAGTTCCGCTGCAACGCTACGCTCCAGAACATGCCTGAGTTCCAGAAGGCCTTCGGCTGCAAGCTGGGCGACGCGATGGTCCGCCCGGCGGACCAGCAGTGCAGGCTCTGGTAGCTGGGGCGTATGATTGGCGCCGGCTCGCAGCGCGGCGCGGTAGCCAACCCTACTTCCGCCCCCTGTAACTGAAGCCCGACTCCACTACGCGCCCGGCGCCGTCTACCACCGCCCATGCCGCGAAGTTCGGGTGCACGGGCGTGGCGAAGCGCAGATCGATCGCCTCCACCAGGATGCCGTTCTGCGGCTGCTCCACCTCCGAGAACCGCCAGTACGGATACTGTGAGAAATCCAGGAACGCGCGGAACGCCGCTGTCTTGCGTGCGGCCGCTGCCGCGGCTGCCTGCCGCGGATCCGGTTCCGCCTTGTAGAGGACGCGCCCCGCCGCAGGGTCGAACTCCTGCAGCAGGTTGACGTTGAACATCTCGTAGAACGGCCCGGTCTCGACGATCCCCCTCCATAGAAATGGGTTCAGTGGCTCGGGTTGCGCCGCTACCCGCACCGGCGTCAGACCGTCGTAGAGCCGCGCATCCAGCACCGCCAACGCCCGCTCGTGCAGCAGGTAACGCCCCGAGCCATAGAGCGCCACGAAGCACAGCGCCGCAACCGCCCACCCCCGGCCGGTCCCCGAGCGCGCTCCGATCTCCGAGTTCACCAGCCGCGAGAACCACGGCGCGACCGCCGCCAGCAGCAGCATCCCTAAGATCCAGTAGTCCGTCAGGCTCGATATACTCAGTGCGTACCACTTGCCCGAGAAGGGCAGGAACAGCCGGATCCCATAGGCGTTCATCCAATCGAGCAGGGGATGCGAAGCGGCGCCAGCGAGCGCGACCAGGTAGGTGAGCTTCCAGTCGAACGGTTTGCGCACGAACGGCCGCACCACGAGCACCGCCAGCAGCGCCATCAGGGGAATCGACAGGAACGCGTGCGTGATGTAGCGGTGATAGTGAAGGTAGGGGACCGCGCCCCACGGCGCCGTGACGATATCGCAGTCGGGAGCGTTGGCAGCCAGCAGCAGGACAGGCGTCGCGTGCGCGCTCAGCCGTTTCAACCCCGCGCGGCTCAGCGCCAGCCCGGTCAGTGTGTGGGTGAGCGGGTCCATGAGGTCAGGCGCGCTTGGCGTACTCCGGAGGGACCAGCAGCGTCAGAGCGTCGGGCTCCAGTGCGACGGTTGCAGGCAGCCGTCCGGCGTACTCGCCGTCCACTTGCACGTAAACGCGCTGGCCTGCCGGCCCGGAGAATCGCACGCTCTTGGCCCGCACGAAGGTCATCCCTTTCACATTGGCCGTCCTGCCCGTCCACACCGCGGCCAGATACTTCAAATAATAGCGGAGCGCCGACCCGCCCTCGAACAGCACCGTCTCGAACTCCTGCTTCGGCAGCGACACGCGCCGCGCGATCCGCAGATATCCCGCATAGTTCTGCACCCGGCTCGCCAGCGCAAACGAGCAGGTGAACAACTCCCCGTTCGCTTCCACCTGAAACTCGTCCAGCCGCCGCAGGAATTCCCGCAACGAGCCGATCCAGTACGCCAGTTGTCCCGCTTTGGCTTTCAGCGGCAGGTTCAGCCGGTAGACGATGTGCGCGTCGAAACCCACGCCCGCCATCAGCAGGAAATACCGCGGCTCGGCTTCCGCCTCGCACTTCAGCACTCCCAGCGGAACCCGCAAGGGGACGCACTCGCCGAGCCGCCGGGCCGCTTTGATGGCGCTCACGCCCAGACCGAGCTCACGCGAAAGCACGTTGGCCGTGCCGCCCGGGATCACAGCCAGCGGCACCGCGGTGTGGGCCACGCCGGGCAGCAACTCGTTGAGCGTTCCGTCCCCGCCCAGCGCCAGAATCAGGTCCGCGCCCTCCTCGATCCGGCGGCGCGCGATTCGTCCCGCCGTGCCCGGCCCTTCGGTCTCGATCACGGAAACTCCGTGTCCCGCGGAGGCCAGGGCCTCCGCCACCTGGCGCGGCAGGCCGCGGCGCCATCGCATGGCCCCGGCGTTCGGGTTCCAGATCAGGCTGATGTTCCGGTAAGTGGTTATGGCGAGAACCTTCGAAACTGTTCATTATAGTAGACAGCGCATGGCTCACGACGGAATAGTTTTTCCCGGCGCCGGACCCGAGGGCGAAATCGAGTCTCTCCGCGAGGCCCTGCGGCGCCACGAGCACCTCTACTACGTCCTCGACCGGCCCGAGATCTCCGACGCCGAATACGATCGCCTGATGGAGAAACTGCGCGCGCTCGAGGCCGCGCATCCCGACCTGATCGCGCCGGATTCGCCCACCCAGCGCGTGGGCGGTAAGCCGCGCGAGGGCTTTGTCAAGGTGCGTCACTCGTCCGCCATGCTCAGCCTCGACAACGTCTTTAACGAAGGCGAGCTGCGCGACTTCGACCGCCGCGTGCGCCAGCTACTGGGCGCCGCACCCTATCGCTACGTCGCCGAGCTGAAGCTCGACGGACTCTCGATGGCGGTCCAATATGACCACGGCGCCTTCCGCCAGGCCGTGACCCGGGGCGATGGCCAGATTGGCGAGGACGTCACGGAGAACGCTCGCACTATCCGCTCGCTTCCCCTGCGCATCCGAACCGATCGCGCGCAACTGGAAACCCGCGGCGAAGTGATGATGAACCGCAAGGCCTTCGAGCGGCTCAACGCCGAGCGCGATCGACTCGGCCTTTCGCGCTTCGCCAACCCGCGCAATGCCGCCGCCGGTTCGATTCGAGTTCTCGAGGCTCAGATCACCGCCGCCCGCCGCCTGGAGTACTTCGCCTACTTCCTGCTCGCCGCCGGCCAGCCCTATTACGACAGCCACTGGGAGTCGCTCGAATCCCTGGTCGGTATGGGGTTCAAGGTCAACCCGCACCGCCGCCTCTGCTCGGACGTGGAGGATCTGATCGCCTACTACCGGGAGTGGGAGGAGAAGCGCGACTCGCTGCCCTACGAAATCGACGGCGTCGTCGCCAAGGTCGATTCCGTCACCCAGCAGAACGAGTTGGGCTGGACCGCCAAGGCGCCGCGCTGGGCCATCGCCTTCAAGTACGCGGCGCGCCAGGCCGAGACCGTCGTCGAGAACATCGACGTCCAGGTGGGCCGCACCGGCGCGCTCACGCCGGTCGCCTGGTTGACGCCGGTCGAGGTGAGCGGCGTGACGATTTCGCGGGCCACACTGCACAACGAGGACGAAATCGAGCGCCTGGGCCTGGAAATCGGCGATTCGGTGCTGATCGAGCGTAGCGGCGACGTCATTCCCAAGGTAGTCCGCGTCACCTCTCACGGATCCGGCCGCCGGGCTTTCCGCATGCCGGCGCAATGCCCGGTGTGCGGCGGCAGGGTGGCGCGCGAGGATGGTGAGGTCGCCAGCCGCTGCATCAACACCGATTGCCCCGCGCGCCTGAAAGAATCCATCCTCCACTTCGCTTCCCGCGGCGTGATGGACATCGACGGCATGGGCGAAGTGCTGGTCAATCAGCTCGTCGACCGCGGCCTGCTCAAGAGCGTGGTCGATATCTACAGCCTGACCGTCGAGCAGTTGACGGACCTGGACCGGATGGGCAGAAAGTCGGCGGACAAGCTGCTCGCCAACATCGACCGCTCGCGCCAGTTGCCGCTGCCGCGCGTCCTGGCGGCGCTCGGCATCCGCTTTGTGGGCGAGCGCACGGCCCAGTTCCTCGCCGAGCAGTTCGGCAGCCTGGACGGCATCGCGGCGGCCAGCCGCGAGGAACTCGAAGCCGCCGAGGAAGTCGGCCCCAAAGTCGCCGAGAGCATCTTCCAGTTCTTCCGCGAAGAGCGCAATCGCAGGCTGGTTCAGGGGCTCCGCGAGGCCGGCCTGCAATTCGAGCATCGCCACAAGCGCAAGAAGGCCGGCCCGCTCGAAGGCCTCACTTTCGTGCTCACCGGCACGCTTCCCAATCTCACCCGCGAAGAGGCGGCCCTCCGCATCGCCTCGGCCGGCGGCAAGGTGACCGATTCGGTCAGCCGCAAGACCACCTACCTCGTCGCCGGCGACAAGGCCGGCTCCAAGCTCGACAAGGCCCGCACCCTCGGCGTCAAGGTCATCGACGAGGCCGCCCTGGTGCAAATGCTCGGCGGCCTGCCCTGATCAGGGTCGCCTCCCCCGCAATCGCCGCCAAACGTGCCGCCGTAACATCCGGAGGGACGACAGCCTAACGGCAAACCCCAGGCTCCGATACAATATCGGGCCAACCCGTTTCGTCTACAAGGATGGATGGAGGACGTGCTGAGCGTCACAAGCGAACCCGGCGAGCGGCGCACCGAGCAGAATCGGCGCATCGCGGAGGTGATCGAACGGGAGCGCCGGCGTCTGTTCCATTTCATTCGCAAGCGCGTGGACGACGAGGGGGATGCGGAAGACATCCTGCAGGATGTTTTCTACGAATTGACGGAAGCGTACCGGCTGATGAAGCCGGTCGAGCAGGTTGGTGCCTGGCTCTTCCGTGTGGCCCGGAATCGCATCATCGATCGTTTCCGCAAAAGACGGCCCGAGGGCAGCGGCGAGATTCCGCGCAACGCGACGGAAGAGGATGCACTCCGCCTCGAGGATCTGCTGCCATCCCCGGATGCCGGACCGGAGGCCTTGTACGCGAGGAGTGTGCTTCTTGAGGAACTCGACGCGGCTTTGGAAGAGCTTCCTGAAGAACAGCGCGAGGTGTTCCTGGCGCATGAAATAGACGGCCGGAGCTTCAAGTGGCTTGCCGAAGAGACGGGGCTGAGCATCAACACGCTTCTCTCGCGCAAGCGTTATGCGATTCTCCACCTGCGACGCCGCTTGCAGGCCATCTACGAAGAGTTTACGGGTTCATGAGGACTACAAACATGAAAGCACGATGGGTAAAAAGAGGATTGAAAGTCGCCGTCATTGGGGTCTTGGCCGTCACGGTCTTCGGATTCCTGGTGATGAGTCTGTGGAACTGGCTGGCGCCGGCCGTGTTCGGACTACGCTCGATCACCTTTTGGCAGGCGCTCGGCGTCCTGATCTTGAGCAAAATCCTGTTCGGAGGCTTTCGCGGCGGGCAAGGCCACGGCGGACACTGGAGAGGCCGGATGAACGACCGCTGGCAGCGGATGACTCCCGAGGAGCGCGAACAATTCTGCAAGGGTATGTTCGGCCGCTCCGGCCCGTCACGGGAAGGATCGCGCGATCCCCGTCAGGCGTAAACCCACCGCGCGCAGAAATCGCCGTCCGAGTCGCTGGCCGCGCCAGACTTCGGCCAAGTGTAATCCAATCCGCCGGAAACTCCGGCCCGCAGAGGCGGCGCGCCCCACAAGCCCTCGATCCAGACTACGCCGGGTACGATTCTCAGGCGCCTTCCGCCCGGTCCCAGTCCCAACCGGCGAACATCTCGCGCAAGCTGGATTTCCGGAGCTTGCCGACGGAGGTGTGCGGAATCTCGGGAACGAACAAGATGGCGTCGGGCAACTGCCAGGAGCTGAACCGGGCGGCCAGATGCTCCCGGAGCTCCGCCGGTGTCGCATGGCAGCGTTCCTTCAGGACCACGGCGGCCAGGGGGCGCTCGCCCCACCGGGGATGCGCGATCGCGACCACGGCGGCCTCGCGAACGGCAGGATGACCCAGCAGGGCGTTTTCGAGATCGACCGAACTGATCCATTCGCCGCCGGATTTGATCAGGTCCTTGCTGCGGTCCGCGATCTTGATATAGCCTTCGGGATCGATGGTCACTACGTCGCCGGTTCGGAACCATCCGTCGTCGGTCCAGCTCTCGCAATTGGCCGGCGGATTGTGATAGCTGGCGGCTACCCAAGGCCCACGCACCTGCAATTCGGCCATCGTCTCGCCATCCCAGGGCACTTCCCGGCCACCTTCGACTCCGCGCACCTCAACGAACGGCAGCGGTGTACCTTGTTTGGCACGGAGCGCCAGCAGATCCGCCGCCGGCCAGTCCGACATGGAGGCTTTCGGGACGCTTGCCGAACCCACGGGCGTCAGTTCGGTCATTCCCCAGGCATGGCGAACGGCGATCCCCAGCCGGTCGAAGGCCACGATCAGAGACTCGGGCAGCGCAGCTCCGCCGACCGCCACTAGCAATCTCGGGTGCAGGCGCCAGCGGTCGGGGCAGCGTTGGAGCAGGTCGACCACCCCGAGCCAGACCGTGGGAACGCCGGCCGCTCGAGTGACCTTTTCCCGATCGAGCAGGTCGAGCAGGCTCGCCGGATCCAGATTCGGCCCCGGCAGCACCTGTCTGGCGCCCACCATAGTTGAAGCGGACGGCAAGCCCCAGCCGTTGGCGTGAAACATCGGCACCACGGGCATGACAGAGTCCGCCTGCGCCAGGAAGAAGCAGTCCGGCAGGGCAATCGCGAAGGCGTGGAGCACCAGCGCCCGGTGTGAATACACGACTCCCTTTGGCGCTCCGGTGGTGCCCGAGGTGTAGCACATCACGGCGGCTTCGTTCTCATCCAGGCGTGGAAACTCAAGCTCGTCGGCTTCGTTCAGGAAGTCGTCGTAGGTCTGGTATGGCGCGGGGACAGGTTTTCCGGTTGTGGGAGCGACAATAACTCGCTCCAGCCGGACCTTGTCCCGGAATCTCTCGTAGACCGGCAGGAGAACGTCATCGATGAGGAGCATTCTGTCCCCGCCGTGGTTGACGATATACGCCAGCTCATCCGGATGGAGCCGCGGGTTGAGGGTGTGGAGCACGCACCCGGAAGCCGGCACTCCGAAATAGGCCTCCAGCTGCCAGACATTGTTCCACATGAGGCTGCCGACGCGGTCTCCGCGCTGAAGTCCCCCCTTCGCCAAGGCCGCACCCAGCTTGCGCGCCCGCGCCGCCACGCTGGCGTAGGTGGATCGCAGGACGCGCCGGTCCGGCAGCCCGGAAACGATCTCGACCGATCCGAACAGCCTCGCTGCGCGCTCCAGAATTGGGGTGAGCGTCAAAGGGTAGTTCATCATCGTGCCGAGCATCCCGTTCCTCCGTTCTCCGCTGGAACGATATTAACAAACCAAAGCTCAGACGCCCGCCCGAGTTGGAACGCTCGTGGACCGCCAGTGCCGAAGAGATGGTCCGATCAGGCCCTGCTCCGCCCGAAACCGAACCGGCTCGGCAAAGGACTCGTTGGGAACACCCGGGCTATCGTCCGGCCCTGAGGATCGCCTCGGCGGGATCGCGCGACGGACACCGCCCTCGCAGCGAGCTCACGCCGCGGCCCGCTCCTCTGGACGGCGGTTCGCCGGAACCTGTGGCCGCGCCTCCGCGCGCATCGCCCGCCAGACTTTCCAGAAGGCGCTGTACTCGAACATCGCCGGCGAGAACCACCCTCCCAGGCCAGCCACGTCGCCCTCGCAGATATTCGCCCGCGGGACCCGCAACGGATCGCATTCCGCCGTCCATGCGCTTCGCTCCGTCGTGAAGGCCAGCCGGAAGCCTTCCTCTTCGAGCATCTGGCGCGCCTCGGCCGACCAGGCGCCATGCGGGTACGCGAACAGGTCGCAGCACTTTCCCAGTTTGCGCTCGATCGCCGCCTGGGAATCCCGGACCTCGCGCCGCGCCACCCCCGCCCCTACGGCCGGGAGCACCTGGTGCGTATGCGTGTGCGACCCGAAAACGACCCCGGCCCGGTCCATCTCGCAAATCTCCTCCCAGGTCATCGTCGAGTCCCCTTCGAACGGCTCGCCGCGCGCCTCCTCCGCTCCCAGCATGTGCGCCAGCTCCCCCATCCACCGTGCGCGCTCCCCGGGCGTATAGTTCGTCAGATGCTCGATCAGGACCTCCGTTGCCGCTTCCGGCGCCGACGGGCGCATGGCTCGCAAGGCCGCCGCCACGCGTTCCCGCCAGAACGGAGCGATGCATCCGGTGAGCCCGGTGCAAACGAAAACGGTAGCGGGCAGGCCGCACGCCAGGGCTACTGGAAGTGCGATGGCGTAGGTGTCGCACCAGGCATCGTCGAAAGTGATCGCGATCTTGACCTTCTGCCCCGCGGTTCCCGGCGCTGCCTTGCTCAGCGGGACCGTCTGGCATCGTCGCGCGACGTACTCGGCCAGATCTCGGAATGTGCGGCTGCGCAACACCATGCTGCCTTGGCTGTGCGTCTGCCGCCACTCGGCTTCGTCCAGGACCCGGTGCAGCAGCAGCACGACGACGGCGCCCCGCCGCCGCAGTTGGCGCCGGGCCCACCACAGGCCACCGCTCGCGCGTAGCACGGCCACCCACAGGCATTGGAGGAACTGGCGCATTGCCCCTCGATGCCTACATTGTGTCGCAGCGGGGCGGTGGCGTCAACTACACGGCTGCCGCTTCAGGCACGGCCCCGAAACGGCGCTGGCGCCCGTGGTAGTCGCGTACGGCCGCCTCCAGGTCCGAAGCCTGGAACTCTGGCCACATGCGGTGGGTGAAGTGCAATTCGGCGTAGGCCGCTTCCCACAAGAGGAAGTCGCTCAACCTCTGTTCTCCGCCCGTTCGGATCAGCAGGTCGACATCAGGCGCCGGGCCAGGCGCGTGGCAGGCTTCTGCAAGCAGACGTCCGAACTGCTCGCGGTCCACCTCGCCCGCCCGAAGGCGGCTGGCCGCCCGCAAAATTGAGTCGCGCGACGAGTAGTCGACGGCGATTCTGAGGTGCAGACGCCGCCCAAGGGCAGTGGCGCGCTCAGCCGCTTCCACGCTCTCGCCGAGCGGCCCGGACAGGCGGTCCCGCCGCCCGATCAGGCTCACACGCACGCCCTTCTCGATGCACTCCGCGGTCTCCTTGCGCAGGTACTCCAGCAGAAGTTGCATCAGCGCGGACACTTCCTCAGGCGGACGCCGCCAGTTGTCCGAGGAGAAGGCGTACAGCGTCAGGGTGCGGATCCCAAGCCCCGGCGCCGCCTCGACTGCCCGCCGCACCGCCAGCGCGCCGTGCCGGTGTCCGGCGATGCGCGCCATGCCCCGTGCGGTCGCCCAGCGCCCGTTGCCGTCCATGATGATCGCGACGTGCAGGCCCGAACAGCATTCCGCTTCCTGTAAATAACTTTTCTTCATAAAGTTCACGCGCCAAAAAAAGACCGCTCAGCCCTCTCGTGTGGCCCGGATCAGGGCCTCCATGTGGTCCAGGTAGCGTTCCAGCGCCTGGCGCCCGGGTGCAGTAAGACGGAACTCGGTCTTGGGCAGCCGGCCTTCAAAGAACTTAGTGCACGCGATGTAGCCGGCCTCTTCGAGTTTCCTCGCGTGAACGCTGAGATTGCCGTCGGTGGTAGCGAGTAGCTTCTTCAAATCGTTGAATGTGAGCCGCTCGTTGACCGCGAGCGCGGACACAATCCCCAACCGCATGCGCTCGTGAATCAGGCGGTCGAGGGCTTGCGCGCCCCCCACAGCCCGGCCGGGGAGCTCGTTGAGTTCGGCCTCCCCCTCCGCCGCCGGCTTGCGCCGCGCTGCCCCGCTCTTAGCCACCGAACCTCCTGGCGATGATGAAGCCGAATACCACGTGAAATCCACCAAAGGCGGCCGCCATCAGCCCGTCCCGCCACGCCCATGGCAGGAACAGGGCGACCGCGCCTTCGGCCATGAAACACAGTCCCATCACCGGCACGATCCGCACCGAGAAGGCGCCTCCCGTCACGATGGCTGTGCCATAAAGGAGCATCCACATGCCCGGAATCGCGCCCGGCAGTCCCATCCGATGGAGCGCCACCGTCAGCAGTGCGCCTACCATCATGGGTGGGGCGAAGCTCAGCGCGAATCGTTTTCCCGGCATCGACAGCAGCGGCTCCCGCGAGGCGCGCGCCTTGCGCACCGTGGCGCCTCCCGCGATGGCAAATGACACAATCGCCTCGCCCATCCAGATCGCGAGCCAAGCCTCCGCGCTTGCTTGCCGGCTGGCCAGGATGGCGGCCGCAAACGCCGTCATGCCCACAATCACCACCCCCCAGCCGGAGATGGCGGTGAAAGCGGTCGCGCTCTCCATTGTCTGGCGGATGAACCGGAGATTGTCCATCGCCCGGGCGTGCAGCGCGGCTGGTTCGGCCATCACTGAAATCTTACGCTCCGTTTTGCAGTTCCGTCAAGTACTTTTTGCAACAAAGTTCACCGGACCCACGAGACCTTTTACCCACTGCCGGCACTACCTTGATAACGCGATGTCCTCCATGGGCGCCTGCAGTGTGGCGCCCCCTTTTTTGCCATGGGGAGAACCAGGCCCCTAGGCGTCGGAAAGGGGAGCGTCGGATGTCCGGCCGCTTTTCGCGATGCCCGCCAGCGTCGTCGATTCCAGGAACTCTACGTAAGCGGCGCGGATGTCGCGCCACGACTCGTGTGCCGGGCACGGATCTTCGTCCGTGCAGGATTTCCCCCCTAGAAGGCACGCGGGCTTCGCTCGGGCTCCGTCGAACAGTTCGACGATATCCAGCAACCGGATTGTTTCTGGAGACTTACGCAGTCGGTATCCGCCCCCCGTTCCTCTCGCCGTAGTAAGAAGGCCGGCATTCCGCAAGGTCAGCAGGATCTTCGAGAGGTAGTTTGCGGGGATCTGTGCTCGCCGGGCCAGGTCGCGTCCCAGTAACGCATCCCCATCGGGGACGCGCGCCAAACCCACCAGTGCGCGGAGAGCATACTCACAGGTCGTAGAAAACATTCTTTTTCCTCGCGTCGTGCGCGGTTGCGGGCTAGTCCTCACACCAGCCCCAACACTACAGGCGTACACGACGAATTGTTCGTAGTCAATCTATAAGTCTCAATATGTGCTGCTCGGCTTGACTCACCTGGACTATAAACCGATTCAATGCAGGGTCTTGCGGATTACATTAAAAATCGCCGCTACCGCACGCCCGTCGGGCATAAAGAACCTTCGCTACAATAGCTTTCGGTGACTCCGGCGGAATTCGACGAGCTTGTCGAGAAGGCCATGACCGTCATCCCGGCGCGCTTTCGGCGCAAGCTGAGCAACGTCGCCTTCATCGTGGAGGCGGAACCGCCCCGGCCCGGGTTACTCGGTCTCTATCAGGGCCGGCCACTGCCACGCCGCAGCACCGGCGACAGCTTCACGCTTCCCGACCGCATCACTCTCTACCAGGGCCCGCACGAGCGCCTCGCCCGCGACCGGCACGACCTGCTGCGGCTGGTACGCGATACCATCTGGCACGAGGTCGCGCACTACTTCGGCATGGACGAAAGCCAGGTCCGGCTCGCGGAACTCCACCGGTCGCGCCGCAGTAGGGCCGGTCATTAGGGTTTCGACGTTCCCGGCGGCGTTCCCGTCGGCGTCCCTGGTTGACTCCCCATCGGCGTTGCCCCCTGGGTTGAGAAACCGGGCGACCCTGACAACCCGGTCTGATCTCCGCTCGGCTGAGGTTGCGCCCCAGCCAGCCCCACTATTTCCTGGCGCGGGTCGTAGATGAACTCCCACTCGTTGTACTTCGCGTGGTCCTTGTAGATCTTGATTCCCTGGGCTTCGTACTTGCTGGCGACGCCCGCGATTCCGGCCCCCCCGGTGATCATGCCAACCCCACCGCCTGGAGAAGTCGCTCCGGACGAAGAGGAAGATCCGCTGCTCTGGTTGTCGCCGGGGGCCGAGGAATTGGAAAACTGATCCCCGAGGCCGGAGGGCATCCCTGGGAGGGGCACGGGAGGGTACAACGGCTGGCCGGGCCCACCGGGCTGGTAAGGGCGCCGGCCCGGCTGCGTCGGCTGGTATCCCGGCTGGCCGGGCTGAAGCGTTCCGGGCGCGTAGCCCGGATCGCCGGGCTGCAGCGCAGGGGGCTGCTGGCCCGGCATGTACACCGGTTGGCCGGGCATCGCCACTGGCCCACCCGGTATCGCCTGCGAATAATCGGTCTGGTCGCCACCCTCCTGCACCACGGGGTTCCCGGACGCGTCGAGGGCCGGAGTCTGGCCGGGCCGCCGGAGCTGCCACCTTTGCGGAACCTGCGGCTGATCGCTGCTGGCGCTGCCGGAGCTCGACGACGCCATTTCGCTGGCATCGGTAGTGCCCGCGATCTTGGCAGGCTTCATGGTCAGCGAGTCGGTGAAGCCCCCGCCTCCGGAGTGGATGAGCCGCCACTCGTCCGTCCCGGTCATGGGGTCCTTGAACCGCTTCCGCAGGAACCGGATGTTGTTCGTATTCTCCAGGCCGTCGATCGAGGGCGGGTACCGGCCGAAGCGCCTGAAGTAAAGCCTGATGGCGCGCTTGTACTCCTCGCCACGCGTGATCAGGTCGCCCTCCTTTAGGCGCTGAGCCTCGAAGGCGACCCGCGGCATCTCCGCGTAAAGCATGATGGCGATAATGGCCGCCGCCAGCAGCACGAAAAGCAGCGCAAACCCGGACTCCTGCCCCTTCCGGCGGCTCATCCCGTTTGCCCCGACTGCCCCTTCTCCTCTTCGAGCGGCAGCGTCTGCTGGTGTTTGAATTGCACGTCCTCCACCACTACGGAGTTGATGCCCACACGCACCAGTTTGTAGCGGCTCTTTACGAGCTGTCCTTCGGCGGCCACGATGATGTCCTCGCCGTCCAGAAGGAAGACGCGTTTGGCGCCGGAGGGGGCCGGAGTGGCGTACCCGTAGAACTTCAGCGGGATCGGTGGGGGTGGCGGCGTGGGCGGAGGCCCAGGCGTCGGTGTGGCTGCGGCGGCCGCGGCCGCGGCACTGAGCGGGTTGATCTTGGGCTCCAGCTTTGGCGGCAGCGGCGACGCACCGAACTGGAACAGGTTCCGGACGCCCCCGGCCATGTTCACTGCCTGTACTTTGGCCAGCAAATCCAGCCGCAGGGTCGGGTCGATCAACGCCGGGTCAGGCTGCTTGTCCTTGAGTCCCAGTTTGAATTCCGGACGAGCGCGCCCGGGCTTGAGCTGCGGCCTCTGACGGGTCTCCGCGGGCGGGCGGAGCGTGCCGCCGCCAAGGTCAGGACTGGCGGCCGGGACCGTACTCTGGGCCGCACGGGCCTGCGGCGCATCGTCGGAAGGCGCCAGCACGTTCAGATAGAACACCACTGCCAGAACCACGACCACCACTCCCAGAATGACGAGCTTCTTCCGCTCCGCTCCTAATCCCTTCACCTGGAAGTTCATCGCGCCCCCCCTGGAAGCGCGGCTGAGGCCTGCTCGGCCCCCGCTTCCGGCGCCACGCTCTCGCGGACAAAGGCATTCAACTTGATCGTAACTTCCAGGAGTTGCGTAGACGGCTGCGGGGTGGCCGCCAGGCTGTCGACGATCAGCAGACGCTGCGAATGGTCCAGCAGGTGGAGGAATTGCGTCAGATCTTTATAGGCGCCCTCGTAGTTGGCCGTAATCTCCGCCCGGGTCAGCGCCTCGCTGCCCTCCACCGGCTCGAAGGCGAAGGTCACTTCCTTCTGCTTGATGCCGGCTTTGCGGGCCATCTGGTCGAGCTCGTCGAGCAGACTGGAGGACACCGTCCGCCGGCCCAGCAGGTAGGATCCCATGAAAGTGTCGCCGTCGCCGCGCGCGGTTTGCACCTTGCTCACGATCCCGCGCATCCGCTCCACCGCTGCCTGCTTCTGCCTTAGTTCCTGGCGCAGCGACGCGGCCCGCTGTTCGAGAGAACTGGCCGAGCCCTCCCAGGGCTTGAGCACCAGCACCGCGGCCACCAGGTTCACCACCACCAGCACGGCCAGGACGAGACCGGCGATCAGGCGCGGGTTCCGGCCCGACAACCGCAGGCGAACGCTCGCGATGTTCATGCGCGTCATGGGATATGCCTCCGCCCGCTAAAGCTTCTGCACATAGTTCACACTCACGCGGTATCGCAACAGCGGTTCGGATTGCGTCGGCGGCCAGCGGTTGTGAATCAGGGTCGCGCCGAAGACGGGCGAATTCTCCAGGCGCGTCAGCAACTGCACCACTGGCTCGGCGGACTCCGCGCCCACCACCATGTCGAGCTGAATCTCGTTCTGGCCGCCGGCCTGGGGGCGGATCGAAATCAGCCGCACGTTGTAGGGCATCACCTTCTCCAGGTCGTCGAACAGGCGGGTCCAACTGATGCCCTTGGCATACAGCAAGCTGTTCAGAAACTGGCTGCGCGCCAGCACCTCGGCGTTCTCCGGCTGCCGCAGCACGGCTTCGAGACGCACCTGCTCGGCATCCAGACTCCGCCGCCTGGCCTCGAGCCTGGCCATCGTCTGACGCAGCTCGGCGGCCTGCCCGCGCTCGCTCACCGACAACACCACCAGCACCGCCAGCAGGGCAACCAGAAGCACCCCTGCGACGGCCGAAGCCACCAGCATCGGCCGGGTCCTTTCAAACGGCTCGCTGGCAAGGTTGACAGCCACTTTGGGGGTCATTGGATCGTCTCCAGACATTCCAGATATCCCAGCAGCCCGGCGTTAAACTGGTCGGGCAAGCCGTAGCGGGAGCGCATCGGGACGCAGGGCAGTCCGACCTCCGCCCCCAGGTCGTCGCTCGAGCGGCCAAATCCGCAGGTCAGGACCTCTTCCGGCCGCCTCCCGAGCTGATCCTCCATGTAGGCGAAGGTCGGATAGAGGTGCGAGGCGACCTCCGCGGCCCCCCCGTCCGAGAGCTCGATGGACCGCAGCAGCTTCAGCACCCCGTGATCCAGCACGGCCAGCGTCAGCGCGCGGCTGCTCCGTTTGGCGACCACCGCCACCCCCGCCTCCCGCACCATCTCGAGCGCGCACAGCGTCGAAGTCGTGACCAGCCCGGGATCGAAGCCGGCGGCACGGAACGGCATCTCATACCGGGACAGGATCTCCAGCGGAGCCGCCGCCACCACCACGTCCACCCGCTGGCCGTTGGCCTGCGGGTAATAGCTGATAGCCGCCGCGTCGATGTCGAAAGGCAGGCTCTTCTTCAGCCGGAACCGGACCAGCGGGAGTTGCTGCTTGGGATCGGACGGGAAGGCGTCGAAATCGAGCACGGAGACGCGAACGCTGTGGTCCGGAAGGATCAGCGCCGCGCGCACCCGCTTCTTCTCGCCGCGCGGCGCCAGAGCGCGCACCTGCTCGGTCAGCGCCTCCATGCGTTGCACGTTGTCGTGCACCGGCGAAACCGCGATGACGTCCGGATCGAGCGGCTGGAAGCCGATTTCCGGCGGAGCGGCGATGCGCGCCGCCGCGATCCCGCTCTCGGAGATCTCGAAGGCGAACCGCGGCGGCGGATCGCTCAGCAGTTTTTTCAGGAAGCTCGGCGCCGTCATGCTTCAGCCCTCGATGAAGGTCACTTTGTTGATTTCTTTGAGAGTGGTCACGCCTGCCCTCACTCTCTCGACGGCGCACTCGCGCAGGAACGTCATGCCCTCTTCGCGGGCCATGCGCCGGATCTCCGAAGTCGGCCGCTTATCCAGAATCATCTCCCGGATCCGCTCGCTCAGGTCCAGCAGTTCCGTGATCGCGGTCCGCCCGCGAAAACCGGTGCCCCCGCACTCGAAGCAGCCCGCGCCCTCGTAGAACGCCAGCGCGCGCCACTCGGCTGGATCCAGGCCGCTCTCGGTCAGGTACGAATCCGGGTACTCCACCTGGTGCTTGCAGTGCGGGCAGATGATGCGCACCAGCCGCTGAGCCAGAATGCAGTTCAGCGCCGAAACGAAGTTGTAAGGCTCGACTCCCATGTTGAGGAAGCGGCCCAGGACGTCGAACACGTTGTTGGCGTGAACGGTGGTGAACACCAGGTGCCCGGTCAGGGCGGCGTTGATGGCGATCTGCGCCGTCTCCTGGTCGCGGATCTCGCCCACCATGACCTTGTCCGGATCGTGCCGCAGGATCGAGCGCAGCCCGCGGGCGAAGGTCAGCCCCTTCTTTTCGTTCACCGGGATCTGCGTGATGCCCTTGACCTGGTACTCGACCGGATCCTCGATGGTGATGATCTTGTCCTCGTCGTTCTTGATCTCGCTCAACGCCGCGTACAGCGTGGTGGTCTTGCCGGAGCCGGTGGGGCCGGTCACCAGCACCATGCCGTAGGGCTCTTTGATGTAGCGGCGGAACTTCACCAGGTCGTAGTCGGGAAATCCCACCACGTCGAGCGAAAGCTTGGCGAACTTCTCGCTCATCGATTCCTTGTCGAGCACGCGCAGCACAGCGTCTTCGCCGTAGATGGTGGGCATGATCGAGACGCGGAAGTCGATGAGGCGGTTCTTGTAGCGGACGCGGAAGCGGCCGTCCTGCGGAATGCGACGCTCGGCTATGTCCAGCTCACTCATGACCTTGACGCGGGAGAGAATGGTGGAGTGCCAGTCCTTGGCGATGGGCGGCATGGCGTAGTGCAGCACGCCGTCGATGCGGTACTTGATGGCCACCTCGGCGTCGCGGGTCTCGATGTGTATGTCGCTCGCTCGCCGCTCGAGCGCGTTGAAGATAGTCGTGTCGACCAGGCGGATGACCGGCGCGATGTCGCTTTCGCCGGCCGATAGGCGGTCGATCGACAGCGTCTCGTCGGGGTTGTCTTCTTCGGCCACCACGTCCAGCGCGAACCCCTCGGTCACCTCTTCGAGCACCCGCTGCGATTGCTCGGTCTTCTTCAACAGATCCGCGATCTGGGACAGCGAGGCGACCCGCACCTTCAGCTTCTTCTGAAGCAGGACGGTCAATTCGTCCACCAGGTTGAGGTTGCGCGGGTCCGACAGCGCGATCTCGAGCGTGCCATTCTCCGCCTGGATCGGCACGAAGTTGTAGCGGAACATCAGATCGACCGGAATGGAGCGGAACAGATCGTGGTCGATGTGCGCCACCGCCAGGTCGACGAACTCGTAGTGGTAGCGCCGGGCCAGCGCCTGCGCCTCGGCGGCCTGCTCGGCCGGGTCGGTAAGCTTGCTGCGATCGGTGGCCATAATTACATCGTCTCCGCCAGAGAGAAGATCGGTAAGTACAGGGACACCAGAACGAAGGCGACAAACGCGCCCATGAAGATCATGATCACGGGCTCGATCAACGCCAGGGTCGCGGTCATCTTCGTATTCACGTCTTCCTCGTAGAACTCTGCCACGCTGCCCAGCATGGCCGGCAGCGCTCCGGTCGATTCGCCGACCTCGATCATGTCGATGGCCAGCCCCGGGAGCATCTTGGTGGCGGCCAGGCCCACCGACAACGCCAGACCCTCCCGAACCTGCCTCTGGGCCTTCTCCAGCGCCGAGCGCAGCAGCCGCGAGTTGAGCGATTGGGCCGCAGTCTCGAGCGCCTGCACCAGCGGGATGCCGCCCACCAGCAGCGTGGCCAGAATGCGCGCAAACTGCGCCACCTGGTACTTCACCCAAATGTCCCCCAAAACCGGCGTCGCCATTTTCACCCGGTCGAGCTTGATCTGCGCCGCGTCCCCGCGCGACCAGGCCCGGAGCGCAAAAACCGCTCCCACCAGCCCCGCGAGACCCACCAGGATGTAGCTCCGGGCGGTGGTGCCGATAGCGATCAGGATCTGCGTCATGGCGGGTAGCTTCGCATCCATGCTCTTGTAAAGCTGGGCGAAGTTGGGCACCACATAGGTCACCAGGAACACGATCAGTACGATCACCAGGGAGAACAGCACCGTCGGATAAATGAGGGAAACCAGCAGCTTCTTCCGCATGGCCTGAGAAAGCTTCTGGTAGGTGATGTAGCGGTCCAGCACCTCGGCCAGGCTGCCGCTCTTCTCGCCCGCCAGCACCGACGTCACATAGATCGGTGGGAACACCCCCTGGCTGCGAAAGGCCTCGGAGAGCAGGGCGCCGTTCTTGACGTCGTCGCGGACCGCGCGCACCGATCTCCCCAGCTTGGGGTCGGTCAGCCGGTCGGCCAGCAGATCGAGTCCCTTGAGGATGGGCAGGCCGGCGCGAACCAGCGTGACGAATTGCTGGTTGAAGATCAGGAATCGCTCCATGTTGAGCTTCTGCCGCCGCCCGGCCAGCACCGGAGCGAGAGCCGTAATGCCCCCCTTGGGCCGGACCGAGTAGACCAGAAAGCCCTGGTCGACCAGGCGCTCGCGGGCTTCCTCGGCGCTGCCGGCCTGGGCCGTCTCCCGGTGCACCTCGCCCCGCGCATCCGCGTATTTCAGAAGGAACTCAGCCATGTCGCCTTTCCTGTGGCGAACGCTTCCGCCTGCCTCCGTCGGTCCTCATTCCTCCGCCTCCACAACCTCGGCGCCCGGGGGCGCCTGGAACCGGAAGAGGCTCGCCGCCAGCGTGGGATTGACCTTCTCCTGCTCGAAACGGAACTCCATGCTGGACCCGCCCTCTTCGGCCACGATGAGCTGCCGGATTTCGTACGACGGGCTCACCAGGAATTCGACCTTCGTGAACGGAGCTTTCCCGGAGCGTGGCTCGCCGGCCACCCAGGTGCCGCCATCGCCGGGGTGATAGGTGAAGCGCCTGAAATCCCGCTCGAAATTCAGTTTGCCTAAGAGAAAGGCCAGCGGGGCGCGCATGTCGTCGCTTTCCTTCACTTTCGTCCGTTCCACGCGGTTGTTGGCTGGGGTATACAGGTAGACGTACTTGCCGTCGCTGACAAACAGCTTGCCGGCCGGCTGGGAATACCGCCAGTGCATACGGCCCGGCTTCCGGAGAAACAGCTCTCCCGATTCGGTCTTCGGAGCGCGCTGCGGCGCCTCGTAGGTCTGCTCGAAATGGACTTCAAGCGTCTGCGCACGGTTATAACGGTCTTCGACGCCCTTGAGGATCGCCTTCAGGTCCGGGCTGGCATACGCCGCCGTGGACGCGGTAAGCAGGCAAACCCAGGGCAAGAAACGGCTCACACAACTTGTGACGCGCGGGCAAGCGCAAACGTGGAGGGGAACGTGTGCCAGGCCGGCCCGTCTTCGGCGAGAATTCCCCGGCGCCCGGCGAACTACTCTGATATGGCGTTCTCCCACCGGCGACGGGCAACCACCGCGTCGCCCGCCAACCGCCTTGTCCGCCTCCCCGCGGTTGACCACCACGGCAAGCGTGTGCTAGTTTATTTGTTCGGCGTATCTCTCGTCTTTCTTATAGGTTCCAGATAGACACCCGATGGACGCACTGTTCCGCTCTCTTGGTGGGTTGATGCTGACGGCGATCCCCACCTTCCTCCTGGTTCTCGCACTCCACCTCTACCTGAAGCGCATGTTCTTCCGCCCCATGGCACGCGTGATGGAGGAGCGGTATCAGGCGACCGAGGGCGCACGGAAAGCGGCCGAAGTGAGCTTCGCGAGGGCGGCCGAGAAGGCGACCGAGTATGAGGCCTCCCTGCGCGCCGCCCGCGGCGAGATCTACCGGGAGCAGGAAGAGACTCGCCAGAAAATGCGGCAGGACCAGGACCGGGCCATCGTGGAGGCCCGCCGCAGCGCCGAGGCCGCGGTCAAGGAAGCCGGGCAGCAACTGGCGGCCGAGCTCGTGGCAGCCAAGGAATCCCTGGCTCTCCAGACCGGTTCCCTGGCCGACCAGATCGTGAATTCCGTGTTGCACGGGAGAGTGGTTTGAAGCGCACCCTGAGCCTGACGTTCGCAGCGCTCCTCATCGCCGTGACACTGCCGGCCGCCGAGGAGGCGAAAAACCACGCCGAAGGCGCGGAGGACCACCTCCTGCCCTGGAAGGTGGCGAACTTCGTCCTCCTGGCAGGCGCCCTGGGTTACGTCATCTACAAAAAGGGCGGGCCGTTTTTCGCCGCCCGTACGGTGTCGATCCGGCGGGGCCTGGAAGATGCCGCCCGCGCCAACCGGGACGCCCAGGAGCGCTACGCCGAGGTGGAACGGCGGCTCGCCAGCCTTGGCGCCGAGATCGAGACGATGAAAACGAAAGCCCGCCAGGAGTCCGCCGGCGAAGGCGAGCGGCTGCGCGCGGAGTCCGAGCGCGCGCTCCAGAAGATTCGGGAGCAGGTGGAGCAGGAAATCGCTGCCTCGGCCAAGGCCGCCCGGCAGGAACTCCGGGCTTACGCCGCCGATCTGGCGGTCAGCCTCGCGGAAAGCCGAATTCGCGAGCGTTTGACCCCGGATTCCGAGGGCGCGCTCCTGGGCGCCATGCTCAAAGACCTGGATCGGCGGTCGGACGCACAGCCTGCGAGGACCTCCTAGCATGCCTCGTGCCCTGGCATTCCGTTACGCTCGCGCCCTGGCGGACCTGGTTCTCGATCCCGCTTCCACCGCCGACCCGCAAGCCGTCACCGCGGAGATCGAATTGTTCGAAACCACCCTCGGTGCCTGGCCGGATCTGAGGCTCGCGCTCGAATCGCCCACTGTGCCGGCCGCCCGCAAGCGCGCAGTGGTGGGGCGGTTGGCGGAGTCCCTGCCGTTGTCGGATTTGATCCGGCGCTTCCTCTTCGTGCTGATCGACCACCGGCGCGTGGCATTGCTCGGCGATGTTCGCGAAGCGTTCCAGGCGGTGATCGACGAGCGCTTGGGGTTGGTTCGCGCCGACGTCGTTTCGGCACGGCTCCTCGGCCCGGAAGAGCGCGCGCGAATCCTGGCCACCCTGGGGCGGTTGACCGGCCACGAGGCCCGCGCGGAGTTTCGCGTGGAACGCGAGTTGATCGGCGGGGTGGTCGCGCGTATCGGCTCGACGGTATATGACGGCTCCATTCGCGGGCAGTTGCAGGGATTGAAACAGCGCTTGACAGGTGTGGCCTCTTAGCCCACAACCAGAAGGTTCAGAATGGCTCAAATACGGGCAGATGAAATCGAGCGGGTCCTCCGCGAAGAGATCGAGAATTACGATAAAGCGGTCCAGGTCTCCGAGGTCGGTTCGGTGATCTCGGTCGGCGATGGCATCGCGCGCATCTATGGCCTGGAGAAGGTCATGGCGGGCGAGCTGATCGAGTTTCCGCACGGCATTTCCGGCATCGCCCTGAACCTGGAAGAAGACCAGGTGGGCGCCGTGTTGCTCGGCGAAGCCAACGAAATCAGCCAGGGCGACGAGGTGCGGCGCACCGGGCGCATCATGTCCGTTCCGGTCGGCGAGGCGCTGATCGGCCGCGTGGTCAATGCCCTCGGCCAACCCATCGACGACAAGGGGCCAATCCAGACCGACAAGTTCAGCCCCATCGAGCGCGTGGCGCCGGGCGTGGTGGACCGGCAGCCCGTGAAGGAGCCGCTCCAGACCGGCCTGAAGGCCATCGACAGCATGATCCCCATCGGCCGCGGCCAGCGCGAGCTGATTATCGGCGACCGCCAGACCGGCAAGACCGCCATCGGCCTCGACACCATCATCAATCAGAAGGGCGATGTCATCTGCATCTATGTCGCCATCGGCCAGAAGCGCTCGACGGTAGCGCAGGTGGTCAAGACGCTCGAGGAGCACGGCGCCATGGAGTACACCATCGTGGTGGCCGCTACCGCTTCCGACGCCGCGCCGATGCAGTACGTCGCGCCCTACGCGGGTTGCGCCATGGGCGAGTTCTTCCGGGATGCCGGCCGGCACGCCTTGTGCATTTACGATGACCTTTCCAAGCACGCCGCCGCGTATCGCGAAATCTCGCTCCTGCTCCGCCGCCCGCCCGGCCGCGAGGCGTATCCCGGCGACGTCTTCTACCTCCACAGCCGTTTGCTCGAGCGGGCCGCGAAGCTCTCGAGCGAGTTGGGCGGCGGCTCGCTCACCGCTCTGCCGGTCATCGAGACCCAGGCCGGCGACGTTTCGGCCTACATTCCCACCAACGTCATCTCGATCACCGACGGCCAGATCTACCTGGACACCGACCTGTTCAACTCCAATGTACGGCCGGCCATCGACGTCGGCCTTTCCGTGAGCCGCGTGGGCGGCAACGCGCAGATCCGGGCTATGCGGCAGGTGGCGGGAACGCTGCGCCTCGATCTGGCACAATACCGCGGCCTGGCGGCTTTCGCGCAGTTCGGCTCCGACCTGGATAAGGTTTCCATGGCGCAGTTGGCCCGCGGCCGGCGCCTGACTGAGATCCTGAAGCAGCCCCAATACTCGCCCCTGCCGGTCGAGAAACAGATCCTCATCCTGTTTGCCGGCGCCAACGCCTACCTCGACGACCTCCCGGTCGAAGAGTGCCGGAAGTTTGAAAGCGAACTGAGCCAGTTCTTCGAGAACGCGCATCCCGGCGTCTTGCAGCGGATTCGCGAGGAGAAGAAGCTGGATGACGCGTTGCGCAACGATCTGCAGGCGGCCATCAAGGAATTCAAAGAGAGGTTCATGAGCGAGCGGTCCGCCAACGCGGCCGTCCCGGTCCGGAGCTGAACCGATGCCCAGTCTGATCGATCTGCGGCGGCGTATACGCTCGGTCAAGAGCACGCAGCAGGTCACCAAGGCGTTGAAGATGGTCTCGGCGGCGAAACTTCGCCGGGCGCAGGACCGCGTGATCGCGGCGCGGCCCTATGCACTGATATTCCGCCAGGTGCTGGGCGACCTTGCCGCGGCGGTGGCGGGCGACGAGACCGCGGACAATCCCCTGCTGGCGCGGCGGGAGGAGAAGCGCATACTGCTGGTGCTGTTCACCTCCGACCAGGGGCGGGCGGGCGCCTTCAACACCAACCTGATCAAGGCGTCGCAACAGTTCATCGCCGAGCGCGCCCCGGGCGCGGTCCAACTGGACCTGGTGGGCCGTAAGGGCCGCGATTTCTGGCGCAAGCACAAGGGGCCCATCCTGGCAGAGCGCACAGGGATTTCCCAGAAGCCAACGTATGAGGACGCCGTTGCCATCGCCGGCGAGATCACGGAGCGCTTCGCGCGGGAGGAGACCGACGCGGTCTACCTGCTGTGCAACGAGTTTAAGAGTATCCTCTCGCAGAAGCTGACTGTAGCGCGATTGCTGCCGGTGGAGTTCCCCACGGAACGCACCAGCACGGACTTCATTTTCGAGCAGCCGCCGGCCGGGATGCTGGCAGCCCTGCTGCCGCGCTACGTCGCCATCTCGGTGTATCGCGTCATGCTCGAATCCGCGGCGGCGGAACTGGCGGCGCGCATGACCGCCATGGACGCGGCTACTTCAAACGCCGGCGAGATGATCGACAAGCTCACGCTGCACATGAACCGCGTGCGCCAGGCCAGCATCACCAAGGAGCTGATCGAAGTGGTCAGCGGCGCCGCCGCGGCGCAGGAATAGGAAATGCAAGGTCGATAGTCGACAGTCGATGGTCGATGGAAAACACCATCGACCATCGGCCATCGACCATCGACTGTAGTTTAGGGGGTTATCGACAAATGGCACAGAACGGTGCGCAAAGCTCGGCAGGAGTCAGCACCGGCCACGTGATTCAGGTGGCCGGACCCGCGGTGGACATCCAGTTCTCCGAGGGGCAGATCCCTGTCATCAACACGGCGGTGCGGATTACCAGCGAGGGGTTCGATGCGCCCACCCCCATCAACATCATCGTCGAGGTCGCCCAGCACATCGGTGAGGGCCGAGTGCGGACCATCGCCTTGCAGCCCACCGATGGCCTGGTACGCGGCATGAAGGCCGAAAGCCTGGGCCATCCCGTCGAAGTGCCGGTGGGCCCGGAAGTGTTGGGGCGCGTGATCAACGTCATCGGCGAGCCGGTGGACCACATGGGCCCGGTCAACGCGAAGAAGTATTCGCCGATCCACCGGCTGGCGCCCACTTTCGAGGAGCAGTCCACCGAGCTTCAAGCGTTCGAGACCGGCATCAAGGTCATCGACCTGCTCGAGCCCTATCTGCGGGGCGGCAAGATCGGCCTGTTCGGCGGCGCGGGCGTTGGCAAGACCGTCATCATCATGGAGCTGATCAACAACATCGCCTTGAAGCACGGCGGCATCTCGGTGTTCGGCGGCGTGGGCGAGCGCACTCGCGAGGGCAACGACCTGTGGCTGGACATGCAGGAATCCGGCGTCATCGACATTCACGACTACACCAAGTCCAAGTGCGCGCTGATCTACGGACAAATGACGGAGCCCCCCGGGGCGCGCCTGCGCGTCGGGCTCTCGGCGCTGACGGTGGCCGAGTACTTCCGCGATGAAGAGGGCCAGGACGTGCTGCTCTTCATCGACAACATTTTCCGCTTCACGCAGGCGGGCGCGGAGGTTTCCGCGCTGCTCGGCCGCATGCCCTCCGCGGCGGGATATCAGCCCAACCTGGCTACCGAGATGGGCGAGTTGCAGGAGCGCATCACCTCGACCAAGAAGGGCTCGATCACTTCCGTGCAGGCCATCTACGTGCCGGCCGACGATTACACCGACCCGGCGCCCGCCACCACCTTCGCCCACCTGGACGCGACCACCAACCTGTCTCGCGACATCGTTCAGTTGGGCATCTACCCGGCGGTGGACCCGCTGGCCTCCACCTCGCGCATCCTCGACCCGCGCGTCGTGGGCCAGGATCATTACGACACGGCGCAGCAGGTCAAGCAGGTATTGCAGCGCTACAAGGACCTTCAGGACATCATCGCCATCCTCGGCATCGACGAGCTCTCCGACGAGGACAAACTGATCGTGGCCCGGGCGCGGAAGCTGCAGAAGTTCCTCTCGCAGCCCTTCCATGTGGCCGAGCAGTTCACCGGATTGCAGGGCAAGTACGTGAAGCTTGAGGATACGATCCGCGGGTTCAAGGAAATCGTCGCCGGCAAGCACGACGAGGTTCCGGAGCAGGCATTCTACATGCAGGGGACCATCGAGGACGTGCTCCAGCGCGCCGAGCAATACAAGGCGACGGCATAGCTTTATGGCGGACACGTTTCTGCTGGAAGTGGCGACGCCGGAGCGGCTGATGGTACGCGAGAACGTCAGCGAAGCCCAGATACCGGCCGCCGACGGCTACCTGGGCATTCTGCCCGGCCACGCGGCGCTGCTCTCCGAACTGGGCTCAGGCGTCCTCAGCTATACCGCGCAAGGCCGCCACCGCTCGCTCCGCATCGACGGCGGCTGGCTCGAAGTCTCGAACGACCACGCCCGCGTTCTGGCCACCTCGGCGGAAGCGGCCGAGTAGGACAAGCTTCAGCTTGTCCTACTCATGCCTCCTGTGCCCGCACGCGGAACAGCGAGAACCGGGAAGGCTTCGTCTCCTCGACCGTCTTGCCCCTCAGCCTGGCCGCGAGCTGCGCGATGCGCTTCCCAAAATCGGACTTGGCCGCCATGAGCCGCCCCGATGCGTGCGCGTCGGCGACTTCCGGACTGTCACTGGGAAAGACCGCCTCCACCGGAAGGCCGATCATGTTCTTGAGGTCATCGGGAAACACCACCTGGCCTTTCTCGACCCGGCTCACCAGCAGCTTCAGCTTCTCTCTGGGATAGTCGAGTTGGATCAACCTTTGGATCAGCCTGCGGGTCTGAAGCATCGACGCCACGTCCGGCGTGGTCACCAGGTAAACGGCGTTCATGTCCTCGAGGAGAGCCAACGAAAGGGACGTGAGGTTCGCCCCCAAATCGGCAACGATCCAATCGTACTGCGAGCGCGCGTAGGTCAAAACCCCGGTGAAGTCGCGCGCGCCCGGCAAACCGCTGAGTGGTATCTCGACCGGCGCCGCGAGCACGTCCAGTTGCGGCTGCGGGCTTGAGACCAAGCCCTTCCACAGGCTCGCATCCATGCGGCCGAGATTGTGGACGGCATCCAGGACGGAGTAGTTGGGGCTGGCCCCGAACCAGAAGCCGGCCAAGCCCGCCGCGAGGTCGAAGTCCAGCAGGCCCACTTGGCCTGCGCCGGACCGGCGCAACTCCGCCGCTACGTGGCAGGCGATCGTAGTGGCGCCGCATCCGCCCGTCGCCGACAGGAAACCCACCACATTGGCCGCCTGACGTCGCGCTTCACGCTGCGTTTTCTCGGCTTCTATGGCTCGGACCGCGCTGCTTAGCGCCTTCTCGTTCAGCGGCGGCCAGAGGAACTCCCGCGCACCCATCCGTAGTGCGGTCAGGATCGCGTCCGCCTCGCCCAGGTGGTGGACCGCGATGACCGCGACCGGCGCTTCAATCGACTTGAGCTGCGCCATAATGTCCGGCATGCCGGACTGGCTGAAGTCGAGCACCAGCAGGTCGGGGTTGGTCGATGCCATTTGATGCCCCTGGCCGGCGGCGTCTTCTACCGCGAATTCGATCCGCACGCCCAGGTCCTTCAGACCATCGACAATCTGTTTCCGGAACTCCGGATCGGTGACAATAATGCCCGCGCTAATCATGCTCTCCCCTCCTGTGTGCCGCCGGCGCGGGGCAGGCGGACGGTAAACGTCGTGCCCTCCCCCGCAGCGGAGTGAAACGTCAGCGAACCTCCCAGATACCGCTCTGTGACAAGCCTTGCCAGATAGGCTCCATATCCCCGGCCTGGAGCTTTCGTCGAGAAGCCGCGGGAGAAGACCTGAAGCTGGACCGGGCGCCCCATCTCGCCTGGATTGTGGACCCAGAAATCGACGCACGTCTCGGAGACCCGAAAGCCGGCGCTGGCCCCTCCCAGCGGCGCGGCCTGGAGCGCATTGAGCAGGATCTCCCCCAGCGCCTTCCTCGCCAGTTCCGGATCGGTTTCAACTGTGGCGTCTTCCGCGGGCGAATCCAACCGGATACCCGGGCCGCCGGCGGGAACCAGGTCTCCGGCCGCCTGCGACAGCAATTCGCGCGCGGAGACGATCCCGAGCGTGGCGGCGAGGGCTCCGGATTCGGCCGCGGCCAGTTCGCCCGGCGCGTGAACCACCCGCGCCATCCGCTTGGACGCAGTCTCGATCATGCTCAATGCCCGCTGGCGCGCATCAGGCGTGCTGGAGTCATCCGCGGCGGCCCGCGTCAGCGCCTCGGTCTCCGCCGCCAAAGCCATTGCCTGCGGAAGAATCCCAAGCTCGAGGCGATCGCGAACCACGCGGTCCGCCGCGTCGGTGAGGCAGACGAGAGTGAACCGCTGGCCGGAGATTTCGAACGGTGCGGCCCAGACTTCGAGCGCCACGGGTTCGGGTCCCTCGTCGGTGCGGCGCACCATCAGACAGACTTGTGTCTGCCCATAGCCCAATTGGGCATCCGCAATGGCGCGGAGCGAACCGCAGACCGTGCAATGGGGTGTGGTTCCACATCCCCCACAGCCTTCGAGCGCGTGGACGCAGTCCAGCATCTCGCCGGGGCGCATCCCGAGCAGCTCATCCGCTTCTTCGGCGCCGACGAATTCCACCAGTCGCCGGTTGGCGAACAGGATCTGCCGCTGCGGGTTGAGCAGCATGGCCATCGAGGGAATCGCGTCGAAAACGCGCTCGAGGAGTGGCACGGCCGCCAGAAGATCCGCCTGAGCCTGAACCCCGGCAGCGGGGGCTCGCTCGCTCTGGGGAAGGGGAATGCGACTTAACATAGGATGCACTCTATCCATGATGCCCTGGAACTGGCTCGGGTGCGGCATAATGAGCTTCCCGGAGTGGGTTACGGTTTTGTGAGTACTGGTACTACGAATCGTCTGGAGAGCGCCACAGAGGCGACTATATCCCCCGCGCGAGCCGGCTGGAGCGAGGCCGTCGCCCTCGATTCAGCGCTCAGAATATTGCATCTTAAGCCCAACTTGGCGTCAGCGTCGGTTATGGCCGCGGCGCAATGCGCCAATACCGGTGATGACCATGCCGCCAATCCCGCTGGCAAGCATCGTTTCACCGAGACCATCATGCCAGTGGCCGGCCGGCGCCAGCAACACCATCGAGCCGCCGACCACGAGAGCGGCGAAAGCGATGGCGCCCGTGAGCCGCCCGAGATTGCGGCTTAAGCGATCGCCGAGGGCCTCCAAGCTAGGAAGTCGGCCCAGATTGCCTTCGGCGACACGCCGGAGGATGCGTCGCGTGTCGCCGGGCGCATCGTTGATCAGGCGCTCCAGTTCGCGCGCAACCGTGGTCGTCTTTTCCTTTATCCGCGCCAGTGAGAAGTGCTTCGCGGTCAGGCGGGAGATCTCTTCGCGAAACGATTCCATGTAGTCGTGGTGCGGGGCAAGTTCCCTCATCAGCGATTCCAGGATGACGAAAGCGCGCGTCAGCAGGAAGAACTCGCTTGGATTGTGTACCCCGTTCCGGCTCCCGGCATGCAGCAGCGACTCGAACGCATCCCCGATTGAAACTTCCGCCGGACCGCTCTTGCCGATTTCATAGAGTGTGGCTTTGATGTCCACCAAAAGCGCCGCACGGTTGACCTCTTCGCTTGCCGGCGCCATTTCAAGATAGGCCTCGGTGGCGGCCCTCGCATCGCCTTTGACCACCGCTTCGAGCAGGAGTATCAGCGATTCGCGCATCGGCTCGTCAAGGTCGCCTGTCATCCCGAAATCGAGAAGGGAAAGCCGCCCGTCGGGCAGAACGAAGACATTCCCGGGATGCGGGTCGGCGTGAAACAACCCTTCTTCGAAGATCGTTTGCAGCATCAGCTTTACCAGGGTGTCGATCACCCGCGGCATCCCTTCCGCGTGCAGCCTGGCGTAGAGATCCACACGTTCACCGGCCGAGTACTCCATCGTGAGCACTTTTTTTCTCGAATACTCCACAACGACATCAGGAATCCAGAGGTCGGGGACATCCGCGAGAGCGGCGCGAAAGAGCACTATGGAGCGCGCTTCGCGACGGAAGTCGGTTTCCCGGTTCAGACTGCGGGCAAACTCATGCACCACAACAGGGAGGTCCAGTGCGCGTAGACGCGGAAAGAGCCTCTCTCCCAGCGCCACCAGGTAAGTCAGTGCCGCAATATCCTTAGCAATCAAGGCTTTAAGGCCGGGTCTCTGCACCTTCACGGCCACGTGACGCCCGTCGTGCATGGTCGCCTCATGCACCTGAGCGATGGTGGCGGCAGCTAGCGGCGCTTCGCTGAACGCCGAGAACAACTCCGTCAATGGGGCACCCAGTTCGGCTTCGACCGTCGCGCGTACCGCGTCCATGCCCATCGCCGGCAGACGGTCGTGCAGCGACTCCAACTCGTCGATGTAAGGGGCCGGCAAAAGATCGCGCCGCATCGCGAGCACCTGGCCGAACTTGAGAAAGGTCAGGCCGAGCTCCTCCAAGGTTTCCCGTACCGCTTTCGGCGGCGGCCAATGACTCTTGCCCAGCAGGGCTCCGAGGAACTTGTGTCGCACGAATACGCGCAGGATCCGGATTAATCGCGGCGCCGCTCGCAGCAAGCTGCTTTTCTCCGGGTCGGTCGTTACATCCATGCGATCCTCCCGGAGGACAGTTCACGCCAGGCCGTGGAGGCGCGTGCACAATTCCTCATTGCGAATGCAGAATCTGCACCTGGAAACGAGTCGACAGAGCGGCATTCGGATATCCGCATTCACTCTTCTTCTGTTGTCATCGAAGGAGAGCATGCGTATGCCCAAACGGTTCGCAATCGGCGCCTTCTCCGGGACCGCTGACCGTCGGCTTGAAGGGGCGGCCTGCTCAAGCAAGGGCGAGGCTGACGGAGAACGTGGTGCCCTCTGCGGCGCTCGACTGGAACGAGACCGTCCCCCCGAGGTAGCGCTCGGCGACCAGCTTCGCGTAGTACGTTCCGTACCCGCGGCCACGGCCTTTGGTCGAAAACGAGCGCCGGAAAACCTGTAGCTGCACCTCGCGCGGCATTTCGCCTTCGTTGCGCACCCGGAACTCGACGCGCTCCGCCGCCTGGCAACCGACGGTTATCGCGCCGCCCACGGGCGTCGCCTCGAGCGCGTTGAGCAGGAGTTTCTCGATCACACGGCCCGCCAGCACCGGATCGGTCTCCAGGCTGGCGTCCTCCCCCTCGATCCGGATGCGGCGCTGATCGGCGAGTGGATGATACTCCAGCTCGCGGGCGGTGTCGCGCAGGATGTCGAGAGCGGAAACGCTCCGGCGTACCACCACCTGGTCGCCGCTTTCGGCAGCGGCAAGTTCGGCGTGCTCGCGCATCAGCGTGGCGATGCTGCGCGATGCCGCCGCCATGCGGGCGGTCACCCTCTGCCGGCCTTCCGGCTGCATGCCGGGGGCCGACAGGGTCGCGGCCAGGACCTCCATCTCCAGCGCCAGCTCCACGGCCTCCGGAAGCACCCAGTTCTCCAGCCACTCGCGGCGCAGGTGGCCGCCGATGTCGCTCGCGCAGACGATCAGGAACTGGTTGCCGCCGATCTCCACCGGGCAAGCCGAGATCTCCAGTTCGAGCGGCTCCTCGCCTGCGCCAGTGTGCCGCAGCAGACGGCAGACCTGTGTCTGCGCGACTCCAAATTGGGCCGTGACAATGGCCTGCAGCGCGCCGCAAACCGTGCAGTGTTCCGTGCTGCCACAGCCGGCGTCCGTCTCCGTGGCGTGGATACAATGCAGGACCTCGCCGGGGCGGAAGCCGCACAGATCGTCGATCCCGGTGGCGCCGGCGAACTCGATCAGCCTTTGGTTGGCCAGAACCACCTGCCGCTCGCGATTGAGCACCAGCGCGATGGTGGGCAGTGCGTTCAGAATGCGCTGGAGTGGAGGAATGGCGTCCAGAATCTCGCTCTGGGCCTTGATCTCCTCGGCGCCAGCACGCTTGGTTGGGGGTAAAGGGAACAACTTCATTGGCGATCCATCATACCAACACCGGAGGGCGGACTTCAGAATTCGAACGAACTGACGAACGCCAGCCGCTTGCAGTCCGGCGACCAGCACGGCGCCTCCATCATCGCTCCCCGGTGCCATAGACTCCCCATCACCCGAATCTCGCCGTCGGCGAGTGACATCACCCGCACCAGCACCTCTCCACGCGAATTCGGCAACCCCGAAAGGAACGCCAGCCATTTCCCATCCGGCGAACCGTGCGGAGACCAGTTGATCATCGCACCCGTTGTGACCTGCTCCGCGCCGCTCCCATCCGCGCGCACCCGCCACACCTGCTGGCTCCCGCCGCGGAGGGAAGTGAAGTAGACATACCGCCCGTCCGGACTGTACTCGGCATCCGTCGCGCTCGGGATCAGGAGCGTTTCCTTGCCTCCCTTCGTCGGAATCGTGAGGACCGATGTCGCGTTCCCCCGGCCCCCGGAGTAGATAAGCGTCTTCCCATCCGGCGACCAGCCGCTGAATCTCGAGGGGGCCTCCTCCGTAACGCGCCGCGCCTTCCCGCCCGCCACCGGCATTATATAGATCTGATCCAGGCCCCGCTTGCCGGCGTGCGCCGTGAACGCCAGCGTCCTGCCGTCCGGCGCGAAACCGTAAGACCGGGTGCATACGAGTCCTGGCCCGGTCTCGATCGGCTCGGGCTGCCCTCCGCTCGCCGCCACACGCCACAGCCGCCCTTGATCCAAAAACACCAGCGCCTCGCCGTCCGGGTTCCAGGTAGGCGCGCCGATGTAGCCCTCTTGGGTGAAAACCGCACGTCTGTCGGTGGATGCAATGGTGACCGTTTCCACCGTGCTCCAAGGCCGCGTCTCCCCGCTGGGAGCACCCACCTCCACATTCGAGAACACCGCCCTCTCCACCGCGTCCTTGTTATGCGCGCATACCCCAATCCCCACATAAAACTCGCCCTCGATGGCCGCCTTCATCCATCCGCCCGCCGGCCGCAGTTCGCCCCCTTCCGCCGCCACCGACACGTAGAACCAGTCGCCTCGCTTCGAGATGCGCACCCGCGCCGGCCCCGCGACGCTGGTCTGGATCTCATGCGTCGCAGCCCCCTTCGCATGCCGCGTTTGCAGCGACGTCAGCCCGTCGCCATGCACCGCCGCATCGGCATAGGCCGAGTCCGCGTCCAAACTCTGCCGGATCATGAGCACCGCTTTGCGGTGCGGATCGCCCCCCTCCCCCAGAATCCTGACATCCGCCGTCAGTGTTATGTCCCCCGAGACCTTCTTCCAAACGAAATGGAACGCGTCCGCCGCGAACCACATGTTCTCGCCGCTGCCGGCGACCGTGTAAGCCCGCGCGGCCGAATCGTACTCAGCCGACCCCGCGTGCACCACCGTTCCCACATCGCCGTTGCCCTCGAACATCCCCACGGCCGCCGCCAGCACCAATAATCCCGTCATGTCAGCCCATTCTATAATCAAACCATCGAGGGGCCATGTCTAACTCAGTCTTCATCGCCGGCGGCACCGGCTATATGGGCCGCAGCCTCATCCCCGTCCTGATCGAGCGCGGCCACACCGTGTATGCGGTCGTCCGCCCCGGTTCCGAGCGCAAGCTCACCCCCGGAGCAACCGCCGTCCCCGGCGACGTGCTCGACGGCTCTACTTACAAAAGCGCCATCCCGCCCGACGCCACCTTCGTACAACTGGTCGGCGTGCCGCATCCCAGCCCCTCCAAGGCCGCCCAGTTCCGCGCCGTCGATCTGGTTTCCGCGCAGGCCGCCGTTGCAGCCGCCCAAGCGGCCGGCGTCTGCCACTTCGTATACGTCAGCGTGGCCCATCCCGCTCCCGCGATGAAAGCCTACGTCCAGGTCCGCATGGAATGCGAAGAGTCGATCCGCCGCAGTGGGATGAACGCCACCATCCTGCGTCCCTGGTACGTCCTTGGACCGGGCCACCTCTGGCCCTACCTGCTCGTGCCCGGCTATTGGCTCTGCGAGCGGCTGCCTGCCACCCGCGAAGGCGCCCTCCGCCTTGGCCTGGTCACTTTGAAGCAGATGGTCTGCGCCCTGGTGGCGGCCATCGAGGCCCCCGCCGACGGCATTCAGATCGTCGATGTCCCCGCCATCCGTGCCAGTCGCCGGCCCGTGCTAGAATCGCAACCATAGGAGGGGCACCCATGGCTGCTGCACCCATCGCTACAACTGCGCTCCAGGCTTTCCAGGCCGGAATCCGGGGAAGATTAATCCTGCCCGGCGATTACACCTACGACGCGGCTCGCAGGGTCTACAACGGGAGCATCGATCGGCGGCCCGCGCTGGTCGTCCGCCCCGCCGGGGTCGCCGACATCATCCGCACGGTGAACTTCGCCCGCGACGCCAGGCTCGACCTCGCTATCCGCGGCGGCGGCCACGGCGTCGCCGGCTTCGCCACCTGCGATAACGGCCTGGTCCTCGACCTCTCGCCCATGAAAAGCGTGCGCGTCGATCCGCGCACCCAGACCGCGCGCGCCGAGGCCGGCTGCACCTGGGGCGACCTCGATCACGCCACCCACGCCTTCGGCATGGCCACGCCCGGCGGCGTCATCTCCACCACCGGCGTCTCCGGCCTGACCCTGGGCGGCGGCTTCGGCCACCTCTCCCGCAAATACGGGCTCTCCTGCGACAACCTCATCTCGGCCGACGTGGTCACCGCGGACGGCCGATTCGTGACCGCTTCGATCGCCGAGAATACCGATCTTTTCTGGGCCCTGCGAGGCGGCGGCGGCAACTTCGGCGTCGTCACCTCTCTCGAGTTCCGCCTGCGCCCGGTCAGCACCGTCATCGCCGGCCCCATCTTCTACCCGCTCGAGAAAACCCGCGACGTCCTGGGGCTCTTCAACGACTACCTGAAGACCGCGCCCGAGGATTTCAGCGCGTTCTTCGCCGTCCTGATCGTGCCCCCCGCCCCGCCGTTCCCCGAACGCCTCCACAACACCAAGGTCTGCGGAGTCGTCTGCTGCCACGTGGGCGGCGAAAAGGAGGCTGCGAAAGCCGCTGAGCCGCTCTTGAGTGTGGGGCCGCCCGTTTTCGCTCACGTCGGACCGATGCCTTACCCCGTCCTGAACAGCATGTTCGATCCGCTCCTGCCGCCTGGAATGCACCACTACTGGAAGGCCGACTACTTCCGCGATGTCGCCGGCCCCGCGGCCGACGCCCATGTTCAATACGGGCCCCAGATCCCCACCGTGTCCTCGGCCATGCACATCTACCCCGTCAACGGCGCGGTGAGCCGCGTCGGCCCCACCGAAACGGCCTACAGCTATCGCGACGCCGCCTTCGGCAACATCATCGCCGCGGTCTTTCCTCCCTCTCTCGCATCCCAACTGCCCCAGGGCCGCCAGTGGGTCCGCGACTACTGGTCCGCCCTCCATCCCCACTCGGCCGGCGGAAGCTACGTCAACTTCCTGATGGAGGACGAAGGCCAGGACCGCATCGCCGCCAGCTACCGCGACAACTACACCCGCCTGGTCCAGATCAAGAAGAAGTACGACCCGGACAACTTCTTCCACCTGAACCAGAACATCCGGCCGCTAGCCAAGTCGTAGGGGGGCGGGCTTCAGCCCCACGACTGCCGCGCGACGGCTTCGGTCTTACTTCCCTTCCTTCAGAGAGGAATAGGCGCATCACACCACCCCCGCCTCGCGCAAACCCTGCCCCGCCCCGGCCAGGTTCGCCAGCCTCATCTCGGAATATTTGCGGCACAGCACGACGCCCGCCGCCCCGGCCGCGAACGCCGCTTTGACGGAGTCGCGCACATCCTCCGGAGTAACCTGCTTGCTGCGGCTCGGAACACCGACATCGATACCAGGGTAAACCGCGATCCTGTTCCCGACGTCCGTGATCACGCGTTTGGTCTCGCGCGCCACATACTCGGCGGAAAGGCCGGCGGCTGGAAGCTGCGCGAGCAGCGCCTCATCATAACCCATGACCTTGTAATAGAGCGGCAGTACGTCCTCCGGCCGAGCGTCGCGAAAGATCGTCGTCGAAATACGATCGACGAAGCCCGCCATGCGCTCGCCCCCAGCAATGTTATATACCGCCGGCTTGACGAAATCGGCGTAGTTAGCGGTCTCTGCGTAATCCTCCTCGGCCCGATAGAACGGGCTAAGTGTCGCCTGGTGCAGAATGTGAAATCCGAGCGGCTTTTCCGGCGCGATGGACTTGGCGATCCGGTATACCTCGGCACGAATCTCGTGGTAACTGTCCGTCCACAGCTTCTCCCAGCCCAGGATCTCGGGATACTGCGACAGCAACCGCCAGAAGCTGACGAACGTGCCGTCGGCGGGCTTCGCCACAGCGAGCAGCTTCTCCAGTTCGAGATAGCCGCGCCTGGCTCGGTCGGCGGAAAGCTCCCGGGCCCGCGCCTTCTCCAGACAATACGGACAGAAACAAGTGACAAAGGGCTGCGTCCAGCCACCGCCGATCATGTTCATTAGCGGGCCCATCCGTTCCTGGCCCCACGCGATGCCTGCGACTTCCGGGTACTGCCGCAGGTACACCTCGATCCGCCCGAACATGTGCTGGCGCCAGTCCGGATTGTTGTTACACGGCGCCCACGTCGGCCGGCCGTGGACGTCGATCTCCACCACGCGATCCATGTTCTTCAACTTTTGCGGATTGTCCTGGTTGGGATAAAAGAAATCCCAGGCCACTACGTCCATGCCGCGCTCTTTCGCCTTGGGAAGAACCTCCGCCAGGATGTTCCGCCCCCTTGTACTCCGCCGTACGGAACTGGTTCAGAACGGTGTGCTGGAAGTATTTCTGGTCGTAATCGAAAACCGCGCCCCCGCGCACCTCGTCGGGCTCCTGCGGGCCGTGATCCGGGAACGGGTAGCCCGCGAGTTGCCGCCCGCCCGTGCCGTGATCCCACGTGTAGGTGTTCAACCAGACCGTATTGACGTGCGCCTTCTCGCGCAGAATGTCGAGGACCGTGTCGATCCCCTCATCCACGAACGACACCGCGCCCACTTGAACCGCGATGTACGGCTTGCGAGCCTTCACGGGACTCATAGCCCACGCCGCAAGCCCTAGGTTGAATCGTCTCCGGGAAACGTCCCCAGTGTTCATAGCCGCCTCGCCTAGCCATAAGGCATGTTTTGAAGCTGCGTCTATCCGCAGCCAGTACTCATGCCGACGCCTTTTGGGGACCCGCTGACTTAGCCAAGCCTCTCCCAGTCGTTTGGATTGATGTGAGCCTGGCTGAGGATGCTGCGCATTGTGCCAACAGGGATCTCGGGTTTCTTCGGCACTATGGCGGTATCGACGACCCCACCCGCCTGGCGTACGAATTTGACATGGCTGCCCTTCTGGCTCGTTTCAACGAAGCCGGCAGCCTCCAGTCGGCGCTTGATCTCGCGGAAGGATTGCGGCTTAAGCCGCCCCAAGCTCGACCTCAATCATGCGGACATTCGGCGGCCGCGTTGCCCTCGGAGCTTCGAAGTGCAGCTCCAGCGCTTCCTTCAGATTGGCCAAAGCCTCTTCCTCGGATTCACCTTGGCTCGCAATGTCAACTTCCAAGCATTGGGAGACGTACCACTTCCCCTCGCGCCAAACAGTCGCCGCGAATGGTCGCTTCATCCCCTTATTGTTTCACAGCATCTTCCCCCGGACCAAAGGGGGCGCTTTGGTTTATCCTGGATGGGGCTTGAAGGTCCAGGACGAAGTCGAAGTTCAATCGAATGCTTCATGAACTGACCATCGCGGCCCTCGCGGCGGCCCTGTGGGCGTCGCCCGCCGCGGCCGACTGCCGCCTCCTGCTAGCCGACCAATCGAATTACGGCGCCAACGTAGGTTTCTACGTGGACCTGGAGGCGACCTCCCCGGGCAACGGTCCCTGCCAGTTGAGCACCCTGACGATGTTCACCGGCGTGGCCAACGGCACCAACTGGCGCTGGCCCTCCTACAAGCCCGCCGCCGGATGGCAGTATGGCCATCAATACAACGTGGTGGTGACCATCGCGCCGAACATGTCCACCATGGTGGTCGACGGCACAACGGTGCAATCGCCAGGCGCCTTCGTTCCGTACAACGCGCCGATCGCGCTCAACCAGGTTCCGAGTTGGGCGGCGGCGCCGGCGGTGTTCAGCATTTTGCAGGGCGACCTCGATATCTCGAATTCGAGCGGCACGGCCCACTACGCCAGCCCCATGGCGAATCTGCCGGCGGCGGTGCTGGCGCTTTCCGGGCCGCTGTCCGGGTCTCTACAGTTCAGCACCAGCGGAAGCGACACCCAGGTGATCGAAACCTCGTTTACGCTCCAGTTGGCGCCCGACCAATCGACGCCGCTGATCGACGTCTACGGTCAGAGCGTGCAATCGACCTGGACCGGCAAGGTGGCAAGCGACGCGGACCTGGCCGCGGACGACGCGCACGAGCAGGCGTGGCTCGCCGCCTACCCGCCGCCGGCGAACGTCGACCAGTGGGGCGGCCAGACCAACGCGGGCTGGAGCGTCCCGGGGACCGGGTTCTACACCACCTACAAACGCAATGGCTATTGGTGGCTGATCAGCCCGGCCGGCCATCCTCTCTTCTATACCGGCCTCAGCGGGCCGCCCGCGACGAACTGGGACGTGACGCCGATCACCGGGCGGACCTGGGAGTTCGCCAGTCTTCCGGCCCAGGGCCAGCCCGCGGCTGCAGCCTGGACCTACGACCCGTGGGGCGTGGGCGACAGCACCTACTACTACGCGTTCATCACCTCGAACCTGATCCGTAAATTCGGCGCGGCGAACTGGCAGGCATTGTCTACGGCGCGCTCGGCCGCGCGGCTGCCAGGCTGGGGCTTCACCGGCCTGGGCAAATGGTCGGGCAAGACCGGCGCGCTGCCCAACCTGCCGGTGATCTACGTGACCGGGGCTCAGCTCTCCACCGGCCACCTCGATCCCTGGGACGCCGCGATGACACAGCAATTCCGGACCGCGCTGGCGGCGCAGATCCAGGCCAACCTGAACGGCGTGGATCCCAGCACCATCCTGGGCTGGTCGTGGATGAACGAGATTCAAGGGATCGTGCAGGCGTCGGAAGCTCAGGCGATTCTGCAACTGAGCGCCAGCGTGCCCGCCAAGCAGAAGATGCTCGACTACGGCGTACAGCAAATCTACTCCGGCAGCGTGGCCGCTGCGGCTGCGGCCTGGGGCGTGCAGGCCTCAACCAGCCAGCAGCTCTATGCCACCACGCCCACGCCGCCGGCGGCCGACCTCGAGAAACTGCGCGAGTATTACGAGAATGCGGTGCACGCTTTCGTCTACCAGGCCTTCAAGACGGCGGACCCGCATCACCTCTACTTCGGCTTTTGGATCGTACCCGGGTGGTGGGCCGGCCCCTCCGACTGGCTCATCGCGGCGGCCAACTGCGACGTTCTGGGCTACGACTGGTATTCGTTCGAGATGCAGACCGATAGCATGAAGGCGCTGCTGGCCCAGGTCAACAAGCCCACCCTGATCGGCGAGTTCAGCTTCCCGCCGACCTATAACCTCCAGCGCGGCTTCGGTGTCTATCCGACGGCCAACGCGGCGGACGACCAGGCGGCTGGCCAGGCCTACCGGAACTGGGTACTGCAGGCCGTGAGCGAGCCGACCACGGTCGGGACCATGTGGTTCCAGTATCGCGACGAGCCGCTCGCGGGCCGGGGGCCGTGCCCCACGGGCCAGCCGAATACCATCGTTTGTGGCGAGCACTTCGCCTTCGGCGCCGCCGACGTGACCGACCGTCCGAAGTACGCGCTTGTGGAGCAGATGCGAACCGCGAACCTGTGCGCCACGCCGGAGCGGCTGGCCCTCACCGATCCGCAATCAGGGGGCCCGGCTCCCGGAGCGTTTGCACTGACCTCTCCCGCCGACGCCGCTAGCGGAGTGTCCGCAAACGCGGCCTTGAGCTGGGGTGTTTCCCCGGGTGCGGCCTCCTACGACGTCCGCTTCGGCGCCTCCTCCCCGCCGCCCCTGGTGACGAACACAACAGCCACGACTTACAGCCCCGGAGCCCTCGCGGCAGGGACGACCTACTACTGGCAGATCGCGGCTGACAATAGCACCTGCTCGACGCCTTCCACGACGTGGTCGTTTACAACGGCAGCGTCGCCCCCGGCTGCGCCCGCCTTGGTCTTTCCAGCCAATGGAGCGACCGGAGTTCCGCCCGCGCCAACCCTGAGCTGGAACGCCTCAAGCGGTGCGGCCTCTTACGACGTGTACTTCGGCCCTTCGTCTACGCCGCCCTTGGCGGCGAACATCACCGGCACAAGCTACGCTCCGGCGGGGTTGAATTCGGGGACCACCTACTATTGGCAGATCGTGGCCCGGAACAGCTTTGGGACGGCCGGTTCAGTGACGTGGTCGTTCACGGCCGGTTCGACGCCTGTGGGCCTGCGGTTCCTTCCCGTTGCGCCCTGCCGGGTGGCCGATACACGCGGCGGGTCCACGCTGGTGGGCGACTCGTCGCGATCCTTCGCCGTGCCCCAGAGCGGCTGCGGCATTCCGCCCACGGCGCTGGCGTACTCCTTGAACGTGACGGTGGTGCCCGAGGGCCCGCTCTCCTACCTGACCCTGTGGCCGACCGGCCAGAGCCAGCCGTTTGTCTCGACCCTGAACTCCTTCGCCGGGGACGTGGTGGCCAACGCGGCCATCGTTCCCGCCGGAACCGGCGGAGCGGTGAGCGTCTACGTCACCAACCCGACGGACGTGATTCTCGATATCAACGGATACTTCGACGCCTCCAGCAGCGGCCTGTCGTTCTACGCCGCCGCGCCCTGCCGGGTGGCGGACACGCGCGGCGCCGCAGGCACGTTCGGCGGCCCGTCCATGACGGGCGCGCAGACGCGCGACTTCCCGATCCCGCTGAGCGGGTGCGGAATTCCGGCGACGGCGGGCGGCTGTTCGCTGAATTTCACGGTGGTTCCGGCTGGCTATCTGGGGTATTTGAGCACCTGGCCGACGGGGCAGTCGCAGCCCAACGTCTCGACGTTGAACTCGTGGAAGGGCAAGGTGGTGGCGAACGCGGCGATCATTCCCACGGGGACCAACGAATCGATCTCGGTGTATGTGAGCAACCCGACGGATGTGATTCTAGACATCAACGGCTACTTCGGGCAGCCGGGGCAGACAGGGGCGCTGATGTTCTACCCGGTGACCCCGTGCCGCATCGCGGACACGCGGGATGCCAACGGACCGTTGGGTGGACCGGAGATGGGGGCGGCAACGACCCGCTCCTTCCCGATTCCGGCGAGTGGCTGCAACATCCCGGCAACGGCGCTGGCGTACTCGCTGAACGTGACGGTGGTGCCGGACGGCGTGTTGTCCTACCTGTCGGCTTGGCCGGCGGGGTCATCGCAGCCCTTGGTATCGACGCTGAACTCGTTCGACGGCAGCGTAGTGGCGAACGCAGCCATCGTGCCGGCAGGCACCAACGGCGCCATCAGCATCTACGTGACGAACCAGAC